>Ga0265294_10000129_pt1 | contig 85932 bp, 73 predicted proteins | sample MunlanPumphouse3_FD_192504 | JGI IMG/M metagenome (GOLD analysis project Ga0265294, IMG submission 192504) | Groundwater microbial communities from a municipal landfill in Southern Ontario, Canada - Pumphouse #3 | ecosystem: Environmental > Aquatic > Deep subsurface > Groundwater | place...
TAAGATAAGAAAAAATCAATTCATCTCCGGGGTATTTGGCAAATACCTGAGCATAGGAAAGTTCCGCTCTTCTTGCTACCGCCCGTACGACGTGGGTTTTAGCGCCTAACTTGGTAACACCCGGCGTAACGAACCCTTTTTCGGGAATCGTTTGGGCTTTTTCTTTTTCAATCAAACCAAGCATTTCAACAACTTGGCTTTCGCCAAAGTCGACAGCCGCGCCAGCGACTTTCCCCATGATTTTGGAAAGAGTTGCAACAATGTTTTTTAAAGTCTTCTTGGTTTCTTCACTCTCTATGTGGTGGGTTAGTTCCATCACAAAACTCGATAATTCATCGACCGCGCCAAAGAAATTGATGCGTTCGTCGGTTTTGATAGTTTCCCCGCCCACCAGTGCGGTTTTTAAAGGATTCTTTTTCATAAATGACCTCGTGTTATTTATTAAAAGTAATGGTAAACTCGGTTCCTTCATGCAAGGTGCTTTTTACATCAAGCGTCGCGCCGTGAACCGCGCCCACCTTTTTAACAATCGTTAAACCAAGACCTGTTCCGCCCGTTAAGCGACTTCTGCTAGTATCAATCCGATAAAAACGGTCAAAGATTTGCGTTAAGTGTTTTTCGTCCATGCCGATTCCGGTGTCTCCCACAATCAATTGGACCTTACCTTCGAGTTCTTTCGTTTTGATGATAACCAAACCAAAGTCTTTATTGTATTTAATCGCATTGTCCACTAAATTGTCGACTAAGTTGCGAATCAGGGTGCTGTTGCCTTTAAAGCTTACGGGAGCGATTTCTAGTTGAAAATAGATATTATTGCGTGTTGCCATGTCTTGATGGGATATCACTGATTCGTTGATGATTTTGGCTAAATCGACATCCTCAGATAAAGGAACTTGATTGTTTTGGTATTCAAGGTTCGATAAGTACAACAAATCGTCAATCGTTTCTTGCATGCGTTTAGCTTCCATATATATCCGTTCAATATAACCTCGGGTTTTTTCGTCGCATTCGCCATAACCGTTGATAATTAATTCGGAAAAACCGCTGATGGAAGTTATCGGAGTTTTTAGTTCATGCGAGGCGTTTGCGATAAATTCTGCTTTGGCTTCTTCGTTTTTGCGTTCGTCGGTGACATCCATAATCAACACAACCATGACTTTGATGTTTTCCCCTTCGTCAAGCCAGACATTTTCCAAGTGGGTAATGGTAAAACTATATATATTGCCTGATTGTTTATCATGATAATCAAATGTTTTGTTTTGTCCGCTGCTTATACAATGAGATAATTGAACCATCAATTCCTCATTAAGGGGAATTTCGCTGAATTTGGCATTTTCTTTTTGTTTGGCATCAAGATGCAAGCTTTTTAAAGCATACTCGTTGATTATTAACAAACGTTCTTTTTGGTCGATAATCATGATGCCTTGTTGCATGTTGTTAATAATGAAATTTATTTTATCGCTTTCGCTTTTGATTTTCAGGATACTGCGGGAAATGTTTTCGTTTATTTCGTTGATTTCTTCCAAAGAAGTTTTGACTTCAATGAACTTATGATCGGGATTTATCCTTTCGTAATTGCCTTCATTAACGGTTCGTAGATGATTTCTAATATCGTTGAACACATCGATAATAATGTCGCTGGTTTTTTGGTTGTAGATGATGCTGAAGACGAGCACGCCGATAATCAAAAGAAGCATATAGAAAACACTGTTTAAAATATATCCGGTATTGTTTTCGCTGGGTACGCTGGTGCGAACGATAATATCGTTATTGACTTTTTTGATGTAAAAAATCGATTGCGTCATTTTATCGAAATATACGCGCTTCTGATCCACCTTTAAAGAATTGGCAAGATGGAGTTCGTCTTTCGTTAAATTGCCTGACGGATTGTCGGTTTTACTGTCATAAATGATGGTACCGAGACTAGTGGCAATCGATATATCCATCCAGCGGGGATTGGTCGAATATTGATTGATTAATTGCAAAATTTCATTTTCCGATTCGGTTGCAAGTACTTGTGTGCAAAAGACATTGGATATATATACCAGATCGTTTTCAATCTTTTTTCGGTTGTTGTAAGACGTAATGAATAAAGAAACAAAAAAGAAGATAACAAGTCCGATAACCGTAATGATGGTATTGCGTTTAATGATTTCGTTTCTCATTTTTCTCACATCCTATTTAGGAATAATATAACCGATTCCTCTGATGGTTTCGATATAGACATCGGAAGTTACTTTGGCAAATTTGTCGCGAATGGTTTTGATGTGTACATCAAGCGAACGCGTTTCCGCAAACTGGTCATAACCCCAAATATCGCGCAACAAGCGTTCCCTGGTGATGGCATTGCCGACGTTTTCCATTAAAAGTTTTAACACTTGATATTCTTTGACGGTTAAATCTAAGGGCACATTGCATAAAGTGCAACTGTGTTTATCAAGGTTTAATTGCAAATCTCTGACAATCAGAACGTTTTGGTTGATTTGATCGACTTTTCGTAAATTGGCCCGAATCCGGGAGATAAATTCCAAAACACCAAATGGTTTGGTGATATAGTCGGACGCCCCCATGTCAAGACCCTTAACGATGTCGGGTTCCGAGGATTTGGCGCTCAAGATAATTACAGGGATATGCGAAAGCTGAGAATTGCTTTTAAGATGCTTCAATACTTCAAAACCGTCCAGGTTGGGTAGCATTAAGTCGAGCACGATTAAATGGGGCTTTTCTTCCTCTAAAACCTCAAGCATAGCAAGGGGTTCCACAAAACCGCGTTTTTCATATCCTCCTGCGGATAGCGCTGCTTCAATCAAATAATAAATACTCTCGTCATCTTCGACAAAAAAGATTTTTTCTTTCATAAACACCTCAATAATTATTGCTCATTTCTTTTGTAAAAGTACAGAAATACCAACAAGAAACCAGATAAACCAAGGGTTACAATCGGAATGGTTATGTTGTATTTTTTCTCCATATAGACATCGCCCATACCGACTTCAAAAGGTACTATCGGGTCATAAGGCAAATTATATTCGTAAGCAAGTCCTTTGATATTTAGCATATGAATTATCGGAATTCTTTTATTTAAATAGCGGTCAAGCAAACCTTGGTTTCCGGAATTTTTCCCGAATTGGTTAGAAAAGTAACTTGGTTTGATAAGACCGTTTTTTTCGATAAACGCTGCTTCTTCTCTACCCATCGACACTAAATTGCCCCCTACATTGATAAACATTTTCATGTCGGGAACATCTTGGTCAAAATATGCCATCCGTTTCTTGATGTTGGTTTCAAAGTCCGATTCAAAGATAAAGGTTGCAGGATATTGTTTTATTCGCTGAATGATTTTTTCTCTGGAATCTTCCTCAAATTCATCGCCCAAGTCATTATTTCCCCCTAAAGATATGTAATTAATAGGATTGGAAAAAACTTGTTCTTGATAAAGATAGTCAAACATTTCTAAAAAGGTAAATTCTGGATGATTGGCGCCATAACTGGAAGCCCCAATCGAAATCATGATACAAGGTTTTAATTCAAATATTTCGATTGCGCTTAATACCGAAATATTTATGGCAGGAAAGGACCCTGAAAAAACAACTCCCACTTCATCGCCTTTTTCGATGCCCCCTTCTTTAAACATATCGATTATCACAGCCGCAAAATTCGGATTAAGCGAAGTTCTTTTGGCTTCCAAAACACCAAAAGTGGTGGAAATACTGGTATAACGCTCGCCTAACAATCCTGTTTGCAGGATATCTTTCGTGGCCATCGGAATACCGAGTTCAGCTTTACGTTCCTTTATTTTTTTCATCGCTAACTCACTTAAATTTGATGCTTCCTGCTTTTCTTCCACATACCGACAAAAATCGGTAGTTGTGATACTGAAAGTTATTCCATTTGCGACAATCAGAGTCAATGCCCAAACAATATATAGAACTTCAATATAAAACGGCGTTTTCTTCATTTTGTCAGCCCCAATATTGCACTACTATCGCGATTAACTCGATGATGCCTACAACTATAACTAACGAAGGAAGCGTCTTTTTTATGCCTTGTTTGTAAAAATCGTTTGCAATCAACCCCGCAAGCGTATAACCGATAATGGAAATGTTGAGCATGCTTATGGAAAATGATTTTAACAGAAGCTGTAAAATAAAGTTTAAGGCTAAGCTAACCACAATCAACAATACGAACCGTCTTCGGCCAAAAATGATAAAATAGCGCGATGCCCATTTAACGACCAAATAACTGAATAAGGCAATGATAACCGTGTAAATCATCCGGTCAATTTGGTTGACATATAGAACCATTAATCCCGGAACAATGATTCCTCCGGGGGAAATTTCCGTAATTTCAAAATAAATGATACTGATTAGTAAGCCGATGATAATAATGTTTGTCATGAGTGCACCTCTAAAGCGTTCCGGAAAAATTGCAAGATTTCCATGCCCGGACCAGCAATGTTTCCGATTGCATAGATGATTTTTTCTTGTTTTAAGTCTTCAATAGATTTCAAAATTTCAACTTTAACATGATATTTTTTGTTAAGTTTTCTTTTTATGAAATGAGTGTTTGTTCCGGTTAAAATGATTTTATGGTCGCTTAAGCGGTTTAGCAATTCGATATGTTGCAAAACCCGGCTAGGACGGTCGTTTCGGCTGTTTAAAAGTATCGTTATATCTTCTTTTGGATATTCTTTCAAAAGCGATTGATAGACCAACATAATGGAATCGGGATCGTTGATGGAAAGGCCGTTTAAGAAAACCGTGCTTGGCGTCTTAATGGTTTGAAAAGCCCCTGGATCGGGGTGGTAGTTTTTCATCCCTTCATAGAACGCGTCCAAATCAAGTCCTAAAACTTTGGCGACTTCCATGGCAATGTTAATATTTTCGGGAAATGTGTTCAAAGTATCCTCAACATTATTAACTTCTGCAACATGAACTGCGGTATTGTATTTGTTGGCTTTTTCTTGGAAAATGTTGAAAAATTGCGTATCGCCCAATACCAAATGTTTAGCTTTGGGGATAACATTTGCAAGCGACACCGCAATCTCCGGCAAAGTGGAACCCATTTCATGGAGATGGTCAAGCCGAACATTCGAGATAACCACTATGTCTGCTTCCAACATTTTTTCTTGAGATATATATTGAAGTTGGGGATTGACCGCCATGCATTCAATTACCAAAATTTCGGCTTTTTCTTTTTTGGCCAGACGCATCATCCTAAGTTGTTCCCTTATATTGGCAAGTCCCAGTCTGTTAATAATGATTTGTTCGTTGGAAGTATTGATAATCGTGGGAATGGTTCCGGTTGTTTTGGAAAATACCCGGTATCCACAATTCCTGAGACCTGCATCAATCAATCTCGTTATCGTGCTTTTTCCTCTGGTTCCGTTGACATGAATGACATGCTTAAAAGTTTTTCGTAAAGCTTTTTGATAAAACCGTTCAAAAACAATATAACCGATACAGCACAGTATCAGGATGGCAACAATAATATCACTGACCATTACTTGCGTCCCCCGCCAATAGTTTTAACACCAATCCAATGTTACCGACATAATCGATTTGGTAACACGGAACATCGTTTTCAAGCACAATACCGGTTAAAAACTTGTCGCTGTTGCCGTAAGTCAAAAACAAATCAAAACTGGCTCCGCTAAAGACGAGTTCGATGATTTGGTCTGAAGTGGAACCTCGTCTTGCCATTCCGCCGATATGCCAAGCAATGAAAGTGATGCGTTTGTTTTTGGTTTCTTCCATAAAAGCTTGGGAACGCGCAATTTCTTCTTCCAGAGTCATATGGACACTGCTTAATCCTTTGATGCTGCAACCAACAATCGCCATTACGACTGCACCGTCCGGAACTTCTTCGGGTTGCAACATGTTGTCATGAGTATATTCGAATAGTTTTAAGTAATCGACCTCAATCAAAAAATCCTCAATATCGATGGCTTGTCCAATCGAAGTAATGTAAACCTGTTTGTTTTTTAGAATTCCTAAAAATTCATTCGGAAACACATCAAAAGTGACATCTGGTAGAGGAGGATCTTCCGGTTTTTCGCAACTTGAAATCAAAAGAAATAACGTAACGAAAGTAACAAAAACCAAACCCACCAAAGCGATGATTCTAATTTTTTGTTTTCCGATATGTGGCAATTCCTTTTTCAAATAAATCATTCCCTTCACTATCGTAAGTGACTATGGCGTAGAAGTTCTCGACTTCTAACTTATGAACGGCTTCCGCTCCCAAATCGGGATAAGCGATTACTTCGCTTTTTTTAACCGCTTCCTGAATTTTCGCTCCCGTCCCGCCAATAGCAGAAAGGTAGACCGCGCCGTATTTTTTAATTTGTTCTTTGAATTCGCTGCTTCTTGGGCCTTTGCCAATCATCATTTTCAAGCCCTTTTGCATTAAGGCTTCCGAATAAGGATCCATTCGGTAGCTGGAAGTCGGCCCACACGACCCAATCGGTTGATCGGGTTTCGGAGGGGTTGGCCCGACATAATAAATGGCGCTGCCCTGTAAATCGAATGGCAGTTCGGTTTTGTTTGCAATTGCTTCCACCAAGCGTTTGTGAGCGGCGTCGCGACCTGTATAAATGGTTCCAGAAAGATAGACAATATCTCCGGATTTTAAAGATTTTATCTCAGAATCGGTTAAAGGAGTTTTTAAGTATTTTATTTCACTCATTATTATCACCTACAAAACCACGCTTTTATGCCTGGAAGCATGGCATTGAATGTTAATAGCAACCGGCAAACTGGCGATATGGCAAGGATAAGTATTTACCTTTACCGCTAAAGCGGTAACGGTTCCGCCTAAACCCATCGGCCCCACACCCAGGTCGTTGATTTCTTGAAGCAACTCTTGTTCAAGTTGCCTGGCAATTGGGTCGGTTGCTTCATCGTCAATTTCTCTTAATACCGCTTCTTTGGCCAGAAACGCAGACTTTTCCAAATTGCCCCCTAGACCGATACCGACGATAATCGGCGGACAAGGTTTCCCCCCCGCATTAAAAATCGTATCAAGCACCAATTTTTTGATGCCTTCAATACCATCGGCGGGAATCAGCATTTTTACTAAACTCATGTTTTCGCTTCCGGCACCTTTTGGAGCAACCGTTATTTTTACGGTTTCGCCCGGAATTATTTTGGTATGGATAATGGCTGGAGTATTGTCTTTGGTGTTAACGCGGTCCAGTGGATGGCGCACCACCGATTTTCTTAAGTAACCGTCAATATAGGCTTCTCTTACCCCTCGGTTAATCGCTTCATAAATATCCCCGTCAAAAACGACTTGGGAACCGATTTCCAAAAAGCAGACAACCATTCCGGTATCTTGGCATATCGGCACATGGCGTGTCATGGCCAGCAAACCGTTTTCGATGATTTGGTCCAAAATGCTTTTGCCGAGTGGGTTTGCTTCTTTTTCTTTAGCTTCCCGAAGTCTTTCAATTACATTAACCGGAATTTTTTCGCAAGCCTCGATTAACATCTTTTTTACCGCTTGGGTAACGAGGTTCAAATCTAATTTACGCATAAATAATCACACCTTTTTTTAATTATACCATGTTTAGCAAAATCATAAAAGATTTTTAGTTACTTTTATTTTAACCGACAATCCCGTTTTCCTTAGGGTGATAGAACAAATTAATGAGCCATGTAACAACGCTTGCCACTATAAACCGAATGATTACGATTAACCATCCAACAGCCCCAAAGGAAACAAAGAGCAACGTGTCTTCAATAATCGCATGACATAGACAAAGGAATACACCTACCAACACGACATCTTTTTTGGTCATTTCTTTGTTGGTATAACTTGCAAGAATCGCTCCTGCGCCATAAGTAATTCCCAAAAGAATTCCTATTAACAGCGGCGTCGAAGCTTTGGGGGTAATTCCTAAATGTTTGGTAAAAAAATAAAGAATTTTATTGAGCCAATCCAAGACCTTTAAAGCCTTTAGGATTTCCAAAGCAACCATGATGACCGCAATAATAATCGCAATCTTTAACAACATCCAAAAAAGACTTTCCAAAGTCGGAGGGAAAAACTCCGTAATGAATTTAATTACCTTTTCCATATTAAGCTACCTTCCATACAAGGTTTATAATGAGGCCGATGGTTGCGGCGGCCAGGATTCTAACCAATATTTGCAAATAACGAGGTATCTTAATTCCTTTAAGAATGGATGTCTCCATGACCAATGAGTGCGAAAAACAAATCATTAAGGCTAAGGTGGTTATTTCTTTGACGCCAAGCTTAAAAACTATCGTTTCAAGCACCGCCAGTCCGGCATAGATATTTATCCCGTTGGCAACCAAAAATACTAAAGCGGTTTCTCCGGGAAGTCCAAAAATCTTCATGATTCCTTCAAACCATGAAGCAATAATATCCAACAGACCAGAATAGTCAAGCAAAGATACCAGTAAATAAACCGGGATTATTATTTTAAAAATTTTCAGAATCAGTTTCCATGTTTTTAATAAGCCTTCTTTGGTGGCTTTAAATAAAAGTGTCATAATTCGTTTCCTCTTTTTTACAACTCTTGAATTGGTTGATGTGGTATGGTGAACCACTTTATTTTTGCTTCAAAGTCCTCTTTTTTACCGGTAGTATATATTTCGATATAACCTTTCGAAGTATAATCAATAGTTAACTGCAACACATTTCCCAAGAGGAAACTTGTGGGATATCCACATTCTACATATGTGACATCATCCAAAACTTTTTTCATTTGAAACTCCAATAATCCAAAATGCGTACAGCCGTGAATTAAAGTATCTACCCCCGCGCTTTTTAAAGGCAATAGTTTTTCCGTTACGGTTTTTAGGGCATAGTTTGAATCCATTTCGTTGCTTTCGATGATTTCGACGAATGAGCTGGCAGGAACAGGATATACTTCTACACCGTTTTCCTCAAGAATTTTTTGGTATTTGCCGTTTTGAATTGTTGCGTTGGTCGCAAGCACGGCTACTTTTTTGCTTTTGGTCAGCTCAATTGCCCTTAAAGCGGTCGGTTCAATTACGCTGATTACCGGAGTATCGGTAATGTTTTGGAGTGATTGCTTAAATAAGGAAGCGGTATTGCAAGCAATGACAATTGCTTTTACGCCGCGATTTAGCAGATACTTGCCGATTGTTAGGACTCTTTGTTCAATTTCTTCTTTAGTTTTGGTTCCGTATGGACAGTATCCTTGGTCTGCTACATAGATAAAGTTTTCGCTCGGATACATTTCCACCAGTTTTTCCAATACGGTTAAGCCCCCTACACCTGAATCAAATACGCCGATAGGTTTTTTATTGTTCATTTGAATTACTCCTTTAGTGAAAATGTCATGCGTAAAGCATGTTTTTTACTTCATGATTACGCATGACATTGTCAAAGATTTAACTTTTTCGATATCTATTAGCTGAGTTTCGTTACGCTTAATTCACTAGGATTGACAAAGCTTAATTGCCAGTATGTTCCTGTTCTTGAATTTAATACAGCATAAATCGTTCCGGTATAACCGATTTTTGGATTAGTTTCAGTTGGACCAACAAAGGCTTCCGGAAGATCAAAGATAGTTTGCCACCAATCGACGCCTAAGTTTGCATCGTTAACAGCCTTTTTGAAACTGAATGTTTGACCTTCGTATTTTGTACCGTTATTATCAACAGCTTCTTTATTGAAGAAGAATTTGTAGTTGATGGTACTTGGCGTGTTACTTGAACCGCCAAAGAAGAATGGGTTATCGGCTGTTCCCACAAATTTGATTAACACGCCAAATTGTGGGTTTTGAGCAAAGGCCAGCAAATCTTCGTCACTGTCAATTACGATTGCTTTGGAAGTATCCCATGTAACGGTGTTATCGGTTGATGTAGTGGAAACAACTGAATCGGCGGTTGCAAGGAGCGATTTGCGGTATTCTCCATTCGTATAGGTTACATCGGCTAATACGATTTCGTCGCCAATGGCAAGCAGACGACCATCCTTGTCTTTAAAGTCTGGATATAAGTCGCTATTAGGAGTTTTTTCCATTCCGTCCACAAGAATTGTGTCTTTGGTTGTTTTATCCATGAGGATAATACCGCGAAGATCGCCCGAGGAATTACCGTCGGATTGGAAACCGACAACCAAGCCTTGCACATTCATTACGATGCCATCGATACCGCTTGCCAATACTTGGCTAACCGTTAACGGTTCCACTGGAGGCGGAGCTATAACGGTGACCGTTAAGTCTAGTGTATATTCGGTTTCTTCAAAGACATAAGCAGCCGTTAGTGTTACTTCGGTGTTTTCGTCAACTTTTGCGACAGTCATTGTTTCGAGGTTGATTACGCTTGGGTTACTCGATGTCCAGGTGATTTCGCCAGTGTGACGGGTTGTTAGCGGTAAAGTGAATGGTCCTTCTTCAAAAGCAGCTGGAACTTTGGCATCAAGAGCAGCTTCAAATTGTTCAGGAGTGTAAGCTTGACGAATGGTAGAAGCATCAACCGCTACGATACTCATTTGATAATATGTTCCGGTTTTTGCGCAAACAACAGCGTAAATTTCGCCTTCGCAAGGAATGGCAGGTATGGTGCTAGATGGTCCGACAAAGGCTTTCTCAACATCAAAGATTGTATTCCACCATTCTTCGCCGGCATTCGGAACGTTAACATCGGTTTTGAACGCGAAGATTTTACCGTCGTATTTTGTTCCGTCATTATTGGTTGCAGGTCTTAAGAATACCTTCATATTGAATGGGAAGCTACTTGACGAACCGCCAATGTAAACCGGTGCTTCTTTTGTTCCAACAAACTTAATGAGTTTTCCGTATTGTAAGTCATCGGCTAAGCCTTGTAAATCGTCGTCAGAATCAATTACAAGCGCATTTTCGAAATTTAAGTTAATTTCTTCTACTGTGCTTTCATATAGAACGCTGGAACCGGCAACATTCAAATCCAAGTGTTTTCTGCCGTCTTGGGCAGGACCAGAACCGATTCCCGCAGCATTCAATAAGTACTTGGCAACAAGAATAATCTCATCGCCGATAGCAAGAGGATTGCCTTCGCTGTCAAAATATGCGCCATAAGCACTTCCCGGATTCATGTTTCTCATTCCGTTGACTAAAAGCATATCGCCGGTTTCGTTATCCATAAGGATGACACCGTCTCTAGCAGCATTATCATTACCGTCAGAAGAATAACCGACAATTACGCCTTTGACTTTAACGATATCGCCGTCATTCATGGTTTCCAATACTTGGGAAACGGTTAAGACTACTTTAGCTCTAACCACGACAGTATAAGTGCTTTGATATTCAACGCCTTCATAGGTATAGGTAGCGGTTAAGGTTACTTCGGTGTTTTCTTCAACAAGTGAAACCACGCCAGTTGTTGGGTCAATGATTTCCGGATGCGAAGAAGTCCAAACAACATCTCCGGTTACTTTTTCATGAGTGGTTGGAAGAACGATTGTTCCTTCTTCAATGCTGGTTGGGATGTTTTGGCCAAGTTCGTTTTCGATTTTTAATTGTTCGGAGAATTGCCAACAACTCCAATCAGGAATTATGAAAGCAAGATAGGTTTCGGAAACATACATTGCATATGCGTAAACTACGCCTTCCAATTGAATGGCTGGTTCATTGACAAGCGGAATGTCAAACACCTTGTACCAATCTTCGGAACCTAAACTTTCATTTTGGGCAGCGATTAAGAAAGCAAAATAAAGTCTGCTTTCGGATGGTCCGTGGCCGATATTGCCGGATATTTCATCATAACCTAAACGTACCCAGTTGGTATCTGCCGGAGGGAAAGAAGTCGAGAAGTTAACAAATGGGTTTTCGAATTTAACTAGTTTGTTTAGGAAAGGATAAACATCATCGCCAAAGGCTTGGTAGCTTGTTTCATCTTTTAAGACAAAAGCATTGGCAAAATCATGTTCCACAGGATTACCCGAAGATACTATTTCCATTTCGGTAACATCCGTAACGGTTGGACGGCCGGTTAAACGGTATTTACCAGTTATAATGATTTCATCGCCCAATTGGATTTCTTTAAATTCATCGCTGGAGTGAAGTATTCCTTCGCCGGAATTGCCAAAGTCAACCGAGCATGTTTCTTTGGTTTCAGGGTCTTGAAGGATGAAAGAACGTAGGGATAAAGATTGATTACGGGCAATGTTGACAACAACGCCGCGAACAATAACCACGCTCATGTTAACAGCTGGGGTATTCTGATTGAGATCGGTTACCGTTCTTTCGGTAATAGCTTTCGATATAATCTCATAATCGACAGTTTCCGAATCTGTTCCGTCGGAAATCGTAACCTTTAGGGTAACTTGTTGGTCGGTTTCGCTTAAGGTAATCGTAACATTACCGTTTTGGTCAATCGATACATAGTCGTTAGGAACAACTTCCCAAGCATAAGTAATGAAACTGTTGACTAAATGTCTGGTAGGAAGATCCAAAGCACCATAGATTTCTCTCGGAACTCTTGCTTCGATGTCTTCCATGGCTCTTTCGATGACATCCTCAAAAGTAAGCGGTGTTTCAGCAATCGCTTGGGCATTTCCGGCAAACGATACTTGCCATTCATTTTCCGAAACACTGTAGTTGTGTAGGATTACCGGCAAGGTAAGGCGTTTATCTAAGAAGTTTTGCAACACATTGACATTCGATTGATCATATACAAAAACGGCATTTCCTTCATCGTCGGTCAAAGTGTACATATTAGCCGCATTCTTGCCTACGGTTGCCACGAGTTCAACTAGTTCGCCGTAAACACCGGTTCTAAGAGTCTTGTCTTTGGCTTTTAGTTCGGTCACTGTAGTGGTTGTTTTGGTAATTAGGAGGGAATTGTTTTTACTAGCGACTTTTAATTCTTTAACGTTTTTGATTTGAGGGAAGTTTGCAACATAACTGAATTGAGCACTAAGTTGGACTTTATCGCCAACTTCAACATTCGGTGTCCAAGAACTTCCCATGACAACGAATACCCGTCCGAGTTCGGAATCCGCTACATAGAAACCGTTCTTGATTACGCCATAAACAACGCCTTCGACTTGGATGTCGTCATTGTTGCTTGCTTCTTGCAAAACAGTCTCGATGGGGGTAGGGGTAAATGGTTCTGGTTTTGGATCTTTTTTACAGCTCCATAAACTGACTGCAACTACCAATACGACGATTGATAATAATAAACGTTTGATTTTCATTTTTCCTCCTTTTCTAATTATTAATTACCATGCAAATTCGCTTGCATGTTAATTCCAGATTTTTTGAAAAAAGATATTTAGCAAATCATTTTGTTGTTTCATCCGTTTGGCTAAACCTAGTTGTCTGTTGGTTTCGAAAGTAAACACAATCGCATCAAAGTTTTTGCCGAAGTAGTAATTAAAACTGCCTTCTGGGGGATTGGCATCAGTGATGAATGGGGTATCGGCGGGTTCTAAAGTTTCATTAAAATCTTCCACCATTTCCAGTGCCATCATGGCGCTTTTTTTGTTACCGTAAATAATTTCGTCACCGATTAAAGGGTTAGGGTCGGAATAACTTCTTCGTGATTCATGTAAATCAATTAAATAAGCGGGGGAAAATTCCGTGATTACCTCAACAATTGCATAAGCAATTTGTTCGGTTACGGTACCATCGGTTTTACCAGGAAAAGCCCTGTTAAGATCGGAATATTTCACGTTATTGTAATAACCTTTATTGGTGCTTCCGGGATAACGTTGTTCAAGTTCGGTTGCAAGGATATTTGCCCGGGGAATGACCATGACTTCACCTTTAAAGTCGTCTCGTTCCACTAAGGCTTCAGCTACCATCCAACCCGCGATTTCATCGCCGTGGATTCCGCCCACAATCGCTACTTTTGGTCCCGGCAAGTTGCTTTTAAAGTAATATACTTCGGTTTCGTAAATGGTACCGGTTAAGATTTTTTGACTTGATTTATCTACTTTGTTTTCGTGGTTAGGGTCTGGTTGATCTTTACATGCCACTAAGGTCGAAGCAAAGATGACAATGCTAAATAATAGGCAAAACCTTGTAAAGAAACCTTTTTTTGTCATAAGGTGTCATCTTACTCGAATAGTTTAGCAAAAGCAGGAACCATTTTAGTTGCTTTGGAGAACAAATATAATGGAATGCCCTCGTTTTTGTTGAAGTTAGTGAATAAGTTGTCTTTATCCCCGTCTTCAACCACAAGCATCAAGTCTGCGCCTGGGCAAGCAGCATTCAATACCGGGTCGCTCATCGAACCTCTGCGGGCTTCGCCGCCGACATGAAGCACGATTAGCGTAATATCTCCCGCTTTAGCTTTATCGGCAAATGCTTTTGCCCGGTTGGTTTCTGCTCCCACATCGGTGGAAGCAGCTCCCAAACCTTTACCCGATGTTCCGGTAACCATGAAGACTATCGAACCATTGTTTACTTCATTAGCTGTTAACATATGGTCGCGAACGAAGTCTTCGTCTTCAATGAGTTCAGTCGCAGTTTCCAAAATGTTTTGCACGATGTCGATATCGGCTTGGCCGACAGTAGTTAGATATATTTCTTTGTCTTTGGCAAGCGATATAAAAGTTTCCGCAAGTTCCAAATCAACCTTTTTTTCATCTGGTGGGGTTGGACCATCATCGCCGCCACAGCTTACTAAAGCAAAGCTTAAGACAATAACGCCTAATAATAACCATAATTTTTTCATAATCTATCTCCTTTTATTTTTTTATTTCTTTTAAGTAATGGCCAATGCCATTAGTTAAAACATCTTGATAACCAGGGAATCCGTTTACCTTTAATTCTCCAAGTTGTTCAGTTCCGTAGTACTTGTTATAAGCTTGAATAATTTCATAAATCGTATATACATGACGGGCAACCCGTTCGTCGAGACTAACCGGAGGGGCGTAAAGGATTTTTCCGATTCCTTTTTCCAGCGCTTTATCGTAGAATTTGTCGCTTCCGTTTAATACCAATTCTTCCGTGAAAGCTCCGCGGATTTTACCTTGGGAAGCATTGGAAGTTTCCAATAAAAACGCCAAAGTATCGGTATAATCGCCCAGTTCGCGATGCGTCAATCCGTGCAAGTTTTGGGGGGACTCTTCATAACGGATGTTGACATCGTTCAATTCCATCATCAGCGTAGTTTGGGCGGCGATTTTAAGCGCTTCTTTCCGGTTGTGGGAAACAATTGTGTTAATGGTTTGATATTCGGGGGAAGCTTCATGCAAATCGATTGTAATGGTAATATTGTTTTGTCTGATGCATTCGGTAATCGCATAAGCTACCCGTTCGGTATAAGTACCGTTTTCGCTTCCCGGATAAGAGCGGTTTAGGTTTCTCGTATCGACGCTGGATAACTTTTGGCCGGAAGTCCGATGGACATAGACATCGGGATTAGGCCATTGTTGATTGGTGTTGGTTGCCCGGGAACCGAACTTGAAGGTTCTTACACCGTAAGGTGTTTCAATTCCGAAGTATTGAATTGAAGCTTCTTGGGGGTGAGAATGGGTATAAGCGCTTCGATTGGCTTCGGTTATGATAAATACAGTTCCGCGTTCCACCGTTAAGTTTTCCAACAGGAGGGTTGAGCTTAACTGTCCCGCCGGTTCATTGGGGTGGGTTCCGCCAATGATAAGAACACTCGGACCAGGTTCAGCACCCTCTATGACATATATATCGCTATCGCCGACTGTGCCTTTCAAACGAGGAGAATATTTGCTGAATTTTTCAATCCGTGTTACCACGTCTTCCCGAATCGCAAATTCGGTTTCATAGTGGGCAAAATCATAAAAGTTTTTGCCACTCCAAAAAGTTAGAATTAAAGCCAATATGATAAAGCAAGAGGAATAAAGAATTCCTTTTTGTTTTTTACTTAATTGCATGTTCTTCATCCTCCTATTTAATTAAGAATATCCTAAGAATTAGGAATACCAACATTAACGCGCCAATTAGTTTATCGGTGAAACTTTCTGTTTCAAACATATGCCAGACAACCATCACGGTTATAACCACAAGCATTAGGATATATATTACTGTCAAGATTGTGTAAAACATATATACCTCCTATGGCCAAATCTGCGCAACCACGACGATAAAGATCATTGCATAACCTATCGAAACCAAAAGCGGTATAAACGCATTTTTCGTAATTGTTGTGTATTTTTCTTCGTCCACTATTTTGGCGCTGAGGGTAGCGGACATTGCGGTTGGGGGTAAGAACTCCCCAAGCGAAGCAAGCAACGATAAACTGGAGGCTACAATAATCTCGTTGTAAGCAAGCAGTGCCATAACAAACGGTCCACCCAAAATCGAGGATGATCCAAAAGCCGAAATGCCGCCAAAGATAGGCAAGCTTATCGCCATGCTGATGTATTGGAAGATGTTTGGCAGAGTTAAAGCGTTAATTACAAAGTATCCTCTCACACCGTTTAAAGTAATGATTTGGATAAACATGCCAACACCAATTAGTAAAGCCATGGCCGGGAAAGCTTTAATAACGCCGTTTTTAATTGTTTTAATAATGTTGAATTTTTTGCCAAACCAAGGCGTAAAAGCTGTGGCAATGACAAAGATAAGCGGCATTCCCAAACTTCCAAAAACCAATGGGAAAACACTTTGAAGAATGATTAACGCAACTAAGACAATTATCGGAAGATAAATCAACTCCGAATATTTGTCTAAGTAATCAAAATGTATTAAATCTTTTAAAGAATCTAAATCAATTTTAGTAATGTGCTTGCGTCCCAAGAATAAGACAATGAAAATTGCCAGAGGGATTGTTAGGGCTAAAAGCGGTAGCGTAAAACCGGTGAAAGGAATATCTACCACGTCGCAAATCAACATTACCGGAATATTAATCGGGGGAGCAACCATCCCAAGGATGGCGCCAAAGGCGATGATGGCACCGACTTTGGCTCTTGGTATGCCGATTTTAATCATAATCGGGGCAACCAAGGCACCCGATGTAACGATGCAAGAAAGGGACGAACCCGTTATCATGCCAGGGAACATGATAATAAACATCAGACATACCAAAAGAATTTTTGGAGAACGATAAAAGATATTAATGAGCGCGGCACTGAGGTAATCAAGCGCACCGCTTTCTTCAAGACCCCCGATAAAAATCATTGCGGTGGTGATGACTAAAATTGTGTCAAAGTAGGCAAATCCGCCTTCCACAAAATGATGAATAGATAAGTCGGTTTTTGAGATGATTGCGGAGAGGACTGCGCCAACAATGGATGATACCATTAAGGCTAGACCTGCCCGCATTTTGAATTTGAGTAGTAATAGGACGAAAACTCCGATCATTACTACGAAGTATAATAGTTCAATTTGCCAAAGCATTATATCCTCTTTCTAGTATCCTAAAGCTTTACCGTCACGGCGTGGATCGGCGCCACCATGCATTTTGTTTCCTTCAATGAACCGAACGCCTTGAACACCTCCAAAGTATAAATCAATATCGCCGCTGCCTTGGAAAATAAGATTATAACCAAGGGCGCTTAAGCCATTTCTGGCATCATCGTCAAATGCTTGTTCAAGATAAAGATCTTTTTTGTTAGTGAATGTTTCGTCGCTTCCCACTGCATAGCAGTAAATTCTCGGATATTCAATTGCTTCTTGAATGTTCATGCCAAAGTCAATCATATTTATGAGTACTTGGAGTACCGCTGCCGGTATTCTCATGCTTCCCGGAGAACCAAGTGTAGCATATGGATTACCGTCTTTCATAACGATGGTTGGCATAATATGGCTAACCGGTTGTTTGAGCGGTTCAATATAAGATGCGCTCGAACTGCTGAATGAAAAACCGCTTAATTGGTTATTCATAAAGAAGCCAAAACCAGGAACAACCAAACCGTTACCGAAGAAATAGTTGATAGTTTGCGTTACTGAAACGATATTGCCCTCTTTATCAACTACGGAGAAGGTGGTGGTACTGTAATGTTCGTCATAATCGACTGGTTCGAAGTTTACGGTTTTAGGAGTTGTGTTATATGGCCAAGGGTTTCCGTAGTCGTTTTCGCCTTGGTTGCGGCCTAAATATGCTTTGCTTGGGTTAAACTTTTCCCATCTTTCCGCTGCATATTGTTTGCTAATGATACCCGCAATCGGAACATCGATAAATTTGGTGTCGGCGATGTATTTGCGTTTGTCGCCATAAGCAAGCTGTTGGGCAACCGCCAAGACATGAAGCAGTTCGGCACTGTTGCGTTCCATTCCGCTGATTTCGCCATATACTTCAAGCATATTGAGAGCTTCAAGGAGAATCATACCGCCCGAAGATGGAGAGGTTACGGTTGCAATGTCATAACCGCGATAATTACCTTGGATCGGGGTTTCGATAATCGGATAATTATTCATGGCATATAGCAAATCGTTATGTGTAATTAATCCGCCCTTTTCTTCTTGAAGAGCAACAATCGCATCCGCAATTTCCCCTGTATAGAAAGCAGGGGCGCCTTGTTGGGCAATCAATTCCAAAGCTTTGCTATAGTTTTCTTGAACAAGAAGATCACCTTCTTGAAGCGGAGTAATACCCATATCCGCAAACACATTCTTGGTTTCTTCTTTCGAACGCATTACTTTGTTGAAGTTTTCGCTAATTGCATTCGCAAGTTCTGGGGTAACAGGGAAACCTTCTTTAGCGTATTTGATGGCAGGGGCCATAACGGTTTGACGGGTCAAATTTCCATGGTTTTCCAAAACTCGCAACAAACCCGTAACCTGGGTTGGAACACCACTCGCTTTGATTCCATCATCGACATCCGCATCCCTATTCGGGAAAGCGCTAGCTTCGCCTGCAGATGGCACAAATTCACGGAAGTTATAGGAAATAAACTGTCCGGTCTTGGCTTCATAAGCCACCAAGATTCCTCCTCCTCCGATACCGGAAGCATTAGGTTCAACAACACCTAAAGCAAATGATACAGCCACCGCCGCATCAAAAGCATTTCCGCCGGCTTTTAGGACATCCAGACCCGCTTTGGCCGCATAAGGACTGGCAGCGGAAACGACACCGTTAGAAGAAATTACATCGCGAACGCTTAAATCGGTGAAATCTGAATCTTTGTCTTCATCGTCATCTTTGTCTTTTCCGCAGCTAACAACGGTAAAAGCAAGCAACAGAAGCAAAATGATAAAGAATAGTTTACTTTTCTTAAAGCTTAAATTCATGTCTTACTCCTTTACAATTATTTTTTAATGTAGATAAAAGGTTTGTTTTAACAATTTTAGGAAAATTGTTACAATTAATAGGTCAGCACTCCCCCCAAAGCTAATGTTGTTTTCAATGCAGAAGTTGGTAACTTCGGTTATTTTTTCGAGATCGTATTCTTTGATTGATGTAACCAATTGCTTAAAATACTGGTATCTTTCCATGGAACCTGCACGTTTCAATAAAACAGTGTCTTGGCAATCGCGGATAATTTTAATCAACAACATTGTTAGTGAAGCGGGCTCAAAGGATATTTCTTGAGATGCGAGGTTGTTTTGAACAAGCAAATACCCTTGAGCAGCTTCATATCTTGCACCACCAAGACCATAACGTTGATAAGCAAGAACGCCAAAAGACTCGGGGGGTGTTGAGAGTTCTTGCATTAAATCAACCGTCATGGCTTTTATAGTGGAGAAGACCGAGGAAAAAGATAGATGGCGGCTAATTACATAACCGCTGGATGCTAGAGTCAAACCCAGCGAAAAGATTAATCCTTTGTAGGCATTGATGTTTCCGGTTACCTTTAACATGGATTCTTCCGCCAGTTTTCCAATTTCCCGGCATTCTTTAAAGAGTTTAATTACATCGTTTCCCTTTAACCCTTTAAAGAACATTTCGACCAGATAAGGCATTATTGCCGCTTGCGCTTTAATCATTAAGTTGTAATCCATGTCGGGATGGCTTCCTTGGCTATAGGGGGTAACCAAGCCAAATTTTGGATGAATGTCTAACTCAAGCATCATGCTTGTTTTAACCATGTTGGTTATGTTTTTTTGAATTTCGGAATAAACATTTTCTTCAATTACATTAATCAATTCCCCATAAGGGTGCGTTTGCTTTTTATTGCAAACAAAAGCGGGATTATCGCACAAATAACATTTTCTTAACAATTTTCTGGTTTTGCTGAAGTAGGAGTTTTGGTAAACATCGATATCGATAAATCTGCCAAGCGGAGTTGCTTCTTCAATTTCCATCATCTGAGGTTTATAGTCTTGTTCAGCATCTACCTGATAGATATATGTAGGTCCATCGAATCCATCGATAATTAAAGGTTTCCTACTTAACAAGCGGTTCAAAATTGCGCCATAGTATTGAACCAAAAGATAAGCTACGGGGATGCGTTTTTCGCTTCCCGGGATATTGGCTCTTAAGGTAATAGCCCCAAACCCTTTATCGATGATTGTTTTAATGTAATCGATTCGCTTTTCCCGGTCTTCCAAAATTAAATTAGTTTGCTTCATATTTTTGTTTCGCAAGCGGTTTTAGGATGGAAGCAATGCTTCTTGGCACCAACTCCAAAGCTTCTTCAATTTTGTTTTCCATGATTAGTTTCCGAACGGTTGTGGCGCTAATCGGTTTTCCGTTTTTTTCGAACCTCGGCATGATGGTTAATTGGTCTGGCAATACTTCTTTTAAAGCATTGTTATAATCTACCATCACGGAATCGGTTTCGGTTCCCAAATACCGGTGGCTGATGTTCAAGTGTTTCATAAAATAGTTTTTAAAAAGCAAAGCGTCCAACATCGTATATTCTTTGTTTCTTTCTTCTTTGGTTTTTAAAAAATAGGTTGGGAAAGTAAGAGCGGATACCATATATTTCGTTGATGGTAAAACAATGACATTTCCCAAATGCGATACCGCCAAATAAACCATGGAAAAGCGTTCCGGGAATGTAAAGAGCGAATAATCTTCTTCTACAACAAAGAGAATAAAATAATCATGGTTTTTAGCCGAACTTTCAATCAACTGCAAGTGGCCAAGCGTAATCGGATTGCAATTGACAACCATGCAGCCGATGTTGTAATCCTTAGGGTTAATCCCCAGTTTATACTTGATTTGCACTTTCATCTTTTCAATTTCGTCTTCAATTGAAGGATGTCCTCCTTCCAAAATCGCCACATTGGCAGTGGAAACCAGGAGTCGAAAGTTCATGTTTTCAAACAATTTAATGTTTTTTCTTGGGGTAAAAACGCGATAGTGATAGATGTGATTGCTTGATAAGGAATTTATCATTTCGGTGACAAGTTTTGAGGCATAGTTTTCGCTTTGAAATCTTTCATCCACCGCAAGGCATTTCAAAATATTTTGTTCACGCGATATGGTTGCCACAATCTCATCGTTTTCTTCGATATATAATGTTTCGGTTAAATTGGGTTCTAAAGTTAACCCGTGCTCAGCAAGCAATGCTTTGATTTTGGAAAATTCACTTTGGTCGATGGCTTGTTTAATCAAACTGTCACCTTCTTTTTATTTGTATTGATAAAGCAAATCGATAATCGCTCCATCGCGATAGCGTACCAAACCAATCACTTTATTCTTTAGTTCAATGCGATTCGGTTCCCCCGTGATTTTGTGACTTGTTTCCAACAATTTTTCAATCGGAACAATCTTGAGTTTAGAATTAGTTAATTTTTGTAGCAAATCGGTTCTTTTGGGGTTGATGGCAATGCCACGTTCCGTAACCAAAATATCGACGTCTTCTCCCGGAGTGGTGATTATCGTAACTTTATCTTTAATGATTGGAAGACGTGATTTGATAAGAGATGATGTAATAATAGTGACTTTTGCGCCGAAGGCGGTGTCAGAATGGCCGCCGCTTCCCCCAATTATCAAACCTTTAGAATCGGTTGTGACATTGACGTTAAAGTTTGTATCGATTTCAGTTGCACCCAAAATGACAAAATCCAATTTGTCAACGATGACTTTTGGGTCAAAAGGATTTGCATAAACCGAAGCGGACATTGGAATATGGGAAGGGTTGGTTTTGATGGATTTGACTGCTTGTAAATCAAAGCATTGAACATCGTATAATTTTTCAAACAATCCTTCCTTCAACATATCGACGATGTAACCGGTAATACCTCCGGAAGCAAAGGAACCTTTGATTTGTTTTTCCTGCATTTTTTCTTTGACATATTGTGCTACAGCTAAACTTGTTCCTCCCGCACCGGTTTGCATCGATAAACCCTCTTTGATGAATCCCAGTTCATCTAAAAGTTTAACGGTATTACGGGCGATTTTTAAACCTATCGGATCTTTGGTAATCTTGGTGGTTCCGGAAACAATCCCTTTGGGGTCGCCGATTTTATCGAGTTTCACGACATAGTCGACATATTCATTAGGGAAGTCTACTCTTTTCAAAGAATCAATTACATAATCGGTTACCAATACTACCTTTTTAGCATATTTCAAATCGCTTATCGCATAACCCAAAGAACCACAGGCGCTTGGTCCTTCGATTCCGTTACCGTTACCCAAATGGTCTACTGCCGGAGTGGAAAGGATGGCAACATCGATTTTTAAATCCCCACTTTCAATGGCACGGGCTCTGCCACCATGGGTATCCATGATTAACAGTCCTTGCATTTTGCCTTGACCGATGGTTTCGGCTACCGGACCGTTTAAATAATTTGTGGTTATATTGGTAACATTGCTGTTCTCAATCAATTCGGATAACCCTTGGTTATTGGGAAAGATCGCACTTGGCGCTAGATGTATATTTTTTAAGTTTCTTCGTTTTATTTCTTCCATCACCATGTTAAAGACATAATCGCCGTTACGCAAGTGATGGTGGAACGATAAAGTCATTCCGTCGGTAATTTTTAATTCATCAAATAGCGATGGAATACTGTGTAAGTAAACAACATTTTCCGACTTTTCCTTTTCGGGAATTAATGTTCTTTCCTTTTTTGTAAAAGCAGAACTGGAAGCAAAAGGGACAAAAGAAGCAGGCAAAAGCTCTGGATTGAATCTTGACATCTTTATCACCTAATCCAAACGGTATTTTTGGGCCATTTTGATAATCTTTTGAGCACGTTCGATAATTGGTTTATCAACCATTTTGCCATCGAGACTGAAGACGCCTAAGTTTTTCGCTTGTGCTTCTTCAGTTGCTTTTAAAATGCGTTTAGCCCATATGATTTGTTTTTCGCTTGGCGAAAATACTTGGTTGATAATATCGATTTGGTTAGGGTGGATTGCGGCTTTGGCATTTAACCCTAATTCCTTGGCTTTTAAAGCATCTTCTTTTAAACCCTCGTTATCGGAAGTATCGGTAAAAGGTGTATCGATGGCATCGATTTTTAAGGCTTTGCAAGTATAGGCTAGTTTTGCTCTTGGATACCAAATTTCCGTACCCTTTTTGGTTCTTTCTACCTCCATGTCAACCGAAAGGTCTTCTGCGCCTAAAAGAATTCCGTTAATCCTCGGCATCTTGGCAATTTCACCCATTTGAAGAACGCCCGTGGCGGTTTCTATGATGGGAATAATGCCGATTTTTTTATTCATCTTTTTATCATTTTCAATGATTGTCAAGACTTGGTCAATCAAGAAACAAGATGCGGGACTGGCTTTTGGCAACATTATGGCATCAATCTTTTCGGAAACCACTTGTTCTAAATCATCTTCGTAGTATGGGGTATCCGGCGCATTGATGCGAATAACTATCTCCATCGGAACTTCGGTTAAACTTTCCAAATAGCAATGAACGAGGTTCCTGGCATTGTCTTTTTCGTTTACATGCACCGCATCCTCCAAATCGATAATTACCGCGTCGCTTTCGAAACAATCAGCATTTTGAAGCATGGCGGGATTATTTCCCGGTATAAACAACAAACTTCTTCTCATAGGCTTTTCTCCATTCTTTGGATAGCGGTAATTAACCGCGCTTTGATGGTATAATCGAGGGCGCCCTTATCCTCGCAAATGACTTTTATTTTACTAATGTTTAACTCTTTTAAAGTATCTTCAATTGTTTTCACAATTGAATCATGAAAGAATTCATCGACAATGCTTTTAACTTTGATAATTAACGAATCACTTTCTTTGACCGTAATCATCGTGTCGTTCGATTCAAGTGTTCCGGCTATTCCAATTTTCATACCGAAACCTCCTTTATTCGTTATTTATTTTCTGCTATTGGCAAGCGCAATAACACGATTCATAGCATTTTTAACAATCATGAAACCTTCATCAACACCCATTCCGGGTTTTGCCAAACATTGTGTGGCTTGGCAAGCAATGGCAATATTGGTTGTAACTTCGCTGGAGATATTAGTTTCGTTGCATGTGCCGCCGCAGTAACTGCCGACGCCCATTTGATTGCAATATATAATTGCTTCCGCTACATTATTTACCCCGCCTAAATCAGGGGTTTTGATTTGCAACATATGTCCGGCACCGTTTTCCGCAAAATACTTAATATCTTCCAAAGTATTACACCATTCATCGGCTACAATTTCCAAAGTGCTGTTAAAAGCATTTAGTTTTAAGGTTAAGGCTTGTAAATATTTCATGGTTCCTTCGCGGTCTCCGGTGTCAACCGGACCTTCGATGCGCAATTTAAACGGTTTTGCAACCTGTTCCAATTCCCTCAAATAGTTAACCATTTTTTCGACATCATTACCAAAAGCAATGCCGATTGTTCCATATACATCAATATGAAGGATTGGATTATAGGTTTCGTTCTTGCGATGAGTAAGGATTCGGTTTCTTAACCACTCAACGTATTCAAGCAACAATTCGCCGTTTTGGCCTAGTTTGGTTTCGACATTGTTAATCAAGGCATGAGGAAGCACATCGGCTTCTTTGATAATCATCTTATCCGCATTTATATATCTGTCATCCCCGCTTTGGGTAAAGACAGGAATCGGTTTATATTCTTTTTCGGTTATCCCGTATTCTTTTCGGATAACTTCGGCCATCGTTAAATGATGGTAATTTGCACAAGCATTTAGGAATGCTTGGGTTAAACCGTAACGTATCGCTGTGTGGAGACGTTTTCCGTCAATCGTTAAAGCATCGTATTTTTCGGCTAAGGTTCTGAAACTATCGATTTCTTCTCCGATTAACATCGGCACGATTTTTTGTTCGATAAACGGTATGAATTCATCCGCTAAGAAGAGCGGGTCTCTTCCACCAGCTCCCGAGTATTGGACAGCTGCGCAATCTCCGATACCGGTTACGTCGTTTTCCAAAACAATTTGCACAGAAATGGCTTCTCCAGTTTGGCGGATGCTTTTAAACCCCGGTGTTTTGGGTTCGCCCTGATAGATAAAACCGTCGTTTTTGGCGCCTTTTTTTATGGCCAATTGGTCATCAAAATAAAAGCCAGTATATGATTTCGATAATATGACGTTTTTTATTTTCATATATATTACTTCCTTCTATTTGGATTATTTTTGTTATTGTTAGGCCGTCCGATGAGATGACCGTTGCTGACGGCATATACGTCGTCAATCGTTAACTGGAATGATATTGGACGATTTTCATAAGCGGCACGCTCAGCAATCTTTTTCCAATGGAATTCTTTGATGTCTTCGGTGAAGCCGAGATTTCCGAATTCCAATATTCTAATATTTCCTTCATTGTCGCGAGCAGGCAACACCAACCCCGCATTGTATTTGCTTGGGGCAAACGGCACATCAATTAAGCCTTGGGCGAATGCTTTGACGACACCTTGGGCCAAGTCGCCTTCGCCGGCTTTTAAGATGCAATCCATTAAGCAATCAACTTCTTTTTTGATTTGAGCGATTTCGGCCAAAAGTTTTGGACTCTCAGGCATTTCTTGGTCCTGCAATAATGTTACAACAAATTTGGAAGCTTTGATACCCATAGCGTTCGCTTCTTTGGTTGGGACGCCAATTGATTCGTGAGGGGTTTTGGTGATCATTTTGGTTGCTTTCGAAAGGGCGGCAACCGTGGAACTTAATGAAATTAACCCCATTGCTTCCGCTTCATCCTGAGGGAATCCGCCCATCCACTGGTGGAATACGGTGGTCACAACGCAATCGTTATAACCGAACTTGTGCAAGTATTCTTCGGTTTGTTCTTGCAAGGCTCTTACAGCCGCAACATCTTGTACAACATTTCCGCCCATACCGTAACCCACGGTAATGTTTTTTACGCCTTGTTCAGCCGCAAGCAATGCTTCGATAATACCAACTGTATTAGAAATCGATGGCGGTACAAGCGTTCCGGTTAACGGTCCAAACGGTTCGCGGTTGATGGAAACACCGTGTTCTTCATAGTAACCGACCAAACGGTCGCAATATTGCCAGTATTTGATTGTCGCTTCAATCGAAACATCCTTGGCATAAGGAATATTGTAAGAAATCGCTCCGCCTTCATTGGAGGTCCAACCCGCTGCATGAATTATTTCTGCAAGCAACCGGGCATCCGGGGTACCATGACGGGCTTGGATTGGAACATTAACAGCCTCTTGAACTTGTTTGCATTTCTCTACACCGTGGTTTACCGCCGGAAAGCCGTTGAGCAATGCGCGTCCCAATTCTTCGCTTTCTTTGATGCCGCGTTCTGCTTCATTGTAACGGTTTTGTCTAGTGTAACTGTCAATGGTTGATGGAACAAAATCCGCTCCACTTGCTTCTAAATATTGCAACAATTCGATATGCGAACTTAAGACCGGTACACCAGCCCGCGGTTGAACAAGGGTGCGCCCTTGTTTTTTGGCCTCAGCAAGCTTTAAAGCAAAATTCTTATGAGCGGGAATGGTTTTTAAATATTTCACTGCTTCAAGTAAATTTAGTTGAGGATCTTGGCCGGTTTTGTAACTGGCAAGCACCTCCTTACGTTCCGCAAAAAACGCATCGATTGATAATTTTTCATTTTTAGCCATATATATCAAAGTCCTTCTAAATCTTTCTCATTCTTTTTTTCATGATTTGCAAGGCAAGAAGCGGATCTTCTTGTGCCAATAGTCCCATTGAGGCAAGGATATAATCCTGGTCGATTAAATACTCCGGATGCAAGGGACGAAGTTCCATCCGATTGAGTTCATGATTCGTCATTTTGGTTAAAATATAACCAGGGTCAGCGGAGTTGATAACAACTGCCCCGGTACCGATGATATAAGTAATATCGCTTAAGTCTTTTCCGGTTTGATAATACATCATACCGAGCGGTGTATATACTTCTTCCATTTTTCCGCAATGCCGCTGCATCGCCTTGTCCGCGCAAACCCCAGCTAAAACTTTTTCGATTATTTCTTCGGTTTCGGTTTTCGGCAAATCCTCTACATGTTCGTGGTGGTACTCGCATTCTTTGGCGATGTCGATAGCAAAAGTCTTGTTGATTCGTTCTTGTTCTTCTTTGCTTAAGACGCTTAAGATGCCCAATGCGGAATAACGCATACCCAGATCGCCTTCAACGGTGCGTTTGGCAAACGGTTCTTCAAGACCTTTAACGATTACATTGCTTTTTGAAGTGTTGGGATTGGAAATCGAATAAACATCGGTAGTAGCTCCGCCAATATCGAGTACTACGATTTCGCCTAAACCGGGTTCATCTAAATAACCTTTGGCTAAAAGTTGGGATGCCTGAAGCACCGCATCCGGCGTCGGTTGAACTACTTTGTCAATTTCGGTTTCGATTTTCTTTATGCCTTTGGCAAGAATTATCCGTTTTAAGAATATTTCTTTAATCTTTTCTTTGGCGCTGTTAATGTTTAATACATTGAGCCTAGGCATAACATTTTCGCAAATGTAACCTTCAATTTGATATTTTTGAAAGATTTCTTCGATTTGGTCTTGGCAACTTTTGTTCCCTGCGTAAATCACGGGAATCTTAACGCCGATTTCGCCTAAAACTTTGGCGTTGTGAAGCACGCAGTCAGAGTTTCCGCCGTCGGTTCCCCCTGCCAAAAGTACAATATCAATTTTTTTGTCAATAATCGCTTGTAGTTCTTTCGGGGTGCAATAATGAGAGAAAACCAAATCAACTTTGGCTCCGGCACCAAGGCAAACGCGTTTTGCGGCTTCGACGGTTAGTTCTTCAACGAGGCCGATAGCAGCCATCTTGAGACCTCCGGCAGCGGATGAACAAGCGATTTTTTTGTCAAACTCGATTGTTCTGCCTATTTTTTGATGAAGTTTTTCCAAAGCTTTTTTGTAACCTACCGTGATGTCGGTAGCAACCGTGGTGAAGGAGTTTGCGGTGGCGATGATATCGCCTTTTTCTTTATCGACTGCGGTTAATTTGGTATATGTTGACCCAAAGTCGATTAACAGATAATAGTGCATATTACTCACCTAAATCATGGGCGATGTCGTCTAATGCTTTATCAATTGGTGTTCCTGGTGGATATACGCGGTTAAAGCCCATCTTCAGGAATCTATGTTCGACTTCTTTGAAGTCTTGTTTTCCGACAACGATATTGCCCCCCACATACAAAATAATATCGCCGATTCCGGCTTCGATGCATTTTTCCCGCATGCCTCTGCAATCAATTTCGCCGTGACCGTAAAGGGATGATACTAAAATCATGTCGGCATTCGTTTCGATTGCAGCATTGATGAAATCTTCTTGTGAAGATAACACACCTACGTTTACAACATTGTATCCTGTGTTTTTTAAGGTGTATTCAATAATCTTGTTGCCCACCGCATGCACGTCGGCACCAATAACACCAATTACAATTGTTTTCATACTATTCTCCTTTGCTAATTGTGAAAGCGTTTTATATTAGCATTATACTATAACGCCCCTTTTAATTCAATACAGCAGTGTAAAGATTACGTTAAATTTCCGTAAGTTTTTCTAACAATTATTGGAAATACACTCCGATATACAATATTATTTAGGAAATTTTCGCTTAACTGTTTTGTAAAAACACTCCATTTTTTGACGAACGAATTTTCAATCTTAAGAAAATTTTACATTTTTTAATTAACAAATATCTTGTATAAACCGCTCAATTATGTTAACATTATTGATAGTTATTAATAGGAGGATAAATATGAAAATCTTTATTGATACGGCGAACGTTGACGAGATAAGACAAGCATGGGATTTGGGGATTATCGATGGCGTTACCACCAACCCAACATTGATTATGAAAAGCGGAAGAGACTTAGTCACCACCTTAAAAGAAATCAGCGAAATAGTTGACGACTGCATCTCCGGTGAAGTTATTAGCATGGATGCAGAAGGGATGATTAGAGAAGCTCGCGAATTAATGAAAATCAGCAAAAAAATCGTTATTAAAGTTCCAATGACAAAAGAGGGCTTAAAAGCAACCAAACAACTGTCCAAAGAAGGCATTCGTACCAATGTAACGTTGATCTTTTCCGCCAACCAAGCACTCCTAGCCGCAAAAGCCGGTGCAACTTATGTTTCACCGTTCCTTGGCAGACTTGACGACATCAGTCAGGAAAGCCTCATTTTGATTGAGGACATTAAACAAATTTTTACCAATTACGAAATTAAAACCGAAATTATCTGCGCCAGCATCCGTTCACCGCTACACGTATTAAACTGCGCCAAAATCGGTGCGGATATTGCCACTGTTCCTTATAAAACCCTCATGGAAATGTTCAACCATCCATTAACCGACATCGGGATTGAACGTTTCCTTCAAGATTACGCGAAATCCGTTAAGTAATTTACCCCCTTTAATTTAAAAAAGACACCTCATTACTTTAGCTTTTAAAGTAACCAAGGTGTCTTTTATTTTGCTTTTAAATCCTTTGCCTGATTCCTTCGGAAGAAGGAAAGCAAAATCAAGAGAAAGGGAATTATAATTTCAAAGATTAAATTCGCATATTTGATGATGTACTTGATGCGAAAGTCTAGAATAAGAATGTAGTTTTTAGGTGCGAAAATACAAATACCAAAAACCACCAACAATCCCACAATTACGGGTATATTTGGTTTTTTCAACTTAAAGACATAACTAATCATGTATTTGGTTGTGGTAAGTAAAACAGTTAATTTGATGATTATCAAAACCATCATGACATTGATGACGATAATGTCAAAACGCTGCAAAAACACCGCTATCTCAATTCTCCTCGAGATTCTTAAGGAGGGGTGAATATCGAGCGTCATAGCAATCGGTCCCAAAATAACGGTATTCATTAAAGTGATAATCAAGAGAACCGCACCGGCCATTATTAATCCATAAACCCCATAGCGATAATGGTATTCTTTTTGCTTTACATATTGATAAATACCCAACAAAGCAAACAATTCGCCAAACGGTATGGCATAGGACATTTTTAGGGCGGGTTTTATCAATTGGCCGAAACCATATTCCATAATCGGAAAGATATAATTAACATTGATTTTGTTGAAACTGATGATTAATGTGGAAAAGGAAACAAAGATAACAATTGTAACATAAAATAACATTGTGGTTAAACGGGAAAATACTTCAATTCCTTTGGCGATAATGTAAAACAGTAAGGAAAGAACCAAAAAAGCAAACCAAAGCAATTTCACTTCCTGAACCAAGTAGATATTTACAACTTCATATATATCACGCAAATTAAAGAAAACCAAAACAATAAAATAAAGAGAGTAAAGAATAAAAAGAATATAACAAACAACCTTGCCTACAACATGCGTCACCGTATCCCCGAAATCTTTGTCAACAACATTTCGATAAAGCATGGTATAAACAAAATAAACCAAAACCCCTCCGATTACGCCAAGGATAACCGTTAACCAAAGATTGTTCTTTAAATCTTTGGCGTAAATTCCACGGATTAAGTCATTGGCAAAGACATACATAAAAACAATTAACAGATACTGACTGCGGGAAATGTGGGTTTTTTCCTTCATAAAAACCTCTTATTTAAGTCTTGTTCTATCAATTGTGGTATTAAATTGATACTTGACTTTGATAGTCGGAAAAATTGCGTCATAATTTTCTTTGATACTTTGATAGTATTTAGGGTTTGCCCTATGAATTGCTTCGCAAAAAGCAAAGATATCCGCGTTGTACTTGTTTTGTGCTACATCAACAGCCATTTCCATTAAACGCTTTACGTCTTCGTTGATTTTTTCCATAAGCATATCCATTTCGTTTGGACCAAATTGTTCCGAAACCGACACATTCATTTTGTGTTTTAAAGTGATTGTCGGTTCGTTATTGATAAGCGCAAAACTAATTTTGCAGGAGGTGTTTTTGACACCTATATATAGTTTTTCATTATTATGCATAATGTGCAAAACGGATATTTCGATTTTGTCAAAGATATGGCTAAAGCCTAATGATTCTTCTTCCGAAAGCCAACCAACCATTTTATCGTTTTTAAATACGGCGATAGTTGAAACTTTTAAACGCATTTTAGGATCGGTGGTTTGGGTTGATTCATTGTCTTTGCCTTTTTCCTTGTCGCCGACAATGGCAATGCTGGATAAAGACAGGCAGGTATTGGGCTGATACAGATAAGTAACGATTTCATCGATAAAAGTAATTTTACCCATACCATAAATTTTTTCCGCATTCTCCAATTTTGATTCTACCGCCACCGCCGGAATGTTTTCCAAAACTGAGCGCATTTTTAAGATGTCTTCCGCTTTTTCGTCTTGAGCCACAACAATATTGAAATTATGTTGCGTCTCCCAGTGGAAGACAAAGAACTTAATGTGTTTTTCAATTCCCTCTTGAGCTAATTCCGAGCCTATTATCAAACATTGGATGTGAAAGATATATAATTTATTAACCGAATAGTTCGATAGTTTCACAAAGGCTTCATAAATCGAAGCTGCTTCTTCCGCAAACACCACAACTGGCGAGCTTTGGGAAGGTTTACTTCCCAAGACAAAATCATTAACCGCTTGAACGGAAACTTTAACCCCTTTTTCTGATTTGTCAATTCCCATCGCTATAACCGTTGTATAATCGCTAACATCGAGTTTTCGACACCCCGAAAGAAACAACAAGACAAAACCAATCAAAAACAAGATATATATTTTCCTATGTTTCATAAGCGCTCCTTAATGAGGGTATTCGGCGGATATGTTTTTCTTCCGCCTAAAAATCTTATCAATTCGCGTTCTTATTAGCGAATCTTGCATACCCGAAGCGCAAAACGGTGTATAAGGGGATAAATAGTTGAAGCCGAAACTTCTCAAACTGCATAAATGTGTAAGCAGCGCAATCGAGGCAAGAGTAACGCCATAAAAACCGCCGATGACCGCTGCACCCCAAAAAAAGTACCTTAGAACGGTTAAAGTGAGGTTCAGGAAATAATCGGGAATTGTTAAGGAGCAAATAGCAGTAATGGTTACGACAATTACGATAATAGATGAAAATAGTCCTGCCTGAACTGCCGATTCCCCGATGATAATCGCTCCCAAAAAGGATAGCGATGACCCCAGCGAAGTCGGCATCCTTGTTCCGGATTCCCTCAACAAATCAAAGAAAAACATGATTAGGAGAATTTCCAAAAAACCCGGGAAAGGTATGGCATAACGTTGCCCCGCAATGCTTAAGAGCAGATTTATCGGCAATAGTTCTGAATGGAAATAGATTAACGATATATATATGGCTGGTAAATACAATCCCAAGAAAAACGCCACAATACGGGTGAAACGGACAAACGAAGCAATATAACCTTTCATGTAATAATCTTCCAGTGATTGCAGACCCTGAACAAACAACATTGGCGCAACCAGCGCAAACGGCGATCCGTCAACCAGTATCGCCACTCTTCCTTCGAAAAGACTGGCTACCACTGAATCGGGACGTTCGGTGCTGAAGATGGTTTGAAACATCGTCCATTGTTTTTCTCTCAGATAAAAGGAAACATATTCCGAATCCAATATGTTTTCTACATCAATCCCTTCAATTCTCGTTTTTACCTCTTCAACCAATCCCTCATCGGCTACGCCTTTGATATACATAACAACAACACTTGTATTGGATTTTTTTCCTAAGATATATTTTTCGATTCGAAAATGTGAATTTCGAATTCTGCGCCTTATTAAACAAATATTGGTGGAAAGCGATTCATTAAAGGCTTCATTCCCGCCTTTGACCGAAACCTGAGCCTTCGGTGCTTCGATTGCCCGCTCGTTTTTGATTTTGGAATCAACCAAAAAACACTTTTGCGATCCTTCAACTAGAATTATTGCATCTCCGTTTAATAGGGTAATGATTAACTCACCGAATTCGTCGGTGTTTCTTACCGACGACAAAGTCATAATAAAATTGTTGAAAAAATCAAAGACGCTGTCGTTTGTGTTTAGTGGTTTCGAGATTTTTCGATAATTATTGGTTATAGTATGAAGAATGGATTCATCAATAATGTTTTTGTCGCTAATGCCGGATATATATATAATGGCAATTCTTTGCTTTCCCCAAGCATTTTCTAAATGTATCGAACGAATCACCAAATCAAAACAGTTTCCTTGGATGGCTTTGATATAAGCAATGGTATCGTCAATATTTTCATATAAGGGCTTGTTTAGGTAACTGACTTCGGGTTCTTCCGACATTTGCACAAGTTTTTCGGTATCGCTATTTGATTGAGTGTATTTTTTGTGTTGTTCATTTTCTTTGGTTTCCTTTTTCTTGGGTGGCTTAGCCAAGAGAATCCTCAGTGCTTGAAAAAAACTTTTTTTCATTTTTCCCCTTTTCCTTTAGTTTATTATTAGCGGTTTAATTGTTACATATTCATAAGAAAAAAAGAAAAAATGGCAGAAAGGAAAACTGCCATTTTTATTTTCAATAATTTAAAGGGTCTTCTTTGATTTCGCCCAAATAGTCAAAGTCGTGTCCGTATTTGCACAAATACTTTTTGAATTCACCTTTTAACATATTCGGAAAAAAGTATGGTATGTTCCCTGCAATCCCCGAATTCTTTTCATCCATAATCCAATCAATTGTTTTCCAATCGAGGATACCTTCCATAGTTTTGACAGGAGTCGGTTTTTTTAACTCTTTGGGGATTTCCGCCCAAAAACAATACATCCCCCCCAGTGTGTCAGGATTATCATTTACAATCCATCCCACATGAGCCAAGCATTTGATTTCGTTTACCCAAACACCGGCTTCTTCCCAAAGTTCTCTTTTAGCGCTTTCTTCAGGGCTTTCATGGGGTTCAATGTGGCCGCCAAGGCCATTCCAGCGTCCCATCCAAGAAGGTTTTTCACGATTAATCAATAAGATTTCATCTTCGCATTTGAGAAAAATGAGTGTATATTTCAGTTCCATTTTTTTGCAACCTCTTTTTCGTATTCCTTTAATATTTTCTCTACTTCATTCTTTTGGGGAAAAGCATTTAAACAATACTTTTTGGTGACGCTTAAACCAGAAGCAACTGTCGCGAAAGATATGGCCTTTTTAAAATCTGTGTTTTGAGCCAATTGATAGGCAAGAGAGGCATTAAAGGCATCGCCCGCACCAGTTGTATCCATTACTTCTTCATCCCTTAGCGGTAAGGCGGGAAAATGTAAGAAGTCATTGTTATGATAAAATAATACACCGTCTTTTCCCAAAGTAATAACCATTTGGCGAAAATTGCTTTGCCTTATATTTTCCTTAAGTTCTTCCCTTGATGCATCCGGCGAAAGAGAAAAAAGCATTTTGGCTTCAACTTCATTGGGAGTAAGCAAGAAGGCTTGTTCTAAATACTCATAAGCAGTTTTTAAAAAGGGGGCAGGATTGATAATTGCTTTTACGTTATGTTTTTTGGCAATAGCCAGTCCCTTTTCGATAATAGAAAGCGGATATTCCAATTGCATAAGCAAGATATCGCTTTGGGCAATTATCTCTTCATAAGGCAAAAGCATATCGCCATTGATATTTTCCGATACCCCGGGGTGAACGATAACCGTGTTTTGGCCGGTTCTGTCGGTTAGAATTGAAGCAACCGCGGTTCTTTGGTTGAAAACTTTAATAACCGTTGGGTTAACCTTGTAGCTTTTCAATTTTGTATAAATCTTTTTGCCATAATCGTCATCACCTACAAAAGTGATAAAATTAACGCTTGCGCCAAGTTTTGCCAAAGCAATTGCTTGGTTAAAACCCTTTCCTCCCTGCTCTTCATGAACCTTCCCCGCAAGAACCGTTTCTCCGGTTTGAGGAAGCTTGTCCAGTTCAAAAAAGAGCGATTGTCCGCTTAAACCAATAACTGTTATAACCTTATTTTTCATAACCATAGCCTCTACCCTTTATAATTGATGGGGGTAAAATTTATTACCCCCAAATTATTATTTTGTTATTTAACTTCTTGCGTTGGGTCAAAACCTAAACGTTTCAACGTTTCAACAACATACGATTCGCGATATTCTTCTTTTGGATCGCGGCCAAGGTAGGATTTAAAGAATTCTTCGCAAGCTTCCTCATAAGGAATACCAGCGATGTTGGAAATAATTCTGGTGCTGCGGTCAATAAGTTTCTTGTTGGTTGGAAGCACTTGAATCATCCAGTTGGACCAAACGCGGCCCATTTTAGCCATGGTTCCGGTGCTTAGGATGTTGAAAGCAAGTTTGACCAATAAGTGCGTCATAAGGTCAGTGCAAGTTCTTGGCACTTCCACCGGAATATGGATTTCGTTTTCCAAAAGTTTATTGTTTGGAATATTTCCCAAACGAATGACGATACCGTCGTCAAATTTAGCGATATTGTCATGATACCACTTCGTGACTTCCGGAGTAGCAGAACCGTTGATGTCAACGCAAACCAAACGGGCCGGACGCCGAGAGTATCTTGATGGGTCATCGACATTGCCGATATTGTATTGTTCAACTTCGCTGCTGGCTACTTTCGGAGGATTATTGATAATCGCTTCGCTTGCCTTCAAACGTTTATAGTCTTCCACGGTCCAGTCTAATCCTTTGATTGGGCGACGGAAAACGTGTTGCCAAGCCACAGTATTCGGATACAATGGATCTTTCGCATAAGCCCAACTTACTTGCGCTTCGTTATCATAAAACTTTTTGAATGGCGGAAGCGTAAATGTTGGTTGACGTTCGGTTGTATCGGTTAAGATGTCAAGCAAATAGTCATGGGTTATATATGTGATTAAACCATTTTTCTTGTAAGTTTCGGTTTCGAATTCCACGGCTTTCGCTAAACCTTCCAAAGCTTTTCCGCTGGATAAAGCTTCGTTTAGTTTAACAAATTCTTTGGCGTATTCTTGCAAGTCTAAAGCAGGAACGCCGATTACTTCCAATTCCTCTTCCGTCAAGTTTTCTTTTAACCATCTTGCGCAAGCCACTTCAATAGCAGCACCGACCGTTAAGAGTTCCACGGTGGTAACTTGCATTCTGGTTGAACCGGCAATCGCCATATTACCTACGAAGCAATTGATTTTAATGATATTGTCCCGTTCAAATACCAAACGGCAACGTTCTAAGTGGTTGACTAAGATTTCTTTCGGGTTGCAAAAGATATAATAAGTTGTGCATCCTTGTTTGTCAGCTTCAATAACCGAACCGTTGATGCTGGCAGAAAGTCCGCATTCCGCTAAGCCCACAACAACGTCGCCTGGTCCGACTTTCGCATCAATGATTTGTTGGGCCCCGAAGGTCATATAGTCTTCAAAGTTTTCGACAGATCTAACCAAAGCGCGGTCGCCCCCGGTCGTTAGACTGTTGGAACATTCGCTGATTTCCAAAAATTCTTTTCTTTTGGCAGGAAGTTTTTGAATAAGCGAAGTCCAGAAATAACGCCACGCGGCATCAAGTTGCAACGCCAAACGGCCTGATGCACCGACGCTTGAAAATAACACAGTTCTTCTTTCATCAATAACCCGCTTAATATCATCGATTAAGCGTTGAAATTCAGGTGTTTCAAAAGCTTTAGATGCGACAACGGGAATCTCGCTATCAGCCGATAAAATCATCTTGATTCCTTGGGCGGTATCCTTGGAAATCACAAAACTCAAATTTTTAGTTTTCGGGTTTGGCTGTTCTGTTGGAATTACCCCTAAGTGAAATTGTTTTTCGTTTTCGATGAAGTTTCGTGCGGCCTCTTTATAATTCAACATAAATACCTCCTAATGTATTTACCAAAAAGGTAATTTAAATTAGCCTTTCAATATGTTAATTATACCATACCCCCCTATTCAATGCAAGCAAATGCAAATGTGACTTTTATTTCCCCCAAAAGAAAAAGCTCAAATTTTGTGAGCTTTAAGTTTTTACTATTCTGGAAAAAAACTATCTTTCGTTGGGTTCAAAATGGGCAATCAATTCGACTTTTTTGTTTAATTTTTCTTGAAGGATATTCTCTAAGCGATGCGACAATTCATGCACTTTTAAGACGGTTAATTGCGGTTCGGTAATAATGTGAAGGTCGATATAGATATGTTCCAAGCGTCCTCTGCTTCTGATTTTGTGAACATTTAAAACTTCCGGTTCCGCCTCGATGATTTGTTGGATATCGACTTCGTTGACGACGGTTTTATCCACTAAAACACCTAGCGTCATTTTAAAAATTTCCAAACACGAAAACAAAATAAAGATGGCAATAACAATTGACACGATTGGATCAATTATCGGTGGCAAACCTAATTTAATTAAAAGCAAAGAAACTAACACACCAAGTGAAATTAAAATATCGCTTTTGGTATGGTGCGAATCAGAAATCAACACATCGCTATTTAATTTTCGTCCCATTTTGTGTTCGTAATAAGCCACAAATCCGTTGATAAAAATTGTTAATACCAAGGTTACGAGGGTTGCGGGGGTAACGGAAAAAACAATTGGATTAATAAACCACTCAATTGCTTTACTGATAATATTGATTACCATCCAAATCAATAGAAACCCAATAGTGAACCCTGCAATCGTTTCAAATTTTTGATAACCGTAAGGATGACTTTTATCAGCCGGTTTGGATGATAATTTGATTCCGATAATACCGATAATATTGGAAATGCTGTCGGTAAACGAATGATACCCGTCAGCTGTTAAACTGTTGATATTAAACATTAACCCCCAAAAAATTTTTCCAAAGGTAACAATTAAGTTTAAAAATAAGATTATGAATAAAATTCGGGCAATTTGCTTGTATTTTTGCAAATAGTCTTCACCGTCCAAAACATTAATCAATATTAATTTATTCAACAAAAACTCTTTGGTGATTATTTTGAAACACCAATTTCTCAATAGTATTCGTCCCTCTATCAAAAAACGACCTCTTTCTCAAGAAAAAATTAGTATATTCATTTAAATGCATTTTTTGTTAATAAAATGGACCATTAAGTTAAAAATAAATAAAAATGTTGATTTTTATGCAAAAAAGTTGCATAAACCTAAAGGAGGTGATATAATGAAAAGACTTGGAGGAGGGATATCGGTGCTATTAAATTTTTCTGTTAAAGGTTTTAAAGTTTTTTATGATGAAGTCCATTTTACTATGCAATCGAACAATCGTATAAAGAAAAATTTAGACAACCTTATCAAGCAAAGAGCGTCCGGAAAAGAATATTCGGTTGTTAAATCTGCAATATTATACGGACCAAATAATGCAGGAAAATCTTGTTTTTTAGAATCAATTGAATATTTGACAAACTTAATAAAAAACAAAAAGACAAAAACTTTTTTTGAACAAAACTTATTTTCTGAAACAAAAGAAATTTCTTTCAAAATCGATTTTATTGAAAACTCAAAGTTATTTAGATATGAACTTGTCCTAGAGAATAAAAAAGTAATAAATGAGATTCTATTTATAAATGAAAAAATAATTTTTAATAGGAAAGAAGAATTTTTCTCTGATGTTGTTATTAAAAATCTTTACTCTTTAATTGGTGGTTACGATGATAGATTATTTGTTTTAATGCTACCAATCGAAAAATATGGGGAGGATGTGAAGGATTTTCAAAACTTTTTTGATCGTTTTGAATTTGTCAAAGCTGACCATACTGATTATGATGAAGATGAATTGAAGGACTTTATTTCATATTTTTCAAAATTAAAAAATAATAATCCATTGCTTAAAATGATTAAAAATTCTGATTTATATATCAACGATTTACAAGTTGACCCTTCTTTTTATCAAGACCTTATGGCTCAAGAAGAAAACGGACAAATTTCCGATCAAACAAAGCAATTACTAAGCCTTTGGTCCATTTTTAATTTCAAAGGAAAAAATTATGCTTTACCGTTTATTACAGTTAACTCGCTAGGAACCCAAAAAATGGCAATATTTTCAAAAAAAGTGCTTGATGCATTAAAAAATAATAAAATTTTAATTATTGATGAAATTAGTCGTGGATGGCATACGATTTTAACAAAAAATCTACTTTCTTTTTTTAATAGCGATATAAACTCCCAAGCCCAAATGATTTCAACAAGTCATGACTTGTTATTATTGGATGATGTTTATTTATTTAGAAAAGATCAAATTTGGTTTGTTTACAAAGATTCTGATGGAAATTATCTATATAGCTTGAACGATTTTAAAGATAATAAAGAAAATGATGCTCGAGGAAATGTAATGATTAGATATCTTAAAGGTTTATATGGTGCTTTACCTTTACCGACCTTGGGAGATATATTTAATGAATCCAACTAGAAGAAAACCAAATACTAAAGAAAAACTTTATATCCTTGTTGAAGGAATGGGAGATAAAAAACTATTGGAAAACTTGTTTGCAAATAAAAACAACCATGAGAACTGCATTCAAACCCATTTTGATATTGTTTTTATCAACGTTGAGGGTGTAGACAATATTATATATAAATTAATTGAATTTAAACGAACTTTTATCCATTCTAATGTTTTTATTTTTATTGATTTAGATGACAAAGGAAAACAAAGAGTTGAAGAGATTTTACGAAAACTAAATAAGAAGGGTGTTAAAAAATTCTTAAAGACTTCTGATATTTTTTTTGTAAATCCCATTATTGAGTACCTTTATGTATTAGGAAAGGATTTTAAAAACCCAAAATTTTATTTCAAACATCAATATAAACCTTTAATTAGAAGACTTTTTGGAATTGATAACTATTGTTCAAGCGAAGCACAAATCAACATAATGATAAAACAATTAAAAGAGGATAAATTCAATACTTTCTTAATCAATGTTACAAAAATTGAATCTAGTAAAGAAACTTTACCCTCATCTAACATAAATGAATTAATTAAAAGAATTAAAAAATAAAATTCCTTTGTGTTTATAGCTTTTAGACTGTCGACAAAGCCGGCAGTTTTTTCATCCTGAATAATTATCCCCAAAATTGTATAATAAGTATAAAAATGTGTTGTGAAAAAGATTACGAAAAACAGTAACAAACGCATTGAAAAGGTTCAAATTATATGTATTGATAATTTTGTGTTAGCTAAAAATTTAGTAAGAAAATTTGAATAAGCAATTGATTTTACCTTTTTCTATGACTTGGTTAAAGACATGTATTCAAATGAAAAGGCAAACCAAGTATTAATCCGGTTGTTTTATTCAAAATTATATTTATTAAATACTTATTTGGAATCAGAATCATGAAACAAACCAGCGAGGAAATTAAAATCAATATGCATTATCGCTGGTTTTTGGGCTTGGCCCTAAAAAAAATTCCAAAACATTTAACTTTAAAAACTATGAACGTCAAATTTTTTATAAAGCTATAGTTTTCACAGCTTTTAAAAAAACAAAAAAACGCAGATTAAGAAACTATAAAGTTCATCTGCGTTTTCAATTACTGTATTTAGCGAAATTCTAAAACCCTTTTGTATAAATGGGTTTTTGGTTATTCAAAGAGGTAGGTGTAATTCAATTTTTAAAAAATTGAGAAAAGCACAAACAAACCGCTTAGTAAGCTTGCAACCAAACTTACAACAGTGATTTGCGTATTGATGCTTGGGCCAGCAGTATCTTTGAATGGGTCACCGACAGTGTCGCCGATAACTGCGGCTTTATGAGTGTCGCTGCCTTTTCCGCCATTGTGTCCAGCTTCAACGTACTTTTTACTGTTGTCCCAAAGACCGCCGCTGTTGCTCATGAATAGAGCCAACAATAATCCGCTGACGATATTACCGGCAAGGTATCCGCCAATGGCGTGGACACCTCCCACGAAACCAACAACCATTGTCGTGACAATGGCAAAGAATCCCGCTGGAATCAGTTCTTTTAATGAGCCTTCCGTTGCGATTTCAATACATTTATTATAATCAGGTTCCACACCTTCTTTTCCTTCTTTAAGGCCTGCGATTTCTTCAAATTGGCGATGGATTTCTTTAACCATTCTTTGGGCGTTGCGATCGACGCCAAGCATTAGAAGCGAGCTGAAGACAGCTGGAACGGCAGCACCAATAATCATTCCAAAGAAGACAATTGGATCCATGATATCAAAAGCCTTGATTAAGTCTTCTACTTTTCCGCCCAAATCAAGAATATGGGCATTGGCTTCCGAAACGAATGCGCCAAGCAAGGCGATAACTGTTAAACCGGCAGCACCAATTGCAAAGCCTTTGGTTACGGCTTTTACGGTATTACCCGCTGAGTCTAGGCTGTCAGTAATTTCGACGACATCTTCGCCAAGTTCACCCATTTCAGCAAGACCTCTTGCATTGTCGACAATTGGACCATATGCATCGTTACTGATAATCATTCCGACAATGGATAACATTCCGACTGCCGCCATAGAGATACCAAACATACCATATTCATTGGCAAGATTTGGATCAATTAAAGCGCCCAATTTATAAGCAACCAAAGCGGAAACAGCAATACCGATCATTGCCGGGAGAATGCTTAAGAAACCGTAACTTACACCAGAAAGAATAGTGAAAGCCGGTCCTGATTCACTGGCTTTTGCAACATTTCTGACCGGACGCTTTTCATCGTTGGTGAAGTAGTCGGTAACAATACCGATTATGACACCGACAAATAGACCGACCATTGCGGCACCATAGATGAGCCATTCAAATTTAAAGACAAGCGTTGCAAGAGCAGTAAGCACCGCATAAATAACGGTAGTAATATATGTACTCTTATTTAAAGCAGATGTTGGGCCGCTCTTTTTACTCATTCGGGCGAAACCTACGCCAATGATTGACGAAAGAAGTCCCAGCATTGCATAGCAGAATACCATGGGAACCAGTTTGGTATTGTTTGTTAAACTGGCTAAAGCAACCGCCATAACCAAAGCTGCCGACATTGATGCAACATTGGAATCAAATAGGTCAGCTCCCATTCCGGCTACGTCGCCTACGTTGTCGCCAACGTTATCAGCAATAACCGCTGGGTTTCTTGGGTCATCTTCGGGAATGCCAAGTTCGACTTTTCCGGTTAAGTCCGCGCTGATGTCAGCGGTTTTTGTGAAGATTCCACCGCCTGCTTTCGCAAACAAAGCAAGGCTTGATGCACCAAAGCTAAAGCCTAGGAGCATGGTTGAATCTTTGGTAATTAAATATACTAATGATACCCCAAGTAAACTTGCGCCGACAACAGCCATTCCCATTACCGCTCCCCCACGGAATCCTGTTAAAAAGCTTGGTTTTATGCCTTCTTTTGCGGCTTCGGCTGTTTTGACATTGGCAATTGTTGCAATATCAATACCGATTTTACCGGCGATTGCGCTAAAGATTGTACCGGCAATATAAGATACTGCCATTCCGACATTTGCAATCAAATCTTTCGCAAGGGCGTTTTGGAAATCCCATTTCCAAATCGGTTTAGGTAAGAAGATTAGAATTAGAACGGCGGCAACCCCCGCAAACCGAGCCAATACTTTATATTCTTTTTTAAGAAAAGTGTTTGCACCAGCTTTAATTAATTTTCCGACATAGGCAATTTTTGGATTGCTTGATGGTTGCTTTTTGACCCAAGTGTAGAGCCAATAGGCAAAAGCAAATGCGCCAACCGAAATGACTAAACTAGCAATTAAAAAATAGTACAATTCATCCATTGTTTCATCTCCATTCATCAGTTTACCATTATTTTACCACTAATATGGCAATTTATCAATTTATATTGCTTTTAAAAAGTTTGGGTTCTAATTTATAAATGTCCTTATTTATTCTTTTGCATCGTTTTGAACTTTCTTACTTTGCTTTTTAAAACCTCGATTACTTCATCTTTTCCGCTTAAAAAGGCGTTTTTGTTTACACATAAAGCCACCGTTGGTTGAATAAATAAGAAAAGGTAACCGTTGGTTTCAATTACTTTCGATAAGGTCGAATACTCAAAATCAGAAGCACCGTCTTGAGTATCGGATTTAGCGTAGACATGTACTTTTTCATTGAAAAATTGAAAATGCAATACCGCATTCTTATTTATCTTCACATTAGTTTCTACGGCTTTTTTCAAACTTCTTTTAATGATAAAATACATTAAAGGGAAGAAAATTAAGCCCATGGCAAGCATGGTGATGGCTAGAATAAGGTTTTCTTCTTTTCCGAAAAACAAAATAATCAATCCGCTTAATATTGTAAGAATCATTCCCCCAAAAAGAATACAAATAGCGGGTTTGCTGGTAACCTCATTTAATGCTACATAAGTATCAACAACATACTCGGTCCGATTTTCACCAACCATTTGACTGGTTTCTTGGTTTGTTAAAATAGATTCATCCATAATTATTCTCCTTTTTTCTTGATGTGTTTATTTTAACACGATTTGCAAAGAGATTCAACGTTTTAAGTAAAAAGGTCTTTTTACATTTTTTTTAATATTTTTTTGAGAAAAAAGGCAAGGGGTTTTCCTTGCCTATTTAATCAAACTTTTTTAAAAAATATTATTCCGTTTCTTTAGTTTCCTTTTTATCAATGATTTTACCGCCGAAGTAACCTGCTATAACCGATTTTAAATCCAGGCCAAGCGATTGTTGAATGCTTTGCGTAACTTGAGAAGTAATGGTGTTAATTTCTTCCGCAAGTTTTGCATTATTTCCTTCGCCGTACATAGTAATAGAACCAATCTTAGTGAAGGCATCGCCAATAGGTTCAGCGGCAGCACGAATCATGTTTGGAAGAACGTTACTGTTGAGGATTAATTCAAGGATAGCTGCTTCTTCCATCTTCTTCATTGCCAAAGCTTTTCTTTCGATTGCTTCGGCTTCAGCAGCACCAACTGCAAGTATTCCCGCAGCTTTTTGTTCCGCCATGATTCTTTCGGCTTCCGCTTTGGCTTTTAAGGCTTCCGCTTCTTGAAGAGCTTTGAATTTTTCGGCTTCAGCTCTTATCTTTTCAGCTTCGGCAGCTTGTTGAAGTTCGAATTTATTTGCTTCGGCAGCACGTTCGCGTTCGAATAAGGCGGCGGCAGCTGCTTGTTCTTTGGCATACTTTTCCGCATCCGCTTTTTTCTTGATTTCTGCTTCTAAGCGTTTTTCGCGGAGTTCTACTTCTTTTTGTCCGAGTTCAACTTCGCGTTCTCTCTTCGCAATATCTGCATTAATCTGCGCAATATTAATATCATGGAGACGTTTTTGCTTTTCGAGTTCGTATGCTGCATCGGCCATGGCTCTTGCAGAGTCGGATTGAACTTTAAGATCGGATTCTCTTAAAGATAAAGCGGTGTTTTGTTCAATGATTCTGGTCTTGGAATCTGCATCAGCTTTATTGGCAGCTTCCGCAGCAGCAGCTTTGGCAATCGCTACGTCGCGTTCTGCAGTTGCTCTGGCAATATTGGCATTCTTTTGGATTTGAGCAATATTGTCAACACCAAGGTTTTGGATAACCCCATTTTTGTCCGAGAAGTTTTGAATTGTTAAGTTGATAATGTCAATACCCATTTTTTGCATATCTGGAAGGGCATTTTCGGTAACCCGTTGGGCAAACAAATCACGGTTTTGCACCAACTCGGTTAATTTGATTTGACCGATGATTTCCCGCATGTTACCTTCGAGAACTTCTCTGCAAGTATTCTTGATGCCTTCAAGACTTTCTTGCAAAAAGATTTGCGAAGCTTTGGCTAAGGCATCCGGTTCGGAGCTGATTTTAATGTTAGCTACACCATCAACAAAGATATCGATGAATTCGTTTGTCGGAACAGCTGAAGCTGTCTTAATATCAACTTGGATCAAATTTAGAGGTATTTTGTCAATGCGTTCAAAGAAGGGAATTCTAAATCCGGCTTGACCAATTAACACCCTTTGTTTTCTTGGACCGGTAATAATAAAAGCTGTGTCTGGCGGTGCTTTAACATAGGATATACCAATGATGATAGCAAATGCAACAATAATACCTGCTATTAATAAAAATAAATCCATTTTTTTCTCCTTTCAATAACAATGATACTAAATTATATCATATTTTAATTTAAAATAATACTTTTTTAATTTTTTTGCGATATTTTGTTAATTGGAAAAAAAAGGTAGAACTTTATACTTAGATAAGTTCTACCTTTTGTTTTATTAATCAATTAGTCCCAACTTGCATATTCATCATACAAACCCCATTTTTTATCCTGGGTTGTCGGCTTGATGACGATGGCAAGGGTCCTGGTGATTGGATCGGCAGTCGGACTAAAGACAAAGTAGTATAGTCCGCTATAACCTTCCGCTACCGTATTCATTGGCGGAAGTTTATAGGCATTGATTTTCCAATCGGTGACACTACTGTGCATGATATACATTTCATAATGATATCTTTCGCCCGGTGTTAAATCTTCGGTTGTGGGACCGGTGTACCTTGGCGTGATAATGTTAAAGTTAAAGGCACCGGTGCTAACCCGACCAAACCGGTAAATTAAGTTCTCATTATCATCAATGAAATAATATAACGATGCTTGAATATCGATATTGTCGAACGATTCTTCTGTTATTCCTGCCGGGAAATCATCAACGGTTGGTCCGGTAGTTGCATAAACATTATCCAAAATGAAGTTTTTCATTGAAATAAGAAGGACATTTTTGTCGATTGGCGATTCTGACGATGCAGCATCTATAACCGTTCCATCCGGCATTTCGTAATAGATTTTAAAGCGCAATGTAAGGTTATATTTGATATCTCTTATCGATATGAAATAATGTACTTCTTGTCTATTATTGGTATCCTCGGATATTACCCGATATTGAACAATTTTGGTTTCGTCCATCTCATTGCCAGTAAAGTCGTCATACAAATCATCTGTCCAAAGTCCTGTCGTTTCATCTTTCCTTTGAATAGTTGCTCCATAAGGCAAGAAGAAGCGTGGACTGTAATCTTCAAGCATAATATCCGATACTTCTCCGAAAATCCTATAACTTGTTATACCGTTGGAAATCGTATCAACATAGTCAATCCCTTCTGCATAGACACGAGGATCATATTGGCTTAAAATATTTCCACTTTCATCCAGTGCTTTTATTTGAGGATAGCGGTATATAGTTTCCGTATCGCTCAAAGTGAACTTAACATCAAGCAAGTAGGCGCTGGTTCCCGGTAACTTTTCTATTTCAATTTCCCCTAAGGAATATTCCTCTCCTTCGCGATTTAAAGTGAAGCTGTACATCTTCTGACCTTTATCTAGCAAACCGGTTATGTAAAAGATGAACCTGTCAATATGGTTTCCCTCATAAATTTCCGTTTCATCAAATTCAAAGTCAACATAACCTACACCTTGAATAAATTCAAAAACATTGAAATTGATTTGTTCATACAACGAATTGTTGTTAAAACGGAAATCAATAGCAATTTCCGATAGATTTGCTTCCCTTGTGATAGTAAATGAGTAGGCGGCTTGATAGTTATCGTTCAAGTAAACTTCCATCGGTTGAAGATTCCGTTCTAGAATAGTATGGGTTTTATTAATTGTTGTTCCTGCTTCGTTTCGAATTCTGTAGGTCAAGATATATTGGAGTTTTCCTTCGCCATTATAATTATACATTATATATGCTTCGCTGAGGATTGCAAAAGGGGCAATTCTAATAGTTGCAATAATTTCATTATTAAATATTAATTCATAATATTTATTGTCTACATAGGAAAGTTCTCCATCGAGTTCAACGGTAGTTATCGATAATTCAAGATTTGAGTTTCTGTTGACACCAGGAATAATATAACCAAATTCTGTATAAGTGGTAAACGAGTTTGCGCTAGTTCTTTCAAACGAATCAACCATTCCTTCTAAGTCGTTTGAGAAATAATCGTGGTTAACATCGACAATATCATGACTGGTAGAAGAATTCTTATATATTGCGATATATCGTTTTGCGCTATTGGAATAATAACTGTATTCTATTCGGTAATAACCAGATTGAATTAAATCGCTAAATTCGATTAAAAAACCAAATTGATTTGATTCGTTTCTTGGAATAATGGTTAAGGAGTAAAATCGCGGATCTATTTTTTCCGTTGTTGTAGGTTGTGTTGGATGGTCAACCAAATAAACATCGTGAACAGTCATCATGTGGTTTAATGGAATCAATTCCCTAACCGTATCGGTTGTACCAGTAAACAACGCTCTAAGCGAACCATTTGGGTTGAGCTGACGTGATTCACCGGTTATGGAAAAATTATCACTGAAGTTCGCTGGATTATATGTATTTGTAGAATTAATCAAAAATGAGACATTTGTGTCTAAAGCAGTACTACTTATTTCAATTCGGATTTGATATCTTTCCCGGTAAAGATCCACATCATTAAAAATGTTTTCATCCATGACACTTAATTCAGAATATACCATGATATCAAAAGTAATTGTTCTATTTCCTGTTCCTGGTGGTACAGTACCTGTAGCAGATAATTTATATGTTCCTTCGGAAATTATATCGTTAACACGATTCTGATATGCCGCTTTGAAATCCTCCCACTCGCTAGGGTCTATATCAATTTTGGAAATAATTGCCTTGTTCGAAAGAACGTTTTGGTTAATTTCATACTTATATGTTCCGCTTGTAAAAGCGGAGGTACTAACTTGATAAGTAATCGTCCTTGGAGTTGTGGAATAATCCACCACCCCTCTTGTTAAAATCGGAGATTGATTATCGGGGTCATAAAATACCAATTGCGCTATTTTTGTTTGTACGCTTTCATCTTCAGGCAATATTTCGGCCTTATCGTTGTATTTCAATTGATACATATCGAAATATTCGCTTCTTACTTTTTTGGCAAACGCATCGCCCTCAAAAGTGATTTTTTGATCGTGAGAAACATTTTCCAAATCAATATATTCAAACTCGGTTTCATTGAGCTTGTAGAAATTATTAATGTCAATATTTGCAGGAAGAGCGGTACCGTCCCTGCTTCCGCTTTGGCTGGCAAGAACGTATCTACCATAGAAATTAGGGTTGGTTGGATCTTTTAATTTATCTGCAATAGCGTCCTGTTTCACCGGATATATATATTTTGGATCATTTTCAGTCATTAACGGAAACTTATGAAGAAAAATATATTCTCCATATGTTGCATTATATAATTTAGTTACATCATCAACAACATATACTACCGGATATCTAACCCTATTGTCAGTTGATGGAGTTGAGGTGCTACCATAATTTTGCGAAGAAAAAAAGTTTGCTGAAGTGTATGTATGATTCTCAATTGTAACATCCTGCGTAGATGAAGTATTTGGATCATAATGCGTATTTTCAACTAAACCATAGTTAGAGACTGAATATGCTGCATTGGTGTTTATAGAAGTAAACGAAAACAAAACACCGTTTTTAAATGTTCTGCGATAGGCGTAATTATCTACCGAACTTCCAGATGTATTGACTACTCTTTTTGTCAACCTTTCTTCTTCAGAAGCAGTATAAGGTTCAGAATTTACTGTTATCTGTGTTACATAATAACTTCCTGACCTTCTTTGAATTCTAAAAGTAACATTGGCATCATGAAATGCATAACGTTTTTGAATTCTGTAAAACCATCCTACAACTACATAACTTGTTGTATCATTTATTCTTGCGGAATAGTAAGAAGTTTCTTCGCCGCTAGTATGCAAGCGATAATATGTCCGGCTACTCGTAAGGTTATACATATCGGTTCTTCCGATAAAATCAACATTTGGATCCATGTTTAAAACATTTTTAAATTCAGCGGATTGCATAACCCCCATATAACCACGTTGAAGACGACCAATAAAACCGCCAAATCCTCGTTTTTTATTTGGGTAATTTGCTAAATTTGAACTTGATGGAAATAAAATATTATTATTATCAGGATAGTACCAATCGTTGTCTTCGAATTGAATTATTAGACCAGTTCGCCCGTTTTCATCTTCCACAACATCATAATTAATATTTTCGAATTCGACTCGGTCCGCTAGTTTTAGCCTTCCATAATGTACTGCTGTATTAATATTTACTGTGGTTGTTGAGTTACCCATAATAAAGGTTGCCCCAATTACACCCCCAGCAGTATCTGTAGCTGATATAACTCCATAATTAATCATTCGAATCATTTTGGTCAAACCATAGGCCACTACTCCTCCAGCACAGGATCTAATTCCTGGTCTTTCAGAATTTGAACGTCCCGATCCTGTTGAAGTTCCATCACTTCCGTTATATTCTCCAATTGTTTGCGAAATGGCAAAAATATTACCATAATTTAACCCGCTGGATAATTCACAGTTTCCGATTGGATCCGCATTTCCTACCACTCCCCTACCGAAAGGGCCTTCTGTAGAACCTGAACTCGTAGATCCATATGTTCCTGCTGAAAGTTCTGCAGAAAGAGCTAGACCAAGAATTCCTCCGCTTCTAACAAATTGTTTGGCTTTTCCAAATACGTCACCATTATTGATGGTGTCTAAAATTTTGGCATAGATACCGCTCGGAATCTCATTTGAATCAAAATAATCTTCAAGTAAAGTCCCCTCAAAATTTCCAAAAGCAGCAGAAATTCCGCCTAAGGTCAAACCTCCTTCATAAACAATGACAAGACCAGCATAACGTGCATTGTAAGTATTATTTCCCGTTTCTCCTGAAAAACGAGCATTAGCATTTGAATTGCTATTTGTATAAGTAATATTTCCGCTGTTACCCGCATCCTGTATCAAGTTATAATTGAAAGTCGTAATTCCGCCGACAAATGAATTGGCAGTACCTTCTATGGTAGCTACATTTTCATCCAAATCAGAAGAAATATTCCCATAATTAAAGGCGTTGATAATTTCGCCAACATTAATATTAACCAGCCCTGCGACATAAAGATTATTAATTGTAGAGAACGAACCGGAAAAACTGGTAGTAGAATCGTTATAACTACTTATAGTTGTATTTCCATTAATACCAGCTGTATAAATGTTTCCGTCATTCACAACATTGGTCATAGTATACATTTTATATTCTGGATTATCTCCCGGTTTTGACCATGTATATGGTAATATCCAAGAAATACCTGCAACATAAATACCACTATCCTCTGTATTATTTATTTTTAGAACTTTAATGTCACCGGAATTAATGACATTTTCATAATCAACCTTTGTAGCTTGGGTAATATTGGAAATTCTTATTTCTCTATTGATTGGGATTGTAGGACCGCTTCCCGAAATGTTACCTACCGATAGGTCTCCTTTATTTTCAACATATAACAGTTTCGACGGGTATTTGTTTTTTGTAGTTGATGGTTCATCATTTACTACAGAAAAGAACGGAGCAATTCTTATAGTGTCTGGGTTAGTTAAACCGGAAATTGATTGAAAATAACTGGTTCCAAACGTATAATCTTGAGTATTGTAAGCTCTGCTTAATAAAATCCCTTTTTCGCTATTATCAACAACAGTTGATGCGTAATAAATATAACGGTTATGATTTTGATAGTTTAGGTTGGTAATATCAAAACCGTTCTGATTTGACATATATGATATTTGGGCTAGTTCTTCTGAAGTATTTGCAACCCCAATTCCTGCCGCATAAAGATATGTCAAAGTATTAACATATTGTCCCTTTATCAAACCATTGTTTTCGAAACTTCCGTTATGAACTTCTGAGCCGTTGTTTAATTTAAAGCCATAGCCTTTAACGCTTCCAAAAATGCCCCCCGCAAATTGATGCACTAAAACAAGCACAATTGGGTTAGTTCTGGAAATTCCATGGAATAAGTTTGCGTCAACGGTTCCAAAATTACTCAAATAAACCAATCTATTGGTATTTTCTATAAGGGATGTGGATTGATTATTATTATGAATCTCACCAATTATTCCACCAGTATAAGTTAAAACATCTTCTGGAGAAATATAGTTATTATCGCTTGATCCAACACCGGTTACATTTCCGCGGTTTTGGGAATATTCAATCGTTAAAGGACCTTGATTTGTGCCAACCAAACCCCCTACATAGAATTTAGCATTTAGAAGTTTCCCTTCAAAGTCGTGTAAACCGCCGTCTATTGACCCAATGTTATGAACATAAGAAAGCGTTCCTGATGCAAGACCGACAACCCCACCTGCATAGGTTAAACCAATTGCCTTATTTCCTAAATCAATGTCAAAATCAGTGATTACGTTTCTTATCGAGCCTTCTCCTCTTAATTCACCGGTTATTCCGCCGACATAGAAAATCTTACCGTAATGATCAGTGCTATTTGTAACATTAATATTATTATTGAAAAAGTTGATATTCTCAACAGAACCGGTCAAGGTACTAAATAAGCCCAAATAATACTTGTTACCAACAATATATGGTTCGTTTATGGTTAAGTTAAAAATATAGAGGTTATTTTCTGGAGGTAAATCCGGCGACAACGGTTCCTCTGGCTCTTCAATAGATTTTAAAACCCCATCAAACTCCTTTCTTGGCGTTTTAAAACTTTTGAAATTTATCATATTAATATTTTGGGTTAATTTATAGGTGTGGTTAGCAAAGAAGTTACCGTTTTGGGGAGTATTGAGATTGACTAATTTCGAAAAATAAATAAAGTCAAAATCATTTTCAATTAAATACGCACCATCTTGATACTTTAACCAAATCAATTGGGGATAACCGTCAGCTCCATAGAAGTTCCATTTTAAGATATCTCCAGTTTCTCCGTCATTGATAATAATATCTTCTTCTAAACCGCTTGATTTACCTTCCTTGAGTTCACTTGGGGAGTATGGGGTTGCTAATTCCTCGTACTCACTTGGCAATACGACAACAGGATAACCAGAACCTCTTTCAAAAGCGCATCCCTCAATGGTTCCTTCATAAACTACATCTTGCAATTCGCCATTTACCAATTCTTGGGTTACCACTTCGTTGGCATAGACAAACGGCATTATATGCGAGAAACGGAAACGCGATGATGAAATTATGATGTTATTGCTGACAAAATAACAGTTTTTGATTGTTCCGATATTTGTGTGAACAAAACCGGCCGCTGTGGCCATTTTGTTGGTCGGGTAGTCGAGCGTGAAAGTCATCCCTGAAATATCTTGATTTTGAGCATTTACGCGTCTGTCGATAACCCCTATGTTATATACCAAACCTTTGTTTTCTCCAACAAGGTAAGAGAATTTAAAGACATCAAAAGAATCATCCGGAGCATTTAATGTATAACTTGGGTTTCTTAGAATAAAGTTTTTTACAACTCCGCTTTCACCAATCCTAGCAAACATGGCATAGTTGTTGATGGTGGAAACGATAATCGATGCTGTTGCGCCGGATGTATCTTCAAATGTGGTTCTGAGATATGTGTATTCCGCAAGATAAAGATTAATGATTTCAAAACCGTTTCCGTTAAAAGTACCGTTAAAGGTAAAATGGATTTCATTTTGGAAGGTACCTTCCAAGATAGTGATTTCGGTTCCGATTGGCACAAATTTTTGCGCTTTCCTGGTCGAGTAATCGATATCTGCAAGCAATTCATAATCAAGGGACAAAATTTTATTTATGGTATGGGCAAAAATATAAGTGTTTGTTCCCCCGGGACTATCAAAGTTTATTGATTGCGCATTACCGAATTGATATAATTCCAAAGCGCTGGAGATTGATACAATCTTCCTAGTTTGTCCTCCTTCTTCCGGATTTTCAATTTCCAGCAAATCATCAATATCGCTGACAATATCCAAATCTGCTTGCAATTTTTGTTGGGCTGTTGCATTTTCGCTTAAAGCATTACGATGGGTTTTTATAACTTCATATATTTCGCTCATTGGGACATATTGTTTTACTTGATGGAGATTCGTAGTTGGTTCGGATAAGCTTGGTTCAAAGAAGTTATTGCTTAATAGTTTTATATGGGAATTTACGTAATCGTTCGCTCCGCTTTTTTGCTTTTGCCCTGTAAGCGGAGATATTGCAAGAACCAATAACAAACTGAAAATTATAACTAAAAAGCCTTTTTTAATGATTTGTTTGGTTTTCAACATATTACCACTCACCACCCCATGGAGGATTTGCAAGTCCCCAGTTCATTTGAGGACCATTCAAATATTGAACCGCATCAATTACAAACCCGATGCGTAAAGTGTATTTATTTTCATATATTGGATGATAGTCTTCGGCCGGCAATTGACCGATAAATTCAATTACAGTTGGTTCGTTTTCTGCAACCCGTTTTACTTTTTCCATATAGTAAAAGTACCCGTCCTGAATTCGGTTGTCTTGGAAATCCTCTTGGTAATTGAATTTTGCGAAACCTTCTTTGGCAATCGCCACAACCGTTTTTTGATTTCCGGTTATATATGTTAAGGTGAATTGTTCAACCACCTGAACACGGAAATAAGTAAGAACACTGCTGTATATTTTAATGTTTACCCGAAGATTGTTGAAATGGGTCAATTGACTTGGATCGGAAATATTGAGTTCAATTACGCCGTCTTCGGCACTTTCCAAATCAATATCAAGTCTTTCTTGACCCCTTTGGTAATAAGCTTCAACATCAACCACGACTTCTCCGATAATCTGCTCATCACTGATAGTATTGGAAGAAGTGAGGAATGCAGAAACAGTAGTTGTGATTAAAAGGAATAAAACCGAAATAATTAGTAATGAGTACTTTAGAAATTTCATACGATTCACCTTTTTCAAGCTAATCACCTTTCTTTTCACTATAATACAAAAATCTTGATAAGAGAAAATTGCCTCAATTCAAAAAAATTATACCATAAATCAATGATTAATTACATTATTATAACAATATTTTTGGCAATATTATTGGAAATTCATTCCAAAACAAAAAAGAGAACATTTTGATTTTGGGAGATAAATGCCAAAACCAATAGGTCTCCTTTAAGTTTTTTATACTTTACATATGGAAATATTTTCTTTCTTTAACATCCAAGCAAGGATGCCAAAGGTTCGAATGCTAGCAAAGGGTATGTCTAAAGCAAACATTATCGCTATCAACATTAAAGTTGGTTGATAGATATTAAGAAGATAAAGAATGAATAAACTGCCATAAAAAACCGTATTAATCACTACCTCAGATTGAAATAACATATATGATGTTTTTCCGATGCGAAAAAAGATGATCTCGATAACATTATTATAAGCGAAAAGAATATAGAAACCACTACTAACAACAGCATTTTTTTTAAACATCCAAGTTGTTATCAAGAAGCAATACAGCTTTTAAGAACGGTTTCCCTAACGGAATTGAGATAAACCAAAAGATTACAATAATTGTGATGATACCAAAATATCCCAAAGTTTTGTCCTTAATACAATCTTTGTTTTCGCCACAATCTCGTTTAACTAGTTCTCCCAATTGCAATACCGGAAGCAAAATCCATCCCCAAATGAAGGTATTGGCTGCCCAAAAAGCACCTTGTCCGCCAACAACATTTATCATTCTTAATACCATTAACATGAAAGCAACGTTTCTTACAAAGCTTTCTAGGCCGGAAATACCCCCTATCTTGGTTAAGTTTTAAATTCAAGCAAATGATAATTTTTCTTTAGAGAAAAAAAATATGTCTTCTTGTTTTAAAATCCCCAAAATAATAATTAATAATATTGCATTTACAATAATATTAGCAACGGTGATACCATTGACACCAATATTAAACGATACACTTAAATTGGAACCCCAAAGACATCCAGTAGAATAGTCAAAATCATTTGGGCAATAAATAAATAATACAAATATTTTTCCTTTTTGATTACAACAATTGTAACCAAAAAACTTAAACAAAGTATTGAAAATATTGGCTATCATTTCCAGACAAAAATAAGTTGCGGTTAATTGATTAAAGATGAATTTTGGGCCATTAACTGAATTAAGGGCTTATCAAAAATGATAATTAAAAGAACAAAGTTCCATATATACCACCAGTAAAAATTAAGCGGGTTCGATTCCCCTCTAAAAATTCTATTTACAAAAAGTGGGGATGAATTAGTAAAATAAATTTTGTAACCAAGATTGTCGAATTTTTGAATCAATTTAATTTTTGTTGTTTTTTGGCCATTTAAGTATATTTCCCAGTTATCAATATCAATGTTTATTGGGTTAATTGAAACCTTGATGTTTTGGAGTTTAAACCTATATTGGGCTTTTGTTCCGTCACTCCTAAGAAAAATAACAAACCAATTTTTTTCAAAGTCGTTAAGATATAATACTTCTTTTGTAATATCCTCAAATTTTTCCGTTTTACTGTTTAATTTTAAAATTAACTGTTTATATTCGTTGATTCCCCTAATTTCCATTTTTCTCACCCTTTCCATAGCCTTGAAGTAACTAAAATTATCCCAAAAACACCACAAAACTTTTTTCTTTATTATACCATTAAGGTGATTTTTTCCAAAATAAATGCTATAAAATGACTAATCTAAAAAAAATTGCAGTTACCTGCAATTCCTAAAAAACTTTTCCAAATCTAAGTCAATAAACGGAATATTATTAATGATTCTGTCACGATACCTATTGATAAAAACTTGGGCAAACCTGTTTTCTACAACATTCAAAGTCCGATGAATTACAATATAAAGGATTATTTCTCTGAGTTTTAGAAAAAGGGGTATTGTTAAATAATCCTTTTTTGGTAAATAGTTTTCTTCGAGGTACCCTTCCATGAAATGAGTCATTAAGCGATTTGCATAATCGTGTTGCTCTTCTTCTTTTGCCATGAAGATTAGATAATATAATGCTATCGCAATATCGCTCGCAAAATAGTGATAAGCGCAATCGTCAAAATCAAAAACGGTTAGTTGATCATCTTTAACAAAGAAATTTCCAAAATGTACATCGGTATGAATCAGGCCATAGTTATCTTTGTTTGTTTCGATTGCTTTGATTGATGCAACCACTTCATCTAATCGCTTAAGAATGTTTGCATCTTCTTTTGGTAAATATTTATGAGCATTTGTGATAATTAAATCCTTATCCCAAGTGAAACGTTTTTTTATGCCTTTTGATTCCTTGTATTCTTTGGTTATGCGATGAAACATACCAATGGTTTTTCCATAGTTGTAATAGAGCTTATCGGTTGCGTTTTGCCTAGAAGGCGCTTCGCCTTCTGCTTTTGTAAAAGCACATACAATGAAATTAGAACCATCATGACAATCGATTTGTTCAACTAACTGCTTGTTGATTGTATATATCGGCATTGATACATTGGCTCCGTTTTTGGCTAGGTAATATAAAAAATCCATTTCTGATTTTACTTCGTCAATTGTGCGGTGCGAACTGTGCGATATTCTTACGATATATGACTTTTCTCCTTTGGCAAAACCATATATGTAGTTTTCAAAACCACCGACTGGTTTTAGGTTTTCCTTTGATAAACCATAAAAGTTGGCAGTTTTATCCAGTATTTCTTCGGTAAATAATTCTTTTACAAACTTTTCCATTTTGAACTCCTATTATTATTTATATTGTTATTTTAAATGATCAAACTTTGCCACCACTGCAAATACCCACAATTAGTTCCGATTTTGTGTTTTTATCAAATAAAAAGTCAATCAACATCTTGTTATGGTCATTGCAACATTGGCACCAGGTCGGTGAAATTGGTTCGTAGTCCTTAAATTTTCTAAACATCCTGTAAACACATGATGTCAATCTCCAGGTAAAGATATATTCGTTTTCAGATGTTTTTTGGCAACTTCATCCTAGGTGTTTTGAAAATTCTATTATCCTACTTTCAATATCGCTATACTTTTCTTTGATTTTCAACATTGCTATTTTGTTTTCCTTAGGGATACCACAAGGATGATTCATTCTGATTTCGATAACAGTATCTCTATCTAGTTTCTTTTCCCAACGTTCCATTAAAACCTTGGCAAATCTCGCTTGCTCTTGTGCGCTCCTTTTAAATGTACTCAATTTACCGTTTGACTCATCTACGCAAGAATCACAATAGCGCCTTATTTTGACTTTGTATCCAAGGTCTGCAAACTCAGCTGCAATCTTTCGGTATTTGGAAATAATTTTTTTCTTTGGAATAAGTATGATATGTTAATGTATCAATCTCTTTGCATTTGGAACACCTAAAGGTCAGTGTTTTGGGAATAAAATTAAAAGAAATTAAATAACAAGTAATAGATATATCCTCTTTAGGATAAGTTGGTTGGGAACTTCGCAATTTCTTCAAAGCTTCTTCAAGCTCGCTTTTTGCTCATTGCCCGCATGGTAATAAAAATCTTTCATAACCCCTCCTATATTTTTTTATTGCTTTTTTAAAAACTCTTCTGCATCCCTTCGGTTTTGGAAAATATATATCTTTTTATCGAAATACTTTTCCAGCAAATCTAATACCTTGGGTCTGCTAATCGTATTGTAATTTCTTACAAAATCAAGAAAATCAAGATCTACTTCATCGGTCTTTTCAACCCAAGGAATATCCTGTCTGATTTTCCCTTTTCTTCCTTCAAGACCAGCTAAACACACTTCTAATGGAAAATCCAAGAAAAAGACCGTATCACATTTTTTTAAACGTGTTTCCATCGTCGAACCGTAATTGCCGTCGATAATCCATTCTTCTTTTTGAATTATTGATGATAACCTTTCAATAAATTCTTCTTTTTGCACAGTAGTTCTATCAGGATGCCAATTTATCATATCAAGATGATACAGAGGAAGTCCTGTTCTCTTTTGGAGTTCAATGGAAAAGGTGCTTTTTCCGCTTCCTGGACAACCTATAACTATTACTTTTTTCATTTAAATCACCTAGGTAAAATTCTTAAATAATTATAACATCTTTAAATTAATAAATCTACTCATTATGAAAACTTACTAATTGCCAAATAAAAAAGGACCCTTTCGAGTCCTTGCAAAAAAACATTAAAATCCCTCTTTCAACAACCTCTTGTTGATAAGCGGTATTATTGCTAGTATTGCCATTCCAACACCGCTTAACAGAATCATTAAAGATATATCTACGATATCCGATAATGGTCCAAATACCAACATTCCCAGCGGAAGACTTATGGTGTTCATTAACCCAAATACAGAGAATACTCTTCCTATGAATTCTGGTTCAACTTTGGCTTGAATGAGTCCAACTAATATTGGATTGCTTATCGAAATGAATAAACCGACAACTAACCAAACTCCTATATAAAAATAAAAATTAAAAGGTATTCCAAGTCCCATTGTTCCTATTCCGATGGCTATATATGCTAAGAAAAATGTTATCAATTTATTCTTAAAACCGCCCCAAGTGGTGATTATGATTGAACCAATAAACATACCTGTTCCAAAGAAGGCTTCAAGCAAAGATAGGCGCCATGTTTCAGGTCCGAATACTCTTGCAACTTGCAAGTAGGTTAAAAAAGATGGAGCCGCAACCAAAACCATAAACAAGAAACCAAACAAGATGATTCTAAAAACCAAATAATGAGAAAAGACATACTTTAACCCTTTCTTGATATCATCCAAATATTTAATTTCTTCTTTGTTTTCTTCCGCTTTGTGTTTTGGCAGCTTAACAAATTTAAGTAATACAGAGACTGCGATAACCGCGGTAACGACGTCTATCATGAAGACATATTCTATCGGGATAATTGAGAACAACAATCCTGCAAGCAGCGGTAAAAGGACCATTGACGCAGAACTGATTCCTTGGGATATTCCTTGCACTTTTACTAGAGATTCTTTGGGAACGATTTGAGGATACACGGCAGATACCGCAGGGTGATGAATGGTTTGACCGATTGATCTGATTACCGTAATTATAAAGATAATCCATATATCTTTGATATCGAAGAAAAACAATACCGCAATAATCAAAGTCACGAAGGCAATTAATAAGTCAGCAGTAATCATGAGCATCTTCCGGTTTAACCGATCAGCCCACACCCCTGCAAACGGCGACATTATTAAAGAAGGTATGAAGGTACATAGCACATATATGGTCATCATAAGTGCCGATTGAGTTCCTAAAGTGATATACCACATGATGGTGTACATTACAAGCGTTGAGCCAAGCAGTGATACGGTTTGACTGATTAAAAAAGTAGCTACTTTTTTCTTCCAATTTTCCATGTAAATTACTCCTACAGTTTTTTACGTTTAATATTATCAATTTTTGAAATATTACGCAAATAATTTGAACAGTTTTTTTGTGATTTTGTTAAAAAAATAACCAGTTGAGGGTTGTTCAACTGATTATTTTGCTTATCCTAATTTGTTAAACCAACAATTTTCCCCTGAAACCTCTTACCGAATAGTAGGATTCGGCACCGTTGTGATAAATAAAGACTCTGCCAAACCTACGGTCACCAAACAAAGCGCCACCTAGTTTTCTTACCTCCTCGGGAGTATAAATCCAACTGGAAGTTTTGTTATCGAATTCACCGAAAGTTTGTAGATGGTGGTATTCTACTTCAGTTAGAATTTCAATTCCCATTTCTTTTGCAAGTCCCAAAGCACTTTTCTCGGGTTTGAATTTCTTTCTTGATTCAAGCGCTTCATCGTCATAACAAGTGTTCATCCTTCCCTTTGGTGTTTCTTTGGAACAGTCAACAAAAATGATTTGATTTGTCTTTTCATCGAACCCGATGCAATCCGGTTCTCCGCCGGTTTGTTCCATTTTAAATAGGGAAAATAGTTTTTCGGTTTGGATTAATAGTTTATTTTCAATTTTTTCCCAGGATAAGTTTTTATGCCGTTGCATGTTGGTTTCAAAGCGATGTTTTAAAGTTATAAGCAAATCTTGAATTTGGTTCTTATTTAACATTTCGATAGTAATCTCTCCTTTTTATTTTGTTGATTTTAAAATTTGTTTTATTTATTCGTGATTAATTTAGTCCATTCCTCTCCCAATCAGCCAACTCAATCCGGTTCCTTCCGTTTGCTTTGGCTTTATACAATAATTAATCCGCTAGATCAATCACTTCTTTCAGTGAATGATTATGCGAGTATTTGACAGTAATGACGCCAAAGGTTGCTATTAGGTATTGGTGCATGTTTGATTTTAAGTGTTCGATTTTTAAATCTATAATTTTTTGTTAAATGTTTCTGGCAACTTTTAAAGCATATTCCGATTCGGTGCCAGGAAGAATAATCGCAAATTCTCATCCCCCATAGCGGGCAGCCAAATCGCCAAAACAGCTGATGCAATCATTTAAAACTAGACCGAACTCTCTTAATTCCTCATCCCCTTTGACATGGTCGTAGTGGTCATTATATTCTTTGAAGAAATCGATATCAAAAAGAATTACCGATAATTTAAGTTTTAATCTATTTAAACGGTTGTATTCTTTTTTGTGGATTTCATCGAATTTCCTGCGATTGGCAATACCGGTTAAACTGTCTTTATGGCTTAACTCTTCCAACAAAATTTCCATTTCTTTTCGGTCATGATATCGGTCAACATGGCAAAGGAACCTGCAAATTTTCCTTCTTCGTTTAGGAGGGGTTTTGCGGGAATAAGGAACCAATGGCGTTGGCCGTCCTTTCTTAATAAAGAGCATTCATAAACGGAGTCTTCCCCTTTCTTTCTCAATGTTTTATGTTGCTAATAAACATCTAAGTTTTCTTTTGGAAAGAAAGATATATATGATTTTCCTAACTTTTCTTCAACGCTTAACCCAAGCATTGAAGAAATGTTGTCATTGCAAAAAGTAATTCCTTCGATTGAGGTTTCAACAATGCGCTAAAATTTGATTTCCTTTTCTTAAGGATTTGTTGCATTTCCTGTACAAGCATATCGCTTCTTTCCTTGACAAGCATTAAAAGCATAAAGCCGCTAATTAAAAAAATGCAAAAGCTGACTGTGGGAATTACCCAAAACAAAGCTCTGCTTGCTTCGCTTTCAATATTTCGGAAAGGCAAAACAAACAAATGAGGTTATGAAAAACACTATTCCGGTGACCAAATAACAAATACTTAGAAAATTGCTTAAATATGATTTATGGTTTGAATTTATCAATAAAAAAAGATGGTACCATTTCTTGGTGTGCTTTCCAAGAAAAGCGTAAACACAACAAAATAATTCTTGAAGAAACAGTTAAATGAAGCCATTTTTTTACCGTGCGTCCGGATAGATTTCTAATAATCCAAGTTTTATAAGCACAACCAAGCAAAAGAGCGGTATTGGCTAATGACGTAAAAAATCATAGGTGTTTGTTTTGAAAAACAGGATTAAGGAGCTTATGCTTTAAGAGATTTTGCCACAATCCAATAAGGGATTTCTTGAGCATCGTTGCGTTTAATTTTAAATAGAACCAACAAAAAATCAAGCAAAAAGCGATTCACATCCAAGCATAAGCATCACCGTTCTTAGATCCTAAAAACCTTAACTTCTTTCTTTTTCTCTTTCACTGCAAGTTTATTTTACTATAAATTTTCCCTATAACCTTTTAAAAAGCAATATTTATATGATTTTAATTAAAAAGGGAGGCCAATAATTGAAAATTTCAACCGTCCTTTTTAAAGGTTAATTTTTACGCATTTGGTGCAAAATAGCCGTTTCGGAGGGTGTAGTTGCCAATTGCTTAATTACGCGTTTGCTTTACTTTTAAAATTTTTTCAAACATGGTTTCGAATTTAAAAAACCTATCCCTGATGGTATTGACGAAATCATCGGTTTTGATAAACCATTTAAAATTTTCATAGGAAAGAAAACGGAAATCAATGGTTTCTCCATCCTGCAAAATAATCTTTGTTTTGGCTTTATCGATAATTGTCGCAAAACTATAATAGATACTGCGAAAATCTTTATTGGGAACAGTGTATATGGGAATTAAATCATCTTCATTAACAACTATACCAGTTTCTTCTTGTAGTTCTCTTACAGCCCCAAGTTTTGGGGTTTCTCCTTTTAATATAGAACCACCGGTAATTTCCCATTTTAAACCCCAAGGTTTGTTTGGATGCCTTTGGGTTATCAAAACCTCTTTTTCATTCGTAAAGACATATACCTCAACAATAATATGATAAGTGTCTTCAGGAATTTTTTCGCCACGATAGAGATCAAACCCTAGTTTGTTTCCCCTCTTGTTATATGCATCCCACACTTCTTTTGACATATTATTAATCCTTTCATATTTTGTTATGATAATTCATTTTATCACAACTAATTGTTTTTCGCTTTTTTTAAACAAACTGGTCAAAAAGAAAAAGGGGTGTTTTTGCAACCCTAAAAAAAGAATTCCGTTTACCAATGTTTTTTAATAAGTTTTCATCCAATCAACCGTGTAACCAATTTCTACATTAATTTCAAAAACAGTCATTTTTTTTCGTCAGAATCGTCATTTCCTGTTTTACTCACTCTTATAATTACATTTCCATTAACATAATAATCGTAATAATTAGCTTTCTTTACCCTTTTAAAGCTAAGTTTGAACAGAGTTGTTTTTGCTTTTTCATTTGACATTTCTAGTTTTATGCCACAAACAGTAATTTTCTCTGAAGTGGTAGAAAAAAGAGTTACATATTTCGTTCCATTGGCGAAATAAAACGAGCTAACTCCATAATATTCTTCTTCGGTTTCATTGGAAAGACCATATATAAAGTCCCCGGCTCCGAATAATGTATGCTTTTTATAGTCATTGATGTTGGCAATATTCTCTTCCTTTGTTCCAAGTTTAATAGAAAAATCGGAATTTTTGTTTACGATGTTAATTGCTTTTGAATTTAAATTGACATTTTTATAAACATAATTCAAGCCATAAGTATATATATTGCCTTCAATTTCCAAGGTGCTGACGAATGACAATATTTCCCCGTATTTCCTTGTTTCTTTTTGATAGTAAAGGGTGTGTTCAATACCGTTGTATTTTTTTGTATTGAGTAGTTCACCATATTTATTTGGATGACGCCAAAACTCCACTGCATTGCAAGCAACAAAACTATAATATTTTTCGTTAAAGCCTTCTGAATAGGATCTGATGTACCTATTTCAGCAAAATTTCCACTTTGTATACCGTTATTAAAAAGAATATGAAAATTTTCTTCACCTTTATCCAATACTGTAGAAACCCTAAAAGGCAATTGCACGCAAAATTTAGGAGCAAGGCTTTGTCTAAAAGAGTGATAATCCACTTTTTCAAAAAATTCTTTCCCCACATTTTTTTGTTGTCATTATAGCAGAATAAGTTCTTTTCCACAACAATTATTTTAATTATTTGCCCGAGTATATCATTAATTATTCAATTTGCAACACTTTTGTTGTGTTTTCTACAACTGCTTTTTTTATTAGCCCTTAAAACTAGACATCATTTAGTTTTTTGTGCAAAGTAAATAATATTATAAAAGCCCAAGGATTATTTTCGGATAACCTTTTTTGTAATTTTTTAACAATAATTTTATTTATTACACTTTCGAAAGAAAATCTTTGGTTTTTTGCTTATTGAATATTTCTTCCAGTGTCCCTTTCTCAAGGATTTTTCCTTCATCTAAAATGATAATGCGATTGGCGATTTCCTTTGCAAAACCAATTTCAGAATTCAAAGCACTGGTTGGTTCATCAAACAACCTAACGCTTTGATTTATGCATAGTCTTCTGATTATGGCAATCCGCTGGTTTTGCCCGCCTGATAGTTTATTAATTTAAGCATCTTTTTTGTCGTATAAACCATTTTTTTTAAATAGTTCGCTTGCTTTGTTTATCGTTTTTTCCTTGGTAATAAGTTTTAGTTTCACGGTGCTAGAATTATGTTATCCGTAATAGTCAAATTATTAAAAAGATAAAAGTGCTGAAAGCACATTCCAATTTTTTTCCTTGTTTGGTTTGTTGTTTATTTTAATTCGTGTGTTTTTTTATTGTGAATTTTTTCCAAAAGCTAAAAATAGAAAAAGCCCACTTATATCCTAAGTATAAATGGACTTTGTAAGTTTTTGCTTTACAAATCAATCTCTCTTCGGCCCGAAAGTTTAAAGAACAAGAGCAGCGTTACAATCGATGTAAGCATAAGGATCGATGATAATGCTGATGCTTGACCGTAATCTCCAATTTGAATTTTTAAGTAAATTGATATTGTTAAGGTCTTTGTGGCATATGAGTATAGCAAAATTGAAGCACTGAGTTCTGTGATAATGGAAAGCCAACTCATAATGGCCCCGGACATTACACCGGAAAACATCATTGGCGTGGTTACGCTAAAGAATGTTTTGAAGCGGTTAGCACCTAAACTCATCGATGCTTCTTCAACACTTAAATCGATTTGCTTGAGGATTGCGGCGGAACTCCTGATGGTATACGGCAATCTTCTGATAACATATGCTATGACGATGATTATAAATGTTCCGCTTAAAGCCAAAGGTTTTTTATTGAAAGCAAGAAGCAACGCGATACCCAATACCGCTCCGGGAATGATATATGGAAACATCGAGATTAGGTCTAAAACGGATGTAAGTTTACTCTTTCTTCTAACCGAAGTATATGCAATTACAACACCAATCACAATTACCATGGCAATAGCTATTAGGGAATAGAATAATGTATTGATGATACTGTCACCCATGCTTTTGAATGATTGGAGGTAATTGTTGAAAGTAAACTCCCCCGCAAACACAACTCCTTTGGACTTCATGAAAGAATTGATGAAGACAATGATAATCGGAAGAATGGCAAGCGCGGTAATGATATATACATATGCATGGGCTAAGACGTTTTTGGCGCCTTTTGCTTTTTTTGGTTCAAGCGGATGTAGCGCCGACATTTCAATCATTTTGCGATTGCTGATCCAACGTTGCGTTAAGAAGATGATAGCGGTAATCAGGATGACTACCACGCTGATGGTTGCGGCTAGCGGTTCATCGGTAGCAAGGTCGCTGATAAAAGAATTATAGATTAAGACCGGAAGCGTCCGATATCCTTCTCCAATTAACATTGGGGTACCAAAGTCGGCCAAGACCCTCATGAACACGAGAATGCTAGAGGCAAGAATTGTCGGAAGAATCAAAGGTAGAACAATCTGGATGATTCTTTTTAATTTGTTGGATCCTAAACTTTCGCTTGCTTCCAACAAAGAGTTATCGATATTCTTTAAAGCGCCGGATACATACAGATAAATTAACGGAATCAGTTTTATAGTAAACACCAAAACAATTCCGTTAAACCCATAGATTCCGCCATAATTGATACCTAACAGATTGTTAATTACTTTGGTTATGATTCCCGCCCTACCCAAAAGAATAATCCAAGCGTATGCGCCTAAAAAGGGCGGAGAAACAACCGATATCATCAATAGAATATTTACGATATTTCTGAATCTGATTGATACTGTTCTTGTGATATAGGCAAGAAGCGAGCCAAAGATTGTGGTTAGAATCGTTACTACCACGCATACCCTTAAACTGTTAAAAATGGTATTGGTGTAAAACTTGTTGGAGAAAAAATCAACAAATTTGGAAAAATTAAACGAACGGGTTGTAGAGTTCCAAACACTGCTAATTAAAATTCTTGTTATTGGATAAATAAAGAAAAAGATGAAATATACTAAGACAACTAACGATATAACGGTCCAACCGTTAAGCTGCAGGCGTTTGGATCTCATTTTGACTCATTCCTTGCCATTAAGGATTTCTCGGTTTTGGCATCAAAAACATTGGCCAAGGATGGGTCAAAACCAAAAAATATCTCATCTCCCGCTTCATACATTTTGTCTTTGATTTCCTTATGGATTTCGATTAATTGTCCGCTTTCCAGTTTTACTGTGTAGCGAATCTCCGCACCCAAAAAGATTTTTTCAAATATTATCCCTTTAATGCCTTCATCGGAAAACTCGATTTCATTGGGCCGAACAACCATTTTTATCGTTTGTTCGTTTTCTACCGAATCAATCAAATCATTGATTTCAATCTTGTGTCCCGCATCTAGTTCTAAATACTTTTTTCCCTTTTCAATTTTTATCCAGCCGTTAAAAGTATTGCTGTGGCCGATAAACGTGGCAACGAAATAATTGCTCGGGTGGCTGTAAACCTCTATCGGCGTGCCGACTTGTTGGATTACCCCAAAATTCATAATGGCAATGCGATCGGACATGGCAAGAGCTTCTTCTTGGTCGTGGGTTACATATATGGCAGTAATCCCTTTTTGCTTTTGAATTCTTTTAATTGCCAATCGCATTTCGACCCTAAGTTTTGCATCAAGATTAGATAAAGGCTCATCCATCAACAAAACATTGGGTTGAATTACGATTGCTCTTGCTAAAGCAACCCGCTGTTGTTGACCACCACTCATTTGGGCAGGATAACGGTCTTTCAATTCTTCAATATGCACATCCTGCAAAACCTGATCAACCAGTTCATCATACTCTGGATTTTTGATTTTGCGTTGTTTTAAACCGTAACCGACATTCCCTTCAACAGTCATGTGCGGAAATACCGCGTAATTTTGAAAAACCATCCCAATATTCCTTTTAAAAGCCGGAATATTGTTGATGCGTAAATCATCAAAATAAAAGTCTCCGCCTTCGATGGTGTTAAAACCGGCTATCATTCTCAACAAGGTTGTTTTTCCACAACCGCTTGGACCAAGCAAGGTGAAAAATTCCCCCTTTTTTATTTCCAGTGATAAATCGGGGATAATCGTTTTCTTTCCGAACCTTTTGATTGCATGTTCTATTTTAATCGATACACTCATTTTTTCACTCCTTAAAATTAAACCACCAGAAAATTCCTGGCAGTTTAATTTTGGTTATTATTTCAATTAAGCAAAAATCCGTTGATAAACTTCAGTATATCTGTTAAGGACATTTTGTTTGTTACTACTTGCCCAAGCAGTCGTGATTGGAATATAATTAAGCGGTGTGTCGGATTTTTTGTAATCCGCTAGTTTTGCGGTGGCGAGAATTGGATGAGCACCGTCTAGTTTTTCACCGATAACATCTTGTCCTTCTTGGCTTGACATCCAGTCAACAAACTTTTTGGTAAGATCCAACTTCTTGGTTCCTTTGATTATCGCAACGGAACTGTTTTTGGCAACAACTCCCTCCGACATATATACAACTTCAATGTTTGCATATGCAGTATCGCCTTCAAGTTTGGCTTTAATGGCTTCATAACCCTTGGTATCCCATGACAACCCCACCGCATACTCTCCATTCACAACACCGGTTAAAGTAACATTGGAGCTGGTGATGATTTTTTTGTCTAAGTTATTCAAGAAGTCTTCGACAAAATCCCAAGCTTCGTCTGATTCAATTTTTTCATCATTGTTTGCGCCTTCTCCCATGGCAAGAATCATGTTTTCCAAATGGTTGTAGGCACTGGAACTGGAAGTCGCATCACCGAATGCGATTTTACCTTTCAATTCTGGTCGCAACAAAGAACTGTAACCGGTAATCGGATTTGTTACCATATTACTGTTATAAATTAATACCGGAATAGCATAGTTAACATTGGTGGCATAACCAGTGGTGTTCTTGAAAGCATCCTCATATAGATTGTTGTTTGACGAAACATAATTTTCAAAATATTGGGTATCCGCCAAGATATTGGCTTCAGGCAACCAAACAACATCAGCTTGGGGGTTTTCCGCTTCGTTTTTAATTCTCGTAACAATATTTCCGGTTGAATCATATATATAATTCACTTTAATTCCGGTTGCTTTCTCAAATTCAGGTAACAATATCTGTAGATTTGTTTCCGAGGTTGACGAATACAAAGTCAATTCCTCTTCGGTTTCCTCACCCCAACAAGCAACACAAACAAACATAAACATAAAAACTGATAAAACTAAAAAAATGCGTTTCATGACTTTTAACCTCCTGTCATTAAATTTTGCATTTTAAAAACGCGATAAAATAATTTTTTGGTCCAATTGCTAACCAATAATATTTTGGTCCAAAATTTCCGTTTTAATCAAAAAGTTTAATCGTTAAATTAAAAACGGTATTACCGATGCAAATTGCATAGTAATACCGTGTTTTGTTTTTTTATTTAGGAAACCTTTTATCTACTCTTCTTTACAACTAAAAAACAATCGTGTATCTTCAAGATTACTGATATACCATTTTTAAAAATATCATCTTGGGTAACCGAATAATAGAAAACATATATTTCATGGTATTTCGTTAACCACGAAAAATGCTTCAAATCAAGCCAAATTAAAAATACCTGTTCGAATAGCCTTAGTTCATTGATTTATTGGAGAGTAAGAAATAATTGAATTATTATTTGTTTGGTGAAATATCATCTTTACCTTTTCTTTAACAAAAAAACTACAAATATAACCAAAGTTAATCAAATTAACTATGTTAGGCTTTCCACGTACTCTTTGAATTCATCCATTTGACTTTGGGTTTTCTTTTTAAAGTTATCTTCGTTGATTCCGGATTCATCTTCAAAAACAAATTCCACATCCATTGTGTAAATTACTTTTCCCTTTTCGACATTAAAGCGATTGACGCATCGGTTCCATACTTTTTCAACTTCGTAAATGGTAACAATTTCTTCGGGCAAGTTGACCGATTCGATTGTTTCAATCATTTGCAGACGATGGTTTTCATCAATTACATAATCAAGCGAACATTTGTTTCCCGGAGTTAGATCTTTGTTTATCACCATTTTTTCCAAAAACAAATCAATCACTTTTTCCAAACTCGCATTTATAATTACTTGACAAACATATTTCATTTGGTTCCTCCTTGCTTTTGGGTATTGCCTATTTTTTTATTATAACATTTTCCATTCAATTAACCTCTATAACTAATAATTATTTTTTATAAATATCAAATACATCACTGTAATAAGTAAAAAGGGGGAGAACCTCCCCAAAATACATATATAAAAACTATTGATTTTCTTTAACTTTTTTGGCAAAAGCTAATACATTTCCGTCTGGATCCAAACCATAGGAAACAAAATCGCTCCAATTTCTCAATTTTCCCAGACTAATCTTTTTTCCTCCGGCTTTTACCAACTTTTCCAAAAATTCATCCGGGTTGTCGACATATAGATATATCTCGCATCTGGGAATCCCGTTCGCTTGGGTGGGATTGGGTATTTTATTTTCCAGAAGTCTCATAATACCGGTTTCCGGCATAATACCCAATGAAACATTAGGGGCCAAAGCAAACTCAGTCATACCCGGAACATCTAAAGTTGGTTTATAACCTAATAAGCTTTCATAAAAATTTTTGGCTTTTTCTTGGTTTTTCGCATAGATGATAAACATCATGCTTTCTTTTGAAATACTCATGGTTTACCTCATTATTGATTAACACCTAAAGATACATAAAGTGTTTATCGAATTTAGCCTTTTCTCTCTTAGTTTAAAGAAAGTTCCGCTCCAAACGGAAGCAAGGATAGCGAAGCCAATTTAAAACATTGGAGACCAAATGGGATGCCGATAATTGTAATACACAGTAGTGCCCCTGCAATCACAAATCCCAAAGTTATTTCCCAACCAAAGAAAATTAACCAAATAATATTGGCAATCGGATGGGCATCAAAATTGGTTTTGACATTCTTTCTAAAAGGTAAGACCACCAATTCAGCAATCTTGATACATTGAACGCCGAATGGAATTCCGATAATAGTAAGGCACCACAAAATTCCGCAAATCATCCAAGCAATAAAAAACCACAATCCAACAACAATAAACCACAAAATATTACCTAAAGTTTTCATTGTGTACTCCTTTTTAAAAAATCCATTCCCTATTGCTACTGCACGTAAATACCGTTTGCTATTTATTACTCTTTATTTCGTTATTTGTTATAAATCAACCCTACGGTTTCCGTGTCTGTCAAATTTTATTCTTAAAGCAATTTCGGTTGGAATGATTGGAATAATTAAAAATACAACTTGCCCGGTCATGACAAGCGTTCCTGCCATACCAACTGCTTCTTCTCCCTTGTTTTTGAAAAACAGCATTAAAATAAAAGTGACCGGCAGCAAAACCAATCCGATAATAAACGCAATTTTTCCAAAAAAATGATGGGCAAATATCCATGTATCCTCATTCTTCATTGAACGAAAGGTGCGATAACCGAAAAAACGATTGATTCTTTTGGGGGATTTTTTATAAAAAGAATAACCATAGAAAACCATAATTAAAGGAATTAATAAATCCATTATTAACATGATTGTCCAAAAGCCCATTTTTTTACCTCCGTTTTTTTTGTTAACTTTATCTTAACATATATACTTTTAAAAAACAAGAAATTTTCAAATTTATTTTAAAAAAATAAAAGTGAAAATTTCTTTTAAATGTAGATACCCGTAGATTTGACAATGAAAATGCAATTCTCCTTTAACCATTATAATAAATACATTAATTATTCTTTTTACCATGAACGCGATTTTTCGCAGCCGTCACACGGGGCAGTTTATGATTAGTTATAATTGGTTTCTTTTATACTATTCAAAGCAATATAGTTGTGGTATTTATTTTTATAATCTCCTTTTAGGGGAATTTATAAAGGGTAATAAAAAAATATAATGGCTGGCTTTAAACTAGGTTAGCGATTTTCGAAGCGATTACGATAGCCTTTCTGGTGTTTTTCATTTGGATTATTATCATATCGCTTTTTTTGATAAAGTCCAGTCGATATCTTCGTATATTTATTTATATTGAAAGAGAAGGAAATTTCGTTTCGTCTTGGCAAATCAATAGACACTTCACAAATAAAATGATAATTAATGGTATCGATTTACGTTTTTTTATCTGCTTTTAACACGATTAAGTAATTTATTCCTTCTTTGTAAAATTCCACTTTTTTTCGCTTAGTTAACCTATTGTTTCAATATGGCGTAGTAAAAGGGAATTAAACTCCAAATTTGATAAAAACTTTTTGAAAACATAAAACAAGGTCCATTTTGATATGGGCCCTGCTTTTATATACAATTTTTTAAAAAATCAAACTTAACTTTTTCATTCAAAATAAATCTAAAAAGGAATTTCAGCATTTTTTCTCATAAGAGAAAGTTTAAAAACGATATATGAAGTTTTTTTAAACTATTTTCGATTAAGTTACTTTAACAAAAAAATTTTCTTTTTCCTACATATAATCTATTTGCTATTCCTTACCGATAGATTTATATCTCGTTATTTCATGATATGGGTTATTATTATCAAATAATCCCTAATTATCTTTTTCTTGATGAATACCATCTGGATGGAACTGACATTCAAGGGATTAAGCCAAATATTTTTTTTGATTCCATTATACCCTTCACAATTTAAGGGGGGATTATTTGAATAGAAAACGGTACATAGATATGTTGTGTAAACTTCTAAATCAATCGATTTTCCTATTACTTTTGTGGCTAAATTATCAACCCCCACATCATCTAGATAATAAGGATAGTCATAACCTTTGGTTTTCTTTTGAAGCAATCCATCATTGAAAAATTGACCAATTTGTTTGGGTTTTCTAAAGTCTGTCGCTTCATCAACATCAATCTTCTTTTCAACAACTAAATTGTCATTTAAGTATGTTTTAGATGCATTAATGTAAAGTTTATCATTTAATACATTATTACTTAGATTTCCCGAAAGATTAAAATAAATATGATTTGTTAAGTAAAGGAAGTTAATGGTAGCACTGGTCGCATCATAAAGGATATCAATAATGTCTAATTGTCGATAAACCCGATAGGTTATACTAATATTACAACTATATAGATATCCTGCATCAAGATCAGGAGAAAAGTATGTGAAGATTACATCTTAGTAATCTTCTGTTTCACTAATCGAATAGTTAAAATCTTTCGAATGTAGTTCGTTTTTTCCGCCATGTAGATTATCGACACCAAAATTATTCTTTTCTAAATATGCTACCCGATTATTTAAAGTATAGGTTGCATTTATGATTCTTCCAGCCGACCTTCTGATTGTCTTACCCTGAAAATTACAGGAATCATAATAGATAGTATCATCTAAAGGTTTTAGAGTTAAAAGTTTGTTATCAAAATAAAGATCCTTGAAGGCAGCGCTATGATTAGTAAAGACAATGTGCATTTTTCTATCATTTCTAACAACAATTAAAACATCGTCTTTCTTCATGACTGATACTATCATATTATTTCTCCTTAGCTAAATAATAAATAGTTTTATGTGGTTTAGTCTTCTACTTGGTTTAAATCCTTTACTGTACTGCCTTTTTGTAAATGACCTTTGATAGTGATGATTTCTGGTTTACAAGTTTTTGGATTTTCAATTATCTCTATTACTTTTTTAGCTGCACTTATACCAATATTTTTAGCATCCTGGACATAAGTTGTAAACTCTGGTCTCATCAAACGCGATAATAAGATTCCATCGTATCCAACTACACTTATATCATCAGGGATTTTTAAGCCCCGTTTATTGATTACTGTCATACCGCCTAATAAGGAATAGTCATCGGGATAGATGATACAAGTTGGCGGATTAGACATATCCAGCAATTCTTGAGTTGCAATAGCAGAATCCTTAGGAACGTGGTATCTACCTTCTTTAATCATATCTTCTCTAATTTCTATTTTGTATTTTTGACAAGCCTGATAAAATCCCCGCAGCCGCTTTTGGGTAACACTCGTTAATTCCCCATGAATGAAAGCAATTCGTTTATGCCCCATCTGGGAAACATATTCGATGATATCATGCATACCTTGACTATTATCTGATACAACAGAGGAGCGATTTTCAAAAACATAGTCAATTGTAACAGTTGGAATATCACTTTCCACTAAATAACTAATTTCGGGATTAGTGAATTCAGCATTCGCGATAATCACCCCATCACAATTTCTAAACCTCGTATGTTCATAATAGGTAAGATTTCTCGAACCTATGTGATGAGATATGAAGGTAATATCATACCCCCGAGCTTCACAGCCATCTTTGATTGCAGAAAGGATTCCTGAGAAATATTCATGTTGAATACCAGATTGGGTTTGATCCTCAAAGAGGACACCGATACTATAGGAATGATTGGTTTTTAATACCCTTGCAGAAGCATTAGGAATATAGCCCATTTCTTTAGCAACACTTTTTATATATTCAACTGTTTTTGGATTAATGTCAGAAGCTTTACCACTAAGCGCTTTGCTGACTGATGCAATAGATAAATCACATTTCAATGCTATATCCTTAATAGTAACCATAGTACCACTCCTTTTTTATTTTTTGTTTTATTTTGTATTATTATATAATAATTTCTGCTAAAATTCAAGATTATTTTCCGTTTCTTTACTAAACATATGAACGACATTTCCATTAAATCCAAACTTCAAAATCGATCCAACATAGTTTTTATAGGTGCCATTATTTTGAATAATGGCAATAATATCATTAGAGGAGGCATCTTTACTAAGCGTATAGTCGTTACCGATAATCTCTGCATGGATATGACTGGATGCACCCATCAATTCGGATACCCGTACCTTACATTCGATACCTTCGTCTTTAATCGCAATATGATCTGGTCTTACCCCTAAGATAATCCTTTGTCCTTTAACATGATTATTACGTAATCTTGCTTGTTTTTCTTCACACGGAACAACGGTATAACCATTTTTTAAGACCACTTTATATTGACCGGCTTGGATTAATAATTCAGCGTCAAAGTAATTCATCCTTGGACTTCCGATAAATCCGGAGATAAAGAGATTTCTTGGATGTTCATAAACATCTTGAGGCGTATCAATTTGTTGGATAATACCATCTTTCATCACAACAATTCGGTCTCCCAGAGTCATCGCTTCAATTTGATCATGGGTTACATAAATAAAGGTTGTCTTGATTTTTTCCCGTAAATTGATTATTTCTGCACGCATTTGGTTACGTAGTTTCGCATCTAGGTTGGATAATGGTTCATCCATTAATAATACTTTGGGATTTCTAACGATTGCCCTGCCGATTGCAACTCTTTGACGTTGACCACCTGATAGGTGTTTGGGTTTACGGTCGAGTAATTCCTCGATTTCTAAGAGTTTTGCAGCTTCAAGAACGCGTTTTTCAATTTCTTTTTTGGTTAAGTGCCGAACATTATCCGGTTTATTTGGTAATGGATCCTTATATTTTACAAATTTCAAAGGATAGGCAATATTATCAAAAACCGTCATATGTGGATATAAAGCATAGCTTTGGAAAACCATTGCGATGTCTCTGTCTTTTGGTTCAATCGCATTACATAACTTTCCATCGATATACAGTTCTCCAGAAGTTATATCTTCGAGCCCAGCAATCATTCTTAATGTTGTTGATTTGCCACAACCAGAAGGGCCGACAAGAACGATGAACTCTCCGTCTTTAATTTCTATATTAAAATCTTTTACAGCCAATACGCCCTTTTCCGTCAATTGGAGATTACTCTTTTTTGCTTTTTCTTCGACTTGGTTTTTCAAAGATCTTTTAAAACTTCTCTTCTTCTTTTCTACATAAGGATATATTTTTTCCACATGTTTCAAAACAACATCTGCCATAATTTCTCCTTTCTAGCCCTTAACCGATCCGGCTGTGACGCCTTTAATAATAAATCTAGATAAGAATAAGTAAACAATAACAACTGGTAAAATCGATAAGAAAATTGCCATATAGACACATCCTAAATCAATATTACCCCATGAGGTGCGTTGTAATGCATTAATCATAACAGGTAAGGTTTTCTTTTCACTATCAGATAACAATAATGATGGCATATATAAATTATTCCAGGAACCGACAAATGCAAAGATCATTTGCACGGCGAGGGCTGGTTTCATAATCGGAAGGACGACCCGATTAAAAGTCATAAATTCGTTGGAGCCATCGATTCTCGATGATTCAATTAAATCTTTTGGTAAAGTTGCTCTTAAGTATTGTATCATATAAAAGAAGATTGATGGCGCCGCAATCGATGGCAGGATTAACATCCACCAATTGTTTTTCAAACCATATTTACTTGCCATTTGGAAGAATCCGACCGATGATAATTGTGGAGGAATCATCATAATGGCTAGAATAAAAGCTTCCATTAATCGTTTTCCTTTAAAATCATAAGCATAAATACCATAAGCTGTTAAAGCTGAAAAATAACAAGTCAAGACAGCTGAGCTAAAGGCGATAACAAAACTTGCTCTAAACCCCTTTAATGCATCAAAGTCAGTTTTAAATTTGGAAAACAAATTTTTAAAGTTTTGATTAAAAAACCTACTTAACATCAAGGTAAACCTACCGCCTTGTAAATCATTGTTCGCTCTTGTGGTATTAACTAATAATAGGTAGAAGAAAAAGATGCACATTACAGATACAAAACATAAAAAGCTATAACATAAAACTCTTAAGATAATAGCTTTAATAATGGCTCTGCGGTTTTCTTTTTTGTAATCGGTAATGACTCTATTCATGACATTGATTCTCCTTTCCTATTGATACTCCTAAAAATAATAAGCGATAGGATTGCGGTTATGATAAATAAGACGACTGATACTGCTCCCGCATGTCCGTAATTGCCCACTTTTAAGTAATCATTTATCAACATAACGATGGTTCGCGTACTATTGTTTTTTGCTTTTCCAGTTAACACTTCAGCAACATCAAACATTTGCAATCCACCAATCATGGAAGTAATAAATACATAAACAGCGATTGGTTTTAATAACGGTAATGTAATATCCCATAAAACATGGACTGAACTAGCACCATCGATTTTGGCAGATTCGAATACACTATTATCAATACCTTGAATTCCCGCCATTAAAAGAATGGTTGTATTACCAAACCACATCAGAAAATTCATAAAGGCAATTAATATTCGCGCCCAAGTCTTATCGGAAATAAAGTCAAAGGTTTGGGCAATCCAGCCTTTTTCCACAAACAAAGTATGGAATGGTCCAATCGTACCAAACAAAGCAAGAATCAATGATGCAAAGGCCGCAGCCATAATTAGGTTCGGCATATAGAATACCGTCTTGAAAAATCCTGTTCCTTTAAGTCTTAATTTGGAACTGGTAAAGATTAACGCTATCAGTAAACCAAAAGACATTTGGGGAATTACGCCAATTAACCAAATTATAATCGTATTGCCTAAACATCTTAATATTTCAATATCGCCACGTATGTTTCGAGAAAAGAGCATTTTGTAATTCTTTAAACCCGCAAATGACACTTCAGTCTCTAAAGTACCAACAATATCTGTATAATCAAAAAAGGAATCATAGATTGTTAATACTTGTGGAATAAAGGTAAACAAAAAATATACAACAAAGAACGATGCTACAAATATATATCCCCATTTAGCGTAACTAGGGTTTTTCTTGTTCTTGTTTTCTTTCATTAAAAAACCTCCACTCATTTTTTAATAAAAGCCATGGTTTTTAAAGCCATGGCTTAAACACTTTACTATGGTCTAATCAGGAACAACTAAATTAGGGAAAGCTTTTAATAAATCAGCATAGAAGTCAGCTAAAGCTTTTTCTTTTGTGTTGATTTCTGCATCATTCTTTAAGAATTTAACAAATGCAGTTTGCAATCCTTCATTACAATGTTGATCATAAATTGTACTATATCTAACTACGATATTGTCTGCCATTTCAACCCAAACTTTAGTATCATTTTGACCATTTAGTAATCCATTGCCTTTTCCTTCAGCATCATAGTCTGCTGCAACTTTAGCATTGACTTTTTTATTGTTAGAAAATTGTGAATCTTCTTTAACTAGTCTTTCAAGTATTTCTTCGTTATTTAAAAATGCATTCATTGTCTTAGCAACTAATGTATCGTTAGATCCAGCGCTAGGACATAATAGCCATGTTCCACCCCAGAAATAAGCTTGAGGACCAGTGATTAGACCCCAATCACCATAAGTTCCGCCAACATGTTCGTCACCTTCGCCCATTGCAGGACCCATGCAGAAATTATAATACCAGGCAGGACCAAATGTGCAGAATACTTTTCCGCCTTCCGCAAATTCAATTGTCTTACCGCCATCCCAAACGCCTTCAGTCTTGGTATAGCCTTCTTTGACAAATTTTTCTGCTTGTTCCATCCAAGTTTGAACCGGAGTAGGGATTTGTACTTGTTTATTTTCATCAACCCATGGTTTATCGGCATTGTTGGAGAATACACGATAAGTGTCAGCATATGAACCAGTCATATAGTAACCTTTTTCTTGCATCATTTCTGCAACATCTTCAAATTTTTCCCATGAATCAACCAATGGTTGAACATCTTCCGGTTCAGATACGCCTAACACTTCTAAAGCGATTGAACGTCTGTAAACCATGCCGGCAGGGCAGCATTGGAATGATGCAGCTTTGATAACGCCGGTTCTATCGGTTCCTATATCTACTGTATATTGATAAGCTTGAGAGAAATCATCAACACCAATTTTTTCAATGTCTTTAGTTAATGAAGTGTTTACATATTTTAAGATGTAGTCAGCTTCAGCTAAAAACATATCAACTTTATTTTCTTCGTTTGCTGTTGCATTTTCTCTAAGCGCCATGTCAAGTGCATTTTGATAAGCACCATTGTCAGAAGTTACAATAGTCCATTTTACCGGAACACCATCTAGGTGATAAGTTTCAATTGAAGAATCGTTTGCCTTTTCATCAGAAACATATTTGTTGAAAAAGCCTTGGAATTCAGTATTCCATGCATAAATATGGAATATTGATCCACCATCGTTCAATTCATCATCAGAACCATTGGTTTCACCACAACCAATAAGAACAAATGTCAAAACGAAAACAAAAGAAACAGCCAAAAATTTTTTTAATAGTTTGTTCATTTTTTTCTCTCCTTTTTAATTTTTTTGTTTGAGGGCGACCTCATTGAAACAATTAAGTTAAATTTTATTACTTAAACGTTTACGTAAATATTATAATAAAACGTTTTCAATTTGTCAATAGTTTTATAAAAAAATTTATTTTTTCTTATTTTAACTTGATTTCAATAAATAATATGGTATAATTAAAGCATATTACCTTAAACGTTTAAGGTTGATTTTTTGGACTTGGAGTTGATTTTTATGAAGTTTGGACATTTTGACGATCAAAACAGAGAATATGTGATAACCAATTATAACACTCCGTTGCCTTGGATAAACTATTTCGGACAAGATGACTTTTTTTCGATAATAAGTAATACTTGTGGCGGTTATGCTTTTTATAAGGATGCCATGCTGAGAAGAATTACTAGGTACCGATATAATAGCGTTCCTCGCGATAATGGCGGTAGATACTACTACATTAACGATAATGGTTGCATTTGGAATCCAGGGTTTTTACCAACGAAAACAAAACTTGATAAGTATGAATGCCGCCACGGCTTGGGCTATACAATATTTAATAGTACTAAGAATAACTTAAATGCCAAACTTAGTTGTTTTGTTCCGCTAAAAGATGCCTGTGAAATTAATTTGTTAACTCTGACTAATCATTCTGATTCAACAAAACACATTACTTTACATGGCGTGGTGGAATTCTGTCTATGGAATGCGTTAGATGATCAAACTAATTTCCAACGGAATCTAAATATCGGTGAAGTAGAAATTGATGACCATACGGTTTATCATAAAACCGAATATCGGGAACGTCGCAACCATTTTTCTTTCTACTATACCAGCGAAAAGCATGCTGGATTTGATTCTGATTTAGATACCTTTTTAGGATTATACAATTCTTACAATGCACCGGATGCAGTGATGAATAAAACATCTTATAATTCGGTAGCTTCTGGTTGGAGTCCCATCGGTTGTCACCGATTTGACATCGCGTTAAAACCACATGAAGAAAAAACCATCATCTTCTTACTAGGTTATGTTGAAAATGATGATGACAAGAAATTCGTTTCCCTAAATGTTATCAATAAAGAAAAAGCATATGTTTTACAAACAAAATACAATTCGCTGGAAAAAGTAGCCAAAGCTTTAAGCGACTTAAAGAAACATTGGGATGAACTATTATCGATTATTAATGTTGATACCGGAAACGATAGGTTCGATCGAACTATCAATATTTGGAATCAATATCAATGTATGGTTACTTTCAATATATCAAGAAGCGCTTCTTATTATGAGTCCGGCATTGGTAGAGGGATGGGGTTTCGCGATTCATGCCAAGATTTATTTGGCTTTGTGCACCTAATTCCGAAAAAAGCCCGGGAAAGAATTATTGATATTGCTTCTATTCAGTTTAAGGATGGTTCGACTTACCATCAATATCAACCGCTGACTAAACGCGGTAATGCCAATATCGGCGGAGGATTCAATGATGATCCTTTGTGGCTGATTGGTTCGACTGCTCAATACATTAAAGAAACAGGGGATTTATCAATTTTAAATGAAATGGTTCCTTTCAATAACGAAAAAGGAACGGAAGTTCCGCTTTTCGAACATTTAAAGGCTTCCATCCATTTTACGATAAATAACTTAGGTCCGCACAACCTGCCTTTAATCGGTCGAGCCGATTGGAACGATTGTCTTAACCTAAACTGCTTTTCCAAAACCCCCGGCGAATCTTTCCAAACCGCCGCAAACTTCGAAACCCGAAAAGCTGAATCGGTGTTTATTGCGGGGATGTTTATCTATTATGGACGCGAATATGTCAAGATAGCCAAATTATACGGTCAAGATGAGGAAGCTGATTATATCAATAACGAAATCAAGAAAATGGAAGCAAATGTAATTAAACATGGTTGGGATGGCGAATGGTTCTTAAGAGCCTATGATTCTTTCGAAAGAAAGATTGGCTCAAAAAAATGTGAGGAGGGGAAAATTTTTGTTGAACCTCAAGGCTTCTGCACAATGGCAAGAATTGGCGAAAACCTCGGTTTAGGAAAAAAAGCCCTTGATTCGGTGGAAAAATATTTAACAAATGATTATGGCGTTGAACTATTATATCCAACCTACAAAAAATACCACATTGAACTGGGGGAGATATCTTCTTATCCACCTGGATATAAGGAAAATGGCTCTGTGTTTACTCACAACAATCCGTGGATCGTTATAGCAAATACGGTTATCGGCGAAAACGAAAGAGCATTTGATGTTTATAAACGCAATTGTCCTGCCTTTTTAGAAGATATATCGGAAATTCACAAAACCGAACCTTATGTATATTCCCAAACGATTGCAGGCAGAGATGCGAAAAATTATGGTGAGGCCAAAAACAGCTTTTTAACTGGATCAGCTTCGTGGTCGTTCGTCGCCGCAACCCAAGAAATTCTTGGCATTAAACCAGATTATGCTGGTTTAAGGATTGAACCTCATTTGCCAAAAGAAATGACAAACGTTAAAGTGACAAGAATATTTAGAGGAATCAAATATAATATTGAAATATTTAATAATAATACGCCTAACCAAATGTTTGTTGATGGTAAAAAGATTGAAGAAACATTAATTCCCTATCATAAATCTTCTAAGGAAGTTTATGTGAAAGTATATATTTAACTTTTGCGAAATAATTAAAATGGATTACGATTTTGTTCGTAATCCATTTTGTTTTATTTAGTAAGCACCTTTATCATTTCATTTCTAATCTTATTATAATGCTCTTCATCAATACCAAAATCCATCTTTCGATAGGTCCATAAAGCATAACCAATACCATGATCCTTAAATACTTTAACAATATCTTTAAGCCAACGCAAGGAATCATCAACCGGTGCTTGGTCAATCACTCCAAACTCACCACAATAAAGTTTAACATTCATTCGCTTAGCAGCTTCAATAGCTTCATTAATAATACATTCTAAATACTCAATTCCAATATTGTCATCATCTTTAAAGGCAAATACATCGCTGCCTTGAAAACCTAAGGACTTTGATTTTTCTTTATAATAGGCATAAGTTTCGGGGTAATAAACCGGACCGATGTTTTTGATTTGTGGCATCCAGTGGGCATTTTGATGAGTAAATACGATTGGTTGATAACAATGGAATGTAAAAATGATATTTTCATCCAGTGGCTTTTCAAGTAATTTTACTGTAGATGCGCTATTCCATAAAATTCCACCGTAAATGATAATCTTTTTCGGAGCAATCTTTCTAATTTCCTTAACTGTTTCTTTTATTAATTCATTCCACGCTTTCGCATTATCTTCTTCTACTACTTCATTTAATAATTCAAACGCAACATGGTCATATTTAGTAAAGCGGCTGGCAATCTTTTTCCAAAGATTAACAAATCTTATTTGCAAGTTGCGATTTGAAAACAGATTATTTTTCTCTTTACTCCCCGCATCATTAAAATCATAACCATAGGCTTTATGTAAATCTAAAATGATATCGAGATTATACTCTTTTGCCCAGTTTATAATTCCATCGATTCTCTTAAAGCCTTCCCCTTTATCAGTTCCGTCATCTTCTTCCATTACATTGTAGTCAATCGGCAATCTTACATGGTCAAATCCTAATGATTTAATATAAGAAAAGTCATCTTTAAGGATAAAAGTATCATAATGTTCCTTGGTGTGAACACATTGGCTTAAAAATCCGCCAAGATTAATCCCTTTCTTTAGTTCCATTTTTTCACCTTCCTTACTCTATTGATACTGTAACTATATCATATCTTCTTGTTTTTTTAATATCAATACATTTATCAAACTTTTTGTAATCATTTAATAATATGTATTGTTAACTATAACAATGGAGTGGTGAAAAAATTAGAGGTTGTCAATTTTTTAATTTTCTTTTTTTTATTTTTGAAAACCTTTCCTTAATAAAATAAAAATAATTATAAATCGGCATTTTTATAAAGAGCAAATAACGTCCTTTATAAATCTATTGATATCAGATTTCTTGTTTTCACCTTTTCTCCAATTATCACTAACAGGAAAGACTACTCCATCTGGTTTAAGACTTGGCATCTCCCATTGGCCGTTACTGTTTCTATTACCATAAAGCCAATCTTTTACAAAGTCCAGTTCATTTTCTTCTGCATAATCCGCCACCAATTTAATTGCAATCAAATGACTGATTGTGCTTTTTGAATCGAATGCTTTAGGCAACTCATATAAGTTTTTATCATAAATATAATATATTCCTTTTTCCATTAGGTATTGAAAGTATGCGTTTTTTGCTGAAGGGGTTAGCATATTTTTTAATAAACATACCATATAAAAATTAGATGGCGATATTTCTCTTAGACCTTTATTGCCGAACAATAATCGATACTGTTTTTTATATTCTGTGTAATCAAACTGATTATCAATTATTGAATTTTCAATAACACTTTTCCATTGTAACTGTATAGAAGATACTTTTTCATCTTCGACCTTAAATAAATTAAGCCAGCTGGAAAACATCAATTCTTCAAACACATCCCAATTGATGACTTTTTCTCTTCTATCAGGAATAACGATTTCTTTATACAAACACTTCCTGACATATTCCAAACATTTAGAAAGTATAGGATAATCTTTATTTAGGTTTAAAAACCAAAATCTGCGTAATGCTTTTTCTGTCGTAATAGGACTATTAGTGCTCATGCTGTGAAAACGGCCGAACCCTCCATCGGGATTTTGGATTTTTGCTAATTCTTCTTTTTTCATTGGAACCTCACAATAAACGGTTGAATGTTAATTCAATTTTTTACAAATCACTTGATAAAACAAATCAAATTATTTACACTACTGAAAATTTTTAGAAACCCAGCATTTCATTGTTTTTGTTTTAAATAATCTCAACTTAATTTTTGCATTAACAGTAATTCTTATATTGGGAAAAAAGAATTTATCTGTTTCCAGTTCTAAATTAGTTATTTTATTTTTTAATACAATTTGTTTTTCACCCGCTGGTTTTATAGGAATTGTTGCAATGATCCTTTTTACTTTTCCTTCTCCCTGATATTTAACCGATAGATTGAAATTTAGATATTTCTTTTTCGGTCTTAAAAAGCCCCCTCGAAATACAATTCCGTCCCCCGGTAAAATACTTACGCTAAGCTTTTTGTTTCCGTCTCTTACCGTAAAACTTGAAGAAGAAATATTACTCTTGTCCATTGGAGAAATCCTGCCAATTGCTTTTAAGGCTTTCTTGTTTCTTTCTTTTTGTTTGGATCTAACTTTAATTTCCAGTGTAGCCAGAGATGGTATTTCTAGTTTTGCAACCAATGCTTTAATAAGACGGTTATATTGTATCAGGCAATTGTTGATATCGATATCAATGTCATCCAAACCGTGTTTTACATCGTTTCCAAAATAGTTGATTCCTGTTGATTTTAAAGCTTGAAACAATGATTTGTCCTTTAATATCCTTTGGCATAGATATGACATTCCGACATAGCATGTGTCTTCACCTTTCTTTTTGGGGGAAATAACAACTTCTTCGATAATAAAACCCACCTTAGTAATAAGCACCTGCATGCTTAACGCAAAAGAATGTTTATTACCTTTTTTGGCTTTCTCGACAGTTTCCTTATATGCGGCTTGTACATTATCCCGATATATATATTCTTTTACTTTACGGTTGGCATCTTTGATTAATATCATATGTCTTCTCCAAAAAATAAAATGGATTATTTGAACTTGGAAATATTTTACTGATTTTATAATCTATCCACAAAATGGACTTTGATTTTATATTAACATATTAATAAAATTTTACCAGGAATTAAATAATCATAAAGGCTCTTTGGCCAAAAAGTATCATTATATGTTTGAAATGAAAACCTATTCCTTTTGGAAATATTCCAAAATTCCTTTTCTTAATAGGTTTAACTTATCTTCTTCATAAACATAATTTTGTCTTGGTTTAACGAAATTCGTTGAATCTCTTTTTTTATATGAATATCTTGGAATTAATTGAACATGATAATGATTATTCGGTACGTCACACATCGAACACAAATAAACTCTTTCGCATTGATACACTTCTTTGCTTATCTTCATAAAAGCTTTCGTAAAGCGAATTATTTTTTCGTTGATATAATCCGGAGCTTCGCTCAAATCAGAATAGTGGTTTATGGTTGAAATACACATATGACCTTTTCCCCGAGGGTTTTTGACTAAACAGCATTCAATGTCGCTATCTTCATAAATTAAAGCATCACTGTTATCTCCATATATAGCTCCGTTGTTTTCGCGATTAAAGCATATGGGACAAATGCCTAGGTCGATCAGTTCTCCAGAAGTCATTTTCAATAATTCTTCTTTAGTCGGCATTTTTTTTCTTAATTTTCTCTACTGTTGAAATTTAACAAACTTTCTAAATTTTTCAAATCGAAATAGTCAACCTCTCTTAATTCGTATCCCGAATGAAACAGTTTTTGAGCTTCCACAGAAACGCAAGGAATAACCCGACCTTCATATTCTGCAGAGGAAAACCATTTTGCTTTAAACTCATACCATCCTCCGTCAGAAGCAGCTTGCCTGGCACTTCCGTCCTCATTTATTTGCAAGGGATGAATATCCAAATAACCAAGTTCAGGATGATAAAGTTCAATCCGCGAAGGACTCCAATCGGTTGTGATTTTATAACCTTTTCTAATCAATTATCCTTTTTGAATCCTTATTGACACTCTCAAGGCAGGATGCATACGGTTTTTTGCCATTGGTGTCATGCGAGAAAATTGGTTTACTTTTTTTATTTAACTTCAAACAAATTTTCATTTGAATGAAAGGTATCAGAAAAATTAAAAATAATTGAGAAATACGCCTTTTATTCGGGAAGGATATTCAAATGAAAAATTTTTTTGTTAAAGCAATAAGTGTATGAAGTTCCTAAGTACCTAGGTTAAAATGTTTATTCTATATCGACAAGCAGTTACAATTTATTTGATTCAGTTTGAAAAATAATCAATTTTGTAATTGTTTTTTTTTAGTTTTTCAAAAACTCTTGATATGCTTTTTTGACCTCTTCAATATTCCAAGAAAGAACATCATCAAATTCATTATCCTTCATAATGTAGTGAATAAATTTGGCTCCCAAATAGTATCCAACATCACTATGGCCTTTATATCTTACCCAATCTCCAAAATAACTTTGATTTGTAGGATTGATTACTGCAAGATCTTCCCAAAAATCTTTTTTAATTTCGTTCAAGTGATTATCGCACCATTGTAACCATTCTTTGGAACGGTTATAAAAGTTTATATCATTGCATAAAACCTGTTCAAAATACATGGCAATACCTTCAGTAAACAATTGCCACAAAAATCTGTCATAATTGTTATTAAAGTCTTTTGTTAAAATGCCGTATTGGTTTTGATAAATGTGACCAAGTTCATGATATATTAACCCCATTAAATAATCTTTACTGGTCCATCCTAATTCAAGTATTTTTTCGACTCCTAGCAATATATATTGATTGTTATTTAAAGATATTGCCCATCCGGCTCCATTGCAAAGTCCGAGATATAAAACTATTGTTGCATCAACACTTTTTCCGAAATCATTGCATAGCTTATCATCAAGATCCAATGTTAATTCCTGAAAGGTTTTTGCCCAATCATTTATTTCGTTTTCTTTACTAAGCGCATTGTTTAATACCGGAAAAAAATCATTTTCAAATGAATACTTTCCGGTATTTATAGTTTCATTCATATCCTTGATAAATATATTATCCTCACTATCCACCAAATCGCAAATATATTTTTTCCATTCAACCATAGAAAACGAATTCAAAGGAAAATATTGTTTTAAATTACTTACTTTATCAATTACTTTAATCATAATAACCACATCATCCAGCATTTATAGGGGAATTAAAAACTGATACAACCCAATCTTTAAAGAAATATTCAGGAAATTTTGCATCATTTATTTTTATTTTGTTCATTTTTTTGCCCCCCTTAACTTTAAGCATTGTTAAATTTTTGACTTTTTGTTTGTTAAATATTTACAGGGCATCCCCTTCTTCAGGATTAAGTGTATCATAAATTTCTTTTCTGTTAATTACATTAAATAAAAAACCAATTAACTCTACCCTTTGAAATGAAAAAAATTCGCACGAAACCCCAGCCCCGGTGGTGGG
>Ga0265294_10000130_pt1 | contig 85920 bp, 88 predicted proteins | sample MunlanPumphouse3_FD_192504 | JGI IMG/M metagenome (GOLD analysis project Ga0265294, IMG submission 192504) | Groundwater microbial communities from a municipal landfill in Southern Ontario, Canada - Pumphouse #3 | ecosystem: Environmental > Aquatic > Deep subsurface > Groundwater | place...
AGATTTCAAGAAGCTTACTCCGATGATATCTTAAGACCGATAGGTCTAACATCCGGTACAGGAATATTCTCACAATACAGTCGTAAGAAAGCAGAAGAACTCTCGGGAAGGCAGGGTTTTGGTGGCTTGTAGACACTGACAAAAAAGACAATCGATATCTCTTTTTTCAAGACACGAGTTTAAGTTGATTGAGTGATGTTTGATAAGATTTTACTTTTGTGTTTAATATCAGTATTTAATCAGACGATCTTTTGACTCAAGAAAAAATGTTTCTATACAATGTTAATTCTAATTTTTCATTGATTTTTGAAACCATGATTAAGTGGTATTATATGAATTGAATTAGACTCTTGACAATATATTTTAAATTGCTAAAATCTCTCACAGTAATGGTAGTATTTTATACATAGAGCAATTGAAGCGGTAACAAGGAAGTCCGTCAACCGCTTTGTAGCGGGTTTTTGTTTCTATAATCTTTTGGCGTTTGAGTATATCGTTTTGTATTTAATCGCTAACAGATTAAATTGATCGAACTTTGAAAATTTATTGTGGTCATAAGATACTAGCTGAAATTGTATTTTTACAGGTAAATGGGGGATGCCTTGGGATGTCGAGGCGAAGAAGGACGTGGCGTAACTGCGATAAGCTTCGGGAAGGTGTTAAGCAACCTTTGAACCGGAGATTTCCGAATGGGGAAACCCAACATTGCTTAAAGCGATGTTACTCCTTTTATGGAGAGCACACCCGCTGAAGTGAAACATCTCAGTAAGCGGAGGAAAAGAAAAAAATGCGAACACTTTAAGTGTCGCGAATTCTCTTAGTAGCGGCGAGCGAAAAGGGAGGAGCCCAAACCATATTAAAACTTTCGAGTTTTGATATGGCGTTGTAAGTCTTACATGTTTGAAAGCTTGCTTTCAACGGAGTACTATTAAGGCATATGGTTAGCCAAAGATCCTGGAAAGGATCGCCAAAGAGAGTAAAAGCCTCGTAGGCGAAAACCAGCATGCACTCCGAATGTTTGAACTTGAGTACCGTAGGAAACGAAAGCCCTGCGGGAAGCAGGCAGGACTAAACTGCCAAGGCTAAATACTCGACATCACCGATAGTGAACCAGTACCGTGAGGGAAAGGTGAAAAGTAGCCCTGTTAGGGCGGTGAAATAGAACCTGAAACCATTTACTTACAAGGAGTCGGAGCCCCTTTGGGGGTGACGGCGTGCCTTTTGCAGAATGAGCCAACGAGTGGCTGTCAGTCCTTCGTCTAAGCTCCTTAAGGAGTGGAGGCATAGCGAAAGCGAGTCTTAAAAGGGCGTTTTTTCTGCTTGCAGAAAAAGAGGGCTGGCAGACGACCCGAAGCCAGGTGAGCTTGCCATGGCCAGGTTGAATCACGACGAAAGTCTTGAGGAGGACCGAACCCGTAGATCGTGCAATATCTTGGGATGAGCTGTGGCAAGGAGTGAAAAGCTAATCGAACCTGGTAATAGCTGGTTCTCCCCGAAATAGCTTTAGGGCTAGCGTCTTCGTATGTTCCGGGGGTAGAGCACTGAATGGATTTTCGTAGGGCAACCTAGACTGTCCAATCAAACTCCGAATACCGGAACTAAACATGCGAAGGCAGTCAGACTGTGGGGGCTAAGCTCCATAGTCGAGAGGGAAACAACCCAGACCTTCATCTAAGGTCCCTAAATTTAAACTAAGTGCAAGTAAGGAGGTGAAGTTTCTTTGATAGTTAGAAAGTTAGCTTAGAAGCAGCTATCTTTTAAAAAGTGCGTAACAGCTTACTAACTGAGAAGCTTTGCGCCGAAGATTTACGGGGCTAAAGTTTAATACCGAAGATAAGGATGGCGTTCTTTTTGAATGTCATGGTAGGGGAGCATCCTTCTTCCGCTGAAGGTGAGTCGTAAGGCTTGCTGGAGGATGAAGGAGAGATAATGTTGGCATGAGTAACCGCAATTCCGGTGAGAGCCCGGAACACCGAAAACCTAAGGTTTCCTTGGCAATGGTGATCAGCCAAGGGTTAGGCGGGCCTAAGGCGTAGCCGAAAGGCGAACCCGATGGACAGCCGGTTAATATTCCGGCCCTTCTTTCTTGATTTCTTATAAGGGGACGGAGATTAGTAGCTCAAGTGGATTATCGGATTTCCATTCATTCTTTGAGGAGCAATCCAAGAAGCGTGAAGAGTTAAGACTACGGTCTTGGCGATTTGAGTGAGCAGTCTTCCTAGAAAAGCCTTTTAAGAGCTAATCAAAAAAGAATCCGTACCGTAAACCGACACAGGTGGGTGGGTATAAATGTACCAAGGTGAACGAGTGAAACTTCGTTAAGGAACTAGGCAAACAAGTGGTCGTAACTTCGGGATAAGACCTCCCTGCTTAACAGTAGGGCGCAGCGAAAGTTCTCCTGGCGACTGTTTATCAAAAACACAGGTCCCTGCTAAACTCGTAAGAGGATGTATAGGGGCTGAGGCCTGACCAGTGCTGGAACGTCAACCTTGCCGGTTCGAGGATTTCTCTTTGAGAGATTTTTGAGCTGAGTGAGCGAAGCGCCAGTAAACGTCCGCGGTAACTATAACCGTGTTAAAGTAGCGTAATCCCTTGTCGGGTAAGTTCCGACCCGCACGAAAGGCTTAACGACTGGGAGGCTGTCTCAACGAAGTGCTCGGTGAAAATGCAATACCGGTAAAGATGCCGGTTACCTGCGGCTAGACGGGAAGACCCCGGGAGCTTTACTGTAGTCAGATATTGGCTTTTGGTTTTAAATGCGAAGCGTAGGTGGGAGACTTTGAAGTCTTTCTTTCGGGAAAGATGGAGTCGCCAATGGGACACCACCCTTTTAAAATCTTAACTCTAACCTGACCATACCGCAATGAACTTGAAGTTTTTGAGCTTATTGCGGTGTGGTGGGGACAGTGTCTGGCGGTCAGTTTGAGTGGGGCGCTTTTCTCCTAAAAAGTAGCGGAGAAGTTTATAAGGTCGACTAACTCCGGATGGAAATCGGAGCAGTCGTGTAAAGGCAAAAGTCGGCTTTACTGCGAGACGGATATGTCGAGCAGTTGGGAAACCAGAACTTAGTGAACCGACCGTGCGTTCAGTGATATCACTTTGTGAAATCATTGAATAAGGTTTTAGAAGTGCGGAAGATCATCAGATAAAAGCTACCCCGGGGATAACAGGTTAGTAGGGCCCGCGAGTTCACATCAACGGCCCTGTTCGACACCTCGATGTCGGCTCATCACATCCTGGAGGTGAAGCAGCTTCCAAGGGTTTGGCTGTTCGCCAATTAAAGTGGTACGTGAGCTGGGTTCAGACCGTCGTGAGACAGGTTGGTCCCTATCTACCGCAGGCGTAGAGTTTTGAGAAGATTTGCTCCTAGTACGAGAGGACCGGAGTGAACCAACCTCTGGTGTACCAGTTGTTCTGCCAAGAGCATTGCTGGGTAGCTAAGTTGGGAAGGGATAAGCGCTGAAAGCATCTAAGCGCGAAGCCTACTTCAAGATTAGAACTCAAAGACCCCTCAGAGATTATGAGGTTGATAGGTTGCAAGTGTAAGGGTAGTAATGCCTTTAGCTGAGCAATACTAATAGGTCATAGCAATTTCGGCTAGTTTCTTATAACCAGAATATTTATGATAGAATTATCGCGCTTAGTTCATGGGAACTATGCTGGCGTTGTCCCACCCGATCCCATTCCGAACTCGGAAGTGAAATGCGCCGAGGCCGATGATAGTGGTTTTCCGCGAAAGTAGGTAGTTCCCGTGAATTGAGCGTGATCTCTTTTAGTGGAAGATAAGATATAAACAGTTTGATGAGAAAGATTTATTTAAAAAGATCCAATGGAAAGAGAAAAAATACTCTTATCACAATCTTTACTGTGATTGTAATAAGCTCTCTCTTCTTTCTTTTTTCAGACAAGATCATCAATAAATCGCTCAAAATTTCAATGCCTGTTCAAGCTGCACTTTGGAATAAAAGTGAGCCGGTTTTTGATTGGATTTTTTCTATTGCAAGGCGCGGTGACTTGATAAGGGAAGTGGAGAGACTTGCCAATGAAAACGAGAGATTAACATCGAAGATAGTTGATCTCCAACAGATTGAGAAAGACAATGAGATATTGAGGACAGCGATGAATCTCGGCATAGATAAAGATTTTTCAATATCCGTGGCATCGGTGATGGGAACCAACATTTCAAAAGACGCCATCGTTATCAATAAAGGAGATGTTGATGGGATTAAAGAAGGAATGGTGATATTGACTGAGAAGAAAGTGATAGTGGGAGTTGTGTCCAAGACATTCGATGAGTTTTCTAAAGTGAACCTTATTACTCACGAAGAGTTCGCTTTTGAGGCTGAAATTCAAGGAAAAGGTGCAATAGCTTTAGTGAAAGGAACCGGCAAAGAATTGAAAATGACTCTTGTTCCAAAAGATGTAGAAGTTAATAGGGGAGACTCGATAATCACAGTTCCTTTAAGTGGCATATTTCCTCCAAACCTTTTTATCGGATTGGTGGCTGAAGTGGAAGGAAAAGATTCCGATCTGTTTCAAGAAATAAATATCAAACCTTATTTTAATATAAAGAGATTGGATAAAGTCTTTATCATAATTGACGAAGATATTGATTTATGAAAAGAGCGTTAAGATTAATATCTATCATAGCTTTCTTCTTTTTTCTCTTTAATCTCCAGACCGGAAGATTTCTAACGTTCTCCAACCCTGTCATATTTCCCGCGATCATTTTATCGCTTCTGTTATTATTGGTGATTTTTGAAGATCCTAAAAAGATTGACGGAGTCATAATTGGCGCTTTTGTTGGTTTTTTTTGGGGACTTTTTTCGTTAAGTTTTATCGGGCACTTCTTCCTAATCTTTTCCATCGCTGTTTTTTTGTTAAAACTTTTCTTATATAAATATGTTCGAATACCGATATTCATCTGACTTGAAGAAGAGGAAAATCAAACTGGACAACAGATCGGAGGTTCAGCCTCAAGAGATTTTCTTTGATAAATTGAGTCGCCAACGAATGAATAAAGATGGTATAAGGGAAAGGAAAATGGAAGTACCGCTGACTCAAAGCTCTTTTCGTTTTTTAACTGTCTGTCTGATTTTCATCGCGGTCATTATTCTGACAAGGTCTTTTCAATTACAGATTGTAGACGGCGAAGATTATTCCAAAATGGCTCAAAGGAATCGTTTTGCTTATATGTCGATAGATAATGCTCGGGGGATCGTTTACGATTCAAAGATGGAGCAATTGGTTTTTAATCAACCGCGCTTTTCTTTGGTATTTGATAAGAATGAATTTGGCAGCAATGATTGGGATGAAGCATCAAGAATAATCTCGGAAATCACAGGAGTTGATTCTGTGGAAATTCTTGATACAATCTCTGAGTCCAATTCAGACGAAGTCACCATTTTAAAAAACATTCCTCGAGAAGAGATTATTATTTTGGAGATAAAGAGCAGGAAGGTGGCTGGCGTTAAGATTAAAAACGAGACGATAAGAGAGTATCAAGACGCCGAGATATTCTCTCACATATTGGGATACATCGGAAAGATATCGGAGGATGATTTGAGATTGACAGGTGATGACTATTCTTTCAATTCTCTTATAGGAAAAACCGGAGTGGAGAGCTCTTATGAATCTGATCTGAGAGTCAAATCAGGCAAGATAAAGATTGAGCGTGATGCAAAAGGCAATCTTCTTTCGGAAGAAGTCATATCTACGGCTCAGTCTGGCAATGATTTGGTTCTCTGGATAGATGCTGATCTTCAAAGGAAGATGTATCAAGAACTTCAAAAAATCACTTCCGAAATTGGAGCCAAGACCGCGAGTGCGGTAGCCATTGATCCCAAGACTGGAGGAGTTCTTTCTATCGTAAGTTATCCCGGATTTGATAACAATCTTTTCAGCAAGGGAACTGATTTGGATAAGATATTTGAAGACGAAAGAAATCCTCTCTTTAACAGAGCGATTGCGGGGACTTATTCAGTCGGCTCAACTATAAAACCGCTGATCGGGTTAGCGGCTCTGAATGAGGGAATTGTCTCGGCTGGTAAACAATTCTATTCTCCCGGCTATTTGAGTGTTCCCAATCCATGGAATCCGTCTCAACCGTCAGTCTATGCCGATTTGGCGCCAAACGGTTGGTATAATGTCAATAGAGCGATAGCTCTTTCATCCAATGTCTTTTTCTACATTGTTGGGGGAGGTTATGAAGATCAAGCGGGGCTTGGAGCGGATCTTATTAAAAAATATCTCAACCTTTTTGGCTGGGGATCGCTTACGGGGATCGATCTCCCGGGAGAAAAACCCGGCTTTATTCCCGATCCTCAATGGAAAAGAGAAACATTAGAGGATCAATGGAGAGTTGGAGACAGTTACAACTTATCAATAGGTCAAGGCTATATGTCCGCAACCCCTCTTCAAGTCACATCGGCTTTTGCAGCTATCGCTAATGGCGGAGAATTATTGCAACCGATGATTGTAAATAAAATTATTGATAAAGACGGCAATTTGATAAGAGAGAATGAGCGTCAAGTCATCAATAATGAATTGGTAGGGTCAAATAATTTGGCCGTAATTAAGAGAGCGATGAAAGAGACCGTTGAATACGGTTCGGCAACAATGTTTCAATCGTTACCGGTCTCTTCTGGTGCAAAGACTGGAACCGCTCAAATACCTAAAAAAGATCATTTCAATAATTGGATCACAGTTTTTGCTCCGTATGATAATCCAGAGATTGTTCTCACCATTCTTATAGAAGAAGTCGAGGGGATAAGGGCGGCGGCGTTACCAGTTGCAAAAGAAGTCTTGGAATGGTATTTTAAAGGTAGCAGAGGGTAACTTAAACGGTTATTTCAATTAAAAACAGAAGAATCTGAATTCTTTGTTTTTTGTTAAAAAATGAAAAAGAGAATTAGCAGTAATACGCTGAAAAAACTGAAAGAAGAATTGAGCTATCTCAAAGATGTGAAAAGGAAAGAGTTATCTCAAAGACTCAATGAAGCGATATCTTTCGGAGATCTTAAAGAAAACGCGGCTTATCACGAAGCTAAAGACGATCAAGCTTTTACCGAAGGGAGAATATTAGAACTTGAGCATATTATCAGAACATCTATTGTTTCAGATGCGAAGAATTCAAACAGAGTTGAGGCTGGAGTATCGGTTGTCGTGGAATCGGAGAGCGGGACGGAAGAGTTTGAGATAGTCACATCAATTGAGGCTGATCCGGCAAACGGTAAGATATCAGACAATTCTCTTATCGGGGAAAGTCTCTTGGGGGCAAAAGAGGGCGACCTTTGTAATATAGAGATGCCATCGGGAGAAGTTGTAAGGTATAAAATTTTGAAAATAAAATAACTTATAAAGAAGTGGCAACAATAGACGATATAAGAAAAAACAGGATAAGAAAGTTGGAAAGACTTAGATCGGTCGGTGTCAATCCGTATCCGGTTTCCGTTAAACGTAGTCATAGCTGCAAAGAGTTAATTAATGATTTTGACAAGATATCCAAGTCGAAGGCAGAAGTCTTTGTCGTTGGCAGAATAAGAGCTTTGAGGACACATGGTAAGGCCACTTTTCTGAACATTGAGGACGGAACTGCAAAGATTCAGATATTTCTCAAAGAAGATCTTTTAGGAGAGAAGGGTTATGATTTTTATCTTGAGAACTTTGACATAGGTGATTTCATTCAAGTTAAAGGAAATCTCTTCTTGACTCAACGTGGAGAAAAAACTATTGAGGCGATCGATATCAAAATGATAGCCAAGAGCATTTTACCGCTTCCTGAAAAATGGCATGGATTAAAAGATGAAGAAGATCGTTACAGGAAAAGATATCTCGATATTCTCTTTAACCCCGAAGTGAAAGATATGATAGTTAAAAAATCTGTCTTTTGGAATTCAATGAGAGAATTTCTTTGCAAGGAAGGTTTTCTTGAAGTGGAGACCCCGGTGCTTGAAAACACCGCCGGGGGAGCCGATGCCGAACCGTTTAAGACTTTTCATAATGCACTGGGAATTGAGGTTTATTTGAGAATATCAATGGGTGAGTTGTGGCAAAAGAAGTTGATGGTGGCCGGATTTGAAAAAACTTTTGAAATCGGAAGACAGTTCAGAAATGAAGGAATGGACGCAGAGCATTTGCAAGACTACACTCAAATGGAATTTTATTGGGCTTACGCCGATCATAAACAGGGGATGGATCTGGTGGAAAGACTCTATAAAGAAGTGGCTGTTAAAACGTTTGGTAAAACCAAGTTCAAGATAAAAGGGTTTGATATAGACCTCTCCGACAAGTGGGAAAGGTATGATTATCAATCAATAATAAGTCAAAAGACGAAAGTGGATATAAACTCAGCTGACCTACGGGAGATGAGAAAGACTCTTGACAAACTCGGAGTAAAATATGATGAGAAAGGGTTTAACAGAGGACGAGCGATAGACAGTTTATGGAAATATTGTCGCAAGGAGATAGCCGGTCCCGGGTTTCTTGTCAATCTCCCTGTTGAAGTGTCTCCTTTAGCCAAAAGAAATGAAAAACATCCCGAGTTGGTTGCAAGGTTCCAAGTAATATTGGGAGGTTCGGAGATGGGTAATGGTTATAGTGAGTTAAACGATCCGATAGATCAAGCGGAGAGATTTGCTCAACAGCAAAAATTAAGAGATGCCGGCGATAAAGAAGCGCAGATGTACAATCACGAATTTATTGAAGCATTAGAGTATGGGATGCCGCCAACTTGCGGATTTGGACTTTCGGAACGATTATTCAGCTTTTTAATGGATAAGCCCGCTCGAGAGTGTCAAACATTTCCTTTAATGAGACCTAAAAATGAATGATTATGAAGAGAGATGACGCCCTTAAATTAGTAAAAAGTTACGTTAAAAATGAAAACAGCAGAAAGCATATGATTGCCGTTGAAGCGGTGATGCGGTCTCTGGCTGAAAAGTTTGGTGAAGATAAAAACAGATGGGGTTTGGTCGGACTTCTTCATGATATTGATATGGAATTGGTGGACTATGGTACCGATCCCGAAAGACATGGAGAAGAGGGCGCTCGTATATTAAGAAGAGAAGGATTGGATCCTGATATTACAGAAGCTGTTCGGGCTCATAATCCGGCAACTGGTAAGACGCCGGAAACATTGATGGAAAAAGCGATCTATTGCACCGATCCGATAACCGGTTTAATCGTTGCTTCAACTCTGGTTTTGCCTTCGCGAAAGATATCTGATCTTAACGTGAAATCCGTTGTTAAAAGATTTAAAGAGAAGTCATTTGCTCGTGGAGCCAACAGAGACACAATCTTGTCTTCTTCCGAAATCGGAATAGAGTTGGAAGAATTTATCGAAATTGCCCTTAGAGCAATGCAAGAAATTTCAGAAGAATTAGGACTTTAATTTGAATCGACGCGAGCTAAAGCGACGATTTTAAAAAATGTTGGATATAAAATATATTAAAAACAATCCGGAGGCTGTTAAAAAAGGAAGTAAAGATAAAGGTGTTGAGGTGGATATCGGCCTTCTTTTGGATTTGGACGAGAAAAGAAGAGAATTATTGCAAAAGATAGAAGAATTCAGGGCGCAAAAGAATAAAGCTAATGAAACGATAAAGAGCGCAGATGATAAAGAAAAAGAAGAGATAATTACGAAGATGAAGTTAGTCGATCTTGAAGAAGACAAAGTCCAAGAAGAATTCAAAAAAGTTGACGGAGAATTCAGAAAGATAATGAGATCTATTCCCAACATTGCTTTTGAGTCGGTTCCCGTTGGAAAAGATGATTCAGAAAACATTGTTTTAAGAGAAGAGGGAGAAAAGCCGAATTTTGAGTTTGAACCGAAAGATTATCTCGATATAGCCGAAAATCTCGACATTATTGATGTAAAAAGGGCCGCAAAAGTCTCCGGAAGCAGATTTGGCTATTTGAAAGGAGATGCGGTTCTTATGGAGTTTGCTCTTGTAAAATTGGCGATTGAAACGGCAGTTCAAAAAGGATTTGTTCCGGTGGTCCCTCCTGTAATGATATTCCCAGAAATGATGGAGAAGATGGGACATATTGAAGAGTCGGATAGAGCGCCGGAAAGATGGAAAGGCGAAGATGTCTACTTCTTGAAAGATGATCCGCTTCTTTTAGTGGGGACATCGGAACAATCAATAGGTCCGATGCACGCCGATGAGGTTTTTCTTAAAGATGAGCTTCCGAAGAGATATATCGGATTCTCAAGTTGTTTCAGAAGAGAAGCCGGTTCTTATGGAAAAGACACCAAGGGCATATTAAGAGTTCATCAATTTGATAAGATAGAGATGTTTTCTTTCTGCTTGCCCGACAAGTCAAAAGAAGAGCATCAATTACTCTTGTCAATAGAGGAAGATTTGATGAGAAAACTCGGGCTTCCTTACAGAGTGATCGATATCTGTACCGGAGATTTGGGAATGCCGGCGGCTTCAAAATATGACATTGAAGCGTGGATGCCGGGACAGGGACAGTATCGCGAGACGCACTCGACATCAAATTGTACCGACTTTCAATCAAGGAGATTAAACATCAGATATAGAGACAAAGAGGGTCAAAATGATTTCGTTCATATGCTCAATGGAACAGCGATAGCTGTTGGAAGAATCCTGATCGCGATAATCGAGAATTATCAAAGAGAAGACGGAAGCGTTAAAGTTCCGGATGCTTTGGTGGAGTATGTTGGTAAGAAGGAGATAAAGAGATGAAAAGAGGAATCCTTCAAAAGATATTGGGAGTTCTAACCAAGAAGATAGTCGGTAAGTATAAACCGAAGGTGATTGCTATAACCGGAAGTGTTGGAAAGACTTCTACCAAAAATGCGATCGCTCTTCTCTTTGAAAGATATTTTACGATTTGGGGTAAATCCGGAAACTTAAATACAGAATTCGGAGTTCCTCTCACTTTTATCGGAGCAGATAAAGGAGGGGAGGGAAGCTTTAGTGAGTGGGTTAAGATAATCTTTGCCGGAGTTGTTCTTATTTTTAAAAAGAAAAGAAATTATCCCGAGATAGTGATAACCGAAATGGGAGCTGATAAACCCGGAGACATCTCTTATTTAACCAGTTTAGTCAGTCCGGATATAAGTGTTGTGACTCGAATCGGTGACGTTCCGGTTCATATTCAAAATTACAAGGGGATAGAAGATCTAATAAACGAGAAGGCAGAGATAGTAGAGAATACAAAACCGGAAGGATTTGTGATACTGAATTATGATGATATCAGTGTCAGGGCGATGGGAAAAAAGACAAAAGCAAAGCCGATCTATTTTGGTTTCGGAAAGGAAGCCGATGTTATAATCAGTGAATTCAATATAGAGACTAAAGTCTCCTCGGGTAAAAAAATCCCTTACGGGTCAAGTTTTGAATTAGCTTACAACAACATATCTCAAAGAATACATCTTCCTTATTGTATTGGAAAACCATTCGCTTATTCTGTGGCAGCGGCTCTCGCGGCCGGTATTGCAGCTGAATTGGACTTGGGTCGGATAGCGGACATATTCAGAGATCTCAAGCCGGAAGAAGGAAGAATGAACCTTATAGAGACTCAGGATTATCTTGTTTTAAATGACACTTATAACTCTTCTCCGGTTTCCGTTGAGTCGGCTCTTGAAACGATAAAAGATTTACCAGTTGAACGAAAGATCGCCGTTTTGGGAGATATGAGAGAATTGGGATCCGAATCTTTGTCGGCTCACAGAAAGATTGGTGAGATCGTCTCTCAAGTATGTGATGTTTTAATAACTGTTGGCGACCAGTCAGAAGAGATTAAAAATGCTGCGTTAAGCAAGGGCATGAATCTGTCGGACGTCAGTCATTTTAAGTCTACATCCAAAGTGATTGGGAAAATTAAAAGCATTGCAAAGCCGGGTGATTTGATTTTGGTAAAAGGTTCTCGATTATTGAAGATGGAAGAGATTGTTCGGGAAATAACATGATAACAGTTTCAAATCTTATTGAAAAAGCCGAATGGGAGAATTTTTTATTGAAATTCGAGAGAAGAACATTTCTTAACTCATGGAACTGGGGTTCTTTCAGAAAATATTTGGGAGATAAGATTTGGAGAAGATCCGTCTTAAGAGATGGCAAAATTGAAGCGCTTTTCTTGGTGACAAAGGTGGAGTCAAAGAAAGGAGATTTTCTTTTACTATCTCACTCTCCGACATCTTTGAACATTGGGTGTTTTAGAAAGGCGATGGATGAGGTCCACTCCATAGCAAAAAAAGAGAAAGTTTCTTTTATAAGAATGGCACCGATTTTTGAGGCCGAAACTCTCGAAGACCGACTCTTAGATGAATTAGGTTATAAGGAATCATCATCTTCGGTTTATCCGACAAAAAGCTTAGAATTGGATCTTTCGATTTCCGATGACCTGATCTTATCAAAAATGAGAAAGAGTACCCGTTATTTGATCAGAAAGAGCATTGAAGATAGCGATATTCATATAACGATTTCTTCTGATATTTCATCACTTGATGAATTTTACAAGATACATCAAGAAACCGCTCTGCGACACGGATTTAATCATTTCTCTTACGATTATTTCAAGAAAGAACTCGATACTTTTTCAAAAGACGATCAAGCGGTTATTCTGTTGGGCTGGCGTAAAAACAAGTGTATCGCGGCGGCTTTTATAGTTTTTTGGGGAGGTAAAGCTTTTTATCATCACGGCGCTTCAATTTATGATTCATCAAAAACATCGGTTCCGCATCTGCTTCAATGGGAGGTGATAAAAGAAGCAAAAAAAAGAGGTTGTTCAAGCTACAATCTTTGGGCTATCGCTTCTTCCAACGACCCGAAAGACAGATGGGCGGGATTGACTCTTTTTAAAAAAGGGTTTGGAGGAAAAGAGATAAACTACGCAAAGACAAGAGATTTACCTCTTTCTAAAAAATATTGGCTTACTTATTGTTATGAGAAGATAAGAAGATAATGGTAAAAAAGAGTTATCGTAAATCATACAAGAAAAAAGTCGTAAAACCAGTTTACAAGAAAAGATGGTTTTGGTTTTTGATCTTAATCATTATCTTCATCCTGTCCCTTTTATATCTGATCATATTCAGTCCTCTGTTTGAAGTAAAAGAGATTTTAATATTGGGAAATGAGAAAATTTCGTCCGAAGAGATTTTAGAAGTGGCAACTAAAGAGATTAATTCAACCATTTTTTCTTTTGATTCCAAATCGATATTCTTCATCTCGTCAAAGAGATTAAGTGACAGCTTGACCAAAGAATTTCCAAAAATAGGGAACTTAGAAATCAAACGTTTGATACCTAATTCAATAGAGATCGAGGTTAAGGAGAGAAAGCCGATCGCTGTGTGGTGTAATAAAGAATGCTTTTTTTTGGACAAAGAGGGGGTTATCTTTGAAACAGCTGAAAGGCCCTTTGGTTTTGTTGTGATTCAAGAAGAGAAAGAGGCTTTGATCTCGGACAATGTATTGTCGGAAAAATATCTAAGCTTTGTTTTAGAGTTTTGGAAAGATGTTAAAGATTTGGTTGAAATAATCGGATTTAGGATAGTCAAATTGAACATTGAAGTGATAACAAAAGATAATTACTTCATTAAAACGATAACTGAAGAGAGCGCTTCTTTGCAAGCTCAGAAATTAAGATTGGCGTTTCAAGAAAAGATCCCAGCTGAAAAGAGAGCGCTCTTGGATTACATCGATCTTCGCTTCGAAGACAGAGTCTATTTCAAATACAGATAATCACTTTGCATAGAAGATTAGAATTGATTTTCCGGCTCTGCCGACCAATTCATGCTCTTCTATCCATTTATAATATCCAACTTGTTGATCAAATCCGGGAACTGGATCGCCCAAGCCACCCATAAGCTCATTAGTTGAAATCGCAATCCATCCTTTTATTGTCTCGTGATCGAAATTGTCATCTTTTGGATTAAGTGGAATATACTTGCCTTTTAACCAATAATTAGGATCTTCTCCGCCAAAATAGTCCAAGTGAATCTCATCAATCTCTTTTTCTTCGATTATCTGATTAAGGCGATAAAAGTCTTGCCCCCAATCATAATTTGAATCAACGGCCGAAAGATAGCCACGGTTCGCACCGCCTCCCAAATGATTGTAATAAGAGATGTAATGAGGATAGACGGTCAGTGAAGAAACTATATAACAAAGCAACAATACTCCGACTGATGATGTGATAATGATTCTTTTCTTGCCGCTTGATCTTAATATCAAGCTTTTAATGCCCATAGCGACAAGTATGAAGAGAAACGGAAGAGTCGGGATCAGATGTCTTACTCCTATGTTTAAATTTCCTCCAATGGCGGCTGCCCAATAGATTGTGATGAACAAGATAAAAGATAAAAGGGTAAAGTTCTTTTTAAGTTTCTCTTTCATCTTTTCGTTTTTTTTCAAGAAAAAAGTGATCGCTCCGATGATTGCCATAATTGTAAGAATATGAAGTGCAATCGGCTCTTTAAGAAAATATATTATTGGAAAATAATACCACCAACCTTTGGCGGACATCTCTCCGAGAAAAAATACCGTATTTCCAAAGACTGTTCTTTGAGTTGCCATAAGAACACCTCTAAAGTATTGAGCCATCGGTCTCAACAGTTCATTATGAGCCATCGATATGGTTAAGTTTTTCAAGATCGGGATCTGATTCGGCGACAGATCCGCAATGGTGTCTCTTATCTGATGATCTATCGGATAATTTTTGACAAACAGAGCATAAGTTGGCCAAACAACGAAAAGCATTCCGATTATCCCCGCAATCAGTGAAAGGACAAGGTATTTAACCAAGTTTTTCAATTTCTCTTCCTTAAATAGGAGAGGGTAGACAAACGACAATATTACAAAGAAGGGAATTAACAGCGCTAAAGAAAACTTCATTAGCATAGCGATACCAAACGAAAGTCCTGCAAGGATTACATTTTGAAATTTTGGATTCTTAAGAAATTTTATCCAAAAGAGGGTGGCCAAGACTACCCCAAGAGCGGCTCCGACATCCGTTGTCACCAATCTTCCGTGAGCAATTAAAGTTGGTGAAAATGAAAAGAGTGCGGCAACTCCGATCGCCGCTTCATTGCCACCGATTTTTCTAGCCCAATTGAAAGTGACGATTCCGAGTAATAACAGAATCAGTATCATCGGTAATCTTGAATAGAATATGATTTCTTTGGGGTTGTTTCCGGATTGGTAAACGAATTCATTGCCGAGATCAAATTGGACCCACCAGGCGGGAGATTGAGACTGTTTCCAGCTCTCACTGAATACTGGGAAGTTGAGATCTTTAAACAATAGGGGAATTCCCGACAAAGATTTGATCAACGGAGGGTGTTCCGGATTTACCCTGTAATCTTGGTATTTAACATAAGAGTATCCGGCCGGTATATGAGCCAATTCATCAAATGTCAAAGAATCGTTTTTCATACTGAAGACAGATAAAACTGTCATCAACGAGAAAAGAACCGTTGCTACGATGTTTGCTGTTTTATTGTTCATTTTTTCTTTTTTGTTACCTTTATCTATTTTAGCAGAAATTGCTTTTAAAATGAATTATTGTCAGATGACTTCTTGACTTTTTTCTCTCTTTCACTACAATGATGATTGTTATGAAAAAGATCAACACAGTCGCCATTCTTTTTGGTAAGCTCGTCATCAGACGAGATGATCGGCTGGGTCTTTAAAGTAACGAAAGAATAAAAGAATCAAACAGAAAGCCCGCCGATAAAAAGGCGGGTTTAGCTCTTTTAAAAGGAGGTGATAAAGAATGGTCTATTTTGTAGAAGAAATTGGGTTTCCTCAAATCGGGTGTGATAATTTCCGAAAGAATATGGAAAAGTATGACTTGTTGATCTCAAACATATCTTCGTTGGAAGATAAGCTGTCAGAAGATGGGATCACGGAAGAAAGGAAGAAGTGTTATCAATTTCATTTATCAAGGCTTAAGGTGAGATTAAGAGAGGTACAAAGGACTATTCAATTTTAGTTTGCATTAATGCAAACAGAGGCGGATCAATCTCTCAAAAAGAGAAAGGTCCGCTTATTTTTAGCACTCAAAGAGCTTGACTGCTAATTCCCATCTGATATAATCAGGCATCATGAGTTTATCGGTTACAGACATCACAGCCAGACAAGAAGAGATTTTAAACAGAGTGGTCGAGAGCCATATAGATTTAGCTGAACCCATAAGCTCAGAGTACCTTAAGAAGAGATTTCGTTTGCCCTTTTCCACGGCGACAATAAGAACTGAAATGCAAAGATTGACCGAGACTGGCCATCTGCATCAACCTTATACGTCTGCAGGACGCGTTCCAACCGATAAAGGTTATAGATTTTTCGTCAATAATTTGGAAAAAGCAGAGAAGATTCTTAACAAGGAGCTATCGGTTCAGATAAATAAGATGAGACAAGAAGTTGAAGACTATTTCACTCTTCTTGTAGAATCAAGCAGATTGTTATCTCTCTTTTCTTCCGGACTCGCAGTTTCTTATCTTTTTGGGACAGAGTTTTTTGTGAAAGACGGATGGAACAGGACGCTCGGAGATCCTGAATTTTCAGACGCCAATAAAGTCAGAGATTTTTTCTCAATGATCGATTACTTCGAAGACGGTATCGATGATTTTGACTTAAGTTGCGAGTCGGTTCGGATATACATCGGGAATGAAGCCCCCATATCAAAATCGGAAGATTTCAGTATAATCATATCCAAATGCCTTTTTTTTGAGGGCAGAGAAGGAATTTTGGCGATTTTAGGGCCAAAAAGAATGGCTTATGACAAAAACATATCGTTACTTGATTCGATTGTAAAAATATTAAATGAAGACAAAAAATGGAAGAAGAAATTAAAAGATTAGAAAAAGAATTAGCAGAGTGTAAGAAAGAGAAAGATGAATATCTCAACGGATGGAAGAGAGCAAAAGCGGATTATGTAAATTATAAGAAAGAAGAGAGCGAAAGGATTTCAAGAATAATTGATTACAGGGAAGATGAGATTATTTTGAATTTCATTTCAATAGTTGATAGCTTTGACAATGCCGAGAAGGAAATCTCAAAAGATGACATTGAGAAAAATGACTTGGTGAAAGGGTTTCTTAGAATTAAAGATAATTTGATTAATTTGATTAAGAAGATGGGTGTAGAGAAGATGGAATCATTGGGTAAGCCATTTGATCCTAATTTTCATGAAGCGGTTGAATTAACCGAAAGTAACGGTGAAAGTGGGATCGTTACGGAAGAGATTTCAAAAGGATATTTAAGAGATGGCCGAGTAATCAGAGCCACAAAAGTAAAAGTTATAAAATAAATTAAAAAAAGAATATGGGAAAGATACTTGGAATAGACCTTGGGACGACTTTTTCCGCAACAGCCATTATAGAGGGCGGAGAGCCGAAAATAATTGAGAACAGTGAAGGTGGACGAACAACTCCTTCAGTCGTTGCTCTTACTAAATCGGGAGAGAGAATAGTTGGTGTGGTTGCTCGAAGACAACAGATAACCAACGCGGAGAACACCATATTTGCCGCAAAGAGATTGATCGGCAAAAAATATTCCGATGTCAGAATTCAAGAGAGTAAAGAGAATCTTCCTTATACGATAAGAGAAGCTTCTGATGGAGGAATTGAAGTTAAGATGGGTGATAAATGGTATAAACCGGCTGAAATTTCCGCAATGATCTTACAAAAACTTAAAAAAGACGTTGAAGATAAGATTGGAGAAAAGATCACTGATGCAATTATTACTTGCCCCGCCTATTTCGATGACGCACAAAGGAAAGAAACCAAGATTGCTGGAGAGATCGCGGGACTTAACGTCAGAAGAGTCATCAACGAGCCGACCGCAGCGGCATTAGCTTACGGACTTACCAAAAAGAGTGATCAGCAAGTGGTGGTTTACGATTTTGGCGGAGGAACTTTTGACGTTTCGGTTCTTGATATTGGAGAAGATACGGTTGAAGTTAAGGCGACCGGAGGAGATACGCATTTAGGAGGAGAGGATCTTGATAATGCGATAGTCGATTGGATGGCTGATGAGTTCAAGAGGGATCAAGGAGTTGATCTTAAGAAAGATAAGTTAGCCTTGCAAAGACTCAAAGAGTCCGCCGAAAAGGCGAAGATAGAGTTATCAAGTTCATTAGAGACGGAGATAAATATTCCATTTATCACATCGGATGCCGAAGGACCCAAGCACCTCTATCTCAAACTTACCAGGGCAAAGTTGGAAGACCTGACAAAAAACTTCATCGATCGATCAATGAAGATTGTAGAGAGCGTGTTAAAAGATGCCAAGTTTCAGCCATCGGATATAGAGGCGGTTGTTTTAGTTGGAGGTCAGACCAGAATGCCCAAGATTCAAGAAGATATTAAAAATTTATTTAATAGAGAACCTAACAGAGAGATTAACCCGGATGAAGTAGTCGCTATTGGTGCCGCAATCGAGGCCGGAATTTTACAAGGAGATGTTAAAGACGTTCTTCTTTTAGATGTAACGCCACTCTCTTTAGGAATTGAAACATTTGGTAAGGTTAATACGATTCTTTTGTCAAAGAATACGACTATTCCCACATCAAAGACACAAACATTCTCCACCGCCGCCGATAACCAACCATCGGTTGAGATTCATGTCTTACAAGGAGAAAGACCGATGGCTCAAGACAATAAGACACTCGGAAGATTTATTCTTGACGGAATACCGCCGGCACCGAAAGGAACGCCGCAGATTGAAGTGACTTTTGATATTGATGCCAATGGAATATTGAATGTTTCCGCAAAAGACAAGGCGACCGGAAAATCTCAATCAATCAGAATTGAATCAGCCGGCAACATCTCAAAAGAAGAGATAGAGAAGATGAAAAGAGATGCTGAAGCTCATGCGGAAGAAGACAAGAAAAAACAAGAATTGATTGAATTGAAGAATTCAGCGGAGAATGCACTATACCTCTTTGAGAAAACCATTGCTGATCTTGGAGATAAGATTGAAGAATCGCTTAAGAAGGAGGCTGAAGAAAAAGCGGAAGAGTTGAAGAAGGTGAAAGATGGTGATAATATGGAAGAGATAAAGGCAAAGACATCCGAACTTTCTTCAGCCTTACAGAAGATCGGAACACAAGCCTACAAAGAACAAGAGACACCCGAGAATAATCAAGAAGAAAAAGAGAAGGAAGATGTTGAAGAGGGAGAGTATAAGGAAGAAGATAAGAGTTAAGACTTCAAACTAAGAACATGAAGGACTATTACGGGATACTTGGCGTTTCCAAGAATGCCACCAAAGAGGAGATTAAAAAAGCCTACAGAAAATTAGCCCATAAGTATCACCCCGATAAAAAAGGAGGGGATGAGAATAAATTCAAAGAAGTCAATGAGGCTTACCAAATCTTGTCCGATGACAACAAGAAGAGTCAGTATGACAGATTTGGAAGAGTTGATGACGGCTTTTCATCTCAAGGCTTTGACTTTACTCAAGGGTTTGATTTCGGACAATCAGGATTCAGCTTCAACGTGGAAGATTTGGGCGATCTATTTGAAGAAGCATTTGCTTCACGAAGATCCAGAAGAAGAAGAGACCCGAGAAGGGGTAATGATATTGAAGTGAGTATAGAGATGAATCTAGAGGATACTCTTAAAAAGCAGAGTCATAAGTTTAACATCAATAAGTTCGTTAAGTGTGAAAGGTGCAGCGGTGAAGGTGCCGAGCCGGGTACCGCAAAGAATGAGTGTGTTTCTTGCAGAGGAACAGGAGTTGTACAAGAAGTTAAAAAGACAATATTTGGAGCATTTACAGCTGAAGCTGTCTGTCCGGAGTGTGAGGGAGACGGTCAAAAACCGGAAAAACCTTGTAATGTTTGCAGAGGAGAGGGTAGAGTCAAGAAGAACGAAGAGATATTTGTTGAGGTTCCGGCCGGAGTGGATAGCAACCAGATATTGAAGGTTCCTGGCAGAGGTGATGCCGGGAAAAGAGGCGGTCGATCGGGGGATCTTTACGTCAGAATTCTCATTAGAAAACACTCTTTCTTCCAAAGAAAAGGAGATGATCTCTTTGCCACTATCTTTGTTCCTTATTCAACAGCAGTCTTGGGAGGAGAAGTTTTGGTGAAAGATATCGAAGGCAAGAAGCTAAGCGTTAAAGTTCCGGCCGGGACACATTCCGGAAAAATCGTCAGGATTTCCGGGAAAGGCATAACCCGATTTTCTGGTTTTGGAAGAGGTAACCTTTTTCTAAGAATGGAGATATCTCTTCCCGAAAAGTTGACAAAAAAACAAAAAGAGATATTAAAGAGTATGGCAGGCGAAGGATTGTAACCCTTCGCATGAGCTCCGCTAGCTCAATGGTAGAGCAGTAGCCTTTTAAGCTATTGGTTGCAGGTTCGAGTCCTGCGCGGGGCACCAAGCATTGAACTTTCAGAGATTTTACCTAACCAATTGACCGCGCAAAGCGCGGTTGAACTCGTTGATACTTTATTTAAAATCAAACCTTGAAAGTCGTTTGAGAGAAATCTGATCATTTGATCTCTCGGTATTTTTAAAAGACTGTACAAACTTTCTCTTTAAGCTAAACTAAAGTAGAGAAGAGTTTTAGTATAAACTCAAAACAATACTGTAAATAGTATTGATAGTTTTTGAAATTATATGAATTATCTTAAAGACATGAAGAAATCATTGTTTTATAAAAAAAGAAAAACATTATTTAAAAATTCAAAAAAAGGAATAATCCTTGTTTTAATTACCTCTTTTTTAATATTGAATTTACAATTAACAGATGCTTCAACTAAGCATTGGGATTTCATTGACGAGAGGGATTTCATTTTTGACAAAGACAAGATAGAGATAATTCCGGGTGAAGGGGCAACTCTAAAGATAACGGGGAATCCGGATTGGTACAACAACAAATGGACTTATAGAAGTGTTATTTCAATCACTATTGAAACAACCACCGGATCTATTGAGGGAGGTACAACAGGCGATCCCATTCTTGATTATCAAACGAAGATAGAATTAAACGACTCCAATTTTGATTTCTCAAAAGCGAAAAATGACGGATCCGATATAATAATTACCAAAGATGACGGCATCACTTCTCTTCCTTATTATATCGAATTCTACGATCCCGTTAACGAGAAAGCGATTATCTGGGTTAAGTTGTCGCGACTTGAAGCGAAAAACCTGTATGTCTATTACGGAAACGAAGACGCAGAATCTCAATCAAACGGTAAAGAAGTTTTTGACTTCTTTGATGATTTCTCTTCCCCTGAAATAAATAAAGGTTATTTTGATTTAAGTGAGCCGATCGAAGAATCCAAGTTACCAGTTGGAGGAAATGGAGGTGAATGGGAAGGAACGGGACCTCATACGTTTAGCATTATAGAGAGAAATGTTGGAGGTTATAGATATTGGGGTTATTATTGTTCGGAAGAGAAAAGTAAAGAAGGGGAACCGACTTATCATTATGTGGGACTTGCAAGAAGCAATGATCTTAAAAATTGGGAGAAATATTCCGAAAATCCTTTATTCAAGGACGGAAGATGGCCGTATGTTATTGAATCGGACTCCACCATCTATATGGTATATACGGAAAATTTCGGAATAGGACTTGCTTCAGTTCATTTGAGAAAAAGCACTGACGGAATAAATTTTGAATATGTGAAGCCATTGGTAAAAGAAGATAGTGATTCTAATGGAAATCCAACACTATTCTATGATAATAACAGTCAGAAATATTATCTTTATTGGTTCACTTCAAGGGGTGGTAAAAACTATATTAAAGCGAGAGAGGCGGATAATGTAGAGGACTTGGACACGGCGGATGATATAATTTTATTGGAATCCGATCCAACATTGGCTGCACCTCAAGTGATCTATTACGACGACACTTATTTCTTAATGACTGAGAGCATTGGAGGAAGTTGGCAATCAGAAGCATTTGAAGGACCCACTCCTTTAGGACCTTTTGAAAGAGTCTTCAATAATCCGGTACTAACGCATCATTCGGCTTGCGCTTTTCAACATATATTTAAAAATACCGATTTTTATGACGAAACGCTTTATTTGACTTATTGTTATATACCCGACAAATCGGAAATAAATGTAAGAGTCGCAGATCTTTCTTTGGGAAGAACTATGTTTGTTTTTCCCAATGACAGTCTTTGGAACGGGTTGGATGGCAGTTGGGACGTCATTGAAGCGGAGAGACCTGACGGAAATACCGGTTACCTTCTCCAGCCTAATCTTAAACAACATGAAACAAAGATTATAAACGGCAAAGGCTTTGACGGGGGTGATTATATTGTCGAGACTTATGTTAAATTCATTAATAGCGGTTGTATCGGGGTAGTCGGTAGGCTTCACGATGATAACAAACATTATTTTGTTAACTTTTATCAAGACCTGAAAGCATTTCATATATATAAAAACACCGGAGGAAGTACCGTTTTCTCTGCAACAAAGGTTATAAATTTTAATGAATGGTATAAACTGACGATAAAGTTTTTAAACGGTAAAGAAACAATTGAGGGAAAAACGGTTGATAAAGTTGATATAGAGGTTTACTTAGATGGTGAATTTCAAGGATCTTACTCCGATGTGTTCTCTCCCGATCCCGACGGGAACCAACCATTTTTAAAAGGGGGAGTTGGATTAAGGGCGGAACATCGTGATGGTGGGCATTCTCAATACGGATCAATCTTTGTAAGAAAATATGTTGAAAACGAACCGGAAGTATCTGTCGGATCAACGAATTTGGCTTTTCCAAACAATAGTCCATCAATTGAATCTAAGAGTCCGATCAACTTGTCTTCTTTGGCATCATTCACAGAAGATGCGGCGAAAAATGGGGGAGAGATAAAGTATCAACTTAGCAATGACGATGGTGCAACTTGGTACTATTTTGATAATGATTGGATTGTCTCGGACGAAACTGAAAATCAAGCAACAACAGCTTCTGAAATCAATGACAATATAGAATCTTTTCCCATCGACAGCGAATCACTTCTTTTTAGAGCTTTTTTAATCTCTGACGGTTCTCAACTTGTAGTGTTAAAAAGTATCGAAGTTAGTGAAAAAACCGAATCAGGAGAGGCGGTTAAGCGCCCTTCTTCAATTAAGATTCCAACCGGTAAAAGCGTGGGTCAAGGGTATATCTACAAAGCTTGGGGTGGAGAGATATCGGAAGAGTTTGAGAACGGAGGTTATGCCAGGATATCTTTCTCATCTTCATGTATCGGAGAGACCGGAATCGCTAAAGTCAGAATCTTGAACGATGAAGAGATTGAAAAATTATTAGAAGATAATCCATTAATAAGAAGTACTCTTTTAAATGGGACTATCGCCGACTTTTCTCTTTTTGTAGGAGATAAAGAAGTGACTAAATTGAATAATACGGCGATAATCTACTTTAATTATCTTAGAAGCTGGGTGAGCGAATCCGAAGAAGACTTCTTAAGAATTTATAAATGGGACGCTGAAAAGATGGAATGGATTCCATTAAATTCAAAAATTGACAAGAAGAATAGAATGGTTTTTGCTGAAGTTAACAATCTCTCACTTTTTGCTCTTATGAAAGAAACAACAACGGTAAACGATCAGATAATGAACAGAATAGAAGAGATTAAATTGAGAATAGCTCAATTGGAAACAAAGCTTAAAAATCTTTTGTTAAATGAAAAAGAATCTGAAGAGATGAAGGGTTGTAGATTAATGACAGATTTGAATCAAGGCGACAGCGGAAACGATGTGAGGTGTCTCCAATTGGCTCTCAAGAATCAAGGTAAGACTATCTATCCGGAGGGAATCGTATCCGGTTGGTTTGGACCGATGACTTACAATGCCGTTGTTCGTTTTCAAGAAGAATATTTCTCCGAAGTGTTGGATCCACTTAATTTGTCAAAGGGTACTGGTTTTGTGGGATCGTTAACTCGACAAAAAATAAATGAAATCTTTGAAAGGTAGTCGTAGAAAACGATTGTTTAACCCTATTAAAGATCAATCATCCGCCTTCACCCTTGTAGAACTACTTGTAGTAGTAGCAGTCTTAGCCCTTTTAGCCAGCATAGTCTTCTCCAATCTGACAGGAGCCAGAGAACAAGCCAAGATATCCAACGCTCTCTCCTTTCAATCAAACATGCACAATCTCTTGGGAGCTGACTTAGTAGGTTGGTGGAACTTTGATGATGAAGACAACAGATACAAAGACTTATCAGGTTACGGTAATAATGGAAGTTGTACATCTTGTCCTACTTTAGTGGACGGAGTGCCCGGGACAAGTGGTAAGGCGATGAGTTTTAATGGGAGTGGAGATTTTATTAATATCCCAGTCAAGATGAATAATGAAAACTTTGGCAGAGAAGATGCCCAGTATACGTTTTCGGGATGGATAAAATTAAATAAGCATAATACGACGGGAACAAGTGTCATATTCGGAATGGCATATTACAACGGATTTGGTATGATGATTAGTTCGGACGGAGCGACTTATACCAGAATCTCGACATATTTTAGAAATGTAACGGGAGTTTATACAACAAATTCGGTTAATTTGGAGGTGGACAGATGGTATCATATCATCTCCGTCTTGGATAAACCGAATTTACAGATAAGACTCTTTATTGACGGTAATTTGGTTCATCAAAGAACGATAACCAATGACGAATTCTTATACGTGGATCGTGCCTTTCAAATGAACGGAGCGTCTCAACCCTCCGGAAATGGTCCATGGGCTCGATTGGACGCGGTTTTTGACGATTTCAGGATCTATTCTCAAGTTCTCGATTCTTCTCAAATAAAACAACTCTATGCCCGAATAATGAAGTAAGAATCCATTGAAGAGGTGAAATTTTCAACGATTGATTATTGCCTCTTTTTTTGTTATCATCATTAATTATGAGAAATTATAAAAAGACAGCTTTGTTTGTAACAGTAATCGGGCTTATCGCAATAAGCTTCATGCTCGGTTACTTTGCCAAAGAAATAAAGACCGCAAAATCGTTTTTTGAACCCAAAGAGACTGATATCTCTTTAATGATGGAGGCTTATTTAAAGTTGAAAAGAGGATTCGTTGATCCTGAAAGACTGGATGAGAAAGAATTGGTTTACGGTGCGATAAACGGAATGGTCAACTCTCTTGATGATCCTTACACGATATTTCTAAATGAAGAGGATACGAAAAGATTCATAGAAGATGCGGAAGGCAAGTTTGAAGGAGTTGGAATGGAGGTTGGGTTAAGGGACGATCAATTTCAAGTAATAGCTCCACTTAAAGATACTCCGGCCGACAAATCGGGGCTCTTGCCGGGAGATAAGATATTGGAGATAGACGGAGTTGATGTAAACAATCTTTCGGTCGATAAGGCGGTTAATTTAATCAGAGGACCAAAAGGAACAGAGGTAAGACTTCTTATCTTAAGAGACGGTTGGGGGCAGCCCAAAGAATTTGTCATCGTTCGAGACGTAATAGAGGTTAAATCGATTGAATGGGAGCTGATAGGTGATGATATCGCTCACATTAAATTGTATCACTTCTCAAAGAACACCGATGCCGAATTCAAGAAGATAGCATTGGACATATTAGGCAGTGGGGCCAAGGGCATCATTCTTGATATGAGGAACAATCCAGGAGGATATTTGGAAGTGGCCAAACAGATTGGCGGCTGGTTTATGGAGAGAGGCGAAGTTTTTGTGATAGAAGACTCGATAAGAGAGAAAAAAGAGGATAAAGCGCCGGGTACCGGGAGACTTTCTCAACATAAAATAGTGGTTCTTATCAATCAAGGATCGGCTTCAGCTTCGGAGATTTTAGCCGGAGCTTTAAGAGATAACAAAGGAACTCTTTTAGTAGGGGAGAAGTCTTTCGGTAAAGGATCAATTCAAAGTTTGGAACGTTTGAGCGATGGTTCATCCGTTAAGATAACCACGGCTTATTGGTTGACTCCGAAAGGGGAAAGAATTTCAGATAAAGGGTTGGAACCTGATATAAGGGTGGAAATGTCTCCCGATAGCTATGGTCAAGGCGACGATATTCAGCTTGAAGCGGCTATTGAAGCAATCAAGGGAATGATATAGAATACATTTAATTACTTAATAAATAGAGAAAAGACAATGAAGGTAATTCTTCTTAAAGATGTAGAAAAACTTGGTAAAAGGCTTGAAGTGAAGAATGTTGAGAGTGGTTATGCCAGAAACTATCTTATACCCAATGATTTGGCTAGACCGGCAACCAAAGAGACTTTGAAATGGCTTGAAATTCAGAGGGAGATAGCAAAAGAAAAGCAAGGAGAAGAGCTTAAGAAGTTACAATCTCTTATTGCAAAAATTGAAGGACAAGAGATTCATTTTTCGGTAAAAGTTGGGGAGAAAGGACAATTGTTTGAATCGATTACGGCTCAAAAGATAAAAGACGCTCTTGAAGATGGGGGTTTTGAGTTGTCAAAGGACCAGATTCAACTCAAGGAACCTATAAAAGAATTGGGAGAGTTTACGATAAAAATTAATTTTGATCATAGTTTGGAAAGCTTTGTGAAGGTTATAATTACCAAAGATTAAATGGAGGTTTTTGCGATTACCCGCTCTTTTTGAAAGAAGGTGTGTTTGATCGCAAGCATCTTTTTTAAATGCCCAAAATCATATTTGTTGCAGGAGGAGTTATGTCCGGAATTGGGAAAGGAGTGGCCACGTCCAGCATCGGTAAAATATTACAAGGAAGAGGTTTTAAAGTGACTGCGGTGAAGATTGATCCTTATGTCAATGTTGATGCGGGAACCATGGACCCGATAGAACATGGAGAAACGTTTGTGACCGATGATGCAATAGAGTGCGATCAAGATATAGGAAATTATGAAAGATTTCTTTCTCAAGACTTGTCGGAAGCCAATTATATGACAACTGGGAAGGTTTATCTCGAATTGATTAAGAAGGAGAGGGCTTTCAAGTTTAATGGGAAATGTGTTGAGGTTGTTCCTCACGTTCCCAACGAAGTTATTTCAAGAATAGAGAGAGTTGGCAAGAAGACAAATTCTGATTTTGTTTTAGTTGAGATAGGAGGAACCGTAGGTGAGTATCAGAATCTGATATTTTTAGAAGCTGCCAGAATGATGCGTTTGAAGAATCCTAAGCGAGTTCTTTTTATCTTGGTCACTTATCTTCCAGTTCCGGCTATGATCGGAGAGATGAAGACAAAGCCGACTCAAACGGCAGTCAGGACGTTAAATGAGGCGGGGATTCAGCCGGATATCATCATGGGCAGATCTGTCTTTCCTTTAGATACTCCAAGAAAAGAGAAGATCTCCACTTTTTGCAACATAGATCCGAAAGATGTCATCTCGGCTCCGGATGCCGATCTGATATATGAAATTGCTCTTAATTTCGAGAAAGATAATTTAAGCGGTCGAATACTGAATAAGTTTGGATTGAGATCTAAAAAGAAAGATCTGAGTGGATGGGAGGATTTTGTAGCGAAGATTAAGAAAGCGGAAAAACCTTTAAAGATAGCGATTGTCGGCAAGTATTTTGAAAATGGAGACTTTACCTTGACAGACTCTTATATCTCCGTTAACGAATCGATAAAATATGCTTGTTGGCAACTCTCGAGAAAACCGGAGATTATTGCGATATCGGCGATCAGATATGAAAAAACCCCTTCATTGTTGAAAGAGCTCTCCGACTATGACGGAGTGATAATACCTGGTGGCTTTGGATCAAAGGGTAATGAAGGAAAAATGAAAGCGATAAGATATTGTAGGGAGAATAATATCCCACTACTCGGGATTGCTCTCGGAATGCAACTCATAGTGATAGAGTTTGCAAGAAATGTTTGTCAATTGAAAGGTGCTAATACGACCGAAGTTGATCAAAAATGCACCGACCCGATCGTAGACCTTCCCAAAAAATTCAAGAAGATGCGAATCGGATCTTTTCCTTGCCAAATACTACCAAGAACGATTACCGCTAAGAGCTACAAAGAAGCCGAAACCTCGGAGAGACACAGGCACAGTTTCGAAATTAACAATGATTATAGGGATATCTTGGAATCAAACGGAATGAAGGTAGCGGGCATTAATCGAGAGAGAGATTTAATTGAGATTGTCGAGTTGGATAATCATCATTTCTTTGTCGGTGTTCAATTTCATCCTGAATTTAAATCAAGACCGCAAAAACCGCACCCGCTTTTCAGAAAGTTCATTGAATCTTGCATATAAAAATCGCTTCTTGGAAGCGATTGAATGATTATTTTCAACTTTATCTCAAATTGACTTAATCAAGAGGGTCAACGTTTACCATCTTTACCATCCTACGCCTTCCATCAAATCCCTTTTTCTTGACGGTAGAAAATCTTACCGTACCGTCTTTAAGCGCAAAAAGAGTGTCGTCATTACCTCTTTTCACGTTTTTACCCGGAACGAACTTAGTTCCTCTCTGTCTTACAATAATAGAACCCGCTTTAGCGACTTGTCCTCCATAGAGTTTAACTCCAAGGTACTTTGGTCGTGAATCTCTGCCAAGTTTAGTTGTTCCCGAAGCTTTAGTTGTTGCCATAAAAAAATAAGTAGTTACAGTAAGATGCTATCAAAAATCAGCCATTTTGTCAAAGAAAATCAGAAAGAATTAATACTCCTTTTGGGAGTGATTATGATATCGTCACTCTCTTACGCTTTTGGATATGTAGTTGCTAAAACCGAAAGCAGAGAATATCTTGAAATTGAAGAACCAGTAATGGAACAGATAGATGAAATCACCAGGACACATAGGTATAATTCTTGACGGGAACAGGCGGTGGGCACTTAAGAAAGGTCTTCCTTCATTCGAAGGTCATATTAAGGGATTGGAAGCCGTAAAAAAGACAGTAAAGCATGCTCAAAAGAGGGGAGTTGAGATACTCTCGCTCTTTGTCTTTTCAACCGAGAATTGGAAGAGAAGCAAGGAAGAGGTTGATTTCTTGATGAGCTTGATTGAAAAGTTGTTTAGAGATGAATATCAAAAGAAAGATCTTTTTGATAAGATTAAAGTCAGAGTAGTAGGGGAGAGAGATAGAATTTCCAAAAAGATAAAAGAGATTATTGAACAAGTTGAAGAAGAGACGAAGAATAATAGTGATATGGTACTCAATATCGCCTTAAGTTACGGTGGAAGAGCGGAAATTATTGAAGCGATAAGAAAAATAGTGGATAAAAAAATCTCTCCCGAAGAAATTGATGAGAGAGTCATGAGGGATAATCTTTCAGTCCCGGATTTAGATTTAATAATAAGGACCGGATATGAGCAACGATTATCCAACTTCTTTATATGGCAAGCAGCTTATTCCGAGCTCTGTTTTCCAAACAAGTATTGGCCCGATTTCAACGAAAAAGATCTTGATGAGGCGATAGACGAGTATAATCAAAGGCAGAGAAGGTTCGGTAAATAATCAATCGATAGAATGATACTTACGATGAATGTCACGCAATCTTTTACTTGTGACAGATGCGTATATTTGAGTTGTTCCTATGCTTTTATGTCCTAAAAACTCTTGAATCTCTCTCAAGTCGACTCCTTGAGACAAAAGATGAGTGGCAAAACTATGACGTAATGTATGAGGGACGGTAAATGAAGGCAATCCAGTCATTACCGAATATTTTTTAACTAGATTCTCAATAGATCTCACTGATAAACGTCTGTCAGCTTTTTTCGGACCTTTATAATTTATGAACAGAGCCTTCTCTTTGTCACTCCTGGTGTCAATATATCTCTTTACCCATTTAAGGGCTCTATCGGAGAGATAAACGGGTCTGGGACGTTCTCCTTTGCCTATTATGACTATCTCCAAATCTTTCAAATCATTTATTTTGATCTGATCTCTGTTGAGCGAAGCGAGTTCGGCCACTCTTAATCCGGTTGAAAAGAAGAGTTCCAATATGGCTCGATCGCGTAATCCTGTCGGAGTTGATGTGTCCGGAGCGGATAAAAGCTTCTTTACTTGTTCTAATGTTAAGAATTTAATCGATCGATCGCTTGATTTGATCTTGGACAACTTGATCTTTTCAGCCGGATACGATTTTATATCTTTATCGGTTAAGAATTTCATGAAATTCCTAATAGCTATCAGATAATAGTTTTGAGTACTTCGCTTTAACGGCTTATTTGTTTTCGGGTTGATTCTTTTCGAGAGGTGAACTCTGAAGTCCCAAATAATCTTTTCGGAAAGTTCGTGAGGCTTTATATCGTCGATCTTATTCTTTTTAAGCCATTTAGTGAAAGCGGAAAGAAATCGAGAGTAAGTCTCTTGACTCTTGTTGCTTAATCCTTTCTCTATATCAAGATGTTCTAAGAAAGGTCTTATATGCTCAATTAAAGGCAGATCGCTTGTTTTCATAATCTTAAACTTCGATAAAGTAACCTTATGCGAAGTATTTTGTAACAATATATCAAACTCCCCTTGAGTTTGTCAACACTATTTTTTCTTAACTCCGTCAACTATTATCTCCCAAATCTTTCTTGTGGTGGTTTTACTCGAATCTTTTATCTCTTCTTTAACTTCTTCTTTGGCTTTTTCAACATCGCTTCTGAAGGCGTCTTTCAGTTTTTTTACTTGAACTTCTGCCCACCCCTTCATTGAATTCCAAAGTGGAGCAACCCTCCAAACTATATACTTGTTCCAAATCTCTATCTTCGCAAAAAGATACATCTGTTGCCATATTGTTTTAGCCTCTCTCCAAGACTCGGATACGTCATGAGATAGATCGTCTATCGGATCGGTTCCGTAAACACAACCCATCGGGATAATGGAAACTATCAAAAGGAAGATAATTATCTTTTTATGGATCATATTATGGATATGGCTTTCTCTACTCTTGTAAGAGATTTCTTTTTGCCCAATATCGCTGCCACTTCAAAAGGACCAGCCGAAGCTTTTTTACCGGTAAGAGCCGCTCTTAGAGGCCAAAGCACCTCTCCCCTGTCTCCGGTTTCTTCCGCAAAAGGCATAATGACATTTTCAATTTCTTTTTCATTCCAAACCGAATTATCTATTTTAGACAATAAATCTCTTGTTTTGTCAAGTAACTCTTTAAGTCTCTTATCGATCATATCTTTCCATGTCAAAAGATCCTTGTCAACAATTATCTCTTTAAAGAAGAGATCTGCAAATTCAGATATTTCAGAAAGGGTTTTCATTCTTTTTTGATGAAGTACAACAACGGAGGTTATATAATCCAAAGATAACTCTTCATTATCTGCGGATATGTATTTCTCACCTTCTTTTCTGATTAAATCTGAATTTATCAAGAACGGAAGAGCGAGTTCAGTAATCTTTTGAGGACTTAATTCTTTAATGTAGAAAGAGTTGATGTTTTCAAGTTTTTTAATGTTAAAAACGGCTCCTGATTTTTGAACTTTTTCAATAGTGAAGTCACTTATCAAGGATTCAATAGAGTAGATCTCTTTTTCAGTTCCCGGATTCCATCCGAGGAAAGAGATAAAGTTTATCATCGCTTCTGGCAGATACCCTTTTTCTTTATACTCTATTACCGACACTGATCCATGCCTTTTACTCATTTTGCTTTTATCGGGACCGAGAACGAGCGGCAGATGTCCAAAAATCGGGGAATTGATTCCAAGAGATTCTGCTATCAGTATCTGCTTCGGAGTGTTGGATATATGATCCTCTCCTCTTATGACATGAGTTATCTTCATCTCATAGTCATCAATTACAACAGCCAGGTTATAAAGCGGAGTTCGTTCGTCTTTGGCGATTACGATATCTCCGATTGTATCTGAATCTATCTCTATATCTCCTCTGATCAGATCATGAAATTTCACTTTTTTCAAAGGAGTTCTAAGTCTTATTACGGACGACAATCCCCTCTCCTTTTTATCCTCGATCTCACTCTTTGTTAGATTTGAACAAGTTCCGACATACTTTGGTGATTCACCTCTTCCCGTTTGATACTCTCTTTGGGCTTCGAGATCTTCGGGCGAGCAAAAACAATAATATGCCTTATTCTCATCAATCATTTTGTTAATGTACTTTTCATATATATCCCCTCTTTCGCTTTGACGATAAGGCCCAAACTTACCGGAGTAGCTCTTTGATCCGATAATTGGACCTTCATCCCATTTCAAGCCCAACCACACGAGACTGTTAAAAATATCGTCTTCAAACTCTTTCTTTGATCTTTCTAAATCGGTATCTTCTATTCTTAGAATAAATAACCCGTCTGTTTTCTTGGCAAAAAGAAAATTGAAGAGCGCCGCTCTGGCACCGCCGATATGGAGTTTTCCCGTAGGAGAGGGTGCGTATCTAACTCTTATCTCATTCAGTTCCATTGGGTCCATTATTTTCAATCTTAATTTTGGAAAAAGCTCTTCCATATGTTCATCTTAAAAATTCAACAATATATTCCGCTATGATTTTAGCCGATCGAGGTTTGGAGAATTTAGATGCTTGATTTATCATATTTCTTCTTGCCGATGGACTTTTCATAAGGGCAACTACTTTTTGAAGAAAGAAATGAGGCGTAAGATTATCTTCTTCAATAACCAATGCACAACCGAGATCCGAGTAAGAATGAGCGTTTTTACTTTGATGATTTTGTGCTGATTCTGACAATGGGATCAATATACTGGGTTTGGCGGCGATCGCTATCTCAAATATGCTACCAGATCCAGCGCGACTTACTATTATATCCGATATAGAATAGGCACAACGAAGTTCTTTTTCATTCAAGAACGGCAAGAGATGGTAAGAATCTTTCAAGTCTTCAGGGATGAGGAAGTCGGATTCTATTAATAAATTATCATAATTAAGTGATCCACATTGATGGATCACTTCAAAGTTTGAGAGTAATCCCGGAAGAATTTCAAGAGTTAAGTCATTAATTCTCTCGCTACCCTGAGAACCTCCCAATATCAACAGAACAGGCTTTTCGGTTTTGAGATCAAAACAATTTTCTTCATCTTTTGACAAAGGAAGAAAAAGCTCATTCCTTACCGGATTACCGATCAGAATTAATTTTTTAGGAGGGAAGAATTCTGTTTTAGGAAATGAAGTGAAAACTTCAAGAGCAAAACGTGATAAAAATTGATTAGCCACTCCGGGAGCTATGTCCGACTCATGAAGAAAAATTGGTACTTGCAATATTCTCGCAGCTAATGTTGGAGGGACAGCGCCATAACCTCCTTTACTGAAAACCAGATCCGGAGAAAGGAAGAAGATGTAAAAAAACGATTGAATCAATCCCAGAGGTGTTTTTATAAAAAGATCTATGAAATTGGATATTTTAGAAGAAAATCCTTTATATCGTCTAATCTTTCCGCTTAAGACTTTTTTGACTTTTATTCCTTCCTTCTCCAAATCACTTGGAACCACCTCTTTCTTTGGTCCTATAAAGTAGAGATCAAGAGATGGATCTATCTTTTTCAACTCTCTCGCAACAGCTATTATGGGAAATGTATGGCCTCCCGTTCCTCCACCGGTAAATAATATCTTCATGATATTCTGATTAGGTTTTTTCTGTTCTTAGAGATATTTAGGAGCAATCCAACCGCTATTAACTCAGCTATAATATGTGATCCTCCATAACTAATGAACGGCAGCGCTATTCCGGTCAAGGGTGCCAATTTAAGCATCGCTCCCATGTTAACAAATGCCTGTATAATAATCCAGCCGGTAATTCCTGCGGCAACCAATGAATTGAATTTATCCGCCGAATTTTTGCTGATTTTAAAGCCGACAAACAAAAATGAGATAAAAAGAGATAAAAGAATAAGACTGCCGGCAAAACCGGTTTCTTCAGCCAATGTTGCAAAAATCGTATCACTCATCGTTTCCGGCAAGAAACCCAACTTTTGTTTGCTCATACCGAGACCCAAACCAAAAAACCCGCCCGATCCAATAGCTATGGATGCTTGCCTCGTCTGATAACCCAAGCCCATCGGATCATGTTCAGGATTCAAAAAAAGATTGATTCTGTTGTTGGCGTGAGGAGAGAAAAACATTATCACGGCAAAGATTGATGTCGAAAGAACCAAAAGAGTTACGGTATGCCAAACCGGAGTTCCGGATAGGAAATAGATTAAAAGAGTAATGGCTAATATCATGGCAAGACTGCTCAGGTCCGGTTGGCGCCATAAGATAAATATAGAAGCAAGAAAGAGCGTAGCGGTTATAATAATAGGCCTCAATGATTTCTTTCTATTTTTGCCTTTAAGAGATTCCGGTATTTTAGTCATCCACGCAGAGAAGAATATTATAAAAGAGATTTTAAGAAATTCTACCGGTTGAATCATAGCGGGACCAAATTGAACCCATCTTTTTGCTCCCCCTGCGCTAAAACCGAGACCCGGGACGAATACCAAAGACAAGAGGATTATATTCAACAGAAGAATGAAAGATGACCATTTCTTCAAAAATCCCAAGTTTATTTTGAAAGAGAAGAAACCGGCCGTTATTCCCAATAAGATGTAGATAATTTGTCGAAATAGAAAATAATAAGGCTCATTGAACTTCTCTTGAGAATAGATTGTTGAAACACTCGTCAAAACAACTATTCCGATCAAGAGAAGACTTCCCACAATGACCATTAAAGAATAACTGTTGAAATCAAGCTTTTTCATCTTTCACATACTTTTTAAAAAGATTTCCTCTTTCTTGATAATCTTTAAACATATTGAAACTTGAAGCTGCCGGCGCCAAGAGGCAAGATTTTCCTTTTTTGGTTTTTGAGAAAGCTATTTCTACGGCGGTTTTCATATCTTTGGCATGGAATATGTTAAGCTTTCCTGAGACAAATTCTTCAATTTTTTTTCCCGTCTCCGGAAATAAAATCAGATTATTTATTGAACTTTCAACAATCTTGTCGGATAATTCCTTCAGGGAGAACCCTTTATCGACTCCCCCGGTTATCAATGTGTCAAGATCAGGTCCAATCTTATTAATCGCCGATATTGCTGCTTCAGGGATGGTGGCCGCGGAGTCGTTATAAAAAGTTATCCCTTTGTATCGGCCAACATTTTCTAATCTATGAGGTAGAGGGGTAAACGATGAAATTGTTTCAATGATCAATTCGTCGGAAATGTCGAATATCTTTGATACAATCAAAAGCACTTCCGCGGGAACGGTGATATCTTTTCTTATTCCAAGAGGATCATTTTTGGGATTGAAAGGAATTTTTTTGGCCTTTGACTTTGATGCGATCTCTTTAACAATTGGATCTTCCTTATTGAATATCAATATATTGTCTTCTTTTTGAAATTGAGTGATTTTTGATTTTGCATTTACATAATCTTTAAAATTCTTATGGTGATCTAAATGATCTTTATAGAGATTAAGGATTATAGATATATCCGGACTTTTATTTACAGTCTCCAATTGAAAGCTTGAGAGCTCGTAAATATATATTTTGTCAGGATTATCATCTTTGAGATATTTGAGAGTCGGTTCGCCGATATTGCCCACCAAAGAAGCATCGAGACCTTTTTTCTTTAGAATGTCAGTTATTAAAGAAGAGGTGGTGCTCTTTCCTTTAGTTCCGGTTATTCCAATAACGGTTCCTTTAACATTATCAAGGAATATGTCTGATTGAGAAGTGATAATCGTTCCTTCTTTTATCAAGGGAGTAATTCGATCAATCGGAATTCCGGGAGATTTAATGATGAGATCATATTCTTCAATGTTTTTTAAATAGTCATCTCCTAATGAGAGTTTCAGACTCTTATCACTTAAAGAAAGGTTTTCTCTTTTATCCGCGATAGTTATATTTGCAAAAGATCCTATCTCTTTTATAAAATTGAGTGTATCCTCCCCTTCTCTTCCAAATCCGAGAATAAGAATGTTTTTTCCTTTGATTTCTTCTGTTTTCATATCTGTATTATAAGAATATCATATTTTTAATTAAAAAAAAACAGCCTAATTGATTAGGCTGTCTCATTTCTCAAAAAGAGATCAAAAGCTCTCTTTCGAGTCAATTTACCCGAAGGAATAAACGCCTTCTTGTATAACTTAGCGACAGTTTTTAGTTCCCCTCCTTTAAATCGTGCCAGAGAGGAGAATTTCAATTGATGTCTTTCAGGAAAAACACTAAAGCTCATTCCTTCGATTTCTTTAATGCATTCCTGGTTCTCGCAAGAAGTGAACAGAATACCGGTAGAAATGTCTCCGTAAGAACGTCTCACGTAAAAGAATTTTATCTTTCTAATTCCGCATATGGGACAATCTATGTTGCTTTCAATCTCTTCTCCTCTTTTGATAAGCCATTCCAAATGAAGATGAAGTCCGTTCCTTTTTTTCTTTATCGGTTTTCTTTCCAATTCTTGATAAAGCCACTTTAAAAACGGGTAATCTTGAAACATGAGAATTTCAAGTGACATCCCGGCCCTCTTACCATTTTTAAAAAGATAAGGGTTCTTGGGAAGATATTCTTGCAACTGAACCTCCTCCTTTCTCTTTTAAAAGAACACCTCTTTTATACCTTTTTACTATCGGTTGCGCAAGTGATCTATCTTATTTGAGATCCAGGCGGAACATTATCATCAATGAATATAACAAAGGGTTCTCCTTCTAAATCCGCAGCCAATATCATACCATTGCTTTGATACCCAAAGATTGTTTTTGGCTCCAAGTTTGCAACTATGGCGATTTTTTTATCAACAAGGTCTTCTTTGGAATACTTTTCTCCTATCCCGGCAACAATCTCTCTTTTTTCCGCTCCAATGTCAACAATTAACTTTATCAATTTTTCAGATTCTTCAATTCTTTCAGCTTTTTCAACTAAGCCGACCACCAAATTAATTTTTTGAAAATCTTTAAAACTTATGTTCATATTAAATTTCTATTAATTTTTCTCCTCTGACATATATGATTTTAGTATTTTCAAAAATTTCAACCATGAATTCTCCCAAAGGTTCATCGTTTCCATGAATTAAAATCCGAGGAGATTTTTCAGATATGTATTTACGTAAGCCCAAAAAACCCAACTCCGAAGAGTTTTTTAAATTATCATTTATTCCATAAGGCGGTGAATGAGAGATCATAACATCAACTCGAGGAAATTCTTTTAACAGTTTTATCGATTCCTCTTGGGTAAAAGAGTTCGGTTTTGAATTTCCATCAATAACCGATCCTTGGAAACCCCCAAACAGAATTCCGTTATATTTGTAAGTCTTAAGATGAAGATCCTCAACGCCGAGTTTTCCGAAATAGGTTCCAGAGCATTTATCTCCATAGACACCGATTTTGGGTATCTTTGTTATAAATTCAAGTTCAGATAAAGAAAAAAGATCTAAATCTCCGAGGAGGCAGATTAGGTCCAGATCTTGATAATTTAATATACTTTTAATTGAAGCCTTCGGAGGCTTGTTTGATATAGCCAAGATCTTCATATTCCAAGAAGAAATCCTATTCTTGCAAGATAGATGCCGGTTGCAAAGCTTAAGATGAGCAACAATCTGATTAGGTATTGATTTTTTAAAATCTTTGCGAATATCTTAGAAATGGTTGATGGCGACGAAAATGAGAAGACGCCAAAGATAAAGAAACCCCAAGCAAGAAGAGTTATAATTCCGCTCCAACCGAAAAGCCAGATATTGTGAATCGCAATCATGGCAGAACCGACAAAGATTGCAAAAAGTCCAAATATGGTAACGGAGCTCTCTCTTCTAATAAGATCTACGGAACCCTTGACTCTTGCTTTATCAAACCAGACTATAATCGGTATTATGATGAATACGATTCCTAAAGTTCTCGCTAAAAAAATAGATATATCCATAATAGGTTTTAATTTTAACTCAAAAGAAGCGCCGCAAAAAAAGCGGCTCTTTAAGCTTCGGATTTTATCTTTTTAACTTCTTCAGTCAACATAAATCTCCAAGCCTTGGATGGAATAAGTTTTGCGATTTGATTCATAAGATCAACGTCTTTTCTTTCTCTAGACTCCTCAATGAAGGGAATGTAATCTAAATTATTAGTTTCCGAAAAAAGCGATAGAGATAAAATCAATTCTCTCAATTCTTCTCTTCTTGCAGTCTTGATTTCTATGTTTGAAATAACGAACTTAACTTCGGAAGCGACCATCGACTCCATGTTTGATACTACAAAAAGTCTGGATAATAAAATAGAGAGATGGTAATTTTTTTCGTTTAATGATTTTGTAATTAATCTCTTTCCAAGAAGTGATAAAACCTCTATTGATGACCAAAAGACTGCGAAAGTGATTAATCCCATTTTGAAATCGCTCACCTTATAACCTCCTTTTAAATGATCTTGTACTGTATTATATTCTAACTAAAAGATAGTATCAAGAGAAACTTTCTCCCAAGAGAAGATATCCTTTCCAAAATGACCATAAACGGATGTTTTAAAGTAGACGGGATTCTTTAAATTTAGTTTATTTATTATAGAAAGAGGGCGAAAATCAAAGTTTTTAGTAACAAGATCGGACAGATCTTCTCCTTTTTCATTTACAGCATTAACCATTAAAGGCTCAGCTTTTCCTATCGCGTAAGCGACAGAGACCAAACATTGTTTTGCATGTCCGTTGGCAACGATATTCTTGGCAACGTAACGAGCCATATAAGCGGCCGATCGATCAACTTTTGAAGGATCTTTACCGGAAAAACATCCACCTCCATGAGGTATTATTCCTCCATAAGTGTCTACCATAATCTTTCGTCCGGTCAATCCGGTATCAGCAACAAAACCTCCCTTAATAAACTGACCGGTAGGATTAACCAATATTTCTATGTTAGATATTTCTCCTATGACGGGTTTGATCACATCTTCAATAATCAATTCTTTCAATTCAGATTGAGATATTTCGGGTTTATGTTGGGCGCTTATCAAAACAGTGGCAATCTTATTTTCAACAATGGTAACTTGTGTTTTTCCATCAGGCTCTAATAAGCTGTTTTCACGACGAACAGATTCGAGTTTTTGAGCGAGTTTATGAGCAGTGATCGTTCCTTGAGGCATATACTCCGGAGTTTCCGATGTGGCAAATCCATACATAATTCCTTGATCTCCTGCACCACCGACATCGACACCGAGAGCAATGTCTGATGATTGTTGTGAAACCCTAACAAGTATTTCCAGTTCGTCTTGATATCCTATGTTTTTATAAACGCCTGATGCAATAGATTTATAATCTATATCAGCATCGGTAGTCACCTCTCCTCCGACAACCAGGAGGCCATGACTGCCAAAAGTTTCTATCGCAACCCTTGAGTTGGGGTCTTTTTCAAGGCACTTATCAAGAACAGCATCAGAGATTTGATCACAGATCTTGTCCGGATGGCCTGATGTAACGCTCTCCGCAGTATATGTTTTGGGTATGAACATGGGTAATGAAAAACTCTTTCCTGTTAAGAGAAAGAGTGTGATTAAAGTTAATAAAACTCATCTTTTCCCTTTAAGGATTGGATGGGGCACCCATCTGATAGTGGGTTGCCGGCGGATCACGGAGCCAATTCTCTCACCGCACTCGGGATAAGTTAATTTTAGTTGAATTCATTTTAGCAAAAAATAATTGGTAACGCAAATCAAAGAACAAAAACAAAAAATATCACCCCAATAATTTAATAATCACTCCGATTATGGCGGAGATTATCCCAATTATCCAAAACCTCATAGTCACTTTATAAGAAGGCCAATTCTTTGCTTCAAAGTGATGATGAATCGGAGTGGCTAAAAAGACTTTCCTTTTGAGAAATCTTTTTGAGAAAAGTTGAATAATTACAGAGCCCGATTCTATAACTAAGAGCGAGGCTATTACTGGTAAGACCAATACCGCATCGGTAAGAAAAGCTATAACCGTCAGCGACGCACATAATCCAATTATACCGGTTTCTCCCATATAAAATCGCGCTGGAGGGATATTAAACCACAGAAAAGCCAATGTGGATCCCATTATAACGGCCGAAAAGGCGGCAAGATCGAATTGTTGTTGTGAGAGGGCGATAACGGTAAAAGCACCAAAGATAGATGCAAAAGATCCTCCGGCAAGACCGTCAATCCCGTCTATTACTCCCCCGCTGTAAGTGGCCATCATGACTAAAACAAACAAGGGTATGTAAAATAATCCGATAAAAGTTTCTCCGACTCCGGGAACAAAGATTGTTTGCCAACCTAATTTATAATAGAACCAGATTCCGCCGACAAATCCAATCAATCCCATCATTAATAATCTGAACTTAAGATTAAGCCCGCCCCCTATATACCCGCCGGCTTTTTTCCAAAACTTCATTAAGAAGTTGTTTTTAGGAGGTTCGGCGGTTTGCAGTAGATCATCGATTAATCCGATTATTGAAGCGACAACTAACGCAAAAAGAGGGAGCCAAGTTTGCTCCCTGCTAAGAAAATTGAGTTTTTGTATCCAAAAGAGGTTGGTTATCTTTGAGAGGAATAAAAACATTAAAGCGAGAAAGAGTGTTGTAACCCAGATTAAGACACCTCCCATTCGAGGAACATTCACTTCGTTTTTTGAGTGATATTTATGAAAAATGGGAATCTCTTTACCGTCGATCGAGAGATCTCTCACCTTTTTTTTCCAGAATTTCTTCTTGTAAAGAAAATGAGCTAATATCGGAGCAAACACAAAAGCGATTAAAAATCCAAAAGATCCTAATATGAGTATTTTTATAAGGTCTTGTGAATATAATCCGTTCATTCAACTAAATTTTTTTCCAATAATAAGCTTCTTCTATCCAATTAAGCATAAGATTGGTGTCATTAAAGCGTGACGGAGAATTAAAAACGATCGTAACAATCGTTTTGCCGTCAACTTCAAAGACGGCAAGAAAATTTCTGCCGGCTCTCGGAGTGTTTCCGGTTTTACCTCCTTTGATATCGTCTCTCTTGTTGAGAAGCTCGTTTGTGTTTATTATGGTCGATTTAAAAAGACCGTCGGCGGTTCTCAAATCATATCTTTCGGTTAATAGAGCCTCCCAAACAACAGGTTTTTCAAGAAGATATTCCACTAATATTACAAGATCTTCGGGAGAAGATCTGTTTATCTCAAAACCGTCTTCGGGATCAAGCCCCGAAGGGTTTGAAAAATAAGTATGAGTCATTCCGAGATCAATCGCTTTTTTGTTCATCTTTGAAACAAAAAGAGAGTCGCTTTGATATTGCTCAAACGAAGTCATGTTTTCAGCGAGAGTTTGAGCGGCGGCATTATTGGACTCAATCAAGCTGGCGTATATCAAATCTTTCACACTGTATCTTTCGGCGGGATATATGGAATTTGGACCAAGAACTCCTTTTAAAAAAGCATTCTCGCTCACCACTAACTGATCATCCAATTGATACTCTTCCATTGCAACAAGAACAGTCATCAACTTTGTAATACTAGCGATTGGTAAGCTGACTTTTGAGTTTTTCTCAAACAAAAACTTTCTATTACCATCTTCAATTAAAACCGCAACGGCACTTTGAGCTTTAACGTCAGGAGAGGAGATCTCCCACTTTCTTAAAGGAAGAAACGATTGATAAAAACTAATTATCGGCTCAACTTCTTTATTCGCAATTTCATCTGATCTTTTTAACTCAAAAACCAACAAAGTCACCAAAGCTATAGTGATAATTGATAATGCTATCGTAGTGAATTTTAGTAAAGACGATTTATCAATCTTTTTTTTCGTTCTTTTTGCCATTAATTTCAATCTTTAAATAAAGTTCTCTTAATTGATCTTTTTCAACTTGAGCGGGAGCATTCATCATTAGGTCTCTTGATCCGCCGGCTTTTGGGAAAGCGATAACTTCTCTAATGTTTTCTTCTTTCAAAAGGATTGAGATAAACCTTTCAAATCCAAGAGCTATTCCCCCATGAGGAGGAACTCCGTATTCGAAAGAATCCAAGAGATGACCGAATTTTGCTCTGATTTGGTCTTGTTCGTGACCGAGGATTTCAAAAACGGTTTCAAGAATCTCTCTTCTATAAGATCTAAGACTTCCGCCGCCAATCTCTTCTCCGTTTAAGACGAGATCGTATTGAAAAGCGGTTACAGCTTGAGGGTTTTCTCTTATTTTATCGGGATCAGTCTCTTTTGGCATAGTGAAAGGGTGATGCATTGAACCCCACTTTTTCTCTGTTTGAGACCATTCAAACATAGGAAAGTCAACAACCCAGAGAAAAGCGAGCTCGTCATTGTCACTCTTTTCTTTCCTTATATCCGGCTTATCAATACCGTGTTGATCCATTGCTTCTTGATAACTCATTACCGGAAAAGGTTTTTGGAGTATCTTTTTTTCAGGAAATATTTGAGTGACGGTTTTAATGACCAACTCTTCAACAAGACCCATTATCTCTTCCTGACTCATAAAAGATGTTTCAATGTCCAATTGAGTGAATTCCGCTTGTCTGTTAGCTCTGGAGTCTTCGTCTCTGAAACATTTGGCTATTTGAAAATATTTCTCGAGCCCTGCAACCATAAGGAGTTGTTTATACTGTTGTGGGCTTTGCGGTAGAGCATAGAATTCACCAGCATAAAATCTTGAAGGCACAAGAAAGTCTCTTGCGCCTTCCGGAGTTGATTTTGTTAATATTGGGGTTTCAATTTCGGTAAAACCTCGTTTTGATAATTCGTTTCTGAAGAAGAGGAGTGTTTCAAAGCGCTTTTTCATATTCTTAACAAGCCTCTCTCTTCTTAAATCAAGATATCTGTATTTTAATCTGACTTCTTCATTTATCTCAACTCCAGATGTTTCGATACTAAAAGGCAACGGCTTGGATTCAGATAAGACAGACAGGCTCTCCACTTCCACCTCAACCTCTCCCGTGGGAAGAGTCGAGTTGATCATGTTTTCGGGTCTTTTGTTTACTTTACCCGTTATTTCAACCACCCATTCCGGATGAATTTTATTGGCTATTTCGGTTATCTCGGAGTTTGACGGAAGAAAGACTATCTGGATTAAACCGCTCGCATCTCTTAAATCAGCGAATATTATCTTTCCGTGAGATCTTATGGTCTGGATCCATCCGGAGAGTTTGATTTCTTCATTTATTAATTTCGGCGCATCTTCAGCTAAAACCCTTTTTTGAGTCATTTCTCTGTTTTTATTTTGCATTTTCATCATTATACTCAATTATTCCCTTTTTAGAAGACTAAGAGAGATACTGACGAACCTTTTCCACTATCTCTTTCGGGGTATAATCAGTTTTTATTAAATATTCTTTAACGCTTAATTCTTGAGCTCTTTTTTTTGTCTTAAAATCATCAAAATTTGAGAAAGCGATCACCGGAATATTAGACAAATCGTTTTTTTTCAGTTCTTCCAAAAAATCAATTCCGCTTTTACCAGGAAGTAGTATATCCAAAAGGATAATATCCGGTTTTTGCGTTGAAGCGGCTTCTATCGCTTCTTCTGCATCAAATGCAGATCGAACCGTAAAGCCCGATCTTTCTAACTTGTCTTTGTACATATCAGCTAAGATCTTATCATCTTCCACGACTAAAATTATTTCTTTATTCATCATTGTCATTTCTTTCTAATTTAATGGGAATAAGAATATGAAAGCAACTTCCCTTGTCTTTTCCCTCTGATTCCACCCATATTTTCCCTTGGTGCATATCTATCAGCTTTTGAGCAATATAGAGTCCGAGACCCGATCCTTCGTTTGACAACTGATTTCCGGCCCGACCTCTTAAGAATATATTGAAAACCTTATCCAACTCATCTTCCTCAATTCCACTTCCGGTGTCACAAATCTCAATCTTTGCATCATTACCCTCTCTTTTCAAAAATATATCGATACCGCCGTCTTTGGTGTATTTGAGAGCGTTGTCTATTATATTCATCAAGACCTGTCTAATTTTCCATTCATCAACCAAGATTTTTGGCAAATCGGTCTTTTCTTTGGAAAAATTAAGATAAAGACCTCTTTTATCGGAAACGATCTTAACGTCTTTTATGATTTGATCGATAATGTCCTCAAGATTAAGGAGCTCCGGTTCAAACTTTGATTTTCCAGTTTCAATCTTTGAAAGGCTTAACAATTCATTGACCAGCCTGATAAGTCTTTCATTACTCTCTATCACGTTCCTCATCTTCTCTTTTATTCTTGGAGTCAGCTTACCGTAAGTTTCATCCACAATCATCGATAAGTAACCTTTAATAGCGGTTAACGGAGTTCTAAGTTGATGTGAAGCTATTGAAGCAAAACCCAATTTAGAATCTTCGGCTCTCTTGATTTCAGATTCGGCTTCAATTAATTTCGAAATCAATTCCTTTTGGTAAGCTTGATTTTTAATCTGAAAAAAGATTAAGCAGGCAGTTATTATCAATGCAAAGATTAGTATTAAGAAAGAAGCGTGGATCAATTGAATGAGCAACAAGAATAGTATGACAAAAGACAAAAATTGATTGATTTTGACAAAGTTCACTTTTTTCATTGTTTTATGAATCCTCCGACCTGACTTTCCCAAAGTTTTGAATAATAACCTTTCTTTTGAGCCAAGCTTTTGTGAGTTCCGATTTCAACTATCTTTCCTTTATCAAAGACGATGATTTTATCCATCTTTCTGATGGTTGACAGTCGGTGAGCTATCGCAATAGTTGTCTTTCCTTCCATCAACACCTCAAGAGCTTTTTGAATCTTTTCTTCGGCTAAAGAATCAAGCGAACTTGTCGCTTCATCTAAAACAATGATCGGCGAATCTTTGAGCATAGCTCGAGCAATAGCAATTCTTTGTCGCTCTCCTCCGGATAATTTTATTCCCCTTTCTCCAACCGGTGTGTCATACCCTTGGGGCAATCTTTCAATGAATTCCTCTGCTTGAGACAATCTTACGATCTTTTTGATTTCCGACATCGATGCATTTGGTTTTCCGTAGGCGATATTTTCTTTTACCGTTCGGTGAAAGAGTGAAGGCTCTTGAGGAACGTAAGCGATCTTCTTTCTCAAATCTTCTTGTCGTACGTCTTTAATATTTTGACCGTCAATCTCGATAATCCCACTATCAATGTCAACAAACCTCAAGAGAAGTTTTACAATAGTGCTTTTGCCCGCACCGGAGTGACCGACAAAAGCGATCTTCTCTCCAGGGCTTATCGTTAAGTTTAAATTTTCAAGGATTAAATCGGGTTTGCCGTAGGAGAAATTAACATCTTTAAATTCGATTTTCCCTCTACTAACCGATAATTTTTTCGGGTTATCAGGATCTTTAACACTCGGTTCTTGTTCCAAGATTTTAACCATCTCATCAGCATCGGTAACAGCGGTAGATATTCTGATTATATTCTTACTGATAGACCAGACAACATTAAAGCTGGAAACGACGTAAAGTTGCACTAACACAATGGTTCCGGCCGATATGATCCCTTCCTTCCAAAGCTTTACGGAGATCCATATTATGGCGATGTTAAAAAGCCCGATTGTTAAACCTTGAACAGCTCCGTTCCAAAAGCTTTGTTGCATCCAAGCTGCGGTTCTTTTATTCTCATGGTAATCAGTGATCTTCTCGTAGTCGTTTAACTCTTTTTTTTCGGAACCGAACATCTTGATCGTTATGATATTGCCGATTATGTCAGCATATCTTGAGAGAGATATCGTATCGGCTCTCGCGTTCTCCAAACTCTTTGGAATTTGCCAATTAACCATCAATCTGACCAAGAAAGCGTACAAGGCTAACCAAATCATAAAAGATAATCCAAGAATCCAAGAATGATACCAGAGAATAGATAAGGATGATATTAAGATGATACCGCTCATCCATATTTGAAATATGAATTGATCATGAAGAGTCTCGAAAGCGCGAACGAATCTCTTTGTTTTTGCCACTAAGCCTCCGACAAACTCTTCCGAGAAGAAGAGATAAGAGTGGTTTTGGAGTTTTTCTAAAGAATGATCATAGAGTTCTTTTATTATCTTACTTTGAGATTGAATCAAAAAATAATCGGCGATTCTGAATAATATGTTATGAGCCAAAATAGCTAAGGTAAGAGCGATAAGAGCTGATCCTAACTTATCATAGACATCAACTGGCTGAGTGGATACTAAGTCGATTATGTTTTTATAAATCAATGGAGTTGCCACAGTGGTCATTAAAGACCCAAAAGCAAAACCGGCCAGGATAATTATCTGGTCCGATTTGTATCTTTTAAGGAAATTCCAGTAATATTTTAGAATGGACTTTAAATTCACGATGATATTTTACACTAAAATTCGGAAAGAATCAAATTAAAAAATAAGCCTCTTTTTAATCAAAGAGGCTTTTTTAAAGCTAAAGTAGTAAAGAGATGGAAATCAAAAATTGTGTGAAAATCGAAATTATTATCACAAACAGTATTAACTCTGTTGTAAAAGTCAGCATTATCGCAGGTGATTCAAAACTGTAGTAATGATTTTTCTTTACAATTGATTCAAAATCAATACCGCTTAAAGCCAACTTTTGTTTAACTTGAGTGACATTTTCAGGATTTTTTTCAAGATCGGAGATAAGATCGCAAAGAATCTCATACAAAGTACCCATGTCTTCATATCTTCGCTTGATAATCCACGGATGTCCTTTTTTTTGATGAACTTCCATTCCAGACTTTGCTTTTCTAAGGTACTTTAGGACCAACTCTGATCCGGATCCTCTTCGGGCAATCTCAATGTTATCAGAGATGGAGATTTTTTTTACGGTACACCATCCCCAATTGATCGCCTTTAATGTAAGATAGAGAGAGCTCGGTACCAAGAGTTCGTAAAACATTAAAACGCACCCCCTTTCTTATTAATAATTAACATTAAACCATAACTGTCACTTCTGTCAATAAAAAGACCACCTCTTTTTATTGAGGTGGCCTTTTCTTATTTCTTGAAAGGGGCTTTCTTCTCTTTATATGCCCATCCAAGATATCCTAAGGCAAGAATGACAACAACAATGATTGCAATAGTAGTCGGTTCCATTTTTTGAAAGAATTATTTTTAACCTTCGACCTTTGTTACCATCGGAATTACTCTTTTTATCTGTTCTTTTATCTTACTGTTTTTTAGCTTCACATTCATCATTAAGCCGTCGATTAACCCCACCAGAAGAACAGCTTCGTTTTTAAACGATCTTTTCTTTTTTAGCTTTCTTTCTTGAGAATCAATTATATTTTTCTCGAAGATTGCGAGTATCTTTTCTTTCAAATCTTTCAAGTAATCGGAATTAATTGAAGTATCTCTGTTATAAGAAGCTATTTTGGAAAAACTGCCTCTTTTTTGACCTGCACGAAGATAAGCCATACTTAAAGAAGTTAGACTGCTTTCGGAATTTTTTAAGGATCGTTGCATCTCTTTCATTGTTTTTTCAAAAGCGTTGTTGATGGCTTTCATATACAACTCTTCTTTATTCTTAAAATGATAATAGAGAGCTGGTTTTGTGATCTTCAACTTTTTAGCAATTGAACTCATCGAAACCGATCTATAGCCGGATTTTGAAAAAAGTTCCGAAGCAACCTCTATGATAGACTCCTTTTTCATTTTTATTTACCAATCGGTAAGTAAATTTTAGAAAATCACAACTTTTTTGTCAAGGAAAAGTCAATCTTTACTAAAATAAACTCTTGTATTCAATAAAAAACCGGCTTAAAAAATGAGCCGGTTACAAGATCGAAAGTGACTATATTTTTAACTCCTTTTCAATACTTTCTTCTTTTATTATTCTGGAGTTTCCATTATCTCTCAATTTCAGCTCCAATTCCCCTTCTTTGGATTTCTTTCCACCGACTATTATTTGATAAGGAATTCCGATAAGATCCGCATCATTAAATTTCAGGCCAGGACTCGAATCTTCTCTGTCGTCAAAAAGCACCGAATAACCCAATGAGGTGAGTTTTTGATAAACCCCATCAATTCTCTTTTTATTTTTCTTGATATCTAAGCCTATAAGGTAAAGATCATAAGGGGTGACTTCTTTTGGCCAAATAATTCCTTTATCGTCATGATTGGTCTCAACAATGGCTCCGATAAGTCTGGTAGTTCCGATTCCATAGCAACCGGAAAAGGGATGATGTCTCTCTCCTTCTTTGTCTGTAAAGAAGATATTGAAGTCTTTGCTGAATTTCTGTTCCAAGTCAAAAATGTTTCCTATCTCAATCGCTTTTCTTAGTTCGGTTTTATTTTTGCAAACGGGGCAAAGATCGCCTGATTCAATAGAGGATACTTCTTTATTCTCCGCATAATTGCAAGAGGTGCAAGATACAATCTGATCTTCTCCCGCATCGGAAAGAGCCATAAATTCATGAGAATATTTGTCGGTAAAATCACCTCCGGATGCTTTAGTAACTTTCGCATCTATTCCGCATTTTTGAAAAATTTTAAGATAAGCAAGTTTGACTTCCTCATAAAACTCATTTAAATCTTGATGAGTTTCGTGAAAACTGTACATATCCTTCATACCGAATTCTCGCCCCCTTATTATTCCTGATTTAGCCCTCTTTTCATCTCTGAACTTTGTTTGTATCTGATAGACGCTGATCGGAAGATCTTTATAAGAAGAAATATATTTTCCAACTAACGGAAAGACGATCTCTTCATGAGTTGGTCCCAATGCATATTCATTATTACCCCACCTGCTTTTAAGTTTATAGAGGATGTCCACGCTATCCCATCTTCCGGTTCTGATCCAGTTGTCTTTTGGTTGCAACGATGGCATTACAATCTCCTGTCCTCCAATGGCATTCATCTCATCTCTTATTATCGATTCAATTTTTCTGAGAACTCTTGTTCCAAGGGGTAAAAGAGAGTAGACTCCGGCTATCTCTTTATTTATAAAGCCGGCCCTAACTAACAGTTCATAACTCAAAGCGCCGCTCTCTTCTGTTATGTTCTTTCTAGTCTTTGTAAAAAGATTCGATATTTTCATCTTCTTATTTTCCATTCTTTATTTTTTTCTAAATTCTTGATTATATCATCTCTTATCTCATTGACTTCTTCTGTTTTAAGTGTTCGCTTTCCCGAAAAAGTCAATCGCAATGTAAAACTCTTTGTCTTGTTGGGAATGCGATCTCCTTTATAAAGATCAAAAAAATCAACTTTTCTTAACAAATCATATTTTTCCTTTTTAATGGAATCGATCAAATCCCCAAATAGAGTTTCTTCTGGAACTATCACGGATATGTCTCTGTCGGTCTCGGGATATTTAGGAATGGGGTTATAACTTTTTTTATCAATTGCTAAATTCAACATGCTTTCAATATCCATCTCTATTATGGAGAGATTCGGATTTGTATTATAAGTATCAGTCGCTTCTTCAGAGATTGTTCCGATATACCCGATCTTCTTTCCGCCGGCGACGACGGAAGCTCTTTCTGAAAAGAAACGATTATTAACATTCAATTTGTAATCAGCCACTATCCCCAACTCATTTAATAAAAGGTCTAAAACTCCTTTTAGCTCTAAAAAAGATCCGGTGGAAACTATTGCAAGAGATTGCTTTTCGCCATCATCTTTACTGTACACTTTACCTACTTCAAAGATATCTGTTTTAAAATAGTTTTTTTCATTATCAGCCGCGCTCTTGATAACTCCGGGAAGAAGCGACGGTCTAAGGTATTTTTGTTCTCTGCTTACCGGACCTTCGACCTCAAGCAGATTGCTAGTGGATTCCACATCAATTTCATTTACAAGCGTATGAGTGTAAATTTCTGTAAAACCGGAAAGGACGAGAAGATCTTTGATTTTTTCTTCCCAAAACAACCTCTTGTTTCTCTTTATCAACCCAATCTCTATTTTGGGAGTTATTGCCGATATTTTCTCATATCCGATAATTCTTCCCACTTCTTCAATCAAATCTTCTTGGATAAGAATATCTATTCTTCGAGTCGGTACCTCAACTTCTAAGAGGTCGTCTTCATCTTTTTTAATAAAGAAGCCAAGTGAATGAAATATATTCAGAGTTTCTTTTTTATCAAGACTTACACCAAGAAGTTTTTCTGCTTGTTTAAAACTGAAAGTGATTTTTACCGGATCAGGCTTTGGTATTGAAATGTCGGTAATCTCGTTTGATATATTCCCGCCCGCTATTTCAGTCACCAAAGAAGAAGCTCTTAAAATGGCTGGTCCGTTAAGATTGAGATCAAAGCCGTGCTCAAACCTTATGGAGGCATCGGTTCTTATCTTAAGAATTGACGATCCTTTTCTTATAACCTTGCGATTAAAAGAAGCAGACTCTATGATTATATTTTTGGTTTCTTTTGTTACCTCCGCTTCTTTACCGCCCTTAATGCCGGCAATTCCCAATATCTTTTCTCTATCAGTGATTAAAAGAATTTTTTCATCTAAAAAGCATTTTTTATTATCCAATGTAGTTATCGTCTCTCCTTTTCTTGCTTTTCTCACGATTATCTCATTTGAAACTTTATCAGAATCGAATATATGGAGTGGTTGACCCGTCTCAAGCATTACATAGTTTGCAATATCGACAATATTATTGATCGGTTGCATCCCGCAAACAATCAATCTTTGTTTGATCCAATCCGGTGAATCTTGAATTTTAACTTGAGATACGGAGAGAGCGACGTAGCGCGGGCAATCTGACGGATCAGATATTATCACGGGAATACCCGGAGAGTTAAAAGTTAAATCGGAGAATAAAGGATTCTTAAATTCTAAATTGAGAGCGACCGCTACTTCCCTTGCTACTCCGATATGTGACAAGCAATCTCCAGCTCTACTTGGAAGAACGTCCAAATCAATAATCCAATCCCCATCTTTTTCTTCCATTCCATCAACTTCAAAGAGCTTCATAGTTAATAATTCTGACAACTCCTTGGGATTCGGAATCTTGCCGTCTATCAAAGAAGCTATCCAGTTGTATGAGAACTTCATTTTGTTTAGAATTGTTTAAGAAATCTTAAGTCCCCGTTATAGAAAAGTCTTATATCGTCTATCTTATACCTCATCATAACGATTCTGTCCCAGCCCATTCCAAAGGCGAACCCCTGCCACTTAGTCGGATCCACGCCAGAATTTTTCAAGACATTTGGGTGAACCATTCCGGCTCCGATAATTTCAAGCCATCCGGTTTGAGAACAGACCGAACAACCTTTTCCAAGACAAGTAGAGCAACTCATATCCACTTCAAATGACGGTTCAGTGAAAGGAAAAAAAGAAGGCCTTAATCTTATCTTGACATCTTCTTGATAAAAATTCTTTAAAAAATCTTGAATTACCGCTTTAAAATTTGCCACTGAAATATCTTTATCTACCATCAGACCCTCTATTTGGTAGAAATTGACCTCGTGTGAAGCATCGGTTGTTTCGTTTCTAAAAACTCTTCCAGGAACAATTATTCTAAATGGTGGGTCATTGGCTATCATATGTCTTACCTGAACGGGTGACGTGTGAGTTCTCATGAGAAATTTCTCTTCGGAAGAGAGAGATTCTCTCCTTTCTTGCTTTATGAAAAGGGTGTCTTGCATCTCACGAGCGGGGTGATCATCGGGAAAATTGAGAGCATCGAAATTGTGCCATTCATCTTCCAGTTCCGGACCGTCCGCAACTGAAAAGCCCATCTTCTCAAATATCCTGACAGCTTCTCTTATAGTTGAAGTCAAGAGGTGAAGATGCCCGATTTCCTTACTGTCCCCGGGAATTGTCGGATCAAAAAAATCCTTCTTATCAAGAATGATTTTCTTTTTTCTTTTGATTACCGACTCCATTTCTTTTTTTATTTGATTGGCTTTCACGCCAAAAACAACCTTTTCTTCTTGGGGTAAAGTTTTCATTTTTTTGAAAAGAAGAGATAATCTGTTCAGATATTTTTTAGCGATTAAAACTTCTTCTTTTTCAGAAGCAGATTTCTTCTCTCTCTCAAAGTCTTCTTTGATGATTTTAAGATCTTCAATCATTGTCCAATATGATAGCTTAAAAAAAACAGCAAATCAAGAAAAAAAGCGCTTACATCTCAGCGCTTAGAATGAACTTTTCCAAGAGTTACAAAAGGCTCTCCCCACGGAACTTTTCCCGCATAACTTATAGATGCTCCTCGTATTCTCAATTTGTGGTTTTCAGGCAAAGAAAGATTATGATTTGAAAACAGCTTTTTCCAATTGGAAGAGAAATGAGTTATGCTTTTTGATAATTTTAGAAATTCGTGACCCAAAGTCCTGAAAGGACTGGAAGTCACCTCTATGACTAAGACCTCCCAAACTTCAGAAGACGGCTCCCAGATCAATAAAAGGTCACCGGTTTCCGATCCCCTGTCGTTTGTTGGGAACATCTCTTTCGCTAAAATCTTATCATCACTCAATCCTTCTATGCCCAAAATTTCCGGAGAGCTGTGAACTCTATTAACAAGTTCATCGTGAATTTTTCTTCTTCTTGTAATCTCTCTCTTTCGGTGATTGGATTGAAAAGCTTTCATTCATTAAACCTCCTTTCAATGTACTATTTCATTTTACATCTTTTGAAAACCTTGACAAGGAGGACTTGGATAATTAAAATATCAATTGATGGTGATTGATATGCCTACCAAGCATATTGTCTGACAGAGAGTCAAGACATTCTAATTCAGAACTAAGCCATATTCTAAAATAAGAGCCCTCAAATCAGAGGGAATTCGGGTGGAACCGCGGAGAGATCCGTCCCGATACAACAAGTGATTGTTGTGCGGGGCGGATTTATTTTTAATTAAATTTAAAAAATGAAAAAAGACATAGAAAAGATAAGACATTCCCTTTCTCACCTCTTAGCTTTTGTAATAAAGAAAGCGTTTCCCGAAGTAAAGTTTGGCATAGGGCCAATTATTGAAAATGGTTTCTATTACGACATTGATTTCGGGGAGAACTCTTTTGGAGAGGCTGATTTGCCGGTCATTGAATCGAAAATGAGAGAAGTCATTGATCAGGATCTCGCTTTTGAAGTGATTGAGAAGGATATAGACGAGGCCATAGAAGAAGAGAAAACAAACGGCCAAGAGTTTAAAGTCGATCTCTTAGAAGAATTGAAAAGTGAGGGAGAGAAGATTGTTTCATATTACAGGCTCGGAGATTTTGAAGATCTTTGTCGCGGACCTCACATCAATTATTTAAAAGAGATAGATCCGGATTCTTTTAAATTAAGTCATGTGGCGGGAGCTTATTGGAGAGGAGATGAAAAAAACAAGATGCTTACCAGGATCTACGGCTTGGCTTTTGATTCTGCTGATGAATTAGAAGATTACGTTCTTAAGCAAGAAGAGATAAGAAAGAGCGATCATAAAAGATTAGGAAAAGAGTTGGATCTTTTTTGTTTCTCAGAAACCGTTGGGAAAGGTCTTCCTCTTTGGACGGAAAAAGGAACTGCCATTCGGCGTGAGTTGGAAAGATTTATCGTTGATGAGGAGATAAAGCGTGGTTACATTCATGTAATGACACCAGATATAGCGAAATTGGATCTTTATATAAAGTCGGGACATTACCCTCACTACAAGGATTCAATGTATGCTCCCATAAAAATTGAGGATGAAGAATTTATGTTGAGACCGATGACTTGTCCTCACCACTTTGAATTGTATTCAAGAAAAATTCACAGTTATCGTGACCTCCCGTTCAGAATCGCCGAAATAGCTAAATTGTATCGCTTCGAGCAGTCGGGAGAATTGTCAGGTCTTTTAAGAGTTCGATCTTTCTCTTTGGCTGACGCGCACATTATCTGTGCATCGGAAGAGCAAGCTGTGGAAGAGATTGATAAAGCTCTCGATCTTATAGAGTTTGTTTCCGAAACTTTCGGATTAAAGAAAGGAGAAGACTTTTGGTACTCACTTTCTTTGGGTGATCGATCTGATAATGAGAAGTATTTCAAAAACGACGAAGCTTGGGAGTTGGCCGAAGATTTACTTCGTAAACACCTGAATTCAAGAGGCGTTCGATTTGATGAAAAGAAGGGAGAGGCGGCTTTCTATGGTCCAAAGATAGACATTCAGATGAGAAATGTAAACGGTAAAGAAGATACCGCCTTTACAGTTCAATACGATTTCAGCATGCCCGAGCAATTTGATTTAACTTATATCGATCATGAGGGTAATAAAAAGAGAGCCTTCGTTGTCCACAGGTCATCAATCGGAGCAATTGAAAGAACCATTGCTTTTCTTATAGAGCATTATGGAGGATCTTTTCCCGTCTGGCTTGCTCCCATTCAAGCAAAGATAATTTCCGTTTCAGATGATCAGATAAGCCAATGTGAAAAATTGAAACAGAAAATGCTTGAGGAAGGATTGAGACCCGAAACTGACACAAGCAATGAGACGGTCGGAAACAAGATCAGAAAAGCGATAGGAGAAAAAGTTCCCTATATGGTGGTTATTGGTCCCAAAGAAGTTGAATCAAATAATGTGACTGTTAGAAAGAGAGATAATGATCATGTCAGAACAATGAAAGAAGAAGACTTCTTAAGCGAGCTTAAAGAGATTTATTCAAAAAGACTCTAATAACTGAAAAACTTTTTCATTGGTAATTCTTTCACGGAGATAGATCTCTAATTGATCTATCTCTATCTTTTTCTTTGTATTTTCGTCGCTAATTTGAGAAAGATAATTATCGACCTCTTTTTTCAACTCCTTTTCATCTATCATTATCTTTTCTTTTTTGGCAATTTCCCTCAGAACAAGAGATGTTTTGATTCTTTTTTGAGCTTCAGGTTTCCATTCTTCTCTTAAATCTTTTTCCTCTTTTTTCTCTTGACCTAAATAATCTTTTAAAGAGAGTCCTGCTTGAGAAAGTTGAAGTTTTAAGTCTTGGATCATATTATCTATCTCTCTCTCAATTAAGAGTTCGGGAATCTCTGTTTTACTCTCCTTCCCTATCATCTCTATCGCTTTTACTCTTAATGATTGATTTTTCTTAAACTCTTTCTCCACTTTCAGATTATCTTTTATCTTCTCTTTAAGATCTTCTATTCCCGAGAAATCACCCAATGATTTTGCAAAATCATCATCTATTTGGGGCAATTCTCTTTCATTGACCGATACAATTTCAACATTGAATTCAACATTCTTGTGATCCCCTTTAGTGAAGGGAATCTTAATTGTAAAATCTTTTTTATCTCCTTCCTTGAGACCGACAATCTCTTCTTCAAATTCTTTGATGAATCTTTTTTCTCCAAGAACTATTGAGACTTTGTCTCCTTTTAGCCCTTCTTGTAAGGTATTGTCTATTTTACCTTGAAAATCAACGATTACTTCATCGCCGTTCTTTGATTCTCTAAGAACTCTTACCGCTTTTGCTCTTGATTTTTGAATCATATTGATCGCCTCGTCAATCTCTTTTGTTTCAATCTCAACATCTTTTTTATCGGAAAAGGTCTCTTTAGCTATCTTCTTATAGTCGGGCAAAGACAGTTCGGGAATAATTGCTACTGATGCTTTATATGTTAGCGGTTGATTGATTTTTATCTCATCAATCTCTATTTGAGGAGAAGATATGGCCTCCATGTTTGTTTCGTTTATTGCTTTGAAGTAAGTTTCATTTATCGCCAAATGAACTGCTTCATGCCAAAGCTTTTCTTCACCAACAGCATCTTGAACAATTTTCAAAGGAGCTTTCCCCGGGCGAAATCCTTTTATCTCCAATTTGAGATTGACGGCCGCTTGCTCTAAATAATTTTGCATGTCTTCCAAGGGAACGGTTATTTCTATCTCTTTTGATGATTCTGACTTATCGGTAATCTTATAATTCATATTTTAATTTTGAGTGATTTCCTAATATTTGACAATCTATCATAAATTTATGATTTTAAAAAGCTCTCCGAGTTTTATGGAGAGCTTAATTGAGTTTTCTCAAACTTTATTGAGAATTTCTTGCCACTCATCAATAGACAAGGGCTTTTCTGTTCGAAGATTAACAATATCCTCTTTAAATCTAACTTTAATTCCATATGCTTCCAGTCTTCGCTTAAGGGAGCTTTCTTTTTTACCGTTTTTTTTCAAACTGAACCGATCGGTAAATTTACTATTCATTCTTGAACAACTCCTTTCTTATTTAAGGAAGGCGGAATATAAGGTCACCCAATTCGGGATACTTTTTTGTTAATTTTTTCAAACAAACCTTATTGTCAAATTGCAATACTATTCGGTTTTGATCTTCATAGGTCACCATTCCCAGAATCCTTAATACCTCCAACATGTTGTTTTCTTCTTTTGGCTTAGGGATGATTCGGACCTGCATTTTAAAACCCTCCTTTTTTTCGATTGAATATTATAGCATGAAAAATAAAAAAGCCAAATTATTATTCTCCCATAACTTGAATCTGATATCTTCTTTCTCTGGGCCTGTCAAGTTCAACGAAGATCACTCTTTGCCAATCACCCAATTGAAGCCTTCCATCAAGAATATTCAAAGTCGCACTTGGCAGTAAGTGAATCGCTTTACAATGGGAATGGCCGTTGTCACATTCGTCATCACAGAGATTAATCTTTCTTATTTCAAAATTATCATGCTGATAATCATCGGTTGATGGAGCGATTTTTTCCAAATTCTTTTTTATATCTTCTATAAGAAGAGGTTCATTTTCATTTACCATAATCATCGCCGTAGTGTGCATTGTCTGAACGTTAAGAATTCCATTCAATATTTGAGATTCTTCCGTCAGGGATATGAGCTCATCTGTAATATCGATGAAATCAAAAAGTCCATTTGTTTTAATATCCACGATTTTATTTAAAATTTTCATTCTTCAATAAAAAATCGTCCCATTGAGAATTAAAGAGGACGATTTTCTACAAATTATTCTCTACCCTCTTCTTCTACCCCTTCCACATCTTCAGCTTCTTCTGAAACGGGAAACTCATCTTCTTCGGGCAGTCTTGCACCACTTTCTTCGGGGGTACCGTCTTGTCTCTTGGTTCTAAGGTAAAAAAGAACTCCCAGAAGAATTAATATGGCAACTATTGTTATTAAAGTTTTAGGATCCATATTCAGGTCATTTATCTTGTTTTTAAATTTCGACCTTGCTCTTTATCATTGATTATCTTTCTCTTTATTCTTTTTGTCAAGAAGATATTTTTTGGTACTGATGAAAAGGTTGTTTATGTCACCGGCCCCCATAAAAATTAAAACATCTCTTTTTTTCAAAATTCTTTTAAGATACAGATTCGCGTCGGATAACTCTTTCTTGTAAACTGATTCTTTCCCAACTGCTTCAGCCATTTTTTTTGAATTGATCTTATCACAAACAACTCTCCCCTCTCTTCCCGTTACTTTGTAAATCTCTAAAAATATAACTTTATCTACGGGGGCTTCAGCAAATACTTTAACAAATTCTTTGAAAAAATGTTTTGTTCTTTCGTATTGATGAGGTTGAAAGAAAGAGATTATTCTCTTCTTGGGATATCTGTCTCTTATAGCTTTCAAAGTCTTCTCCACTTCGGTTGGATGATGGGCATAGTCCGATATGAGAGTGATTCCCTTATAACCGCTTTTATGAACCTCAAATCTGCGCCAAGAACCTTTGAACTTTGAAAGAGCAGATAATGTCTTAGTTTTAGAAATTCCAAGCAGATTGGCCGCATTATAAGCGGCAAGAGCATTTAAAACATTATGTTCTCCCGGAACTTTTAAAATCTTTCTTATCTCTTTTGCAATTGAATCACTTTGATCGTAATAGATCACTCCTTTAGTTCTTTTCAAAGCATCAACAACTCCGGGATCGTCATAGTTAGCTATGATTTTTCCACCTTTATCCAAGCGTGAAAAGAAAGCTTTGAAGCTCTTTATTATCTCATTGCGATCTTTATAGTAATCTAAATGATCTTCTTCAATATTGGTTACCACTATCAACTTTGGATTATAATTCAAGAATGATCTCTTATACTCATCGGCCTCGATTAAAAGATACTTTGATTTTCCGGGCCTGAAATTTAAATTACCGAATTCTTTAAGTTTGGTCCCGATTATTACAGTTGGATCAAGTCCGGCCTCTATCAAGATTAGTGACAGCATCGCAGTGGTCGTGCTTTTTCCATGAGTTCCGGAAACGGCAATCGTGAAATAGTCTTTGGTCAATCTTCCCAAGGCCTCGGGATAACTCTCTGTCCTGATATTGTTTTTTTTTGCTTTTTTTATTTCAGGATTATCTTCTTTGATTGCCGGAGTGTGAATGACTAGATCAACTTCTTTTGTTATATTTTTTGGCGAATGATTCCCGATGATTATCTTGGCTCCGAATTTTTCAAGAGATCGCGTTATATCCGATTCCTTAAGGTCCGAACCGGTTATCGAATCTCCTCTGTTGAGAAAATAGAAAGCCAAAGATGAGACGCCGATTCCGCCAATCCCTATAAAGTGAATTTTCATCTTAGTTTGATTTTTTCAATTAATTGATAAACAGATTTCCCTCTGATATTTTTACTCTCCATCAATGAAACGCTGTCAACCGGGAAAGAGATGTTTAGGTCGCGGTTAAGATCGGGTACTTCATCCGTTTCAAGTTTTCTGAAATTCCATGAGTTGATTCTTGCCAAAGTGATGTGTGGTAGAAAATCATTGGAGCCCCCGATCTTTTTCACTATCTCTTTATTGACATTATTTATGGTAGTTGATTCTTCAAACAGAGCCCAAATCATTTTGGCGGTCGTTTTCTCTGGGATGTATGAGAGTCTCGTAATTTTTAACAAAAAAGGAGCTTCTTTTTCTAAGATCTCTTTGAGTTTTTTTAAGATCATGGGAATCGATTTTTCTTTAACTTGTCCCAAGAAAGAGAGAGTCAAATGAATCTTCTCTTTATCCGTCCATTTAGCAGGAAGAGACGGAAATTCAGATCTCAATAAAGAAAGCTCTTGTTTGATCTTTTCCGGTGGCTCTATTGATACAAAGATTCTTTTGAACATGATTATTATATTATCAAAAAGTGTGCTATAATTAAAGTATTATGAATATTTCTTTTGCATCAATAATGCCCCATCCTTTGTCCGTGATTCCTTCAATCACTTTAAGCTCGGATCTTAAAAGGATAACTAAAACCATAAAGGCGATGGATCAATTGTCGGAAGAGATAAAGTTGTTGGATGTAGACGTTGTAGTCATAATTACTCCGCAGATACCGATAAATTATACTTCTTTTTCAATAATTGAATCTCCTGTCATGAAAGGAAGCTTTATAAAGTTTGGAGATCAAAAGACCAAGATAAAAATTAAAGGCCACCCCGAAATGGCAACGGAGATTAAAAAGAGTTGTGCCAAAGAAAGAATTCCGTTAAGCTCTTTTGACGATCCTGAATTGGATCACGGAACCGTTATTCCTTTGTATTACATTGTAAAAAACAATCCCGAGATTAAAATCGTTCCTTTGGGTATTTCGGGGTTAAGTGTTGCGGAACATTTTAATTTTGGAAAAGCGATTGGCCAAGCGATAGATCTTTCCGGATTAAAGGTTGCTGTTGTAGCTTCGAGCAATCTTTCTCGTAAGCTTTCACCAGGATCATCTACTGGGTATTCTCCCAAAGGCAAAGAGTTGGATCAATTGATCTTAAAGCTGGTCAAGAAAGGAGATACGAAAGCGATGATGAAGATCGATTCCGAATCACTTAAAGATTCGGGCGAATCAGGATATCTTCCCATGATAGTTCTGTTCGGAATACTTGATGATTCTTTATGGAAGGGTGAGATTCTTTCATACGAGAGGCCTTTTGGCACTGGATTGATGACGGTAAAGATCGATATAGCTGAAAAGTGATGAAGAAAGAGTTTTTCGGATTGGAAAAATCTGATATAATTAATTTCATGAGAAGAGCTGGTTATCTCTGCTTGGGTAGGGGTAGCGACGAAGCTGAATTTTCTTTTGTTCGATCTTTTGGAAGGAGTGGCTATCCCAGATTTCACTTATTTATTAGATTTGATAAAGGTAAAGACGCTATATTCAATCTCCATATTGATCAAAAGAAACCTGTTTATGCCGGAAGCAGAGCTCATGCAGCCGAATATGAGGGACCTCTTATAGAAGAAGAAATGAGAAGAATAGAGAGCTTATATGATAAAAAATCCTAAAAACAAGAAGATTGTTGATGTTTTGGAGGAGATAGCTTATCTTATTGAAGTGAAAAGTAGCAAGGAAGGGTTTCGAGTAAGGGCTTATCGCAAAGCGGCTTCGGTTGTTTCAAGCCTTGAAGACAGCTTGATAAAGATCTATCAAAGCGACGGAATAAAGGGTGTCAGTTCCATTAACGGAATCGGTAAAAGTATTTCAGAAAAGATCGAAGAACTTATAAAGAAAGGTGAGATCCAATATTTAAGAGAACTAAGAGATGATACAGCAATACGACAGATTGTAACTCATTACTTTGAAGGTAAGGGAGTGGATCTTACCGAGTTGAAAAAAAGCGCTCGAAAGAGAGACATCGTTTATGCTCGATACACCAAACCGGCCAAACAATTAATAGAGCTCTCCGGAAACGTAAAAAAAGCCAAAGAAGCGATCGATATTGTTTCAAAATGGGCTATTTCTCGCAACCTTGATTACACAATAGAGACGGTATCCAAGAAGTGGCCCGAATTAAAAAGATTGAAGCCGAAGAAAGTTGAAAAAAAACCTTTTTACAAGGGAAATCCTTTGGTCTGGTCAGATCGTAAGAAAAAGTGGTTTGTAATTGATCAAACAAATACTTGGCTTGAATTTGCTGATACAGAAGACAAGATTGAGTGGAAAATTGTAAAATAAAGAATTAAAAATGAAGATAATTTTTTTAGGAACACCGGATTTTGGATCAGTCAGTTTGGAAAAATTGGTGGAAGCGGGATATGAGCCAAGTCTGATCATCACCAATCCTGATCGCCCAGCTGGACGCGGACAAAAACTTAAAGAATCCAATGTTTCGGCTACGGCCAGAAGATTGAATCTTGATACGATCAAACCCGAGAAACTCTCGGATGCAATAGAAAAAATAAAGGAGGTCAATCCTGATTTAATGATCGTTGCCGCTTACGGTCAATATATTCCAAACAGCATAATAGAGATTCCAAAATTTGGGATTCTCAATGTTCATCCGTCTCTTTTACCAAAATACAGAGGATCTTCACCCATTCAATATGCGATATTCAACGGAGACAAAAAAACCGGTGCTACGATAATGCTTGTCAATGACGAAATGGATAAAGGCGATATCTTAGCTCAAAAAGAGATAACTATTTCTGAAAGAGAAATTTATCAAAACCTATTGGAGAAATTGAGTCTTTTGGGGGCTAACCTTTTAATTGAAACGATTCCAGAATGGGTATCGGGAAAAATAAATCCGATCAAGCAAGACGAATGTAAGGCAGTTTATAGTAAAATTTTAACTCGCTATGACGGTAAAATAGATTGGAAAGACGATGCAGGTCGGATAGACAGACAAGTCAGAGCTTTTAATCCTTGGCCCGGAACTCATACATATTTCAATTACAAGGAGGATAAGGAGGAAAGATTACTGAAAGTTTTAAAAGGGAAAGTTCTTGAACAGACTGAATGCGGTCCTTTCGGACCTCCCGGAAAGACATATGTAGCCACCAATGGAAATATAGCGGTTCAGACCGGTAAGGATTTCTTCATAATAGAGGAGTTTCAATTAGAAGGGAAAAACCCAACCAAAGTTTCGGATCATCTTGATAAAAAACTTGATTTAATAGGTATAATTTTGAAATAATATGATTTCATTCAATGAATTGGGACGCGGAGTAAGAATAGTCTTGGATAACGATCCTTATGAGATAATGGAGACAACTCACATGGTGAAAGGAAGAGGAAAATCCGTCCTTCAGGCAAAGGTTAAAAATCTTAGAACGGGTAATTTGCTCTCTAAGACATTCAGGCCGTCGGAATCATTCGAAGAAGCCGACACGTCAAAAACATCTTTGAAATTTCTTTACAAAAACAGAGGTCAATATTTTTTTTGCGAAGATGACAATCCTAAAAACAGGTTCTCATTTGAAGAGCAGACACTCAATCCTGGAGTCGTCTTTTTAAAAGAAAACGAAACAGTGGAAGGGATGCTGTTCAAAGGAGAGATAATCAACATCACTCCTCCAATAAAAGTTGAATTGAAAGTCATTGAAGCGCCTCCGGGGGTGAAAGGAGATAGAGCTCAATCGGGGACTAAACTTGTTCGTCTTGAAACAGGAGCGGAGATGGACGTTCCTCTGTTTATCAAGGAAGGAGATGTTGTAGAAATTAACACCGAAACAAAAGAGTATATTAAAAGAGTTTAGAATTGAAGGCAAATTTCCCTTTTATCCTAAAAGATACCCATCTTTTGAGCCGCCAATGATTGAACTTTTCTAAAAGCTTCGTTTATCCCGTCTTTTACGATTTTTTCTTGATCTTTCGGTGACAGATTGTTATTGAGTGAAATGCTCTCAATCTCCATTTTCCCGTTGACAATTATGATAACACCGTCTTTTTCGATCTCAATCTTCTCTTTTTTAAGCGAATCTTGAAGATCCTTTAATTGCTTAATCTGTTTTAGTTTATCAAACATTTTGGTTGATTTAATCGTTTATAATTTTTTTCAGAGTTTGAAAATCATTGATCAACAACTCTTTTTTACTTCTGTCATAAATTACGCTTGCAGGGTGAAAGAGCGGTAATATCTTAATGTCCTTGGTGGAAAAGACTCTTCCTCTTATCATACTGATGGGAGCAATCTTATCTTTTTCCCCAAATTTTTCAAGAATAAAGTGCGAAGAGAATCTTCCCAAAGTTACAATTATTTTCGGCTCTATTATTTTTAACTGTTCTTCCAGAAACGGTGCATAAGCCTCAATCTCTTCCGGGAAGAGATCTCTGTTGTTTGGCGGACGATCTTTTACGATATTTGTTATATAGACATCTTCTCTTTTCATCTCAATTGATTCAAAGAGTTCGTCCAATATTTTCCCCGCGCTCCCACAAAAAGGCTTTCCTGTAAGAGATTCGTTTTTTCCCGGAGCTTCTCCTATAAAGATGACTTTTGCATCATGGGAGCCTTCCCCTATTACGGGGAAAGTTCCATTCTTCTTTCTCTCTTTAGCCAAGGAAGAACCGTTGAAAGAGAGAACGGCATCTTTTATTTTCTTCATCTGATCTCTTTTATTCATCAAAAGATTTTTTATCTTACAACGCCAATCTGTTATCTGATTTAGAAAGTTCCTCTACAAAAACTTTTAACTCTCTTGGAGAGAGATTGGTTTTTATCTTTTTCTTAATTGATAAGATCAAATCCTTTATCTCTTTGGATGTTTTACCGGAATCTTCTTTGACTTTTTTGAGAGTTTCATTTTCCATTCTCATTCTGAATATCTTTTTTTCGTCTTTGTTTAAAAAATTACTCTCTTCAATCTTTCTGACAACATCATCGCTGTTTGTTATATAAAAGAGATCTTTCTGCATCTTCTCATCCGTCCCAACTCTTTCGGCTTTTCCAGATATTATGTTTTCATATTTACGACACCAAAAACATCGATTATAGGGAGAATCGCATGAAAAATTTGAAGTATCTATCGTCTCTTTAATCTTGATGGCTTTCTTTTTTATTTTAACCAAGGCTTTCTCTGAATCAACGCTTTTTTGAGTTGTTAAATTTGAGCTTGTTTCCAAATACCAATAACTTAATTTTTCAACTTCTTTCTTATAATTGCTTTTAGCTAATATCTGATATATCGGAAGCTGAAGAGAATCGGAGCTCTCTTTACTCTTGCCTGTCTTAAAATCTATAATATGAAGCGAATTATTAGGAAGTACCTCAATCCAATCAAAACTTCCAACCAACTGAATCCCGTCGTAGAGAGTCATTTTTGGTAAATTATCGTCTCTTCTCAATGCTTTTTTAGAAAGAATATCAGACTTCTCCACTTTCTTTATCATGTTCACTCCCCTTTTTTTAAACTCGGCTTCTTGCTTGGGTGATACAAAACCACCAACCTTGCCTTCATAACGGCTCCAGACACGTTCTAATCGCCCCAAGAGAGAAGTTTTGGTCCTTTTTGAGGGTGATAAATCAAGTAGCTCATCTATCACTTCATGAACCGCTGATCCCAAGGAGATGTAAGGATTGACAATTTGAACCCTGTTTCCGGTGTCAGGATTTCTATAGATATTTGCAAAATAGTAGAGACGAGAGCAATTGTCAAAATTTCTAATTGCGGAATGCGATATCCATAATGTTTCTTTAGAATCAATCATTTCACTGTTATCAATCTCGGCTTTCTTTGCGATTCAACTTGTAAGACCAGTAACTCATAAATCCCGCAAAGATTACAATCAGAGCGCTGTACCATCCCGGGATGTTTTTTGCTCCCACTAAGATATCCAATTCAAGGGCTAATCTGAGAAAGTGAAGAATTGAAACAAGAGCAAACAGAATTGTCAGTATAAAAAGGAAAATGTTCTTTTTCATCTCGCTATTTTATCATTTTAAATCTTTTTGAGCAATTAACTCCTCAAAAATCTTGACTTGCTTGTCTATCATTGTTTGTTCGGAGAAATTTTCATCTACAAATGTTTTGGCTCTTTTAACCATCTCTTTAGTCTCTTCCGAGTTTTTCAAAACAGATTTTAATTTTTCAATAAAATCATCAAAGTTATCGGCTACGGCGGCAACTTCTTTTGGGTAAACTTCTTCTTGAATCGGAGACTTGAGTGCAACAACCGGTATTTCCGCAGCCATCGCTTCTCCAATGACCAATCCTTGAGTTTCGGTTTGTGAAGAAAAGATAAAAACGTCAGCGCCTCCATATACGGCTTGAGCTTCTTCTTTAGCCAATCCTCCGGAGAAAAACACTTTATCATCTATTTTTAATTCTTCAGCTTCTTCAATCATTTCTTCAATGTCTCCGGGACCAACAAAAAGAGCTACAGCATTGAATCCGAGATCGTTGATCTTCTTGGTGGCTTTTAGCAATACCTCAAGATTCTTCTCTTTTGAAACTCTTCCTACATGAAGGAGTATTTTGGAAGAGAGATCAATTCCAAATTTTTTACAAATTTCCGCTTTTGTGAATTGTTTTTTTGGAATGGAAATTCCGGTGGGAATTACATAAATCGGGGTCTTTACTCCATAATTGATAAGTTTTCTCTTCATCATTTCACTCGGAATTATGACAGAGTCGGCTTTATTACAGACAGTCTTGGACCGCAGTCTCATTGTTGTTGCCCCGATGGGACCAGCATAAATTCTACCGTATTCCTCCACCATCGTATGATAAAAGACAACTTTCGGTTTCTTGCTCTTGAAGATGAATCTCTCAAAAGCATTGGGAGTCCATGTAATGGTATGGAGCCAATAGGCATCCGGATTAAACTCATCGTCTATCTCTTTTATCTTATTGTAAGCTCCAAAGCCGAAAGTTCGCTCTTCTTTTCCAATCAAAACACCGACACTTTTGGTTATTAAAGAGGATGGAGCCAAATAATGTTCTTTTCTAGTTTTTCCAATTCCGTAATCGGGAGAAACGATAATGGTCTTAATTCCTTTCTTATTGAAGCCGTCGATCGATCTGTTTATCGATATTGTCACTCCGTTTGGTAATGCGTAAGTCAGTGAGCCAATTAAAATTTTCATCATTTTTGTTTTTTAAAATCTTCTAACGAGGTGAGGTCGCTTTCCTTGAATTTTCCAACCCGCGTTCTTTTGAGAGACTTTAAATAGGCGCCGGTTTTTAATTTGCTTCCAATATCTTCCGCCAACGATCTGATATAGACTCCTGGTCCGGTTACGACTCTGATTGAGAGCATCGGATAATCATAAGAAAGAAGATCAATCTTTTTGACTAAAACTTTTCTTGGCTTTAAATCGGGATCCTGGCCTTTTCTGGCAATCTGATAAGATTTCTTACCCCTTATTTTTATGGCGCTGAACCTGTGTGGCTTTTGGTCGATTATTCCCTCAAACGATTTTAAAACTTTTTTAATTTCTTCAATTGTTGGCTTCCTGCTACTGGCTTCCGATATCGGTCCTTCCCCGTCTCCCGTAAGGCTGGTTTTTCCAAGCATCACTCCCGATAAATATTCCTTATCCTCTTTTTGAAGAGCATGTAATTTTTTTGTATTTTTTCCGCCAACACCGATAATCAACAATCCTTCGGCCAACGGGTCGAGCGTTCCCGCATGACCCACCTTATCAGCCTTGGTTAATTTTTTAACTCTCTCCACTAATTGATGTGAAGTTAAGCCTTTGGGTTTATAGACTGCAAAGACGCCCTCCATTATAAAAATATGATGATAATAACAGTCATAACAAAAGTTATGACAAGAGATGTCGTAAACAAGACGCGAAGCTTTCTTTCCTCAAAAAGAACAAAGTTTTCCAATTTCTTTTTGATTTTTCTTTTCGGAGAAAACAAAAAGATCGCTCCCAATAAAAAAAAGAAGCCAAAAAGAATAATATAGAGAAACGAATCACCTTTCTGATGCCATATCATAACAGAGAAAATCAAAGATAATAATCCCCAAACCCAAAAAGATAAAAAATATGATATATTATAAATTAATCGTTTGACTTTCTGAGGTTTTAACAACCCGACAATCGAGAAAAAAACCGCCAACAATCCAACTAAGCCTAAAAGATGTTTCATCTGATTTATCTATTTTCTAATTATCTTCCTTCCGGTGGATCTTACTTTTCTAATCTTACCTATTATAAAAGAATGAGTATCTTCTTCAAGTCCCAATGTTTTGGCGTTCAGTATGTGACCGGGAAATATTTCGTCTTTTTGGTAGATTAACTTTTGAGAAAAACAATCAACATCAACAAAGAATCCTTCCGGTTCTATTTCTCGCCACCCTTCAGGTGATCTCTCTGTTGCAGGATAATAAATTTCAACGGTTTCTCCCTTGGAGATCGCGGAAGCAACCACTTTCAAAACATTTCGATAATCCATTATCTCGATTCTTTGAATCATCTTAATTCAATTATAGTTGTATATTGAAATTTTTTCCAGTCATTAAAAATTAATAATTGAAAAGCTTTTATAATTATAATAGACTAAAAAGTGTATGAAGGTTCAAGATATAATCAACCTTATGGATTCGCCATCAAAAGATGACACAGATCTTGTCTTAAGAGCTTTTAATTTTGCGGAATCGGCTCATAAAGATCAAAAAAGATTTTCCGGCGAACCTTATTTCACTCATGTATATGAAACTGCAAAAACGTTGGCTAAGTTGGGAATGAGTGCGACGACAATATCAGCCGGTCTTTTACACGATTCTTTGGAAGACGGAGTTGCTTTGGAAGATGAAATTAGAGAGATTTTTGGAGCCGAGATTCTTTTTTTGGTTAAAGGAACCACTAAACTTGGAAAATTAAAATACAGGGGAGTTGAGAGACACACCGAAAGCCTTAGAAAGCTTTTTGTTGCAATATCTCAAGACATCAGAGTCATTATCATAAAATTGGCCGATCGTCTCCATAACATGATGACACTTGAGTATGTGCCGGAGCACAAAAGGAAAAGAATCGCCGCAGAAACGCTTGAAATATATGTTCCGATCGCTTATAGATTGGGAATCAGAAAATTTAATAGAAAACTTGAGGATTTGGCTTTTCCTTATGTTTATCCAAATGAGTATAAAAAGACCAAAGAGTTATCAAGAGCAAGAGCTAAAGAGGATCAGCAAAGATTGGAGAGGTTTCAAAGAGCGGTTAAAAAAACTTTGGCAAAGAAAGGAATGACCGATTTTAACGTTGATTACAGACTTAAAACCCTTTATAGTCTTTTTAGAAAACTTGAAAGAAAAGATTGGAACATAGAGAAGATTTATGATATTTCAGCCTTACGAATAATTGTTAACACCGTTGAAGATTGCTATATTGTATTGGGAATAATTCATGGCAGATGGAGACCTCTTCCGGGAAGGATCAAGGATTATATCGCTTTTCCGAAACCAAACGGTTACCAAGCTCTTCATACAACAATTTTTACCGGTTATGGCAATGTTATAGAGATTCAGATTAAGACTAAAGAGATGCACAGAGAAGCTGAATTCGGTATCGCGTCTCACATCAACTACAAATCAAAAAATCACAAAGACAAGACCGATAATTTTCTATGGATAAGAAGGCTTCTTCCATTCAAGCCCAACTTCAAAGAGAATGAGCAAGAAAGCATCGATTTTAAAGATGTCCCGGCTTGGATAAAAGATTTAGTTGATTATCAAGAAAGCGAACATGGTAATATAGACAAAGAGGAATTAAAAACGGATTTCTTCCAGCAAAGAATATTTGTGTTTACTCCAAAGGGAGATGTCGTTGATCTGCCTATAGACTCAACCCCGATAGATTTTGCCTATGCGATACACTCTGATATTGGAAACAGTGTTTCCGGAGCTAAAGTAAACGGTAAAATGACGTCACTTGAATCACCCTTGTTGAATGGAGATATTGTTGAGATTATGACAAAAAGATCCGGATTACCGAGAAGAAAATGGTTGGATTATGTGAAAACTGCTTCTGCTCGGAAGCACATCAGAGCGGCGATTCAAAAATCAGATTAAATTTCCGTCTTTATCTATCTCTCCGTTTCGTATTCTTGTTGATGATATCGGCTTTCCATCTTTAGCCAAGAGAAGATCAACTTCTACAATCTCCAAAGGAGTCTTTCCCTCTTTCTCTCTTTTTTCATTTATCTCTTCTGCGGTTTCTTTATTATCTTTTGTGACCACAATTCTTTCAAAAGAGTCATCCAAACTAAACCCGATCGAATCTTCAATTTTTTTTATCTTAATATTCTTATTTTGAGAATTTGCAAATCTTAAAATAGAATTTTCTCTTTCTTTATAATCTTCAACCTCTCTCTGTTTTCTTTGCAAGGCCATCTTATTGGAAGTTAGTCCGACAACGACAATTCCAAGCTTAAAAGCGTTTTCAAGAAGGGTTTCGTGACCTTTATGGAAAAGATCAAACGTTCCCCCAACAATTGTTTTCTTATCAATCATTTTTTATTTATTTTTTAAAGTTAATAAACAAACCATCGTTTGAATATCGATTGGTTTATCTCTTCTGTAAGAGAAATAGTCTTCATCGGAACAAAATGTGCAATCCGGATGAACCTCAATATTTTTTACAAGAACTCCGGAGTGGATTAACCTATCTTTAGCATCTAATTTAAGATCGACAAAGGTTTTACTTCCTTTTTTTCTGACATTTTTAAATTTACTCGCAATCTCTTTCCCCACTTCAAAATGGTTTTTACAAATTCCAGGACCGATGATTGATCTTAATTCTCTTAAATCCGATCCAAATTCGTTTTTGTAAAGATTTACGGCATTCTCTATGATATTGTTTGTCAATCCTTTCCACCCGACATGTAAAAGTCCAATGACGTTTTTTCTTGAATCAAACATGAAAAGAGGAAGACAATCAGCAACAGTCACGGATAGAAGAAATTTAGAATTATCAGTTATCAGTCCGTCACAATGTTTAACCTCATTATTGTTGTTAACGATCTCCACTTTTGAAGAATGTCTCAATATCGGAACAATTAAAGTTTTATTCGATAATCCCGTTTCTTTGACGAAAGATTCGAGATTAGTTTTTCCGAGCGGGAGTCTCATGTTGCCGTCTTTTCTTTTTGACATTCTTGCAATCACTCCGTCACCAATATTGAATTGTAGCATATTTTATAGAAAAGGGATGTTGAGTACATCCCTTTATTTTAATGGCTAATTAGTGGGAGGAGATAAGATCTCTTTGATCAGTAATGAAATTTTCTTGCCTCCAAGATCCATGACGGCCGTTTCCCCCAACTTGAGGTTTTGAATACACCTGCCCACCGGACTCTTTATCGATACCGGAGCGTAAATATCAGAGTTGTTTCCATAATTTATATGACCTTCCAAGATGATCTTAATCTCTTCTTCACCATTATAATCAATAACAGCTCTGTTGCCAATCTTCAGAACGTCGTTTTGATCTTCAGTGATCACTATTTGAGCCATATCTCTGATTGACTCCAGTTCTATCAGCCTTCTCTCAATAACTCTTTGATTGAGAGAGTCTTGATGATATGCCGGATCAAAGTTATCGCTTTTGAAGCATTGAACGCCTTTGGCTCGACTCTCTATAGCCTCCCTTAACCTCACTTTCTCATTTTGAATTTCAACCAAAAGAGCTTGATAAGTCCACGGAGTTACCATTAACAATTTTAAAACCTCCTTTTTAAAGATCTGTTAAGCGTCTTTATTATACTACAAGATTTTTATTTTACAAGATTAGAGAATTCCTTCTATTCCATCTATTAAAATCACGATTTTCGATGCCGTTGTGATCTGCTTTCCGGTTTTAATGATTTGTTCCTTGGCAAAAGCTCTATCATTGTCGTCAGAAAGTTCCTCTGTCAGATCACCACTGAAATTGAGATAGAGTATTCTCTCTTCCAATTTAACGGATAACAATTTCGTCTTTGGATTGATTGCAGAATAAAAGCCGTTGGCTTTTTCATTTGGATTGGGTCCTTCAATCAAAGATTCAAACAAGGTCGTTGAGATTTGACTTTTTGAGATATTTCTTGCGACCGGAAAAAGATCTTTACCCTCGCCAAGTTTTCTAAAGAAAATCGAAAAATTGATGAGATCTTCTTTATCACTTCCGACTTTTATCAATCTGTTATCCGTTTCGGAGAATATATTATCCGTTATGGCGTTAATAACTTCTCCATTTAGAACGAGAACGACTATTTTGTGCACAACCAAATCTTCAACTAAGTCTTCCTTACTTCTGTCTCCATAACCCCTATATGTCGAGTTAAAATTGAAAGATATTGAGTAATCTTTAGACTCAATGAACTCAAGATCCGAACCGTCAAAAGTATAAGTGGGAGAATTGTTTAGAATCCATTCTTTGGCTATCTCTTCGGGAGTGACGACAAAACTCTTTTTTATTCTAGGTAAATACAGGATTCCGATAGTCAGAAGAGCCACTGTTAGGATAATTAGAATTATTGTATTTTTTTTCATCTTTTTGAGTTAATTAACTTGAAGTATTCTCTTTGAGTTTCAAAAATTATCTCTTTCGTTTCATATGGCTCGGGTATCTCTTTGAAGATAAATTTCTGAAATTTACCCGCCGTTTCGATTTGTAAATCTCCATACTTGAAAATGGTTGGTATAAATCCTTTTATATCGACAGTTATATCTTGTATCTTTGTATGGGAAATACTGGATATGGATCTATTGAATATTGAATTAAGCTCAACGTGAATTGTCCTTTGATTGGTGATAATCCAATAGTCGAGATAGTGAATTGTTAGAAAAACAAAAGTTACCTGCCAAAGTAGAATAAGGAGCAGGGATATCCCAAACAATATTGTTAAGAAAAAATCTTCTGGTAAAAATTCATTTAAATCTCTCGAAATTGATAGAAAAGGAATTGTTATTGCGATCAGAAACACAAGGAGAAATGAGATAAGATAAGGAGTAATCTTCAAAAAGAGAGCAATCGGATGTCTTCTCTTTATCTTTAATGCCGATTCCCCTTCTCTTAATATGTTCATATGATAAAAAGTAAAATAATAAAGGAGACGGTTATGAGAAATAACGACCCCCACTTATAAATCAAAAGAAAATTTTTTGATCTCTTGTCCGGAAGATCAAATTTTTTAAAATGATAAAAGAGAATCCAATTCACACCCAGGGAGATTAGAATTATAAGAAAATAAGCAACAACGAAAACAGTGTTCATAAAATCAATCTTATTATAATAACAAAAAAAAACAAGGAGAGTCAGATCTCCTTGTTTTTCAAGAGAGACAATAAACTATTCTGCCTCAATCTCTTCCACAGTCTCTCCGGAATCTTCAATATCCACCTCGTCAACAACAGGCTCTTCGAGGTTCTCTTCAAACTGAGGTCCAAAATCTATATCAAATTCTGGTTCAGTAATCATCTCCTCTTCATCAATAATTTCCGGGGTTTCAACTTCTTGGTTGTTTCTGGTTGCAAGAATCAAAATCAGCGCAAGAACAACAACAACTACAAGAATTATAATGATAGACTTTTTTGACATTTCTCAATCATTTTAAGGTTATCTTTTAAAATCATCGACCTTTTATCGAATTTCGGAATTTAATCTAATAATTTCTTTCTCTACATCCTTTATCGTCTTCTCTATCTCTTCTTCGCTCATAAGACTAATTTCGTCTCTTATCTTCTGGATGTCAATTGATGAATTATCAAGAACTTCATCTATTTCTCGAGAAAAAGCCTGAGTTTTAATTGAATGAAAAGTAACTATAATCACCCCGGAAACAAGAACAAAAACAGCTATTAGGACGGCTCTTATAAAGTCTCTGTTTTTCATGTTAGACAATTTTATCATTAAACAATTAATTTGTGAAGAGTTTAAGGAATAAATATAACTCTGTTGTCATCAGCGTGATATCGATAATCGGTTTCGTTTGAGATAAGATTGATGATGTATCCGTTGGTAAGTTTTTGATTATAATTCTCACCGGGAGCGGAAGTTCCTAGAGTAGAATCAGAGAAGACGACCGATTCAATATCACTAAACTTTATTTCAGAAACATCAATTTTCAATCTCTCTGCAAGATCTTTTTTTGCAGCTAATACTGGAGCGGTTTCATTCTCCTTAATCATATCCGTTTCTTGATCAACTTCGAGCTCGGACTCAAACTCGACTTCAACCAAAGGACATCTGATTTCCGCCACCTTTTTAGAGCCTTCACCTTCAAGTCTAAGCATGATTGGGTCTTTTAAATAATTCATTTTCACGCTTATCATGTCTCCTTCTTGAGTGATTTTTTCAACGAAAGCGTCTTCGGGAACGACCTCCGAACAAAGAATTGAGGCGGAGTCTATCGTCGCCGCAAGAGATTCTGTGAAGATGTCTTCTTCTATCTCGCCCCCTTGAAGATACTCTTTGTAAAAGCTTGTTATACTTGCCACTTCTAAATCTCTTTTCTGGATAAGATAGACTGTTAAGACCACCGCCATGATAAGAGTCATTACTATAAGAAAGTGTTTTATTGCAAATCCGTCTTTTCTCATGAAACAGATTCTACCTTATTTTCAAGTTTTTTCAAGGAATTACTTCGCATATTCGCAAATTCGCCTAAAATCACAATAACGACAATGCCAACCGGGAGTCGGGTTGAATTCTCCTAAATTAATCTCTTCTGCTTTTCGAAAAATCCTTTCAAGAGTCTCTTTCTTCCTCTTCTGATCAGCCGTGAAAGATATTTTTTCTCCCTCTTCTATGAAGTTGAAAGTTAATTTATTTACTTTCAAACCGAAAGCCCTTTCAGTTGCGATTTGATAGATAACCAATTGGTCTTTCTCTATTGATGAGATTCTTTTTTTAAATTTTCCGGTTTTAAAATCTATAATTTCAACTCCATCACTTAAATTATGAATGGAATCAATCTTCCCTTTAATCCAATAATCATCAAGTTTTACCCTGAATGATTGCTCTAATGCGGGCTTATCTTTAATTATTGCTATCGGAGGCGGATTCTTCTTATACTCATTATAAACTCTTTTTATTATCTTCTCACCAATGAGATATTTTTCTTTTTTGCTCTCTTGAGAACCGTACCAATCGTCGGGCCAACAAGATTTATATAGAGATATCGTTTCTCTCATTGTTATTTTTCGATCAATTCGCGCTTTAGAGAACTCGTAAATCGCCTTATGCATCAATTTTCCAAATATTTGAGAAGGCTTATCTCTTGATGGGATCATTAAAACATGGGTGAAAAAGTATTGATGAGGACATCTCGTATAGGCGGCTATCTTGGTAAAAGAGATGTCTTTTATTTTTCCATAACTCAATTGACCCTTTTTTTCGTTCTTCTTATATTTTTCGTCCTTTAAAATAGGCTCTTTTTCAAAAAATCCAAGCTCTATTAAGAAACGAGAAATTCTTCTTTTTTGAGCTCCTCCATAATCATCAGCCGAAGTGAAAGTTATTCCGTCTTTTGCTCTAGTCATCGCCACATAGAAAAGTCTTCTTTCTTCTTTAAGATGATCTTCCTTTGTCTTTTTAACACCGAGGGGAAGATCAATTGGATCGGGTTTTGCGTCAGCGGGAAATCTTCTGTCAACCATATTTGCAATAATCACATGACTGAATTCCAACCCCTTGGCGGTATGAATCGTCATAATCTTTACAGAATTTTCTTCTTCAAACTCTGAAGCTATTGATCCTGATTCTCCGGAGTCCAACTCAAAATTAATTTCTTCCATAAAGCCCTTCAGTCTGTTGGAAGGATTTGATTCTTCAAACTGCTTAATTCTGTCAAAGAATTGATTCAAATAGATAAAGTCCTCAATTCTATTAGCCTTGCTTAATTGATTTAAAAGTCCTGACTCATTAAGAAAAGATATATAGATCTCTGAAACGGAATTATGTATTGAAAGAAGAGAATCTTTCTCAACCATCTCCACTATCTTTTTGATCTTTGATACGGATTCTTTGGATAAATCTGATACTGAATCCACTTGAGTCAATGTCGCATAGATCGATTGTGATTTTTTGTAAGAGTACTCGGTTAATTTTACAATCTCATTCGGTTTCAGTAAAAAGAAACTTAAAACTCTGTAAACAGCAGAAGCTTCGTGATAATTATCCAATAACCTGAAATAAGCTAAAATATCCAGTATTATCGGTTTCAGATAGAGTCCTTTCATGGATAAGAATCTGCAAGGAATTCCCCTTCTTTCACAATCCGTTGTTATCTTTTGGGCGTCGTTATTGGTTCTCGTCAATACAGCGATATCTTTAAAATCATACATTTCATTAATTTCAATTATCTTTTCGCTTATGCCCCTTAACTCCATATCCAACGATTTAAAGTGTAAATGTTCTATATCGCCTTTTCCTTTTCTCGTTGATTTCAACGGTTCCGCCTTGTCATTATCAACTGTTATAAATTTATGAGACAAGTCCAGAATATTTTGAAAAGAGCGATAATTTTTCGAAAGATTAATCGTTTCAGTTTTGGGATGATTTTTCTTGAAAAGATCTAGATTATTAGACGAGGCTCCGCGCCATCGATAGATTGATTGATTGCCATCAAGGCAGATGACGATGTTTTTTCTTTTCTTGGCTATCTGATTGACTATTTCGTATTGAATTCTATTAGTATCTTGAAATTCATCTATAGTAATGTATTTAAAGTTTCTTTGTAATTTTTTAAGAATGAGGGGTCTTTCTTTAAAAAGTTTGAGCGTATAGATAAGAAGATCTCCAAAGTCAAGGGAATTATTATCCAAAAGGATTTTTTGATAAGTTTGATAAGCTAAAGCAATCTCCTTAACTCTTTCTTGGTCAGGTCCTTTTTTCTTGGAAAGATTAAGATAATTTTCCACTGAAATCATCTCGTCTTTACATCGAGAAAAATGAGTTAAGAGCGTATTGATGAATCTATGAGGACCTCCAATCGGCTTATAATAAGAAAAATCAAACTGATCAAACTCTTTAGCCATTAGAACTTTAGAACTGATATCATCGATCAATCTGAAATCAACAGGGAGCCCTATATCAACGGAATGATTTCTTAATATTCTCTCGCAAAATGAGTGAAACGTTAATATCCAAAAATCAGAATAAGCATACGATTCAGGCAAAGCTTGCTCCACTCTGTCATGCATCTCCGAAGCCGCCTTATCCGTAAAAGTAAGGGCCAATATCTCATCGGGAAGTGCTTTTTGCAAAGAGATCAATTGTGCGATTCGATGAGTTATTACAGCGGTTTTTCCGGTTCCGGCCCCCGCTTTAATAATAAGAGGTCCATCTTGATGCAAAACTGCTTGTTGTTGCTCTTTATTAAGCTTTAGATTCATTTTCGCTCTTTTCTCTTAGTATTCGATCAAGAATATTTCTGATTTTCAACAATGAATCATCATCAATAATCGATACAGCAAAAGACTCGGGAAATTTTTCTTTTATATTAAACATCTTTTTCTCCAATTCTTTCTTATCTGACAGATCTGATTTGGTAATCATTACGAATTCGGGTTTAGAAGTTAATCCTTTTCCGTAGAGATCTAACTCTTCTCTTATGAGCTCATAATCCCTTAAGAAGTCATCCGATTCTGAAGATATGAGATGAAAAAGAATTTTGGTTCTTTCAATATGGCGCAGGAACTTGATACCCAATCCTTTTCCTCTTGATGCCCCGGAGATCAATCCCGGAATATCAGCCAATATCAGCCCGTTATATGCCCCCAAATGAGGTTCCAGTGTAGTGAAATGATAATTGGCAACTCTACTCTTGGCCCCGGTCAGTATATTCAAAAGGGACGACTTCCCGGCATTAGGAAGCCCGATCAATCCGACATCGGCGATCAATTTAAGTTCAAACTCAATTTCGGCTTCAATTCCAGGTATTCCTTCGGTGAATTCTTCCGGACTGGTATTGATCGATGATCGGAATGAAAAATTACCGCGACCTCCTTTGCCTCCCTCCGCCAAGACAACCCTTTCACCAATTTTTATCACTTCTTGACTGCTACCGGTAGTAAGATTGAAGATTACCGTTCCAACAGGAATCTTAAGAATTATATCTTTGCCAGAATGACCCGCTCTGCAAGAACCTCCACCAATTTTTCCGTTATCCGCTCGAAACTCTTTCTTGTATCTGAACTGCCTTAAAGCTCCGATATCGGAAACTCCTTCAGCGATGACGTCGCCTCCCGATCCCCCATTTCCTCCGGTTGGGCCCAATCTCATCTTCTCTTTGCTAAAAGCGACGATTCCGTCTCCGCCCTTACCACCCGATACTTTTATCTTTATCTTATCTATCAACATCTATCGTCTCTTCTGAATCTTTTTCGATATCTTCTTTTATCTCCTCAAACTCATTCTCAATCTCCTTGAGCCTCTTCCTGCTCTTCTTTATGATTTCAGCAGCTTCTTTGACTTTTCTCAAACTCTCCTCTATATCAAGATCCTCTCTCTCTTCAAACCAATTTGTTATATCGGATAATTTCTTTAAATTATCGCTAAGGTTTTCTTTACTCATTTTTTATTATTTTCTTAATAATTGATTCCATTGAACCGTCACAAACTTTAAGCTCTAATAAGTCGTCTTTTTTAAAACCCTTTACTGTTTTTACAATCTTTTTGTTTGAAAAAATCATACTGTATCCCAAGCTAAGTTGTTTTTCCGGATCATTGTTTAAAACTCTTTTCTCAAGATTGTCGATTTGATTAGACAAATTCTTCTTCAAAAAATGAAACCTGCTTTTTAAATCATCCCATCTTAACAACAAACTCTTCTCTTGAATGTCAATCCTATCTTTTAAATCTTTAATCAAAAATAAACCGGATTTAGACAATTCCTTCTTCTTATCCAATATGGAAAATCCCATTCTTAGTATCTCTTTATTGATCTTTGTAATGCCGGCCTGATATTTTTTAAAAATCAAATCAAGAGTACTTATTGCTGTTTCAAGGGTGTCGTTAAGTTTCTCTTTAATCAAAAAAAGGGTTGATTCAAATCCTTTCATTATTACCACCTCAGCAATATTAATTTTATCTATCGCTTTTTCCCAAGAAGTGTTGATTAATTGAGCAGTTGCAGTTGGTGTTGATTCTGAAGCGTCTGCCGCTAAAGAGACTAATGTGACATCTTTATGATGCCCGATCCCTGCAATTACGGGTACGGGAAAAGAGGCCACTTCTCTGACTAAAGTTTCATTATCAAAAGCCATTAAAGATTCCAACGATCCACCTCCTCTTATTATCACAAGAACATCTATTTTCTCTTTTTTAAAAAGATTAATCGCCCTTAGAAGTTTTTCAACCGCCTCTTGTCCCTCAACCCTCGAATCAATCGCCTTTATCTTGAAGCCGAACTTTCCAAGATTGCTTGTAAAATCATGTATCACCGTTCCGCTGCGCAAAGATGTTATAATCCCGATTCTTTGAGGATATTCCGGAATTTCACGTTTTTTATCCAAATCAAAGACACCTTCCTTTGAAAGTTTCTCTTTCAACTCATCATAAGCTTTTTTTAAAGCTCCTTCTCCGACCAACTCAACTGTCTCTGCTTTAAAACTAAGCTGACCACTTACCGGATAGATATCAACTGACCCAAAAAGAATCACCTCAATTCCATTTTTAAGATCAACTCCGCAGATCTGATAATTATATTTCCAAATAACACAACGAAGAGTATTACCATTCTTTTTGTCTCTTAAAGAGAACCAATAATGTCCATTGGCGTCTCTTTTTAGATCGGAAACTTCACCGATCAATCGAGCTCTTATTCTTCTCAAAACTTCATTGGTGAATTCTATGAATTGAGAAACCTCAAGCGGAGTTTCAGACCCCAACCTATATCTTTTTGTGAAATCCATTATCTTTAAATTATCATTCATACCTTAAAGCATCAACTGGTTCCATCTTCGCAGCTCCCCGTGCTGGAAAGTACCCTGAAAGGCAACCGATTAAAAATGAGAACAGTAACCCAAAAAATATCAATGAAAACGAGATGTGAGCTTCAAGGTAGTTGTAATCGCCACGATTTAATATCAACTCGACTATTTTAGAAAAACCGATCCCGGAAATCACTCCTCCGATCCCACCTATAATACCTATGATTCCGGACTCGAATAAAAAGATTAGATTGATATGATTTCTTTTGGCCCCGACAGCTTTCAGAATTCCGATCTCCTTAGTTCTCTCTTTTACAGAAGTGAACATCGTATTCATAATTCCAATTCCACCGACAATTATTGCAATACTGGCAAACAAGAAAATTGCGGCTTGTAATGTCTTTAATATTCCGTCAACCATATCGGAAACCGTGTCACTAGCTAAAACAGAGAAATTTGCCAAATCCTCCCCAGCTCTTCTTTTTTTTGTTTCTTCAAGAGAGTTTTTAATGTTTTCCACAACAACTGATGTTTCAAATCCGGAAGAAACTTTCGCCATGGCGACCGGAGCTTCATCTCTTTGTCCGGTAATTTCTCTCAAATTATCAATATCCATAACAATCATCGAATCATCTTGTTTATTCCCCATAGATTTCAAAATGCCACTCACTATAAAGCGTTTACCTTTAATTGTTAACTCATCCCCGATTTGTAATCCGGGGAAAATCTCTTTGGGAACGATTTGTCCAACTAAAACTTCTCTCTTTCCTGTCCTTGGAAAGGATCCTTCAGTTGTGGTCCATCCCATATCTTCTTTGAGTATATCCGATCTGTGATCAAGTTGAGTTCCTGACAAAAAGACCGTTTTAGCTCCAGCTCCATATCTTACAACTTCCGCCCCTCTTGATGTTGTTATAACAGAATCCACTCCGCGAGATTTCTCAATGGCGATAATATCGGATCTAGTCAACATACTTCCTCCGACTACACCCGTGAAAATGTCTTCACTGGGAACGATGATTATCAGGTCTCCTCCCATCATCCTTAATTCTTTTGTTATTGAGTTTTTCAATCCTTCGCTTAAAGAAATGAGAGCCACGACTAAAAATATCCCAATAACTATTCCCAAAATCGTAAGCCAACTTCTTAACGGCCTTACTCTTAAGTTTCTTACCGCCATTTTTAGATATTGTAAAATCATTCTATTTCACCATCTTTTATTCTAATCACTCTATTACCGTAACTGACAAGATTATTGTCATGAGTCACCATTATTATGGTTCTTCCTTTTTTAAGATTCAATTCTTTCAGAATCTCCATTATCCTCTCTCCTGTTTTTGAGTCCACGTTTCCTGTCGGTTCGTCGGCAACAATAATGTCGGGGTTATTCATCAGTGCTCTTGCTATCGCAACCCTTTGACTTTCGCCACCGGAAAGCTCATTTGGTCGATGATTAATCCTTGTACCCAAGCCAAGACTTTCCAAAATGGTTTTGGCTTTAGCCACAGACTCTTCTTCAGAGACGCCTTGGAAGATAGCCGGGATCATTACGTTCTCAATCGCTGTCAAGTGTGATAAAAGGTTGAATCGTTGAAAGATAAACCCGATTCGCTTGCCCCTTAATTGGGCTAAACGATCTTCGTCAAGAGATGATATCTTTTCATTTTTAAAAAAGATATCTCCTTTGGTTGGAGTGTCAAGGCAACTAAGAAGGTTAAGTAGTGTTGATTTTCCCGAACCGCTTGGTCCGAGAATTATGACAAAATCTCCTGAAAATATCTCAAGATTTATCTTTTTTAAAACGTTGAGTTTTAATTTTCCGAAATTATACTCTTTTGAAACATCGTTTAGTTTTATCAACAATTCGTTCATTTAAGTGTAACCAATCTATCCCCCTCTCTTAATCCCGACAATATTTCAACATTTCTATCGGTGCTTTTCATTCCAATTTCCACCGAAGTTTTGACAAATCCGTCATCACTGACAAGAAGAACTGAATTGTCCTTTATATATGACTCGGGAATAAAAATAACTGATTCTTTCTTTTTCGTGATAATAGTAACATCTGAAGTCATACCAAACATAACCTCCTCGGGAAGATTCTCTATGCTGATTAATACTTTGTAATTGACAATTCCGTCGATTATTTTAGGCGCTTGATCGATAAAAGCAACTTCTCCAAAAAAAACTTCTTTTGGAAAGGCAACGATCTCTATCTCTACAGGATTACCGATTGATACATCAATTATGTCACCCTCGTAAATGAAGACTTCGGCATAATAAGATTGATCCAACAGGAATGAAACGATCGCTGTTCCCGCCATGACAAATTCATTCGGTTCTGAATTTACTCTGAATAAAGTTCCATCATAAGGCGCTCTTATTTCAGATTCTTTTAGCATCTCTTGCGCCAAATTAAGATCAAAAGTGGATTGATCGACTCTAATTTGAGCAAGATCAACCAACGACTCGATGGACGATAATTGCTCAAAGGCTAAATCAAGAGCACCTTCGGCTGTTTTTAAATTTCTTTTAGCCGCCAGAACTTCCGAATCTTTACTTGTTGTTAATGTTTCAATCGATCCGATTAAAGATACTATCGATGAAAGAGAGAGATTAGTTGATGATTTTTGAGTCAATATCTCGGCAATCTCATTTTGCGCCGATTGATAGCGAACTCTGTCTTCCAATATCTCCTTTATCAAGTCTAAATTTGAATAAGTTAAATTAAGACTCGCTTCAGTTTCCAAAAGAGTTTCTTTAATCAATTCTTTGTTTTGCTCGTCAATTAAACTCCTCTTCTCTTTTACTTTATCCAATGATGATTTTATCTCATCTCTCGCGTTTAAAGCTTTTCGAGCATCCGAAGTGTAGAATTGAGAAAAACAATTTGAAACGATTTCTGAAACCGTGTCATACGTCAGATCAGTCGACAATATTACTTTGTCAATGCTCGAAATCGATTCTTTATAGAGGTTATCCAACCTTTTATCGGTCAAATCTTTTGTCGTTTCAAAACCCTCAAACGACAAATCAAAATTAGATTGAGCGTTATTCAAATTAATCTTTGCCTCCTGAAGCTTACCTCCGGGGTTCATCAATTGATCGTACTCAATTTTCGCCGCTGTCAAAGCGTTTTCAGCTCTCTTAAGATCAATTTTGAGTTTGTCGTTATCCAATGAAGCAATAAGATCGCCCTTTTTAACTTGATCCCCTTCTTTTAAGAATATTTTGGATATTACTCCCGAAACCCCAAATGATAAATTTATCTCTTCACCTCTTTTTATTGCTCCAACTTCAAAGATTTCTTTGATCAAATCTCCTCTTCCGACTTCAATCATATCTTCTGTGGATCCGTTCTTTTTTACTGCGACTCTATATCCGACTATCAATAGTAAAAATATCAGAGACGCGATTATAATGCGTCTTTTTTTCATTGATTAATAAAGTACTTTTTTGTAATGTCAATTAAAAATTCAACAATCTTTATATGCCTTTCTTCATCTTCAGCTATTCTTTCTATAACCGCTTTCTCTTTCGGATCATCTAAAAACGGGATTATCTCTTGACAGGCTTCTAAAGCTCGTTGCTCATATTCCAACCCTTTTTCCAAATCAAAGAGGAAGTCTTCCTTGTTTATTGAACACTTTGCCATGATTATTTTTGATGTTTCTTAATAATTATTCCGACCTCTTCTTTGTGTCTTTCAGAATCTTTAAAAAGAACTTCACAATGATCCTTAAAAAACTTGTATTCTCTTTCTGGAAAGCATTCTTTGAGATCGGTATCTAAAAGAGCTTGATAGAACTCAATCATTGTGGTCTCGATGCGTTGTTCCGCCAAAAGATCATTCAAAAGATCTTCTTTTTTGTTTTCCGGCATATTTTCATATTTAGTTTATATAACACATTTTAATATAAAGCGGTGATATGTAAAGAAAGAGGGAAGACATTGCTTCCCTTAACCCATTGAAACACCGCAAAAGCTCTTAGAATACTTTGAAATGAATTTGGCCAAATAAGCTGAATCTTTTCTAAGACGAACAACGGTTCTCTGCTTCTCTTTCGGAACGAGCCAATAACGAAGACCCTCGACGTTAAAACTGACTTCCCATAGCGATAAATCTCTTAAAGGTCGCACAAAAGAGTTATAAGCGTCGATTATCCCTTCAAGTTTTGTCAAATCTTTTTCAAAAGAGATAACAACCCAAGGAAAATCGTAATGCCAATCGGAACCCTCATGTCCTTCACAACTTCTCTCGGTTCTAATCCCCGAATTATTAAGGGAGAAGACCAATTCTTTTATTCCCGGGTCAAGGATTCTATCTTTACAAAAGATACAAAAGTCATCATCTATAGAATAATTGTGTCCCCTTTTGCAATTATAACACACAAGAAAAGCTTTCATTTGTATCCTCCTTTCAAATATACTTGTGATTATTGCGTGCTCAAACTCTTGAAAAGGCAAGCTTAAAGCTTACCCTCATCTGTAAAATCGTAACCAACCCCAAAAAAGAGTTTTTCCAAAAAAATTATGACCACACGATCTGCAAAAATATTCAGATAATTCAAACCGACGAAGCGGTCCAAGAACTCTCGTAATGCGCCTGGAGCGACATTTGGGACAAAATCTTTCTTTGAAAATTGTTATCAATTTTACACCCCTTCTCTAAATGAACTGCCTTCTATTCTACCCTTTTTTGCTTTTTTGTCAAATATCTTTTTTGATAGTCTTTTTCTTCTGAAAGAGTTTGAAAACCTGTGAGCTTCATCTCTTATTCTTATCAAAAGATTCGAGAAAGAAGGACTGATATCTTCCTTTTTTGTTGATACGATCTTGTCACCTCCATACTCTGATATTCCTAAAACATCAATATTTAAGTCTCTCTTTGAAACGATCTCTTCAAAAACTCTAACTTGAGCCATCCCGCCATCAACCAGAATAAGATCCGGGTACTTCCACTCTTTTCGATTTAATCTTCTCTCCAAAATCTCTCTAAGTGATCCAATATCATCACCAGCCGAAGCTTTTTTAATTTTGAATAGCCTGTAACCGTCTTTGTCAAAATCTCCATCTCTATACAAAACCATTGCTCCGACTTGCTCTTTCCCTCCAAAGTGAGATATGTCATAGCCTTCTATTCTTTTGAATTTGTCAGTCTCTACTAAAAACTCATCTCTGTTTATCAAGAGAGAATCGTCTATCATTTCTATCAATTTTGCACGATTTGGAGAACTCTTTTTAAAAGCATCTTTGTCACCTTTGAGGAACAAGATCAGATCGTCAATTATCTTCTGATAATCTTTCTTTGATATCTCTCCGGTACATTTACCAGGACAAAGAAAAATTTGCCTGTGAAAACAAGGCCGACCCAATCCTTCTTTGCAGGTACTGTAAGGAAAGACTTTTCTTATTAAAAAAAGAAGGTCTTTTGCCGTTTTAAAACTCTTAAAGGGTCCCAATTTAAATGAATCCTCTCTAAGTTGACGTTCTCTTTTTAACCTTGGATAAGGCCAGTCTGATTTCAAAATCTCAATATAGATGAAAGAGCGATCGTCTTTTTCTTTAATATTGTATTTTGGTCTTTCTTTCTTTATTAAATTAACCTCACCGATAACGGAATCGATAAGACTCGTTTTGATGATCTTGAGAGAAAAAGACTCTTTCAACAGAGCTTTTGCTTTCGGGTCCGCTGATGCAAGATAACTCTTCAAACGCTCTTTAAGATTGACTGATCTACCGATATAAATTGGTTGATAGAGTTTATTTTTAAAAATATAAATTCCTGACTCTTCGGGAGCGGACATTATCTTTTTTAAAACTTTTTCATCCGTCATAATATCTTCTTTAAGTATTTTCCTGTCAGAGATTTTGGGTTTGAAGATATCTCTTTGGGTGTCCCCGTGGCAACAACTCTACCGCCTCTTTCCCCTCCTTCTGGACCAAAATCAATCACATAATCCGCCGACCTTATCAGATGAAGATTGTGTTCTATCACTAAAACGGAGTTGCCTCTGTCGATAAGTTTTTGAAGAATCTTGATCAAAAGATTTATGTCGTGATAATGAAGCCCTGTAGTCGGTTCATCAAGAAGATAGAGCGTTCCTGAAGAGGTATTGGAGAGTTCTTTGGCCAACTTGATCCTTTGAGCTTCTCCGCCTGAAAGAGTCGGGGCATTTTGGCCCAACTTCAGATAACCCAACCCGATCTCTTCCAATAATTTAAGTTTTTGAGCCACAGGGTAAATTTCATGAAAAAAATCAAGAGCTTCGCTTATGGTCATATCCAAAACCTCAGATATATTTTTTCCTTTATAAGAGATGTTCAATACCTCTCTATTAAACCTCTTTCCGTGACAAACATCGCACTGAACCAATACTGAAGGTAAAAAATGCATCTCTATAAAGTTGGCCCCGGCCCCTCTGCAAGCCTCACATCGCCCACCTTTTACATTGAAAGAGAAGTAGTTCTTACCGTAACCTCTTTTTCTTGCCTCTTCCGTGTTGGCATACAAATCTCTCAATGGTCCAAGAATCTTAGTGTAGGTGGCCGGATTTGATCGAGGAGTTCTGCCAATCGGGCTTTGATTCACCTCGATCACTCTTCTCAATTCTTCCAAACCGACAATATCAGAAACGTTTTTAAGATTCTTTTTGCCGAACCTATTTATCAGGATGGATGAATTTTTATAAAGCACTTCCATGAAACTTGACTTTCCTCCGCCCGAGACTCCGCTGATAACAACAAATTTTTTTAAAGGAATCTCAACATCGATATTCTTCAAGTTGTTCAGTCGCGCTCCGATTACTTTTATTTTTTTAGTTTTTTTATCCCTCTCTTTTCCTAAATCAATTTTCTTGTCACCCCTGATATAATCCAAAGTCAATGATTTTTTCTCATTATTGGTTACTAAATCAAATGTCTTGCCGGAGACAACAACTTCTCCGCCTAAAACTCCGGCTCTTGGTCCCAAATCGACCAGATGGTCCGATTCTGCAATCACTCTTTCATCATGTTCTACAACAATCACCGTGTTCCCTAAGTCACGAAGATTCTTTAACGTTTTTATCAATTTCTCATTATCTCTTTCATGGAGCCCTATTGTTGGCTCATCAAGCACATAGAGAGTCCCTGAAAGCTTGGATCCGATTTGACTGGCCAATCTTATTCTTTGAGCTTCACCCCTTGAAAGAGTTGACGCTTCTTGATTTAGGAGAATGTAATCAAGTCCAACTTCAAGCAAGAAATCGAGTCTTGATACGATTTCGGGTAAAAGATTTTCAGAGATTTTCGCTTCCTTCTCATCTAATTCCAAATTATTGAAAAAAGATAGCGCAGACTTAACATCCAAAGAAGCTATATCCCAGATATTCTTATCATTAATCTTCACAAAAAGAGCTTCTTTTCTCAATCTTTGACCCATACAAACAGGACATTTCTCTTTTGAAAAAAATGATTTTCTGCCGAGTCCTTGGCAAATCTTGCAAGCTCCATGAGGGCTATTGAAAGAAAACAGTCTTGGTTCAATTTCTTCAAAAGAGAATCCATCACGAGAGCAAGACCATCTTGAAGAGAGAACTTTCTCTTCACCATCTAATAAGAATCCGGCTAATCCGTCACTATATGAAAGAGCCGCTTCTATCGCTTCAAAGAGTCGAGTTTCATCTCTTCTATCCGATATAAGGTCGATTATTATGTCAATATCATGACTCTTGTATTTTGATAAAATAATTCTTTCGTGGAGTGATTTCACCTCTCCGTCAATTCTTG
>Ga0265294_10000131_pt1 | contig 85456 bp, 110 predicted proteins | sample MunlanPumphouse3_FD_192504 | JGI IMG/M metagenome (GOLD analysis project Ga0265294, IMG submission 192504) | Groundwater microbial communities from a municipal landfill in Southern Ontario, Canada - Pumphouse #3 | ecosystem: Environmental > Aquatic > Deep subsurface > Groundwater | place...
CTGCAACGGGTGTTATGGATATGGCTTTGGATGCGATCGCTTGGGCATACTACAATTTGGCAGGAACAGTTGGATCGTTGTACATGCAAGGAACGCTAGGCGACGTTAAGCTGCTCGGCGGCGGCGCTTGGGCTGTTGCGACGCGTGCCGGGTCGCGGGCGCGTTGTGCGGCTTACTCTCGCTGGTATGCGCATACGTCTTTCGGCGGTCGCTTTGTCGCGGAGCCACAATAATTGTTATTCGGAGTGCGGAAGTCGCACTCCATTAATAGGTTGAGCGAGTCTACCTGCTCAGCAGCAGCAATTGGAATAATGCGACGAATGCCAGGTCACAGGCACGTAATGCGAATAACTATCGCTGGAATGCGAATACGAATATCGGCAGTCGCTTTGTCACAGATCCAGGAAAATCGCGGAGAGCAACTCCTGGCTGGACTCGCTAACCTTGTCGAGAGGCAAAACACACAACGGAGGAGGAAAACAATTAGTACATAATGGAAAGTTGTCTTCCTCATAAATTATCATGAAACGACACGGAAATCTATTTGGGAAGATAACGGATTTGGATAATATATATTTAGCATATGCTAAAGCTAAAAAAGGAAAAAGTTGGCAGAATACGATTAGTCGGTTTGATGATGACTTGGATGAAAATATATTTAATATTCGAGATTCGTTAATTGAAAAGACGTTTACAACATCATCGTATATTGAAAAAATGATATATGAACCAAAACAAAGAATCATTTACAAGTTACCCTTTAACCCAGATAGAGTCGTGCAACACGCCTTAATGAATATATTAGAACCAATATGGAATGGATTGTTTATTTACGATTCGTATTCATGCAGGATCGGAAAAGGCATCCATGCTGCCAGCCGACGAACTATGGATTTTATTCGAGCTACAGGACCTGGTTCATATTGTTTGAAAATGGATATCAGAAAATTCTATCCATCTATAGAGCATGATATTCTTTTTGATATAGTAAAAAGAAAAATCAAATGTGAAGATACTCTTTGGTTATTAAAGGATATAATTTACAGTATTCCCGAAGGCAAAAATATACCCATTGGTAATTATTCTAGTCAATGGCTTGGAAATTTATACATGAACGAATTAGATCAGTATTTAAAACACCACCATAGAATAAAACATTACATTCGATATTGCGATGATTTTATAATATTACACCAAGATAAAAAGTTTCTTGGTAAAATGGCACATGATATAGAAGGATTTTTGATGGATACTCTAAAATTAAAACTGAGCAAGAATGACATTTTTCCGATTAGCCAAGGAATAGACTTTTTAGGTTATCGACATTTTCCTAACCATATTTTAGTTAGAAAATCCACAGCGACTAGAATTAAACATAGAATGCATGAACTTCCGGGAAAACTGTATCGAGGTGAAATAACCCCAGACCAATATCAATCTTCAATTGCATCAACCAAAGGTTGGCTTCTTTGGGCAAACAGTTATAACTTTATGCGGTCATTGGAGCTTACTAATGCCTGAACGATTTGGTGATTTTGCGGAAGAGGAAGCTTTTGATGGAGACAAGCTTCGGCTAGATGAAATTCTAGATAAAGAGATCTTAGTTAGTGGTTTCAAAATCAAAGATAGTCATCAGAAGAAAGATACCCAATATCTTACAATTCATTTTACGTTGAATGGGAAACAACATATTACTTTTACAGGCTCGACCGTGTTGATGGACCAACTCAAGAAATACGAATCACATTTACCATTTTTATCAGTCATCAAAAAAATAAATCGTCATTATACGTTTTCGTGAGGTAGTTATGAGAGGATATCCAAGAAACCCCAACGCTTTGACGAAAGTAGATATATTGAATCTACTTTCCATGCCGGAACATGCGGAAAAGGCAGCCAAGGATCTAGCGGAATTAGCTAAAATAGATGACAGTAAGATTATAGTTGACAAAGGAACACAAGAGCGACCAGATATAAAACAGGTAGATAATCCTTTTCCGAGCTGGAAAAGAACTGGATTTCGAAGTAAGGAGGAGATGCTGACTATTGCGAAAGTGAAATTAGAACCAGCACCAATTGAAGATCCGGTCGAGAAGGAAGGATAGCTGGTTTAACCCAGCTCTCCCCATCCTTTTTTCCATAAATCGCTTAGCCGTCCAAAGTACTTTGTGTACCTGGGTGCTACTGCTTCCATGGAATATTGGCTAACGGCCCAGTTCCTGCAGGCCTTGGGTTTGATTTTGCCCACATTCTTGGCTGCATTTACGAAGTCTCTGAGCACCATTCCCCGGTACCCAGTCACGCCCTGCTGAACGGTCTCCGTGTAGCACCCAAAGTCCGTAGTGATCACGGGACAGCCGCTCATCATGGCCTCAACCGCTACCCCTTCGAAAGGCCCGATGTACTTGGTGGTCGAAAACAGGCCTTTGGCGTGAGACAACAGCTCAATTTTCTCTTTCTCTGATACGTATCCTATGTACTCCACGTTCGGGGAGCTGAGGTCAACCGTCTCACCCGGCTGGCCCGCCAGGATGAGATGGCCGCCCATTGCATCCATGGTCTGGATAGCGATGTCAATGCCCTTTCTGCCGGCGATTCTGCAGTTCATGAAGAAATAATCTTCCTTATTTCCGATACGGTAATGATCCTTATCGTAGAAGTTCGGGATCACATCATCGTACCAATCGCCATCTACGAACATCTTGCTCTGCGTCCACGCCTTATAAATTCCGTAGACGTAGTGCCTCCATGCATTGCTTTCGAAGACATGGTGGCAGTTCAGCAAAATCCCGTCATAGCCTATCCCGCTTTCAACTAGGAAGGGATACCCGTTGGCCTTTTCTACGCCGCCCTGGGCTACCGGCCTGCAAATCTCCTCATAATAATTTCCCATCGGATTACAGAGAATATCTCCTGGTTCAACCCTTTCTAAGATCTCCCTGATTGCGTTCGTCTTGAAGATCTTGTAGGCTGGATCATCCCTACCATGCTTGAAGAATTGACTTGAGAAGTCCTCCAGAGGACCATAGATCCGCAGCCTATCTGCCTCGGACAGGACATCAACGGTTTCCTTAGCGACAACCTTGCTGCCCTCGACTCCGTAGAAAATGATGTCGAACTTGGGTGACATCATCTCACAGAACCTTCGGATCTTCTGAGTATAAGCGCAAGCGAATACCGGGTCTGCTGCTACGGTTGGTAGATGTGCCAACCCCATAACATGCAATCTTGGGGGCATCAAAGCCTTCGTATAAACTTTCTCAGTCATTTGAACTCCTCGAAACTCTTCCCGGTGCAGCCATGGCTTCAAATCTCTCACTACCGGGCAGAACCTTCATTAGAATATCCTTAGCCCAGGGCTTAGCTATTGGTTTTACTGTAGCTGGCTTCTTGAACCTGACTATGACCAACTGCGTTCTGAGCCTGCCGAAAGGATGGGTGTAATCGTCGATCTCGGGCATGATCTTGACAGCATACACGCTTCGGTCAATGGCATCGACCACGGCCTTGGCCCCAATGAAAGGTAGCTCTGGGAAGTAGTCATCCAGTACGACCACAGTATTTTCATGCATCGATGTTTTTGCAAATTCCCAGTCACTCTTAATTGTTTCAAGCGAGTGCCCTCCGTCTATGAACATCAAGTCAATCGGCGGCCAGCTCTCGGGCGACAGGCGGGGCAGCTCCCTGGAGTCCATCTCCGCCAGAGTGATGGTTGCCTGGGTTTCTGTCTCCAGCCGGGCCTTCACCACAGCCATCTTCGGAGGAACGTATCCTCCGGTGAACTCAGCTTCCCATTGATCCGGCTTTCCGCTATCGAAAAGGTCTATCCCGAAGTACCTGATATTCTTCTCACCCTCGGCCTCCCCGGCGAGCTTAATCATTCCTATTGCAGTCTCTCCGGATGACGTACCTATTTCGAGAACGGTCTTCGGCTGAGAACTTCGAATAGCCTCAAACAGGCCCTTGTAGTGCTTTCCACGAGCACTTAGGTATGCTTCCTCATTCCAAGGCGCTCTCACGTTCCATTCATGGATTGGCAGGATTTCCCTTATCAGCCTGGCCAGCAGCGAGACGCTGGTTCGCACCCATTCTGCGTCAATCGTATCAAAGATGGTTGCCGCTTTCGAATAGAGATGTACGACCCTGGTCTCTTTGGGCAGCGTTACCAGCTCCGCAGGATCTTCCCTATATATCGCACTTATTTCGTTACCACCAAAGGGATTCAATACCAAATGCGGCGTTATCTTGAACCCACGAGCCAGGTTCTCACAGGCGATGGTGCTCAAAATAATCGGCCCGGTCAGCCCCCATGGGATACCTTCCATACCCATTATGGCATCAGTGAACCGTCTAATCGCCTTCGTGAGATGGGTGCCGGGTACAGCCATCACCACTGCGCTATTGAACGGGAACGGGATGCTCTCGTAATCCTCGACATCCAAGCTTGCCGTCATCAGATCATCATTTATTAGATCTGAAATGTCTTTGATGCATATGGTATCGAGATCAAGAACAATCCCCCCCACCTCATCCAGCACACGCCACATGACAAAATCCTTTGCATGTGTAAACTGGAAAGTGGGTGTCGTCTTTCGCAATGCCGGCATGTCCAAGACTATCGGCATTAGGGTTACCAGAGGGGCGATCTTGTCAAAATAGATCCCAGTTGGTTTTACGGTGTACCAAATGTTGACTCTTTCAACATGTTGGGTTGCGATAGCGGTCTGAACAGCTATCATGTGCATGTATTTGAAAGGGCCAGTACTGACATAATGTAACTCCATTAAATATCCTCCGGAAAATTTAATACTGCAAATAAACCATATCGTACTTTTGCCTCGGCGTCATATGCGCGAGCAGCGTCTTCTTCCGTATCAAAATATCCTAACCATGTTCGTGTTCCCCCCTGAATAGCCGCACTCCATTTTTCATCTCGTTTATGCCACCACACACCTTTAAATTGACTAGATTTTGATTTACCCTGTACTCGCTGATTACGTAAATTTTCGGATTTGGTAGCTAATCTTATATTTGATCGACGATTATCCCGCCCATCGTGGTTTTTATGATCGGTTTCCTCATTTTTTTTAAGTGATCTACCTATCATACGCTCCAATATAACACGATGCATCCTAATATTCGGTTTTCCTCGACCCATTCGACTATCTCGAACAGCATACCAAATTGGATTTGATTTCCTACCTTGTCTAACTACAGACCATTTAAAATTAACTAAATCAGCATCAACCTCATCAACAACAGCAACTTGATCTTGGGTTAATGGGATTTTTATTACCATAAAAACCTCGAAAAAAAATAGTTACTCCGGACTTTCCGGAGAGAATTCAGCGTTTATGGCATCACCCAGCTTCACAGAGCCGAATAACTCCTCAGCTCCATCCTTGTCGGGGCCACTGACCGTCACTACGACCTTGTAAGCCAGATCATCGATGATCATGGTTGCTGTGGCTTTGGTGACAAATGCCAGCTTTTTCTTTCCGTCTCCCTGCAGCTTAGTGGGTTTAGGTCCACTTTCGAGTATTTGCATTTCAAGTGCCAATTGGAATCCACTCCGATCCGAGCTTTTCTACCTTCGGGATGTTGATCATAGCCGGCATCCAATCCGGGTCTTTATCCAGTTTGGCCCTTTGAATCCGAGAGCCAGTGAAGTAATGAATTTTGTACTCAACTACATTACCCTCAGCAGTCTTTCGGGTTCTACGTTTTCCGGTTTCCCGGATAGCGATATTAACTACGCCGGTATTGGCAATCTTCAGAGCAGCTTGGCGAGGAGACTTACCAGTGTATTTTCCGATATCGTTATGATCAGTATCAAGAAGCATGTAATTCCGCTTTTCAGAATCGGGGGGATGAGCCCTATGGGGCTCCGACTTGAAGGCCTGCTTTTTCCCACCCTTTGCCTTAACAGATTTCTTTCCCTTAGTTGCAGATGCAGCCTTGACTATAGGTGCCTTAGTAGCTACGGGTTCTTTGGTAACTACAGGTTTGGTTGCTGGGGTTTTCTTTATCTTTACGGTTTCCGGAACTACGGAAACTTTACCAGCGTTAGCGATTGCTGGTTTTTTCGGCGTTTTCTTAGGCTTAGCCATTCTTACTCCTCAGCCTGGCTAGATTCCAACCAGGCCCGAATCTGTTTGCCAGTATCTTCACTGATCGTGAAATAAGGCGTATCAGAGAATACCATTGTTCTATCCTTTGTGACCTGGGCCACATGGCTCGCTTGGTCGATTTCAAGGGCAATGGATACCTCATATTCTATGCCATCCCTGAAGATGATTCCCATTCCGACTTTCTTGGGCGCTGTGCCCTTGTCAGTCTTCTCAAGGGTATGCTCCATCTTGGACCTTGCCGTGAGAATCACATGCATAGAGCATGTCTGGATCTTCTCAATCAGCTTGGCATGCAGGGGCGTTACATCCTTCCAAGCAGTGTAGCTGTTACCGGACCTGCTGGCTGCAGTAATCTTGGTATGCAAGTCCAACAGGCCACCATCAGCAGTCCATGCATGGGTTAGCGAATCGATGATCATTACTTTTATGCCGGCCTTCTCAGCCATATCCATGGCTTGGATGTATCGGGAGACCGTGTAAGGAGCCTGCAGGGTGATCGTCTTATACTTGCCGATCTTTACCCCGTCAACTACCGAACCGACATACAGTGCTCCTGATTTGTTCTCAGTATCCAAGATACAGATCTCGCCCCAGGAGTCACACAGGCCGCGGGCCAGGAGCAATGCACCCAGCGTCTTACCTCCACCGGAGGGAGACGAGATCATGATCTTGATGTAAGCCATCTCTCTGGCTGCATCCTCCATGACCAGCTCACCAGGGGCCGCCTGGGGGGCCTTGGGGGGTACGGCTGGGGCAGGCTTAGACTTGGACAGATCCTTCTTGGGAGGAGCTGCAACTTTGCCGTTCATAACGTCATCCAGTGATGGGCCATCTTCCTCAGTTGCATCGGGTTCTGCAGCCATTGGCTCATCAGGCGGATCTACTTTAGGAGCCGCTTTCTTGCCCCCAATGGTAGCGCTTGCTGCAGCGTCCATGGCCTTTTTAGAGTTACCAAGGGCGTTCTTACCAGGTGGCACAATCTTTTCTCCAGGGACAGCCACTCCGGTCTTTGTTGCGGCCTCTTTGGCTCGCTGTGCGATCCCATAGGCTGCTGTACCAGGCACCACCGAATCAGTTTTGGATAAATCTTCTCCCTTAGGAGCCGCTTTCTTGCCGCCATTGGGCTTCTCCGGTTTGGTGAAGTGAGCTGGAGGCTTGTCAGATGGCTTGGGGCAAGTCCTGCCCAGGCTATCTACCTCGGCATCTTCCTCGGCTGCTGGGGTTTTGGTTGTTGGCCCGGCAGGAGGCTTAGCGGTAGACTTTTTGCTTACGGGTAGTGTTTCTTCTTCTTCCTCCTCCCCCTCTTCATTGTGCGCTTCAATAGCGCTCTTTAGGGCTCCCTTGAAGTGCTTATTGATCTTGATCAAGGACGAAATCATGACATCATCCTCTTCGTCCGTTGGACTGATCTTGAGGAACTTGATCTCATTTTCTCCCATCTGTTGGAATCCCAAAGTGCCATACGGTGTCTGAATTACCGCGCTCTCTTCGTCAACTTCTGCGGTATAGCCGAATTTTTCTGCATAATCGGCTGCAAATTCATTTAGAAAGTCTTGCATAACGCCTCCTTATTTTATGTATGGGTCAAGTGTTTTCGCAGCACTTGGGCCGAATTCTCGAACCATTTGCATCACGAGAATGGCTGCCCAGTGCTTACCAGCTCGAACTCCGAGACAGAAAGCTCTCTGTTCTCCGGGGGTCATGCCGACCAGGAGGATGGTTTCGAAATCCCCCATGGTTCCAGCACTGTTGACCATTTTAGCCATTCGTTCTTCGACCCACTGAGCGTCCTTATCAGGAAGCTCCATTGTGTTCTGTTCGGCTGGCTTGTTTGCATCATGAATTTTGTTAAGCTTATCTTGAAAACTCATTTAGGTGCATCCTTTAGTGTGTTTTCCGTGCCGAGCAAATCGCCAATCCAAGCCAGAGTTTCCTGCTCATATCTGATGATTGGCAATGTCCTGGCTCTTATGTTAATGAGAGTCTGTGCCATGATACTCCTTTGCAAGAGGACACCCCTCATGATACCCATCTTGGTATTCAAGGGTAAGTTTGACCATTCTTCTAATATATCATCGATATTGGCAATTTCACCAACGAGCTTCTTGTACTCATTGGCGATAATGTCAAAATTCTGCTGGGAAATGTCCAAGGTTCTCATAATGATGTTATCAGTATCTAAGTACTCTTTGCATTCATGAAGGAACGTTTGGTATTCTGGACCAGCCATGATCATGGTAGGGGCATCGGCATCCATTTCTGGGTCAGACTGGGTTACTTTCTTAGGTCTGACAATTGTCAGAACATCGGCCATGAGGAGCATATCCACATAAACCATGGAATTCGCAAGCATTTTCTCAGAATCCTCCGGTGTAGATGGGTTACCAGGCATAAGCATGACTGCTATATTTTGTCGAGGAACTTTAAAATTGGGGTTTAACCCAGTAAAACGCATCATGGGTATCTGATCATCATACATGGATGCAATTACATCCTGAATCTTTCTCTTATCTTCAGACATTGTGTCAATCTCCAAAAAGTTATTACTGCATTCGGTTATTTCTATTTAAAGTTTGTGGTGAGTTGTCACCATTAGCGAAATTACAGCTTGAGTGTTGTCTCCAGATCATCCTCCGTTTTTTCAAAGCTTTTTCCGTATTTTGTCCATCCTCGTTTTGCGGCAAAACGATCACAGGCTTCGGAGGCTATCTTACCATCATCAAACTCACCTACCCGAAAATGTCTGCCCTTATGAATAACAGTTGCAATCATCCCAACTTCCCGGCCACGCGAATCATGGACTCAATCAATTCTACCCAGGTGATGGAAAACTTCTCAGACACTGAAGCATTTTCACCTTGAGCTTCAATAACTAGCCCATTCGTATCCGCCATAACCTTCAAAGCAATCTCATCGTTACCATCATCGTATACTCGCTCTTCTTTCATACTTTTACAACCTCTCGCTTGATATGCTTTTCATGCCAGTCTTTGAAGCTCATTATCGGACGGTTTACTCGCTTTTGGACCGACTGATAGGCTTTGAACGGCTTGGTAAACTCCTCAATCCATTCCCGGCCAGGCATGCAACCATGGTTTTCAATGCACTCTGGGCCCACGCCGCGAGCATACGATAGCTCGTCAGTGAGTAGCTTACCACACCAATAGCATGTGGTTATGCCATTCCCCTTATGCTTGGGGGGTACATAACCAGGAAGTCCGGGCATTACACGGCCGTCTTTGACCAAAACCCGGAGTATTTTAATTCCAGATAAATCTTCGCTCATACTGTTTCGTACCTCTTTATGGGTTTGTATGGGTCATTAGTCCGAAATACGACGCATATCCCCCACAGCTTGAGCATTCGCTTCATTGCGGGGCGTTTGAAATGGTATTCAGAATCAAACTGGCTGTTGATGTCTCGGACTACGTAATTTAGCTTGTATTTGGGTCTCATAAAAACGCTCACCTCCAACTTTTAGAATGTCCAGCCCCAACAGAAAGGCGGGGGTCGATCTCCGCTAAGGAGGGTCGAAGGCGACCGGCCCCTGAGGAAACTGCGGGGGGTTCTGGTTCTAAAAAGTTTAAGGTTGAATCTCAGCAGCCAAAGCATCAAACCGCTTGACTAACCCCCTACCTTTAAGCGTCAACATATAAGTAGCCCTACCATCCTTCTCCATAGAAACAAAGCCCTTCTTGACCATTGGTGGCATCATCTCCTTAAACTGAGTCTGGTTTATGTGGGCCATACGGCATACATCTGTCATATGACTGCCATCAGCAGCCATCAACATGGCTCTGATCATTTCATACTCTGATCGCATATTTCCTCCTGGCAAGCCCTTAACACATCATGAATTCTGACAGCATCTGGACAATAATGGCATAACACCAGCCTGGCTGCCTCATCAGACATCGCATTTAGTACATCACATATACCATATTTAGTGACCAGTCGCTGCATTTCAGCTTGCAATTGCTCTTCTTTTAAGCGTTTTTCATAATTCTCAATCAATTCTTTAGGAAGACGAACCCGAAGATGAGCTTCCTGCATCAGTTTTTGCATTCCATTCCTCCGTTTCCGGCTTTTTCGGCTTGTATATCTGACAGCCCTCTGTGCAATTACCTCCAACCATTCCGCATATGTTGCCCGGTTTCACGGACTTACACGGGAATCGATGAATCGGTAACGGTTCTGACCGATCTATTGCCATGCTTTACCTCCACCTAAAAACCACAACCGAAAATCTACTTTCGTGGGTAGTGGGATGGGTGCTGATGTTCTTTTCGGCCCAAGTGGACCACCACATTGAGGACAAGTTAGCGGGTAATCCCTAAAAACCCAATAGTGGTGGCACTTCCCAAGACAGAACATTACTCCTCACGTTGCTTTTGAGCCATTGTCTGTTTCCTCAGCTCTTCGGCCAGAGCCAGCTTGCGAGCCCGGAAGTACTTGGTCAAGATGGCGCGGCCTTCGGTTTTCCTGAAGTCCACGTTATTCTTCATCATCTCCCAGATGAAAGGTAAGTTGCCGTACTTCTTTTCCAGTAGCGCATTGAAGAAAAGCGATGGCACGTAGTACTTCTCTTCAAAGTGGGAGAAGTAGTGATCTATGCCCATTGGGTCCGGGCGGCCATCTGTTGCCCTCATGTGGCATGCCCAGCAATCGCCACCAGTTGGCTCTTCAAGACCATTTTCAACAATGTGATCCACAAAGCCATCAATGTAGGCCTTGACCAGCTTGTCAACCTGTTTTTTGTACAGCTCCATGTCCTGGGGGATCTGAGGATTCAGGACTATGCCATCCTTGATGGTCATTCCGTCATAGAAGATCGATCCTCCGATGTACCACAGGCCTTTGTTGGCCGTGATTTGCACGCCCTGATCCCTAAGAGCTATGTTCATCCGATCCTTGGTTGTAGGTGTCCTCCATGTACCGGAATTCAGGGTTATGGTGCCATCGGGGGCAAAGGTTACAATGTTTGTCTCGTGCAGGCATACTGCAACGTTATCCCCATCAGGTACTACCCAGGTGTTGTTATTGATTTTCTTGCCGTGTGCATGGACCCTTGCTGTTTTTAACAGCTCTGTTGCCTCAATATAGTTCATATAGTTCAGCTCCTTATTAACTGCTTATTATAAAAAAGGTGAGAAACGAATATTATTTTTACCAGCCGCCCCAGAATCGATAGTAGACGGGGTAATAGAACTGCTCCCAGAACCAGTTACCCCATCCCCCATAGTATTCGTAATTTGCAGCCGGATTATACGGATTATACTGCTGCACCTGACCGCTCCCATATCCTCTAACCGATCCCGAAGATTCGAACTGCGGGATGGCTGCACCCAGGCCTATAGCTAAGATTATGACAATCGCCAATAGTTTTATCCTCATAACGAATTCCTCAGTGCCCCTAAAACCAGCACCGTTATCGACAACAAAGACAGAAAGCCTAACCAGGAGACAGCTACAATTGCGCCTAGTCTAAGAAATTCTCTCGAAGTTGAACTCCATTTCTCTATTCCTAAATTAAACATTTTTTAACCACCTCTTATCTGATTACAGCATTCCAAGACATTATCCAAAGGTCTTTCATATTTAGACCAATTAGCTAATGATTTGGGTGAATCGGTTATACTAAGGCTGGTATTAGTATTTATCTTCTCTCCCGGTATCAACCAAAGATGTTCTGGTATCAACGTTTTTCGATCTTTCCACGCGATGCAAAGGAAAAAATGGGCTTTCTTATTACAGCCGATATGGAAATGCCAAACATCATTTCCTGCTTTGGGGTGATATCTACAACTCGATTTCACGTCTATCTTGAAGCCCTTGGGACATTCATAATCGTAGTCGGGATTGTTATTAGGCATCCTCACAAATCCCGGAAATTCTTGCGATAAGACGGTTTCCGCTATGACGCAACCAAGATAAAGTGAGCATGATTTGTTTTCTGACGCGGGTTTAATACCTAGAGTTTTATAACGGTATTCTCGATTATATTGGTTTACCGTTTTTCGATGTCTTTTTTTCCAACTTCGTTTTGTTGCTGCGACCTGATCTAGGTGAGTGTTCTTCCAATTCAAAGTTTCTAGGCACGCACATTTTTTGCAATGATTACGTGGCTTTCCGATTTCTCGACCCGATTTATGAAAATTGAACTCACTTAAAGGTTTATCAGTATCGCATCCTCCGCAATGCTTCATCTCCAATGTCATCACCTAGTAATGGTTCGATACCTATTTAAAAGTTGTGATTAGTTCAACTAATCACCTCTTCAATCTCCTTAGTCAGGATTTCTTTCAGGTGTTTATTGCACAGCTCATTGCGGTTTTCATCTAACCAGGACTCAAGATCCTCGACCTGTAGGTATTCCCGGTCCTCGACAGTCATCTTGAAGTGGCCCAATGAGGCCTTCACAGCCTGCTTGATAAGCTCGTCAAGGTCAATTTCATTGATGGTTGCTATCAAATCCTCGAACTCAGATGCTACCGCATTACCGAAGGTGTAGGCGGCCTTAATCCGCAGGATGTCATCCCAGTCCTTACCTTCCCAGAGCCCGGAATCATCTTCCTCAAATGAACTCAGCTCCTGAAGAATCTCCATTGCTTCGTCAGTATCGTACTCAGTATCCGTGATGGTCTCATGGAATATGCCGTCTCCGTTGGCATAATCGTTATTCATATCATTAGGAACTTCTCCATCATTTATGAAGTAATCCACTATCTCTGGAATGAAGTTATCCCGGATCAAGTCCCTGGCTGCCCGGTCCACTTGCTGAGCCCAGGTTGGAGGCTCCGGCTTGAGTACATCTGCCCTGAAATAGGTGCTCACGTACTCTCTCAGGTGGCCTTGATCCTTCAAGTCCAAAAGATTGGCTGTTAATTGCGCCTTTGCAGCTCCCCTGGCCAGTGTCTCATCATCCTCTTTCACGGAAATGATTGTAGATAACTTAATCTCCTTCATTTTTCTCACCCCAACGTCTGGTTTATCTTGAACAATCGATTCACTCTATCTGCTACCTCTTTGCTGCAATATCCAACCTCGTAACTGAGGTGGATTCTTGCGATTTCGGGAGCCGTTAAGCCCCTCGGATGAGGTCTTTCCTTTAACTGCTTTTGCAGGTAAGCGATATAATCAGTCAGATAAGCATCAGCCTCAGCATGCGTTTCTACCAACATCGCCGGCCCTAACGCCTCATCAAAGGTCAAAACCTTTTTTTTATCCGGGTTGAATTTGATCATTCTTATCATCCTCTTTTTTCTTGCGGTATTCAGCTTGTCCCTCGGGACCACATATAATCCCTACCATGAACTCAGTTGAAAGTCTCTCAGGATCATCGGCTAAATTAGCGTGGTGCTGCTTAAGCCGGTCACAGATCCCTATTTTACAATCTTTGGTAAAGAACACCGGCAAAGCTTTCTCACCCTTGGCTCTGGCTGCCTTTCTCTGCCAACTGAGATACATTTTAAAACAGTTGTGGCAATAACCTTCATTTTGAGAAGCGATATTTACATACACTTCCTGTTGACAGTTTTTACATGGAACCATACGACGCTTCGCCATATTGTCCTCCCAGTTTATTCGCCACCCCGCACAACTTCGCCCATTGGGCGCAAAGCGTAGTCAGCTTCAGTTTCCCCACATTGGGCCATGACCTGTCTAGCCTTTGCGTGAAGGGCCATCAGAGCTGTTTCTAGCCCCAAACAACCCGAAATGATGTAACTACGGGAGGCCTTCGAATTGGGCCTCTCAAGGCTCCCCAGGATCTCTTCAGCGCTTCTCTTTGCAGCTTCGGCCTTTTCGGCCAAATAGGTCTTGTCGTATCTAAAGTCATCAGCCATCTTCTCCACCTCAATTCGCACCCAGGCTCGATGCTTGAGCCAGGTCGTAAGATCTTTAACGCTTTGCGTCTCCTGGTAGCGTTCCCAGTAATCAATCGTTTCCATAAGGACCAATCAAGTACAGTTCTTTTCCCAGCCACGGAACTGAACCGAAAAACCCATAAGCGTTCCCGTCAAAGACGAATATGCCCCCGTAGGCCTCATCACAGTTCAAATCCTGCAGGATTTGGGCAACTTCCTGATCCTGAGTAACCAGCACTACATTGCACTTTTTATCGATGTCTCTTATGAACATTTAAGCCTCCTTAGAATCCCAAACCAGTATTCCAGCAGCAGCCCCACCATTATGCCTTTAACCCACATGATCACAGCAACATAGGTCAACTTTTGCTCAAGTGTCAGTGCATCAAGGTATGTGGTTAAAAAGGTTATCAAAACACCTGTACCGCAATCTTCCTCAGCTTATTCAAAAACATGTTCTTTTCGACCCAGACGCCGGTATCATCCATTGTTATGGAAATGTCTCCCACAATTGGAAAATTGTGGATATCGTGATCTCCATTAAGATCCGTTGCAGATTGCCATTCTGAGATCCAAGTTCGAACCTTATCGACAGTGGTAAGCTCCCGTAACATATCAGCCATCTCCTCTAACTCCGTGAAGTGATGGTTGAAGTTCTGCTCATCAAGAATAGCCGCAATCTTAGTAGGCATTATCACTCCCCCAGGTCTAAGCTGTAGGTGTAGACTGGGCGATCTTTGGTCAGATCAACGTAAGTCGGTTTGATGTTATCGTTTTCCATGATCTCATTTAAGATTTCATGGTCCTCCTCATTCTTCAAGGAGACCTCCAACCAGGCCATACTTTTTCCGTCCAACCTGATCTTGCAATCCCTATCAGGATCAGCTATTATGCCGGAATCTTGCATATCTTCCATGAGTTTGCAGCACCATCTGACCAATGATAGCTCATCCTCATTTAACGTTAACTTCATTTTGCATCCTCCTGTTTTCGTTTTCCAATGTGTCGTAGATCCACTGTAGCTCTTTTGTGGTTACATAGGAGAAACAATTTCCCCATGGCTCCCATTTATGATGCAACGTCCTCTTTATTATTTGGGGTGTCGTATTTTTTATAGCCTCATAAATGGCTATTTCCATTTCGTCATACTGGTATGGATGAAGGTCTTGATTTGGACTGCAATGATGGAAGTGTGATGCCTGAATCGAGATTCTGAACTGGCCTATTTCGATTGGCTCAAAAAGGGTAGGATTTAGGGGAAAACCCCTATGCAACATACTTACAATGTCTCTCATTCATATTTCTCCTCTTCAGCTATCAGAGCTTCAACTTTGTTCCTGAAAATTCCGGTTGCCTCGGTGAACCACTGCTGCCCCCATTTTGCATTTGGGTGCCGAATTTGATTCTCCGCTATCATTCCCAGGGCTTCAATGATGGCTGCAATGCCCTCTATCAGAATTTTGTCCGTAAATGTTAACTTCATGCTGGTGGCTCCTTATCCGGTATGCAATCCTCTGCAATGTACATATTAACTTGCGGAAGATTTGCAAGGAAAGTTAGAATGTAGTCTCTATCGTTCTGCTGTACGTGGTTTTCCAAAAGGTTTTGGAACTTTCTCCCCTCAGTTTCAGTTACCCAGGGGAGATCGAACCAAACCCGTGCCCTCATCATCAGAGCCAGCTCTGTTTAAGGGCATATCCTCCATCAATGTGATGGCTGTTATTCTCACCGTTTGAATGATCATTGGACGGGCAGCCATCCCCGGTGCAAGCGAATCCATCCGGCCAGAGAACATGGGATAGGTGATAGACGACCGAAAATCCCATATCCATTCCGCAACCGCCAACTTTCAGCCCCTCATTGCGTGGGTCTGTGCGATATTCGCATGCAGTAGCCACGAGATGGGTGATATCGTAGAATCCGGGTTTACCTTCTTTGCTGAGGGTGGGTATGATGACGCTAATCCGTCTATTCATACCGGATTGTGAGACGTGGCGAAGAATCGTATAGACCTTATCGCCAGGCTTTAGGTATTCATGCAGGTATTCCAGTGCTTTGGCCTTATCAGCCCTTATCTGCTCTGCCTTTTTCTTCATTCACAACACCAACCTATAACGTAATCCGCCTACTTTTATTTCCTTTTCCGGGGCGACTGTCGGAACTGCTATGTGATTTCTCTCATCCTTATCGTGATCATGGACGCAGTAATAAGCTTCCGGAATAGCTCCAGAGATAAACCATTCACCCAGTTTAGCTGGTCGAATCTCGCCAGTGGCCTCAAAAAACTGCGGCCCATTCAGGGGATCTGGGGCCAGGCTGCCATATTGCGCAAGTTTAAAAAGATTGGGACCAATGCCGCCTTTGATTTGTTTCATCATCATTCCTCCGTCAGTTCAAGCTGGGTGCTGTTCACTGCATCCCGGATGTAGCCCTTTTGCCACTCTTCAAAGTCGGCCCATTCGCTATGTGCTAAAGTGGTTCGCATGCAAGCTTTAGAGAGAAACCATTCTCTCATCTCAATGGACATTTCAGACCAATTCATTGATAGCTTCATAATACCTCACTTGAAGTTGATTTCCACATCTTCCGGATGGGCTATAATGGCCTCAATTAGATCCATTAGTGACATCTCCGAGCCATGTTTTAGGGTTACCTTCGTTGCCGTTAACATAATAACAAACTCTTCACCCAAATGAATCGGTTTGTTTTGATACCAGGCGAACCAGAATTCTGGTCTTGGAACTTGACTATCCATCATCACTTCAATAAATGATCTGGGAAGTTCGGTATCAACGGCCTTTAAATTAAGCTCTAGCAACTCCATTAGACGCCCTTTCTCCATCTTACCCACCTCGAATTTCATGGTTCAGCATTTTCGCGGATTTTTCAAACCAGCTTGGCTTATCGAAGCGACAATCACTTTGCCAGTCTTTTCTGCTCACTTTACCTTTAGCACCTCGCTTTTTCCTCATGAGTAATCCTCCACCTGTCGGATTGTACGGAATGCCTGTTCGGTCTCTATTAGAGAGAATCCGATGTCGATTAGTTCAAATTGAACATTGGCTATCAGGTCTTTTTCAACCTCTTTGATGCCTTCGGGGCTATCGCTTTCTACTCCGTAGAGCGAATCGTAGACTTGCACGGTGAACGTATGCTCGCCCAGGGTTATTCGGATGGATGCAAGACAGGTTACGCCTATGTAATTCCAAGTGCGGCCAAGGTTTTCAAGCCTCTTCATGTCCTCTTTGGCCCACTGAAACATGGCAGACTTGAGGCTACCGTATTTCTTGATTGTGGCGGCTTTGTCCTCTTCAGGGGTATGCTCCCAGCTCTTTTTCCAGTTACTCCAAATATTATTGCAAGAGACGAAATACCTCACCGGATACTCATTTCTTGCCCGTTGTGAGCGAACTATGGCTCCCGTTTCCCAGGTGTCTGTGAATTTACCCAGGTAATCAGAATGTCCTGAGTCATCGTAATCTATGGAGTGCTTCATTTCCACTCCGATGATATCGAATTCAGCTTCTTTCTTCATCAGAAATCACCTCATAATACTTGTAGGGTGCTTTTCCACCTTCAAACCAGGAGGAGTCAAGGCAGTATGTTTTGAATGGGTGATGGCGGCCATTTTTGTTTTTATCTGCATCCATCAGATAACCTGCACCAGGAGCGCAGGGTGAGCACACAGGAGCCCAGCAGTAGTAAAGAGACTTGATGACGAAAATGTCCGAATCATCGCCGCCGCCCTGCATGATAAGGACATCATCACGGTTAAGCTCCAATGGGGCTCCTTCAGATTCATAGGACTCATTAAAGTTGTTTTCGGCAAGTTCCTTCATTTCGGCGCGGGTTACCTCATCAACGTAATCAGATAAACCGTCTATTGCTTCGGCTATCTCTTCAATGACACCGGCAAAACGGGTATCAGTGGACTCATCATAGAAAGTTTGTGCATGATCCCTTAGCTCTCTGGCGGGAATGCATCCGAAATGGATTAGGGTTTCTGGGTCTTGATTTGGTAAGTTATTCATCGAGAATCACCCTCAGGGTATCGTTATCAAGCTCAAATATTTCAAGTGCTTTCTCATCATCTATGTAACCAAAGGTTTGGTTACCCAAGTAACCAGATTCATCTAATGTGTTTTTGATGAATTGGACAAACTCTTTTCTATCCACAAACTTAATTCGATTACCACTGTTTTGAATATTGTCTTTAATGATGAAGATCCTCATACTTTCATCCTCTCCGCTATCTTTTTTTCAGCTTTTATTACATCTTTAAAAAGTCCATTTAGTTGAACTTTCATAAACACACGGCAGGCAACCATCTCCCGGATGTCTAGGGGATAAGCTTGAAAGTCGTTAAGCTTCCATAACAGATAGCCTAAGGTCTTTTCAAGGGAGTAATGGAATCCGCACCCACTGTAAACACTTATTCGAAGTTTGAAGATCCTTGCAGCCAAGGCTGGGAGCTGGTCAACGGCTCTATCTCGCCAGGCATTGAACTCCTTTGATTCTTTCAGGTAACGCTCATATTCGATCATTTGCAGATCGGAAACACCATCAGGCATGCTCTATCACCTTTCCGGTTCTTGATTCAAGAATGCGGTATTCGCCACCATTAGCTAGGGCTGTGGCTATCTGGGATTTGAATTTTGACGGCTCATCAACGCTATTCAAGTAGCGCCAGACTTCGGTTCCTTTTTTTCGGAAGTCGAAGTCATAAGTAAGCCTCGCTGTTGGGTGGGCCTCTGGTAGCGGTTGACCAGTAAAATGATCTATTCTACTCATTTTCATCAGCCTCTGGTGGGTTATGAGTGTAACATTCGCAGTTTAGCGGGCTATCCTTATCCATCCAAAACGTGCGGCAATGGCCACATTGCCATTCAAATGATGAGGTAGCACCGATTTTAGCTACTCCGTGCAGGGGGTTGACATCCTGAAAGGCGTATGCGGAGAGACCGTGACAATTAGGACATTCTTCAATGCTCCCATCTTCAAGAAGAGCTTTTATCCGCTTTGGCCAGTTGATTAATGCTCGTTTAAACTTCATCATTATCACCTCATAAGTTTATTATCTTTGCCCAGCCTTTGGAGCCTGGCATGTTCACATAGTTATGATGGTCTAGGCATAATGCATGGCCGCAGTGGGGTTTTAGGCCAAATTGGCTCATCACCCATGCTATGGCTGCGGTTCGACTCGTGAAAGTATCTGATTTTGTTTCATTATTCAAAAAAATAGTTGCTTTGGTTGGTGCTGCTTTGGGTTTCTTCATCAAATTAGGCATGTTGAATCTCCCTCAACTGGGCAAGTAGGTCTTGCATTCTTAGGACTGCATCAGGGTTAGAGAATTCGTCTCGCTCAGTTTTATCGGAAGTAGAGGAGACGGCTCGCATAGCTTCATAAATCTCATCAGGGCTCATCAGATCACCTCTTCATTTTATCACAACATTCTAGAGCATTCTTTAATGAACGCTCATATTTAGACCATTTAGCTAATGATTTAACTGTATCGGGTATGCTAATATTTTTTCGGTCATTCACCAAGTATCCCGGTATCAACCAAATGTGCATAGGTGTTAGTGATTCTAAGTCATCAAATGCTATAAATATGAAATAATGAACTCTTTTGTTATTTCTTACACTAAAGACCCATCGGTTATTTCCGATTATACGAGATCGTCTTGTAGACGATTTAACATCTATCAGGAAACCCTTCGGGCATTCATAATCGTAATCAGGATTACCAGGTGGCATCCTCTTAAAGCCGGGAAACTCGTGCGATAAAATAGTTTCCGCTATGACGCAACCCAAGTATGCTGGGCATGCTTTATTTTCTGATGCTGGTTTTGAACCATGTTGATAATGATATTCACGAACACGTTTTCGGTTTTCATCAGGATGTCTTTTATGCCACATATTTGCCTTTTCTGGATTATCTGCCTCCCATTTTTTTACCCTACCCGATTCACATTCCCTACATCGGCTAAGTGGTTTTCCTGCACATCGACCAGATTTACGAAAATTGAACTCCTTTAACTCTTTATCTTCTCCGCACCCATTGCAATGTTTCAAAGTCATCAACTCTTATCGGTTTGCTACCTATTTAAAAGTTGTGATGAGTCACTCATCACGAGGATAACCTCCTTCCGGTAACCACATGGGAGTATTCTTGCCAACTTCAAGACCTTCAAGTCTAGCTTTTATATAATTATAGGCAGCAGTCCATTTTCCGATAGGAGCCTCTTCACCGTAGCTCAAACTTGCAATTTTGCTTATCCACAAAAGCATAACCGGGTGGGTAGCTACAAAATCGGTACCCTTCCCGTAAAATCGGGCCTCATCCCAGATACGAGGGATTAGTTCGGCCAGGTCCGGCACTAGGGCTCCGGCGTTGCAGGCATTCAACATTTGCAAGGTGTTCTCAAAATCGCGTTGGGTTAAGCCTTTTTTCGGCTCATCATGGTTGTGGGGTGTCTCAGTCATAGTTTTTTCCTCCATTAAATCTAGCTCATCATCACTGTAAGGTTTTCCGCCGTCAGCAAAGCCTTCATCGGAAAGAGTCATTGATTAACCTCTCCAGCAGTTCGCGTTTTCCGTGCCAGTTGACCCAAATTGGATGAAAATTTCCAATTGATCTTCCGTCACCTATGCGTTTATAGACCTTGCCGGTATCCTCATCAGTGATTAAAACTTCTATCCTGGTATGGTTTCCAGCTAAATCAAGGCATTGAACGGAGGCTATATTGGCCGACAGGTGATATTTCGGCTCATCAGGCTTACCAGAATTCATTTGGGGTCATCTCCTCAGTCACTGTGGTCAACCACGTCCAAGCGTAGTAGCTAGCAGTCAAAGCTAAGGCGCATAACATGATTAGGACTTCAAAATAATGGGGTTGCATACGAATTACCTCATCAGGTGAGCGAATCTAAAGACTTTTTCGCATTGTCGAACATACCAAGACATTATCGGTATTCCGATGTACTTATATGAGAAATAGATCATCAGCATATAGGCTAAGACGATGACCACACAGGCTAAATCTGTTATCTGCATTTCGAAAACCTCATCAACTTGCTTGAGAGCCGTCTCGGAGGCGTGGCGGCTCTTCAAGGTTATGGGGTTTAAATGTATGCCTGTGTAGGCTCCATGCCCACTAGCTCACCATTGTCGTAGTAGTAATCAACTCCATCAACTTCTTCAATGTGCATTAAGCCACCGCCATCAAGGTTGCTTTTACCTCATCATTGGCCGGGCCGGCCCAGAATGGGTTTTTGTTGCCGAACGGATTAACCGGAACATTGACGTAGTAACCCATTTTATGCTCGGCACGGAAGCCTCGGAGGGTAGCTAAAAGGGCCTCATCGGGTTTGCCGTTGGTTTGAATTGCAACCATTCTTTTGTCCTTGAAAGTGTACTCAAGGACGCGGGCCTCGGTAGCAATTGGGGTTTGTGCCCTCATCGGGACTTTTGGCTTGGGTGCAGTGATGGCGGCGGCTTTGGCCTTTACCTCTGCTGGGTTGTGGGCCGCAAGGCTAGTAAAAACCATTATGCTGGTGAGTATTTCTTCATCACGGATCAGGCTGACGTTTTCAAGAATCTTCTTGACAATTGCATCGGTTTTCTTGGACATTTTGCATCATTTCCTCATATTGTGTTTTCCCTAGTATTGGCTCATCAGGGAAACTATAATAAATTTTTAGCCGAGGCTCGCCAACTCCCATTGGCGCTAATCCAGAGATTAGCAGTTCGAGCCTGTCGTTACTATTCGGTTCTGTAGCTCCCGTTTTTGGTCCTTTTCGGTGTCACCTAATCAGGATTAACGAGAATGTCAGTAGTAAAGGCGTTTTACGATCTTCAAGTTTAGACCTTATCAGAGACTCTGCCCATTGATGAGATGGAATTTCTCTGTGGCAGTCTCCCTCTAAACTTTGCAGTAGGTCTATCAATTCCTACATTGAGATTGATCGCTTAACGTCCTTATCAGATTGCATATTATGAGGTTACTTTTTCGGCGAACTTAGGTTATGGGTAACCTAATCGTGATCATTTTTGCCTCATCTTTAAGGAGTTATGGCTAGCTCCGGCAATCTGGGAGAGGTTGCTTTATCAATCCCTTCGAATTTGGCAGATTAAGCTAACATGCTATGTTTATTAGACCACTACACGCTAGCTTAACATAACCGCTGCATGCCGTTTATCCGCTTTTCAGCTTTTGACCTATAACGGATATTAAGCCTTGACTATACTTTGCAATTACAGTATAGACTTATCAAGGACGGCTCGGTTTATTAACTGGGCCTTTTTAGGGTGGGTTTTGCCGTGTTTGGTTTTTGGACTTTTAGACCGGCACAACGGACAGATTAAGCCCTTTTCCATCAATGGGTTTAATGTGCCGTTGTCCGTCTCAACTTTTTTGTTTCACCTTCCTTATTTGCGGTTTGTTCGTTTGGCGGTTTGGCGGTTTGGGTTTTCCGTGTTTCTTGTTTTCGTCGCGATTGATCACCTTTAAACGCTTGCCGTTTGGGTTTTCACCCTTTCGGGCTTCACCCTTTCGGTAGCTAACCCTTAGGTTTTGAGTATATAAAACCTCGTGACTGATAACGATCACCAACGTATTAAAGAGTGTAATGATGTACTAAAGTGTACATTGATGCACAAGATTTGTGGTGCCGTTCGCGGTTAGTTTGAAGGTGAAAAGATAAAACATGGCTGCCGGTGCGGTTTTGGCCGTTCGCGGCGCGGCGCGGGCCTTTTGCTGATATGGGTTTTGTGGGAGAGATAGAGAGATATAGGGGAACGAATAAAAACGCATAGCGGTTTTGCGGCGCGGAGGCGGGCCGGTTTGGTGCGGGCCGGTGCGCCCGGTGGATAAAAAAGGGTTTGCTGATTGCGGCGCGGGCCGGGCCGAAGGGTAAAAAGGTTTTTTGGCTCTATATTAGTGCCGTTTCACAATGGCGCTAGATTGCGTTTTATGTGGGATAAACGGCGCTATATGCGATTTTAACGGCACTATATATAATTTGAACGGCACGATATTTTTGGATATATAAAATTAACGTAGATATATTTGAAATAGATTGAAATGAATTGAGACACGTAAGACTTAAAGCCGAGGTTTAAAGGATTCAAGTGATAAGTAGCGCCAAAAGCATAGAAGATTAGGCTAAGGGCCGGAAAAAGGCCTTTATGGACAGATTAAGAGGAGAGTTAAAACTTAAAAATGAATGGACTCCGAGAGATGAGTTAAAACGGTGTCACAGTGAATTAAATAATCTGCTAAAGTGCGGTTACCTTTCGCCGTGTTGCATCGATAACAAACTATTCGAACGTTGGACTTAGTTAAGATGGATTCATTATTTATACGGTCTAGGGTTGCTCTGTGGTCATAATCGCTATTATGTGGAGGTGCATAATTTAGAGTTATTCCACAATATGCACAAGTCGGAGAAGCTAAAGCGAAGGATTCAAGCCATTTAGCACTAAACTCAATTGCATACTTCTTAAAATGATTGAAGTAAGAAGTAGCCGCCCAAACACGGCAAGGATACTTTGCTCTATACGTTTTTACATGCTTTTTGTGCTCCATTGGGTGAGTTATTCTACGATCTTTTGAGTATGAATTAACGCACTCTCGACACCAGGTTTTTAAGGCTCCGGTCTTTTTGTATGCTACTGAAAAAGACGATTTTGGTAAAGATCTTTTGCAACGGCGACACCTTTTAAAGCCCGGTAAAACTGCTTTCATAGCTTTACTGTATATGATTTAAGGTTTAAATACTTTACTATGATATGACTGATAACTATTTATAGGGGAATAATGGCCACTGATGACGGTTAAACGGATGGATTTTAAAGGGAAGAGAGATTTTAAAAAATATTTGAAAATAATGCTACTTAAATTTGAGTTAATTAATTTGAAAAACTATAATAGGGATATTTTGAATAGATATAATAATATCCTATTAAGCCAATTGGTACATAATAGGTTAATGTGCATCAATGTGCATCAGTTAAGCATAATGTACGAATGTGTCCATTCCGGTCAAGGGTTATCTTGCCGTTCGCCGTTGCTAAAAGCCTTCTCCCGGCTTTTAGCGCATTCGGCGTTATCGTATGTAGTAGAAGGTAGATAATAGATAAAAGGTAGCTAGTAACATGATAAGATTAAGTAGATAATTAAGGATTGAAGAGAAGAGAAAAAGAGAAGAGGGAGACGAATAAGTACATTAATGTACGTTGGGAAAAAGCCATCCGTGACAAAATACCGACACCAGGAGACGGATATAGATGAGGTTAATATGAGGTTCATATCTGCTTAATAGAGCAAATCTGGTGGCTAATGTCGCTTTTCGTACATTGGCCAAAGTGAATGTACATTGATGGACGTTTTCAGGTTATACTGTACACATGTGTACAATAGCGCACAGTAAAAAGCATGGATGTGCAAAACCAGGCATGGTAGCACGATAATAAGCAGTAATGTTTAAATACAGACAGAAAAATAAAAGGGGGGGCGAACAGGCCGACCTTAGTCGGCCCAAGCGGTCAGCAGACCGCCGTAACCAGGGATCTACGGATCCCCGGACCCCTAACCGAACGAAAAGCCGGGGGGTATGGGGGGTTGCAATCCCCCGAGAGAAGGGGATCCGGGGATCCCCCGAAGCACCCAGGACTGGACTCCCCCGGACGGAAACCAGCCGGATGGCAGGTGTCCAGCAGGAACCCAGGGTACCCAAACCGGTGGGAGACAAGTCTCCCGGCCAGCCATCTCTTATTGCCTATCGTCCAACTTAACCATATAACTCTAAACCTATCTACCATCTAGCTCATCTAATCTACTATCAATCTAACCTACTCAATCTACTCTTATTATTTTATCTCTCCTCCTCCTATTATAAGAAATCGAATTAATTAGCAGCAGACCTGATTTTTTTCAAAATATTTTCAAACATTTTCAGAAGTTTCAACTGCTATCGATTTTACCCCCAATCCATCGCCCAGCACCCATCCCCTTTCGTCACCAGTCACAACACCGTTAAGTATTTAATCTATTACCTCATGTAGTGTGATATGAATAAAGATACCAAATTCTGCTGGAATTGTAATACAGAGAAACCATTATCTGCATTTGGTATACGTAAAACTGGAAAGAACGCAGGAAAACCTACTCATCCATGCCTAGAATGTCGAAATGCCCTTAAAAGACAATGGAAACAAGATCATCCAGATAAATATCAGGAACGGCAAGCTAGATATAACCAACATCGTAGAGAACGCCCAGGTCACACACAAATGGCCGATAATCCAAAATGTACTCTCTACCTAGGGTATTTCATTAGTGAAACGGTATTGTCTCGTGAATTCAAAAATGTTAAACGAATGCCAGTAACTCACCCAGGTTACGACTTCGAATGCAATAGACACTTTAAAATCGATGCCAAATCATCGTGTTTAGTCAATGCATCACGAGGTGGTTCATATTGGCAATTCACAATCAAATGCAACAAAGTCCCTCACTTCTACCTTCTCATCGCCTGGGACAATCGTGACAATCTCAATCCAATCCATATATGGCTAATACCAGCAGCCCTGATAAACATGAAAAAGATCATATACATTGGAAACACCGAAAAGAGTCTAGCCAAGTGGAAAAAATATGAACGTCCATTGACCAACGTCTTATCCTGTTGCAAAACAATGCGTGCCAAAAAGTTACTTGAAGAGGATATCGAAGAGGTACTTCACCTCTAATTTATCCCTTTTTTATATTGCTATCGAAATATCCCCTAAACTCTCCACATATCTCCCCCTCCAACCCCTCTACTGTTATCGAAAAGGTACCGATTGATCGGAGGTCCATCCATCACTTCGATCACCACCGGATAAGTCCTCAGTGCCACTCCACAAGCCTTATTCCAGCTCGTGGCCAGCACTGCACCCATCCTCTCCATACCGCCCTCACAAACCCTATACCTCACCCGGTAACGGTTAACTGCGGTTAACCCCGGCACAACCATGCTCCAGCCCCATCCCAGTCCTCGAACCAGTACTTCGGCAAACGACAGACTCTCTTAATCCGCGTCACAGCTTCCTTCACCAGATAATCATCCTTGCAAGTAATCGCCAGGCACGCCCCCAGGGCCGAATACGTAACCATCTTCTTTTCTGCAATCTCATGAAATATGGCCCTCCTCGTATTCCACAGCAGCAGATCCATAGCCCTATCCATATCCAGCCTAACGTTTAACATCATCTACCCACGCTCCAATTGATCTCAGGTACTGAATCATTTCCGTGGTTGCCAGCCCGGTGGTCTTGGCCAGGGCGATCCACAGTGCACTATTGTCCATATCTGGCACCTCAATTTTAGCATCCTCACAAAACACCGTATCGCTACCAAGATACGGATAAAACCTGCATACCAATGGTCTGTCATCGTAAATCCTACATCCTTTTTTATAAAATTTGCATGGTTTTGATTCCCTGAATATAAATCTCCCTTTGTCTACCGGGTGCTCGGCGCAAAACTTAACCATCGTTGCAGCCAGGTTCTGATGAAAGTGCCTCGACAGCCGATTCATATCCTCCACACTAAGGTCAATTATTTCAAATTCAGTGCAACATCTCCCACATCGGTTGCACTTTAAAAGGACCTGTCTAATGGCCCTTTCCTTCCAACCCGGTGCCCAGCTCATTTCGGGCATTCCTCAACTGCAGCCATGCACTTGGCATAAGCTTCCTCATCGTTATTCACCAGGGCCTTGCCAAATATAACAGGGTTTTTAGCCTCACCCATCACTGCAGCCAGTATTGCCCCATAGACCGGGCCATCAACATCATTTAGGTGCATGTCCTTGATATGATCATCCACAGCAGCCCACATGGGTCTTAAATCCGAGAAACCCATCACGAATTTTCCTGCAGCACTAGCCAATTCATTGTATCTTTCGGTACTCAACCCTCGGTAAAATGCAAACGAAACCGAAATCGCAACCGCCTGACTGTTTGACCTCAACAGACCAACATAAAATGTATTCTTATGCATAGAAATCAGAACCTCAATATCTCTTCATCATCGTCAACGATCCTCATTAAGGTCGTATGTTTTCCTGAATCTGCCTTAGTTTTCTTCGCAACCTCCACCACCGGACATGTTCCAAAATACCTTTCCATATACCCTGATACCTGCCTCTTAACATACTTCTTTCCGCCTCTCACCGTTCTTTTTTCCTGGTCACTAACCAGAGGATACAGCACCCATTGGTGGGAAATGATAGCCTTCCTTTCTTTTCCTCCAACCACAACCATCTTCTCTTTTGGACATATTTGTACATCGCCAACCATATGTCTCATATAATCCGGAATTGATCTCACTTCAGCGTACTCTGCTGCCGTTCGTGTCAGATCATTCTGCAAATCCACCATAACCATGCTAAGCATCGGGAAATCGCATACAACCATCTCCCCCTGCATCTTCCCCTTGCCCACCAAATGAGCCATCGACGTTGGAATCATCATGCTTCACCCATCTCTTCTTGTACTTCGAGAGGTTTTTGATCCTTTCTCTTTTCCTTCCGGAAGCAAGTACAATCGCCATATTCCTCACCACATCCTCTGCAAATATCAGACAATAAGCTCACCCTCAACCTCACGCAAAGCCAATTTAGCCAGGCTCGTTGGCTCATACAAAATGCACCCATTTCCATCAGATACACGAGTATCGCAGCCCTTCATATCGCATGCGGCCATAACATATGAATCAATTATAAACATGCGTACCTGTCTATGATGAATTCGATTCCAGTGGGTACAATAACCACAAATATGATAGCATACCAACCATTCATTGTATGTGGTCATGAATCAACATCCTTCCCGTTTCAATACTAGATACCGAATAATCCAGATATTCGCATAGCCCAAACCCAAATTCCCGAAGCTGTTCCTGACTGACCACCCCATGACCCGAGCCCTTACCTATCGCAATTCTGATCGGGAAGCCCTTCAATGCACCCATGGTGAAGAAGTCAAACTGGGACTCCGGGAAGAGCACCATCCTAATCTCAGCTCGCCTAGGATCGAGTCGGGCCAGGTTAGACATGAGACTATCAAAACTGCCGGGAAAGCCTGTGTACGAGTCGTACAGGGCCCTCTCAAGCGAAGTTTTGATGTCAAGGAATACCCTGTCAGCCCCGGATGCAATGGGACCACAGCCCGAGGTTTCAATTCCAACATCCATGCCTAGCTCATGGCAATAATCGATGATTCGGAGGCATGCACTCAGTTGACAAGCAGGCTCGCCCCCAGAAATAACCACATGACCCACAAACCGGCATGCATCCAGGATTGCAGCCTTGATAACGTCGAAGTCAACCATTTTCGTGGTCATTCTGATCTGGGCATTGTGGCAGTTGGGGCATTTCATTGGGCAGCCATTCAGAAAGAGGACCAGGGCCGAATGGCCAAACCAATCTATGGTGCTCAAATCCACCTTACCAGCGTAATTGACCATCATTTTAGCAGCTCCAATATCTCTTTGGCAAGGTTCATGGCCTTATGCTGTTTCATTCCCTTGAGCGTTGCAATGGCCAGGACGGATTCGATCAGGCCGCGAAGAAAGCCATGTTGAGTATCAGTCAAGGTAATTGTTTTCATAGAGACTCCCTAGTCATGTAGTGGTCGAATAGATTATGTCGCGGTTCTTTTGGCCTTTGTCGTTGACAAAATCGTTGCAGCCTACGACTATTCGCATGGCACGGAGGTTGCTATTGCAGCCATCATTGTGGCAATCGTCACAAAGACAACGCTCTGGATCTTTTTCGGCATGTATTTCCATAATTAGCTACTCCATATGCTATACTCAAGCTGTTCAAGACGTGAAAGTGCCAACTTCAATTGCCCCCGTGGAGACTAGATCGGCTAATTTGCCGGTAGCTGTTAGATAACGGGTTAATTCAACTGGTAGTACTTCGCCTTCGTAAAAGTCCAGAAAGAAGGCCTTCTTTACTTTTGCAACGTATGCCATTTTAGGTCACCTGACAGGCTGGGCAAGGATGTGTCTCGGTTTTGAGAACAGGCTTGCCATCGATTATTTCAACTCCACAGGACATGCTGACAATTTTTCTGCCTTTACATAATGAGCAGTTGGAAGAATCACCTTGGCTTTCCATACTACGTATTTAGGGGGTGTACTTATTTAAACTTTTTGATAGCAAGTGCAAAAGGTTTATCTGTGAGAACATCCTTAATAGTTTCATGCGAGTAGATCCATTGGTAATTATGGAAAAAGGAGTAATATCTGGAACACCCATGCGGCCAATGAGAGCATGCAAAGCAAAAATGATTATGGCACCCGCAGGAGGCAAACTACGGTGAATGAAGCTGTCGTGTTAGATATCGAAACGATCCCTGGGAATCAGGCTCAGTTGAACATGTATAAGACTATCAAATGCACCCATTGCAAGTACAATCCCGAGACGCACCCCAAGCAGAAGAAGGATTATTGCGGAGAATGTGATGAGGATGCAGCCCTGAAGTGGCCTACAGCACAGATAATCTGCATTACAGCCAAGGTGGTGGGCGAAGACGGGGAGATGTGGTGCTTCTGCGAGAAAGATGAGTATAAGGTGATCAGTAAGGCTTATGATTTGCTGGCAGAATTGAATCCGAGACCCTGGGTTGGATTTAATGTGAAAGAGTTCGATTTCGTGCAGCTCAGGATGAGAGGACTGGTGCATGAGATACCGTTTGTGGATATTTTGTCGAGCAATAAGTATGACAGAAATGTGGTGGACCTTTACGATAATCTGGTGGGTGGAAAGTGGAATAAACAGCAGAGCGCGACGCTCGAAATGATGTGCGCTATGTTGGGGATTGAGGGAATGCTCTATGGGAATGGGAGGGACGTGGGAACATGGTACCTGAACAATGAGCTGGATGAGATTGCAAAACACAACAAAGGAGACGTGTTGGCAACCGAAGGGCTGTTTCTAAAGACATATCAAGTGGGATCCAAATACCGATCACAGAAAGTCAAAAAAGAGATAATGGTGGATGAGGAAGAAACAATCAAGTTCTAGTACGTTACCTTACCACCAGTTCCTATATTTTTTGATCTAAGCAATGGATTTTTCTGAGCTGCTATGTTGGCACTATCCGGATGGAAAGTTCCAATAGGCAGGCCACCACCACCTGAAGAGCCACTACCACTACTTTTCTTAGCCGCTACCCAAGTACCCTGCTTGGGCTTGGGAGCTACGTAGGGAGTGGGTTTGCCCCAGTTGGTTGGACTATAGATGCTCTTAGCCGGGGTTTTGGCTACAGTTTTGAACTCAATGGTTCGAGTGGGTATTGACGCTGCCTTCGTAGAAGATGATTGAGTTTTGATTGTGCCTGTCGAAAAGGACGATGCCGGAGGAGTTCCTGATTTAAAGGAACTGGCTCTCGATGTGCCACCTGACTTCAACCAAGATGAGGTGGTTTTGGTCAGGACTTTGGCACTTACTGCCTTAGTTTTAAACGTTCCCATTGGTGATCACCATAGATAAGTAGGGAGTGCATATTAATATAACTTTCTGCGATAAAAATAGGTTAGATTAAGGTGATATGTTGGTAACTTGATATTGAGTAGCTTCTATTGTGACCGTAATTGGATAGTCAATTTGAGCTGGGGGGAGACGGAAATCTTCAGCTCGCTTGAGCACGAGCATGACACTCAGGTTCTTGCCTGGCGTGACAGCATCTCCAACACCGCCACGAGTTTTGCCATCAATCATTAAGCAAATGTCCTTGAGCATGCCTAATTTATCGACGGAATGAGTTATGGCCGTAATAACAAGAAGCTCATTTGGTTCACATCGGTATTCTTCCGCTTTCCCATCTAGGGTGTAATAGTGGTTGTCTCCGACTCGTACAGCCATTCCTGGGGTTGCCGGGCGCTGTTTGAAATCAAACGTGACAATGAACTTCATATTTTGAGCACCTCGGGAATCTCTACTTCTGGTATTTCGATATCTACGAGGTTGCCTTGCTTGTCTTTCCGGATGCCTTGGATGCTCCCAGTGAGACAGAGAATCTTCTTTTGGAGTAGCAATTCTTTGGCTGCGGCGGCCAAGCTCTTGTCAGACGAGGGCGGAATTTGGATGACTTTGATTCGGGGCTTAGCGGTTATTTGCAGGATGTGATTCATACTTGGCCGGAACGCAAAGACCACGGCCTTAGTTTTAACGGCATCTAATTCGCTAATATTATTGATAATTGTCGCACGCATAGGACTTATTTAGGAACTTAACTTAGATAAAGTTTGTGGTTCTTGAGGTAAACCAGACAGGTTGTAATCTTGAGGACTTTACAACTGGAGACATGTCGGTGTAGGTGGGTAGTCAGGTAATTATCACGATTAATCTGTAATGATTAAATGTGTTGTTGTATAGTCGTGTAACTGTAGGTGAGGAAGTCGGTGAGAGAGAAGAGAGAGAGAGAGAGAGAGAGAGAGAGAGAGAGTATTGTATCTACTACTATCTATTCTATCTATCTATCTATCTAACGTTGCGTCTGATTTTTTGTACTATTTTTCACCCATTCACCGACAAACCGACAAAAAAGGCATGTTCCAAGATAGAAAAGGGCTACTTTACTGCAAAAAAGGTCATTGCATAGTGATATAGGCTTAAATGATAGTTACTTCAAAGTTGTACCATGCTAAAGGTTTGAAGTAACTTAGGATGCTTTTTAGCTAAATACCTATATCTAGTTTTTTTCTGTCGGGGGAGGCATGGTCGTAAGGCCGCTAGATACCGCCACTTCCTAAATCGTTCGCCCGTTGCTGGTTCCAAAAACAGCCTCTTAATAGCGAAAATGCCCATTTTGTGTCGGAAACTAGACGGTTGGGTGTAAGAAAAAAGAAAGCTCAGGTTTTTGGAGGCAAATCACCCCCGGAATCGTGTATGGCCGGCAGTGCGGAAGCCTTAATGTACCATCCTCTGATCTGAGCCCCATTAACTGAGGCTTGGCATTGAAGATTTCGGCCATCCCCATGGATGAGAACGCCCATTTCCTTCAAAACCCGAGTCATGCTCTGCTTATTTGGTATCTGGTCAAATACGCCCTTCTTATCCATAGCATCCAGCGTAGGTCCTGGGATAAGGAATAAGCCCTTCGGATTCCATTTTCCGATGACGGGTATATTTCCCATGCTTCTCATGGTTGTACTGCTCTGGACAATGGAAGGGTTCGACGCTACCATTTCTTGGACCGCAGCAATGAACCTGGCCCCCTCCGTCTCCGCGCTTACTTGCTCGCCCTGCGCCGTAATAACCTCAGTCAGGGCTGCCAGGAACTCTTTCCGGTATTCTGTAAAGACCTCTCCGAGGGGTGATACCTCCAACAGCTCCCAGGTGCAGGCCAGCATAGCATAAATCGATGACAAGCGGCCTGCATTGGCAAACTTGAGCTTATTGAAATTAGCTGAAAAGTCCACCTGGTAACGGTTGAAATTGTCTCCAAGAACTTCTTCTGTTTCGTGTAGGAATTTCATCCAGTGATAACCCACTGTTGGGATATGCTCCTTATGTTCTCCTAACTTGGCCAGTGCATCGGAAGCTATCTTTTTTTGCTCGGTTTTCATGCTCCAATCCAGTCCTAGAACCCTGGCTGTAGTAGAAGCTTCCTGAGGTTGCACCTCACCCGTGATGATGGGCGTACTCAAGAATTGAATCGTCTCACGAAGACCTCCCTCCTTCCGGCTCCTGATTTTCTCAAACCCCTCCATGATTTTGTGAATAAGTTGAACATAACCCTCGACATCCTTCTTTCTATCAACTATCTTAACATCGTCATAGATCTGGGGCATGATCCCAGCCGCTATGAACACGTCCATGGCCCCGTTGATCGTACTTGACCCCCGTCCGGCCATCAGAGTAGGCCCGTCGAGGTATTTCCGCCCCCACATGCCCATGGCATAGGTCGTTGTGTATGTTTTGAAGTTCCCTGACGATCCCCATATGCCTAAAGCAATCCTATTTCTTGGATACCATCGGGCAACCGCAGGGGCTCCCAAGATTGTGGTTACCAAAATACAGGAATATTTATGAACCATAAACAGGTTACGGATAACGTTCTTAGCATCTTCGATATCTCCGTCATGAACATGTACTGGCGTTTGAGATGATAATTCGAACAAAACATTCTTATTTGGCTCGTAACCAGGAATTAGAGGCAGATTACCATCCCAAGCTGGCTTTTTCACCTTAATATAGACCTTCACGTTTTTCGACATGCGCTGAACGTGCTTCCATTCCAGCTCGCCTATCTCATTGGCTGTGCCGAAGTTATTCGTCAGGGCATTCCAGAACTCTTTACCGCCGACTGTAGTCGATGATAACGTAAATTCTACATCTCTTCCATCCTTCGCTCCTTTTCCTTTGAGCAAGAAATCAGTTACCCCGTCGCACCTGGTCTCAGTGTCCACCCACAGGGCGCAGTCTGACATCCACACGGCTGATCGCTTACTAGCGGCCATCTTATTAGGCATGATTCGAACTATGGTTCCATTGCTCTCCAGCATACCGAATGATCCTATCGCGCTGCTCAGATCTACCTTCACAATCCCGGTCTGCAGGTCTATCTCAGCCTCTTTCTCGCTGATGAGCCCCCTAGACACGGCATGCTGCAGGACCTTCTCGACTAGCCTCCGATCCTTCAGCATCCCGGTGCCGGCCATCTCCCAGGGTATCGCCCCGCACTCGCACGCCAGCCATTCCCAGGCATCTCCGCCCTTATTCAGGCCATCATGCATGTAACAATAGATCCCTGCTTCGGGGTTCACCACTACATTCTTCCCGGTCGTACTGCCCAGGGTGGGATGGGGACCCAGGAGCTGCCCTCCGGACTGAGTAAACTTGGACGTATCAATTACATCCATAATATCGATATGCGGAAGGCTTGCTGTCCGGTTTGCATTCTCGCCCTTGTCGAGCACTTTAGGCTCCGCATCCATGAACTTGGCCACGGCTTTCAGTACCGGTATGGTTCTATCTTCCTGTGGGAAGCAGTATTCCGACAATCTATCCCCCGTTAGCGAAAGATGTCTCCCACTTTCATATAATTCTAATGTATTGAAGACGTTCAAACCCTTATTGAATTTGGCGAACGCACCAGGCTTGGCTGCAAATATTCGCTCCTTAGTCTCCTGGGTCATATCATTTTGCGGCCCGTCACCCACCAGTTTATTCCGGTCGATGTTTCCCATAATAAAGAAGCGGATACCGCATTTTGAAGGTGAAATTTCCACGTAAAACGGCAAAATCAATAGCAGGAAGTTTGATGCCCATGTACTTAATTCTAGTGTTTGGGGGTCAACGCAGCAGTCTATGTCTCCCCCGATGAGTACTGGGAGAGCTGCCTGAGGCGCACGGTACATGAGGAATCCAATTGCCTCTACGGGATGTGGTTTATCCTCAAAATTTACCAGTTCTTTTCTCTCAACGGCAGCCAGGGCCTCCTCGAAGGTTAGCCAATTTTCGGGATGCTTAGGCCATGCTTTGGCCGTTAGTCCCTTTTTTCCCTTGACAAATGGCTGCTTTTGCACTCGGCAGCAGAACTGCCGCAGTGCTCTCATGGATTCGGGAATCGCGTCGTAGTTCATGAAATCACTCTGCTTGGCGTTTCAGATAATCCATGACTGCATCGTGGATAAAGATAGATCTAGCTATACCTGTATTAGTACACAGTTCATTTATAGATTTGGTTTCCTCATTTGTAAACCTGGCTGTTATTGCTGTACTCGATTTTCGTCCCATGCCTCGTTCGGACTGCATAAATCACATGTTGTACACCCGTGTATTTAACGGTTGTGCCTATACAAAATGAAGACTAAATTGGATAAAAAAGACAAGACTTATTTGTCCTATTAGACACAATGGTCAACAAATTTATGTCTTTGATGTATATCATGACAAGACTTATTTGTCCTATTAGACACAATGGTCAACAAATTTATGTCTTTGATGTATATCATGACAAGACTTATTTGTCTCATTTAACCAAACCTTTAAGTATAAGCATGACACATGTGGATTATATGAGAAAAAACAACTTATCCGTCAGGGTAACTTTGCCAGTGGAGACGGTTGACTACTTTGATAGTCATAAAGAGCTGAATCTATCTGGCGTAACTGCATCATTACTCAAAGACTTCATTATCGAGCATCCCGATATTATGAAGAAAACCGGCTCGGTAAAGCAAAACTCGATCATGGATTGAAATGCCCGTCTTCGTATTATCCAAAGAACCCGGTCCCAAGCTCAACTGGATGGAGAAGCAGACCAAAAAGGCAGTCCTGTTCCATCTAGTGGACTCAAATGGTAATCAGGAAGCTTACTGGATTCCAAAATCACAGTCATCCCTTGTACCGCACGAGGGTTTCTTTAAAGTAGAAATAACTAAATGGGCCTGGGAGAATAGATCTCCTGCTAAGGGCATTGGTTGCTTGTAGGTGTTTTGAAATGAGAAAAGTAGGAACTGTAATAGATAACCGAAAAAATCAACCAGCCGTTGATGAGGAAGCCGTGAATGAACAGATATCGGAATGTGATCTATGCAAAGCCGTTGGTATTGCACATGACCGATTTATGATACTTTCAGACGAGCTTGAAAAAATAATGGAGCGTGAAGGGAGTCAAAGGTGGAGCGACATAATACTTGAGGTTATGGGTATGTGCAAAACGCCCTTGGAGTTGGTAATGATGGGGATTAATCTCGGCCGGTTCATGCAGGTGGAGCAATGTGATATGTGCGAATCTGATGCCGAAAACAATGGATAGAAAAGTTTAAATCCTTTGCGTACACACAGCATGGCCATGGCGAAAATCTTGGCTATACTCTTTATCCTGGTTTCCCTGGGGGCTATCCCTGGGCTGGCCACTATTCCCGAACCATATTATGTGAATGCTACATGGACGGACCATAGCCTGCATGGTCTCAAAACCCTAATTGGTGATCATTTTACCGTACCCTACCAGGTCGGCACGTTTGACTGTGGTGAGATGTCAGCCTACTTGGAATGGCTGCTGCAGTGCCATGGCTTCGAGGCCGGCTTCTGCATGGATGGCACCGGTCCCTGGGTGATTGCGAAGGATGCTGGTTACAGCACCCATATGTGGGTAACGGCAGAGCTGCATAACGACACCACCGGGGCCTTTACAGGCCGTGTATATATAGAGCCCACAGCCACGCCCATCCACGTAATTTCTTGGGGTGACCCCGCGTGGGGTAGGTATGCTCGCCCCCAATCAACCATGTTCCTGGGAATGAAGCATTTTGCGACTATCTATGATGTCTTATCCGGGTTTACTGCAACCACGGAGGATAACGATTCCGTTAAGTTGCTTGAATCCGAAGTGGACTGGTGGGTGTATGGTATGAATTTGACTACACCCGCGTTTTCTTACAGAGGCATAACCGAGCAGGATATCATAAATCTCAGAAAACAAGTAGCTGCAAAAAAAGAGTATGGGACCTTCAGAACTAAGTAGTGACGGGTCCTTCGTCGCCCTCGTCGAAGCTGGGGGCGTCCTGCAGCTTTACTATTTTGAGCTGGTCCTGTTCGACACCCAGGGATCCAGTGGACAGCTTTCCACCGAGCTTGGATACGTCGAAGGTTATGGTACCATTATCTTCGATCTTGTAGGCGTTGGGTCCGATGATGGCTTCCATGTCTCGGATGAAGTTGCCTTCGATAGCCTTGAACCCGAGATGCATTAGCTCCATGATTTTGACTGTAGCCTCACCGTACTTTCTTGCCTCTGCAGGAGAGAAACCATCGTCTACCCGGTTGGCCATGCCCTCACGGGTCTCTTTGGACAGCTCCCCGAAGGCGTCCTGGGCCGCGGCCTTGAGTCGGTCCATGCGCTCTTCCAGTTTGTCGTAATCGTCTGCTAATTCTCTGCGAATGCCCTTTACAGCGGTATTGTCTTTCAATTGTTCTACCATATACGGTTATAGGGGCGAACTTACATAAAAGCTTATCTTAGAAAAAATTTTACATATTTCTACCATCTTACCTTTCGTTAGCAGTGGAGCATGTAAACTTTTGAGTTTACGTATACTTTTTAATTTACGAATTAGTATTTATACCCCCCGTGTCATGTAGTACTTGGAGTGAACCAAGAATGGCCTTTATACCCCTCGCAAAGATGGGCAGCGCCGGTCTGGTGCTGTCTGGTTATGGAACGCCCTATTTGAAGCAAGCCTCATACGAAAAGGGATTCAACCCCTCCCACCTGCAGCCCTACCAGCAGGCCTTTAGCACTGCATCCAAGGAGTGCTCTGCGGCCACCCGTGGTATGACTGGCATGGAGAGAGCCAAGGCCAAGAGCGCCTGCATGAGCAGCGCCCTCGGTGGCAGAAGGTAAGCTCCGGCTTATCTTTTCCCATACCTTCTCTGATTTATTTTAAAATAGTAAGCAACGTTTCTCTTATCAGATTGTCTCCCTTGAATAGATCTTTCATCGTGTAGAATTCATCACCAACCCGCAGGATGGGTGCGGATAGTGAAAATACGCCGTTAATCCGAAGCTCCGTCAAAGCCTCTGGCGTGCTCATGTCCACGGTTTTGAAGCTCAACGGGGGCATGGCTGCCTTCAGCGCTTCGCATTTGGGACAGTTCTTGGTTGAATAAATTATGTATGATTTATCGTTTTTCATGTTTTGACCTCGAAATGTGTTAAGTGGGTTTGGTCTTTGGTCGCGCACGCTCTGCCGGCGCGGTCGAAAATCGGCCGTAGTACTGCTAAGTCCTTTTTGTTTCTTTCTTCATTTACGCTTCTCTCTTTCGTCATCTGAATCACCTGTTTTTGTTGTACAAATCTCTATATACTATGCTGAACATCGTTATCATAGGACATTATCTTCTGAGATCTCGCTGGTTTCAAATGGTGTCCTTTTGCGAGTGCCTAGACTGATTCCCTTCTGCGGCCAAGCTTCTGGGAATCAGCTCTAGCTCAGTATTTGAGCAGGCCCTTAGGTAAGGTCTGCTCCATTACCTCATTCTAATAATGCCTTTTTACCTTTGCGGGATCTTTCCCAAGCATGGCCCAACGGTTGTCACTACCGGTTCCTCGGTCGTACTGATACCGGCACCCATGGTACTCACCACAAATGCGACATTTGTAAACCTGGTAACCCTGGGTGTCCTGGGCATTATCTTTGCTGTTTTCCGGGTGGTCTACAACATCAAGCTGGCTGATTTGATCGTTCCGGCATCGATAGCATAGTGGTTGTCTGTACACGAAAGGAGAATCATCCGGTATGATGTATGTCTCAACGCAGATGGGAACGTCCTTTCGTCGTCGTAGGGCCCCCAGTTGGAGCTGTTGGGTGATGATCTCCACTGGGAGAGCTTTGCCTTCGATTTCGACTACTTGCTCATTGACATACATCCCACCTGAGAGTTTGCATTTGCAGTATCGCATTTCCTTATCTGTGGTTGATACGATGTCGCTACAAAGTGGACAAAAAATAAGAATCATTCTTGATCTCCGTAAGTGATGATCTTGTATGGTTTTTCTTCAATTTTCATGCATCGAATCATGTTCTTGGTGCCAGGAGATTCCCCGTCCCAGAATGCCAATAGGGATTCTCCATATTCAGCCATGGCCTTGTTTCGAGCTGGGACTGCAGACTTGCCCTCGCTCCACTTGGCTGGCATGAGCTTCACAGGTATATCGTGTTCCTCTGCCCATCGCTTCCCCAGGGAGTCGGCCCCCTTGGCCCCCCCACAGACTACTTCGGTTACTTCTTCCACGTTATTATGTACCCTATCTGCGATTTCACATAGGAGTTCGTAGTTGTCAAAGGTCCTGCTGCCTGAGATAATTAGTTTCATGGTTATTTCCTCCACACCAGTGCGTTTTTGAACCATTGCTCGAAGTATATCTTGTTTTGACTGAAGAAGTAGCTAAAGTTCAGATCCAGTATGTATGTTTCTGAATAGTCGTCCGGACCTCTGGTAGTTCGACCTGCAGCCTGTTGAATGGAGATGGCTGTGGTCATCCGATACCATTGATCGATGTTGTACTTTTTCTCGTCGGAATCGTTTCTCTTTTTTACCCAGCCGCCCAGGCCAGGATAGGGTACTTTTGGAATGACATTTCTTTGAAACTGTTTACCGTTTAAGCTCAGCCCTTCGTCAAAGGCCATGCAAAGCCCGATGCACTCTTTTGCAGCCAGGAACTGCTCAAGCCATTCCTCGCGTCTTTTCTCTTCCTGCAGGATCACCAAGGGGCTATTAAGGGCATTTTTGAGCTTCAGGCCCAGGCCAAAGCTGTGGCAATGCACAATAGTTTGCCGTGGATAGCTTTTGTGGATCTCCATGATCTTGGCAGCCATGGCTGGGATGGTTTTGTCCTGGTGTTTCTGGCTCATTTTGCCCACGGGATGATAGAACACCCTTCGCTGGCTGACAGGGATTGGGTGCGGAGCTTCAATTCTGGTGAACTCATTGCATAGCAGTGTTGTGTTTGGTGTTGCTGAGGACATTATGACCAGCTTTGGCTTTTTGGTGAAGGCCTCGAATAATGGCTTGCCGTAGATGAGTTTGAATCTGCGCTGGTCGTCGATGTAATAATCATTTGGATCACGAGCTAGCTGCAGGATTCTACCAACTTTGCCCATCTTTCGATCTACGGTGTTTAGTTCTTTCGTAACGGCTTGAATCTGAGCCATTAAATCAGCCAACAGCTTCTCATTTTTCTCAAACCTCCTTTTAGACATTATCATTTCTAATTTTTCGTTTAACTCTTCCTTTTCGACATTTAGATCGTAGAACCAATCACGCAGGCTATTTACGAGGTCGTCAATGTCAATGCGAGGTGGTAATACGATCTCGAAATGGTTCAACAGTTTATTTTCGACACCAGTTGATTCGTCGAAGATATACATGTCGGCTGCGGCTGAATTGTAGAGGATGAAGTCGAATGTGCATGCTTTCAGAGAGGCGTTTTTGAATTCCTGTTTAGCTATTGCATATTCACAACCTTTGCAAGAGTCGGGTCTCTCTCTGATGAGCTTGGCTGTACGATAAGGGCATTCAGAAGCGTTTAAACCGATCAGGGTAGCGCAGGGATAGTTGCTTTTTCCGGTAACGGTTGGGATTCCCAGTGTGGTTTCTTCTGCAATCTGAGCTACAAGATTTTTGAGGGGTGTGGTATAAATTACGTTTTGGAACTCGCCGGGGTATTTATCCAATAAGGCTAATGCGACAGCTCTATTGATTATGGTTTTGCCACTTCCGGTTGGAGATGCAGATTCTATTATTCTTGATTTGATTTCTCCGGATCTGATTTTGTCATAGGTATCCAACATGGACTGAATCGCTTCGCGCTGACCAATTCTATATTTTGGATATATGTTGTAGGTATCGAGATTCATGTTTTCCTCACCACATTTTTATACTACATCTACATTCATTGTTTCAAGCTAACTGGAATAGAGAAAATGCCCTCCGATTTCAGTTAGCTTCTATTGCCACATATAGTTTTATGAGTGCTTTTGTTATACTACTATCCTTATTCAAGATGTAGAAGCGGGTTCTTCGGTCTGAGCTGATGGTTGCAACCAGGCCATATTTATCCAATGTCCGCCATGCGTCATAAAGTGTTTTCCGGCCCATTCCTAGTTCGGCGATGATTTGAGATTTGTTGTAATTATTTGGGCTATTTTCGATTAGAAAACCTATGATTTTCATGGCTGGTTTGTTTCCAGTTAATTCATCGTAGCGTTCCATAGAAGATACTCTAGGATATCTATAATATATGTAGTTTTTGGTAAGATGTTCGAGAAGTAGTATGGCAGGACATTGAGACCCTCCTGCCTGGGCAAGTGATTTTGTTGAGATTTGAGAGCTGGGGATTGATCCTCAAAGTTGTCTAGACCACGAGGGACCCCCGTTTTAGTTTAGGTGCCGAAATTGTGTCATCGGCGGGACAAGTTGATTACTGAGAAGCCTCGTATGTTCAGGCTTTGCCTGTCGCCACTGCGATTCTGGCGCGGGCGGCCATGGTCGAAAGCCCATTCTTGATATCTATATCATATATATCGAACATATTTAGGTCCTCTCAATTCTGCTGCCCTATAGGCAGCGCTCTCAACGTTCTTTCATGAGTTCTTATAGTTTTCGCTACTTGCGGCCATTAAGCGTCGCAATTAATATTTTCCAAGTTTCTTGAACACTTTTTCTGAGGTGCCTTGTGGTTTCTTTATCACCACTCCTCCACCATGTGCGTTCCAGAATAACCGCATTTTTGCGATCAGGGCCAAGCCATTGGTACCGAATTTCTCGTGCCACTGATCCAGATTCATCCATGTGAGATTATTGGGATCTTTCAGCGAGATCCAATCCGGATCTTCAGCCATCATCTGCTTGACCAATTCAGAATCTATCACCACGCCAAAGATCTTGGAGGGAAGCGGATCTTTCTCGTTTTTGATGCTATTGTATTGCACCGTGACGATTCCCGCTCCACTTGGATTCTTGATCAGCAATCCAGTGATGAGATCTAATATGCCAATATCAGGAGAGGCTATTCTCAAGTCGCTGGGAAGCCTCGCCTCCGGGCCGGGGAAGAAACATATCCCGTCTTCGTCCAGCCAGCCTTTCTCATTTTCGGTTTCTGGCACCTAAATCAACTCCATAACGAATATGCGGCAAGGCCTAAACCCTGCCAGCTTGATATTGCATCTTGCGACACGTAGGCGCTCCAGCCCAGTGGAGAAACGCTTCCATATACCCGTTCCTTGAGGGTGGTCTTGGTCAGGATCTGGGCATAGTCCTGGTTGCTGCCTATTTGATCCAGGATCATTTTGGTATGTTCTGACGCACCTCCGGCTGGATAGATGAGATTAATTTCATTTACTAATATAACGGAAGAGGGCTCAAAAGAGCCCGCTTGTACCGCGTGGGAAGCTACGACCAGCAATATCCATGCCGTTATTGCAGCGACAACTAATTCTTTCATGATTCTGCTCCATTTATTTAATTAACAGAATCATACGCACGGGAGCCAGTCAACAGAAATAGCGCCGCAGGTGGAGTTGCCCCAGAGCTGGATGAACTTCTCGATGGAGAAGACGCCAGTCATGTCGTCTACAGAGCGGCCATACTCGGCATGGCGGCCCTTGAGCTGATTGTCAGCATTTGGATCCCTGGAGATCCAGCCGATGTGAGCAACACCGATTACGTTACTGTTCAGATTAGCCTCAAGGACTCCGGTGCAGCACGCCGGGCAGCTCCCATCCGCGCCGTTTGTTTTGTCCGTGTCTCTGGAAGATTGGACCGCGCCGTAACCTCTGGTCTTGACCTCGGTGGTCCTCTGCAGGTGCTCAGCGTGGGTGTACATCTCAGTCAGCACTGCGCCGATTCTGTAGTTCTGAACGCACAATTTGTCGGTCCACTTCGCATCGTACTGTCCGGTCTGGTATGAGACAGGCATGTACTCGAACTCAGCTTCCTTGGTGAAGTTGATGTAATCCATGGGGCACATAACACCAGTGGGCCATTGACAATCTCCGGCAATCTCGGTTCCGCCTCGTTTCAGTTGTCTCTCGGCTTCCAACTCAATTCTTTCGGTGATAACGTTACCGGAGCCGGATTCTTTTGCCACCAGTTTCTGGCCCTCAAAACCAGTCTGGGTGGATATAATGATCTCTAGCGACTTGTATCCTACGCCCTTCACGGACGCCTTTTCATACATGTAGTTGGCAGCTCCTGCCATACCTACAACTGTCATCGCAATGATGACTAAAATAGCTATTAGTTTTCTCATTTCTTTCCCTCAGGATATCTGTGATTATAAGCACCCCCTCACTAATAGAGGGTCCGGACTCTACATGGATAGTAGGAGCCAAACATCGAGTCCGGTATAATTACGATGCGCCCATAGTATTTATTTTCTTGGATTAGCTGAATAGGGTTTGTTGTCTGGACTTTCTCATTAAATCCATCGCTCCTATTCCGAAACTTGCGAAGATTCTTGAAAGCGGCGGCAAAAGCTGTTTTTCCACATAATAGTCCGTATCTATTTTTAGGTTGTGAGTCAGGATATATTCAGGATCTTCGGCTCTAGCCGTCATGAGTTCCTTTCTCTTTCCTCTCCGGTGATTCCCCTTGACAATAATGAAGGGAACTCGATCCCCGATGACGTATTTATGAACGCCCCGTGCTTCCAGTTTTTTAACCAATTCTGAATGTGGTTGAACTTGTTTGTAGCTTTCGGGTTTCATAGTTAGCGTCCGGGTAAGCACGAGATCCTTCAAAGTGTCAGGATTGGGTGCCTTGACATCGTTAAGGGCCTTCCTGGCGTGGTCGAGGGCCTGGTTGGTGTTGCCGTCGATCAGGATTAGTTCAAGGCATCGGGTAAGAGTGCTGGCTGTAAGATTGCACCAATCCCGGCGTACCGTCTCAATGCCCTTGGCTTTGATGACCCCTTTTTCCGGAGATTCGAACCGGTACATGGCATAGTGCTTTTTGGCCACTACGAGTAGCCGTTTGGCGAAGGCCTCAAACACTAGCTCCATAGGTTCAGGCAGCCCAGCCGTGATGATCCTGGCCAGTTCCTTACCTATCTTCTGGGCGGTCTCGAAGTCAACTCCCCCCTTGATTGAGATGAAAACTGAGTCAGTATCTCCAGACACTACTCGAAGTACGTACTTCTTGCCTTCAAACTCAAAGTTTTGATGCTCCTCTACAATGCTGCAGGTTCTGAGAAGGTTCTCTCGGCCATATGAGGTGACTGAGTTTGCGATGATGTGGGAAAACAGGCGAGCCCTCGTATAGCCGGTGTAACCGTAAAACGAATTCAGAAGGATCTTCATGGCTTGCTGTTTGGCGTCTAGTGCATCTCGCTCATCATCGGTGGATGCAGTTTTCATGGCCTTTTTAGCTGCGATGCGTTCAGATAATAGTTTTTTCAGGATGCGTGGGATGATACCAAGATAATGAGAGTGGGGAACGAATTTGCCTCCGCACGGCGAAACTATGTTCTCACAATCTGGTTGCTCGTCTCTGATTTCAGTCGTATAGCAGAGGTTATAGGCCATCATGATGGTTGGATAGAGGGATTTGAAGTCCAAGATATCTACATCTTCGGTCAGGCCAATGTCTGGGGACAGCACTATGGCCCCTGTGATGGCCGCAGCAGCCATATCATCTTCGTCCATGGCTGTCTTAGTGCCCATGAGGCGATGTTCGACCTTGAACTCCCTAGCTAGCTTAGCTTCGATCATGTGGGATTGGCCGCCGTTTACGACGACCTGCAGGAATGCCCCGCTAGCGCGAGAGAGCGCGAGGTATTTATCCATGACCTTCAAATCCTTGATCATCTTCATAACCAGCCATGAATCACGTCTGGAGTATGAGATAAATTTCGCGATACCGGGGCCCTCCCAGAGGGCTCTCATCTCCCCCGGCTTGACATCAAGCTTCTCGCTGTGGAGGATTTCCTTAGCCACGTTGGCTAACTTGTAGCTCTTTAGCCGGTATTTATCGAGAGCTTTCACCGCTGGTAGCATATCGAGAACGATTCTGCCAGTGATACTGACTGTGTATTTACCCAGGAAACTCCTGCAGTAAGGAGCTTTGCCGTCCCGAGAAAATCGCAGGGGAACTTTTAGGATTTCTGCTCGCTCGGTTATATAAGGCAAATCGAAACCAGTCGAGTTGTAACCGGCCACGATATCTGGATTAAACTCCTCGACAATAAATGACAGTTTTTTTAACAGCTCAGTTTCGTTATTTGAGCAAACGACATCATGCCTTGGACATCCGATATCCTTTGCAACCATCACTACATTGTCTTGGCCTCTCCACGGAGGCGAAAACTCAAGGCTCACGAGGATTATCGGATTTACGTCCGATGTTGGCATACCACCGTTTTCTTTGGGTAGCGCTTCAATATCTATAGCCATGATACGCATGGGTGCTTTGGCTTTGTCCTCGACACCAATAACATCCACATGATTGACATAAGGTTTATCGGGTAGAATGACCCACCCGGACCCAGTTATTCCGTGGTCGATCATGAACCGATCTTTGAACATGACATCGGTTTCGTATGTTACGTAGCCGTCCATGTCGCAGAATTCTTTTAGGATCTTAGTGTCTTTGGGATTTTTCACAGTAACCTTGAGCATTGGCTTGGGTTTAGATTGGAATCCGATAGGACGGAATCTCAGAATGTCCTCGAATCGCATTTCAATGCCTATCTGCTTGCCTAAATTCGCCAAGTACTTTTCGGCTGTTGGGAGAGATGGGTCCTCTATATAAAAATAAGGAAGGAATCCGGTGACACGCTTTTCAACGGGTGTTCCGTCAACCGTGATTCCATAAAGTACAATTACTGGAAATCCATGCGGGTCGTAATTGTAGGTAGCGTCGAGAATCTGGATTTTCATAGTGCCTCACTGCTCTGCTAATTTTTGCAATAGCTCTCGGTTTTGATCTACGCTGTTAGCGACGTGTCGGCGTTCGCTGCTTGAGAGTGCAAACCCACCAGGAACTGGAATCGTATTACTGGCTTTCAAAGATGATAGGCTGAGGAAGAGCTTTACTTTGAAGGCTATGAACCTATCATATTTTGTGTTGTAGCTATCGATTTCGTTCCAGAGGGCTTTTTCTGACTCGTCGATTGGAAGAGCTTCTGCCAGGATTTGAGCTGGGAGATGATAGATATCTCTCATTTCGGCTACGTCCGTGATCCTACCCCATAGGGCTCCTTTGACAGCATAACCTCGTCTTAGTTCAACGGTGCGTCCAGTATATACGGTTTTGTGGTTGAATCGAGGGCTGACTGCTCGAATCTCCCAGAGCTTCGTTCCTGCTTTGAATAGGTCATACCATTTCTTGTTTAACGGCACGAAGAGTCGATCTTCACTCATGCTTGTCATATTCCTCCGAGAATATTATTGTATCTATCTTGGCGTTTTTCAGTACCCGGCGACACATTACGCATGGAGAATGGGTGCAATAGAGCGTGGCCCCTTTAATGGAGACTCCATGGAGAGCTGCCTGAATGATGGCATTCACCTCAGCGTGAACTGCTCTGCAGGTCTCGAATTTGGTAGCGTGCTCGGGTTTTGAGCAGCCAATGTCGAGGCAGTGCTCTTCGCCACTTGGCGCTCCATTGTAGCCGGTAGAGATGACCTGGTTGTCGATTACGAAGATGGCACCTACCTTGTTATGGGTGCATGTGGACCGAGAGGCCACTACTTTGCACATCTCTAAATAGTAAGTGTCTATATCAGGCCTGGTATCGATTAAGGTTTGGGTTTTCATGGTTACATCTCTGGAAAATTTAATTTAGCATACTCACCAAAATGTAGTTTTGCGGCTGTATCATAAGCAAGTGCAGCGTCTTTTTCGATAACAAAAAGACCTAAATAAAGCATTTTTTCGTTTTTTTGTATTTGAGCATACCATTTAGAATGTTTTTTATGCCACGTTACCCCTTTATATTGACTATGCGCATTCATATTTCGTTTTCGTTGGTTCATTGCATTTTGGGATCTTGTTACTACTCTCAAATTTTTAAGTGTGTTTTTTAGGCCATCGTGATCAATATGATCGATTTCCTCGGACTTTAAAAGTGGTCTGTCCAATTTGATGCTCATGATAACGCGATGTATAAGATCTACTGATACAACACTATGTAAATGTATTGTACGTGCGGCGTAATAGCGAGCGTGTGAATTACGTAGATCGCGTCTGGCATACCATTTATATTGATTCAGATATTCAAACTCGTCATCAATTTGAGTTACCATTCCCCGAGTTAGTTGAATTTCGATCATTTCTGCCCCCAACCACGAGCTTCAAAATCTTGAAAGCGTTCAAAAGTGTGTAGAATGCCTTGTCTAAGTACATCTTTTGGTTGTATTCCGAGATCGAAGCATAACATCTCAATTTGTACCATAGCATCACCTAGCTCAAGAATTGCATTGGCTCTCAATGCATCAGCTTCTGCTGCAAATATGCGAGCCTGGAGTAAATTATAGGCAACCAGGGCGATCTCTTTAGTCAGGATGACAATCCGGTCCTGTGGTGTCTTTTTGTCCCTCTCCAGAAGATGGAGGGTCCAAGTATTACGTTCTATTGCCATTTCTAGTATCCCATCCCCATAGGTTGTGTATCTTAACTAACTGTTCCGGTGATATCTTTATTGAATTGTATATCTTAGATCGAAGTCTTAAATAGATCGCAGCTTGTTTTCTTGAGAATTTTCTTTTCCTGTAAGTATTTAATAAGAATTTTATTTCCCACTCATTTATGATATCTTTCCTGTCTGCGTATTCGATAACAGCTTCGTTGATGCGACCATTTCGTAAAGCGGTGAAGACTGACCCCACGGAACGAAACTCTGGTAACTGAGTAACGCAGCAGTTTCCAATTTCCAATTCGACACCATTTGCGATGTTTTTAACAACACATACCTCACAAATAGGATGACTGCATTCACATGCCATGTTATCCTTTTTATCTGCATACCAGATGTGATCCAATTCCCATTCGTATTGTGCATCTTCCCAGTTTGGTGCAATCGAATGTTCGAGTAATATAGGTATAATGGGGGCAATCATTGTATATCACGCACACGCCATGCTTACTGCTATCTTTTTGCAGAACGGTACATCCATAGTCTCTCCGAGGAGCCGGGCTACTTCTGGCCAGTTGAACCAGTATATGTGGGCTGATTCTGAGAACAGTATGAGGTTTCCTATTTCGCAATTTCCCACTGCATCGGCTATGAACTCCATGACCCCGGATAACCCGTATGTGTTGGCAGGATAAGCACCAAACATATCATGGGAGCGATAAGGAACGATAGCATTCAGCCGATCTCCCCGGATGAGTGCCTGAAAAGACATCATGCAGGGCGGAGATTCAGTTTTCTCGTCGTAGGGCGGCACCCAGGTAACGGCGATGGCTCTGCGACTGGAACGATCCCGCTTCAGCTCTCGGATGATGTAGTCGAGCTGGTCAATGGAGATAAGCTGGCTGTTCTTTGTCCAGACCTGGCCAGCTCCCCAGGCTCGCAGCCTTGAACCATAAGTGTACTCAAACCCAGGGTTGAAACTGGTAAGGAATCCTGCCTTATAATCCTCCCAGGAGTTTGAGCCTGCCTTCCAAATGTAACCATCGGGGAAAGCTCCCTTATCCGGGAGATATATCTGGCTTCGGAGGCCCATAATTTCAACCGTTTCTATGGGTTTGTTGTCATAGATAACTTCGGTGAGCGTTCCAAAGTGCCATATTTGTCTGAGACATTCCATCCAGACCTCGGGTGTATGATGGCCTACGATATTTAGGTTTTCCTGTAATTTGTTCAGCATAATCCTCCGCTTTAGTGGTTACGTAGGTCTAAAAGAGGCTCAAACATATTTAAAGTTTGTGATAGGTATGGTTTAGGAAAACTATTTTAATATGTAAATGTAACATAACAACATGGCAAGTTATCCAATGTCAAGGGATGGGTGCACGACAGAATGTGTCGCTGGGAAGTTAATCCTAAAGTGCCCAATCGCCCCAGCAGTTGAACGGGATCTAGGCCTTTGTAATCCGGCCACGACTTTTGGGACTACATCACTCCCATCTGGGTCTTCTGTTGCGGCTCAAGCACGTACCGCTGATCAGCTAATGCGGATTGCCCAAATGCAGACCAAGATGGATCAGGACATGGCCGCTGCTGAACTGAGAATGAATCCTCCGAAACCCAAGCCAGGAAAGACCAATCCAGCATTCGTAGCTGCTGGGATGGCCGGCATTGCCGCGGCCAAGGCGAAAACGGAACAAATGCGCCGGAATGCATTTAGTCATGTTGATTAGGAGAAGAAAATGCCAATATCTGACGAAAAAATGCCATGGGAGTCCTATACGGAAATGGTTGCCTTTGTAGGCCTAGTTTTTGGTCTGCTTAGCTCATTTGGATTGATACCCGGAATCGTAATTACTCCAGAACAAGTTGGTGGAATTGCCAGCATAATGTTCCTCCTGGTAATGATCGCTAGGAAATATGGTACGGGTGGAAAAATTGTGTTGAAAAAACCGGTGGTGATCGAAGAGCCCAAAGAGACTTAGGACCAAATACCTTCCGTTTCAAACATTTTTTGAGCTGACTTTCCTAACTTGCGGCTGTTGATCTTGATATCTTCCAGTGTTGTAAAATCACCAGATTCACAACACCCTTGGGCAACCATCATGAATTCTGCAACAGACCCGAACTGAGCCAGGATAGCCTCTGCACGCTCCCATCCTATGCCCGGTAGGTTAGACATCATATTTATGGCGTGCATGTCCTTGTAGGGCTTGCAGAGTAGCGTCATGGGCGCGTCGTCGGCGATGTCATGGACCATGAGTTTGAGTAAAGTGCGGTATGCAAAGATTGGATCTCTCGAGAGGAACAGGGGTGTTATACCCAGGGACTTAATATCTCCCAAAATGGCAAGTAGCATGTCCTCTGCTTTCATAATCTGGTCTTCCGACTTTTGAACCGGCCCGTCCTGTGTCATGTAGACCGTGGGGATGGCTGCTCGAAGATCGTCCATGCTTCCCAGGATGGCCAGATAGCCATAGTCACAAGTCACGGCGATGTCCATGCATTGTCGGCCCAGGCGGCCTCTGGGGGGAAGAGAACCAAATACGTCAGCTATTTCTTTTACTTCCGCGCCTGCGGTCTTGCCGTTTCCGGTTAGTAGGATGTCAAAAAGAAGGTTGCCTTCGACAGGTTTGGCTATCTGCTTGCGATAATATACCCAGGCATCCATTAGGAAGTCTGGTCTTGCCGATTGTTTCTCATTTGTGTCGTACTGGAGTGAGTACATTTTATTCCTTCATGGCCGCGCATATCTGGTTGCAGCTATTACACATTTCCCCAGCTACTCTCTCGATGGGGCAGAAGGTATCGGAAAATTCATCTTTGCTGATCCTGCCTGTTTTGCGAAGGTGTTCGAGAACTTCGTCTACGACATTGGCTGGTAGCTTTATATTACGCACTATTTCTGCTTTCGTTTTGCAGGAGTCAAGTGCCCCTAGAACAATATTCAGATCCTCTAAAGTTGCAGGCATATACCTAAAAAGAGGGCGAACCTATTTAAGGGTTTTGATAGGTTCAATCTTTGCTATTCAAAACGGCATCCCAGGTTCGTAGGTTGCCGATGTTGGCCGGTATTTTAAATATCGCGTTTATGGTCTTTGTTTCGCCTGGTTCAACAGTGTAGGGATATTTAGGTTCACCCATGTATTCAAAGTCCCCGCTCGTTCCGTGTAAAATTACCCCAAGCCATCCATGCCATGCGGCATTACCATTATTTCTAACGGCAAATTCAAATGTCGAGGTGTAAGCCGATGAGTAGATTTTATTACATGATGGTGGTCCCAACATTTCAAGTGATGGTAGCAATGAGACTGGTGCATTGGATGATCGGCATGGTGTAAGTGCCAACTGTATTCCAACTTGCGTACCTACCAGAGACTCTGCCCCAGGAACCCACACACGCCCTTGACCCTCGAGTATGGCAAGTTGGTTAATATTCACGGTATCCGGGTAGTAAACCTGGCAAACTTGCCGGCCATAGGAATCCTGTCCCTTGACCACTAATTTGACCACTGTCCCTGGTGGGATCTTATCTGACAACCAGGTCTTAGCGGTTCTGCCGTTTGGATAGGACAATTCCCCTGAAGAGACACCCTCGAGTCTCACTTCGAAGGGTTTCGTGACGCAGAGCTGCCACGAGGCACAGACCTGGGATGCTTCGAAGGAGTCTCCGTCGATGATGGTTATCACCCTGGCACTTACCGTAGAACCAGAGATGGGTGTAACCAAAGGCAAGCTTGCGAGATACGAGGCCAGTGAATTATTGATATTCTCTGATCCTCTGGTTATGATAAATGTGTTGCCAATAGGAGTCAAGGTTAGGTTTGATCCTATGGGTACGTGTAAAGCCAGCCAATCTCGGGCCTGGGCGTCATTATCTGATGTGGTTACGACACCCTGCAGGGCAATGTTTTTCTGGGTTGCGTCGCATACCTGGCCAGCCAGGCAGTCCAGCAGAACGCTTAGGTTGGATCCACTGTTGACGGAAACCAGTTTACCTGTGATTTCCAGACCAACTTGCGGGGGGGTATATACACTACCCAATGCCGAAAAGATCCAAGCAATATCGGTTGGTCCTACATCGGTATCATTCAGTAAATCAGATTTTATTGCTCGTAGAAGACCTATAGAGCTTAGAACGTTACCACTAAAAAAGGTAGTAGCGAGCCAGGTCTTGCGAGTGTCTGTGAGTACCATTTTAGACACCTCCGTAGGTGGCGATCAAGCTCAGAACATCGGCTGCAGAGAAGCTCCAAGTTCCTGAAATAGCTGGAGTTGCATCTGCTTTTGCTGATGCAGCTAAAGCTGAATCATTGTTTAAGACTGCATAAGCATAAACGATGTGGTCTGGGTTCAATACATTCTCCCCGCCAATGGCTGCCAGGTATTTCTGAACGTTGGTCTGGGTTGCAGTATCCACATAGAGTGTTACTGATTTTCTGGCTATACTTCCTGCGTAAACCTGAACAGGGATGGTATATGACTTATAGCCAGCTTTCTTGATAACTATTGTGTGGACTCCGGCCTCTACTTCGATGATTATGTCCGTGTCACCGATTTTATCAGTGCCTTCGTAAACCTCTGCGTTTAGGCCTGCAGCATCGATGAAGATACCGGTCTGACCAGTGGACTTGGAATACGAAGATCCTCCACCATACGATTTTCCGCCTGAACTCTTACCTCCACTGCTATATGATTTGCTAGATGAGCTTTTAGCTGAGCAGTTGTAGGTACAGATCCAGTTATTTGGATCGGCCAGGAAAGCGGCTACATCGGTTCCGCCAGCGTTTATGAAGGCAGCATACTTTCCGGTGTCCACCGTCAGCTCAGCTCCACCAGCTTCGGTCATTTTCTGGTCAACATCATAGTTGCCTGTAGCTGGATTAAGCAGCTTACCGTTTTGGATGATGTTTTCCGTATGCGGGTAGCCTGTATCATCCGTCCAAGCCACCTGGTTGCCTGATGCGGATATCTTGAAGTTAGACGGATTGTTCTGCCTGGCTGTGAATGCGGTTGCTTCGTCTGCAGTCAAGTATTGCTGGATTCTAGCGTTTTCATTAATCATTCCGTTGGCTTTGTACTCAGCGAACTTTGCAGCTTTCTCCGGAATGGTTCCTGCTGATGCTAAATCAGCTTGAACCATCTTATTGATAGCTTCCTCAGGAAATAGGTCCTGCATTTGTGCCCCGGTCATATCCGGATACTGGGAAAGCAGTTTTGCTTTGTCAAGGCTACCATCAGGGTTAAGGAATATTGATTTCCAGGCCAATGCATCCTCTGTGGTGCCTGTACCGTTGTAGTTCTTATATTTGGTCAAGGCATCCATTGAGGTGGGTGCCATTGCGAGCGCTGCCTGCTGGTCTAAATTTAGTCCCGTTAATGGGGCTCTGGCAACTCCAACTCCGCCCACAGCTACAGGTGCAACTCCACCACCAGTAACAATAGCTGCATTTTTGGCATCGTTGTATGCCTGTTCAGCAAGTGCCGATTTTGCACCACCTTTAACGAGCTGGTCATAGGCCTTGGTGAACTCTTTTGTAAGAGTATCCTTTGCACCCATGTTTCCAGCAGCAATCATGTGCCCGAGACCTACTTGGATAGCTTGAGTTGGATCCGTAATTCCGAGTCCCTGTGCTATAAGGTTATTTGGACCAACTGAACCATCTCCCTGCATATCGTAAATACGTCTTACCAGGTCACCATCCAAGAATGCGATGGTCTCTGGGTGCTGGGACCAGTAAGCAGGTCTTTCACTTTCTGGTCTCATTGTACCCCAGCAGCCAACTCCAAAGGTACATCCGGATGTATCGGGTATCCAAAGACCGCCGTTGACACCCTTGGTAATCTTATCTTTCATCATAGCGGGTACTGCATTTTCATTGTACCATCTGAAACCTGCAGCTCCGGCAAATATAACCTCGGAGAAAGGAACATTGTCCAGTAGCCAGTTGAATGGACCGAGAATCTCCCCGACTCTCTCCATGGCGGGTATGCCGGATTCGGACAGGAACTTCATGTACTGATCGAGAGGAGTATTCCAGCCGGTCATCTGAATGATGGACTGGAAACCTTCCTCTGCAGCGAAGTACACGAACATCAAACCGTTAGCTACTACCCATACCTTGAAGGCTCCTTTAGCAAGCTGCCATGGACTGGTTGCAACTTTCCAAGCGAATCCACCAAGGCCTGTTACTGTACCTCGAATGAGTCTGCTGAACTTGTTTTGAGGTAGTACCTCTTTGATCTCAGTGAGCGTTTTTATATCCTCGACAGTATATTGTCTCTTTGTATAAAGTTCGTCTATGAATTTCTTATGCTTAGCACCTAACGAATTGTATCGAGGGCTTGCTTTGATGTCAGTAACGATTGCATCTTGGGCTGCCTTCTGATATTGAGAGGCTAGGTTGGGATCGATGTCGTAGACTGCATTGAAAGCGTCGTCTGCGAACCTTTCATCCTTGAGTGCTGTTCGAACATCTTTGTCAGCCAGCAACTTGCGGAGATCCCCCATCTTGTCTGCGGTGGCTGCATCCAGTACGCTGTTGAGCTTGATTCTGCCTATGTCTGCGCCGGCTGAGACGCCCTCGTAAGCTCCAGCATTATCTAATATGCGTTCCATCTGCTGATAATCAGGCTGGTTGAGCTGTCGGGTTCTGGCCTTGCTGATAAGTTCCTGGTCGGGTTTTGACATTTTGGCCACTAAGGAGTCGTCGAGTCTATTAGCGGCTCCCTGGTAGTTGTAACCCATGATTTTTTCGGCCTGGGTTCTATCGCTACCCAACTTTTCCGAGATGGATGCTGCAAAGTCCTCAGCTTCTCCTCGGGACATGTTTTTGATGGTGTCTCGGAAGGCCGTATTCTTGCCTAGTGTCTCTTCTAATACCTTTTTGCCATCCTGAACGGGTATATTATCAAGCTCCCGTAACAGATCATTGGCTGCGTTATTACCTTCAATAACACGTACACTTGCGGATTTTTGCTGTTTTGCAGCTTCATAAGATTCCTGAATGAATCGCTTGCTCTTATCGTTAAGTCCGGATGCTTTCACTTTTAGAGCATCGATTTGGACTTTTATACCAGCCTTATCTCCTTTTGCGGCTGTAGCGTATTTTTCTCCTAGCTCCCTTAGCTCGTCACTAACGGCTGAAATATCTTGCTCAACAGCTTCCCTTTCAGCAGACCGAAGCCTGGATTGCTCTGCAATTCTACCATATTCAGTTGCCATGTCGGCAGCAGAAGTTGATGCTGCCGGTTCACCACCTCGAACAAAGTCGGTTTTAGCTGTGTCCAATTCTGTTCGAAGCTCTGATACTGCAGCCTCAGTACTTGGCCTGGGGTTCTCAGCGAAACGGGTCTCGGCATCGGCTACTTGTGTTTCAAGTTCACGTACCCTACTAGGGACCACGGTTCGAGTTGGAGCTGCGATGTTGGATGCAACTGGCGCACCATGTGTCATAAGTTCCACTTCGTCTTCTCGAATCGAGGATGATAACGAGCTGATCATGTTATCTGCCATACAATTAGTACTTGGCATTTTATTGTCCTCCTGCTTTTCGAACTATATACGGTAAGTCAGTCTCCACTAAATCCACACCTTTGTAGAGATTACCACTTTTAGTCACGTATTCAGCGCTTCGGTCTATTTGGTCCATGCTGGTAAATGCCGCAGGTGCTGTTGCATTAACCTGGGTTGCTGGTGCGGCCCATTTTTGTGATTCGGCTCGCTGTGCTGCTAATCGTTTTTGGTCTGCCAGTTGGTTCTCAATGATCGGTATTGCTTGGGCCTCACTCATATTCTGATAGTTATCTTGATACTTAACCAAGTTGGGTAGATCGGAATCAGTTATCGTTGATCCCAACAAATACTCACCATCTCCGGTTACATAATACTGACTTGGTATTATGCCGGCAGGTACCTTTTCAGAGGGGGTTCGGCTCAATCCACCTTCTGGACTCGACGTACCATACTTAGCTCTCAGTTCGGCATCAGCGTTCGCTATCAGGTTATTTTTGTAGTTCATTCCCTCCATGCCGATGATGCCTGCAGCCAGTCCCGCAGCACTGGCACCGGCGATGGTCAGGAGAGGAGTCAAGCCTTTCGCACTTGCACCCAATCCTGCGGAAAATCCGGTTCCTGCTCCGCATACTACCTTTTCGGCCTCACCGAAGCGATCAGCAAAGTTCGTCTTGATATCCTCGACGCTTCTCAGCAATGCATTCTTATCTTCAATGCCTTGTTTTACCTCCTCGATATGAGCATATTTGGTCTTTCTGCCGGCCAACATATCTGCTCGGGACTGAGCAACGCGGTTGTTGATATCCTTAACTCTGGATTCCAGAGATCTCATGAAGTTCCTGTCTTTGATTTCACCCCGGATGATGGCCTTTCGAGACTCATTAAGACCCAGTTTTTCGATATCGAGTTGCTCAATATCATCCATGTTTCTTGCAACCATGTCCTTAAACGTGGTCTCGTTTAAGCCCTTCATTTCGCTTCGCCAAGCGTTCTGTAGCTCGTCGAGTTCAGCCTGGGTGTATCTGGATTTTTCTAATCCGGTTGGTATGACTTCCTGGGCTTTGGCTGCCTGGGGTTGGACTACTTCAGCAGCCTTTCCTGCGGGTACTTCGCCGGTGGTTGCTCGCACTTCATCCATCAGATTGGATCTGGTTTCGTCCAGATATTTGGTGAGGTACGGCAATTCATCTTCTGGCAGGTTTCGAATTTCGGCTGCATTGTCGGAGATGAATTTCCGGTAGTCGTTAGCACTCAGTTTCTGGATATCCGTGCCAGCAAGACCATTGATTCGGATTGCATCCTGCTCAAAGAGGTCTACTTTCTTACCTACCGTGAAAGCCTTTGATTTATCAGCTTCTCGGATTGTGCTCCAAACTTGCCCGTCCGGGGTCCTCAGGTCGATTTTAACGAACTCTTTGGTCATGTCCTTAGACAGGCCGCCCGCATCCGTCAAACCTTTCCAAGTGGTCTCGGGGAAACTGAATGGGTCTACTTTGGTAACGGCCTCGACTATGCTCCCATTTGCATCACTTGGAATTCTAAACTCGTTTGGTACGTTAGTTGGCATCTCCCAGAAATACATATCTAGTGGCGCACGAGTAGAACTGATTGCCTCGTCTGCAGTGGTTATGAATTCATTTTTGGCAACAAATGAGATATCTTTGCCATCCGGGGATCTTACGACCCAACCATCCAACTTCTTATATGCGTAACTGGTTGCTTGGTAGCCATCTTCGCCAGCTATGACTAAGCCTTCGTCTCTGGCTTTCTGGAATGTTGTCTCCATGACATACTTGGTTGGACCTTTGGCCTTCTCTCCTATTATGATATCAGCGTACTTGTTATTACCGAGAACCATTTCAGAAACGCTGAAATCAACGTTCTCAGCCTTCCACCATGGGGGCATGTCCATGATAAGATTCTTAGAGGACCTCATGGCTTCTACGGTTTTGTCCCAGCTAGCAGATGTCGGAATAGTCCAATCTTTCCGAACCTCATTGAACTGATTAAGCAGGTTTGGAATATTGCTGGGCTCACCGGCATAATACCCGAGTTCTGCGTTGATGATTTTCTTGGCCTCTGGGGAAGCTCCCTGATACTCATTTGACATGAGGAATTTTCCAAGATTCTCTTCTGCCTTGGTTTGATGGACGATGATTTCTTTTTCAGGTGGTAGCCCGGATGCTTTGATTTCGGCATCAGTCATAATACCTATTTGTTCCCGGTTGCCCGTGATTAAATTTTCAAAATCATTCATGGGCATTAGGTTTGCACTGGTCTGGCCACCCGTTGCTGCATCGAAAGCCGCTTGACCTTCAGGAGACATCTTCGATCTCAGATACAAAGCACGGTCGATTTCTTCTGCCGATAATGATTTACCGTCTTTAGCTTTGATAAGGATCTTAGTATCGGCATCAGACTTGATGATTCTGTCGAAATCAGAAGTCTTAGTAAAGATAGTCCAAGCGTCGGCTGCCTCTTCTACGGTGGTTGCTCTAGCCTCAATAGGAGCCATGGTTGCAGCATAGTTAGACTGCAGATTGGGTACATAGGATTCGTAGGAACTGGGTGTCTGGTAAGTGGCTACTTGAGTTGGCGCAACAGGTGTCGCTGCAGCAGCTTTCTCGGCGAGGTATGCACCGTATTCGTCAGGAGTTTGTCTGGCGTTGGTCCATGGATTCTGGATTTCGAAGCTTCCGTCAGCTTTTTTGTAATAATAGTACCCGCCTTCAGCGCTCCAGATGGGTGTCTCGGATGAACCTTTGAGGGCATCGTAAACATCTTTAGTAACCCAGTTTCCGGTCATCTCATCCAGATATTGAACTACATGGGTAGCATCGTTGGTTCTGATCCTGGCGGTGCCATCCACACCCATGGTGAAAGTCGGATTATTAGCGGCAATGGCTGCTCTTTCGGCATCCAAGTCTGTCTTTGTAACCCAACCTCCTGCAGAGTCCTGATACAGGTCTACTGTCCACTTTCCATTTGCATCCTGGCCTATTTTCTTGTAGGTATTCAAAGTTGCATCATATTTTGCACGTCTCAGTTCTATTCTATCTAGTACCAGTTTTTCGTAATCCGTGGTAGAGTAGGCGACTAATGTTTCTGGATCTTCAACCATCCAAGTTTTACCGCCATCGGGGCTCATGATTTTGGCATCCCAGTCAGCATTGTATGTCCATTTACTGACATCTGTAGTATCGGCTGATGGGTAATATGTAGACCCTCCGCTACTACCACTACTACTCCCGCCATAATCACTGCTACCTCCGCTTCCACTTCCGCCCCCGCTAGATGCCTTTTCGCTGTCGAGCTGGGCGTTTATGGCAGCCAATTCATCGTCCATTTTGGCTTTCATGGCTTCAACGTTTTGCGGGGTTGCTCCGGCCACGCCTTCTGGTGTTTCTCCTGCTCCTTTAGCCAGTTCGTCTTCGTTGCTTTGGGCGTATTTCATCGCATCTGTTTCTGATAATGTGGAGGTACCCGGATTGGCTGAGATTGTCTTTTTGAGACCATTGGCATCTTCGTATGTGATGTGGAATAGGTCTTTTGTAGAATCTGTGGTGATGAGATGGACTATGTTGGGATTACCGGCATCATCTATGCTTTCAACGCTCAGAATACCCTTTGTCTTCGGGTTATATCCATCACCAACAGGAAGATACTTATCTTTTCCATATTTCACATACTTCTGGCCGTTTTCTGCCATGTACATATCGTCTCCGAGGTCTGCAACCAAGTTCAGATCTGAAGATGTCAGTGGCTTATACGCAATTTCAGGTTCGACGCTACTCATTTTGGCCAGTTTTTCAGGAGTCACTAAGAATTCATCCATCTCATTTGGAACGTGTAGATTGGTTACTTTAGCGGTCTCCGGGATCTTGACATCCAGTTGAGTTAATGGCTGTGCTTTCAGGTCTTCTGGTGTAACTTTCTTGAACTCAAGAATCTTTGTTTGGACTATTGGTGTTGGTTTGGTGAATGATATGGTTTCGATGTTTGCTTTGGTACCAGTAATGGTTTCTGTTGGAGCCCTAGTTACTGTAGCTGAAGCTTCTTTAACTTCAGTAGCTGTAACTTTGTCACCATTGACAACCAGTTCAATTTTACTGCCATCGAAACCATCAACGACAAACTTGGATGCATCTTTGGCGTCTCCAACAACAGATCCGATGATTTTCCCGTCTCTGAGAGCACTCATACCCTGTGCCGTTTTTACCAGAGTAAGGACTCCTGCCTTCTCACCGGCCTTCATACCGGTTTTTGCGATGGTGACGGGGGCTTTCCCTATGATTAAAAGGGGTGCTAATAGCAGGTTTACGCCCACGTTGGGAGTCACGGGGCTGATGATGATGTCTTTACCCAACTGATAGAGCTGTCCTGTGGCATAGGGTGTAAGGTCTGGCATATTTCCAAGATCAGTGTTGGTCTCAACGTAGCCTTTAAGGATGTCACCCATGGATTTATCGATGGTGCTGTTTTTAACTGTGGTTGTGAAGTCGGCATATTCTTTATCGTTTAACCCTGTAGCAATTGCAGTCCAGTAATCGTTTCCCATTTTAGCTTCAAGAATTCCCTGCAGAGCATTATCTACGGAAGCACCCACAATCAGTCTTGGGTTGTTTTTGGCGATCAGGGACAATGTTTCAGGACTGGCGTGAGCCATGGTTGCACTGAAGGCTTCATAGGATGACATACCGCCAACATCTTTAACATCGTCAAGGGTAGCCCCTGGTTTGGCAAGGTCAGTAGCGATCTTATTGAATGTCAATAGACCAGCAACGGTAGGCTCGATCTTGTAACCGTTCTCGTATTCTGGTTTGGAAAGGTAAGTGTAAATATCCTCACCCTTTTGAACGGCAGATGATACCAGATAACCCCAGGGATCTTTTGTTGGGTCCGGTGTTGCATCTATGTTTGCTTGCCGCTGAGCTGCTGTTAAGGGTACTTCCGCGAAGAGACCTGATCCTATCTGTCTCTCGCCTGGGAGCTGCAGGGCTTCCTGGGCAGTTGTTGGCAATGCCGAGATTCCAGAGATTGGCTTTAGAGAACCAGTATCGGCAGTCTTCATTTGATCCAATACTGTCTTCGGTATTTTAGCTATGTCAGCATCGGATATACCCAGATTCTGTAACTTGTAGTAGGTCAACTCAGGAATACCTTGCCATTGACCAGTTTTTGGATCAGTAACTGTCTTATACGGATCTACTTTGTAAATTCCAGATGCTTCAGAGAAAGTCTCAGTTGGTTTATCTGCGACCTGTCCTATTTTCACGTCTCCTGATTTCGTATCTACATAAACACCCAGTCTTGCATCTGACAGTAAATCAGCTATCTGATCATCCTTGTATGTGGTTTTGAGACTATTGTAAATGTCCGTGTCTATTTTGACTGATCGCTGTTCATTGGAACCTTTGACATTGGTCATACCGGTAGGGGTAAAAGTTAAAATTTTATTTACCGTCTGCAGTGAAGTGGTGGATTGATTAAATGGGCTACTAGCTTGCAATATCTTAGCTACATTTGAAATTTTAGACATAGCGGCAGATTGGGGTGTGGCTGTCGCTGGGGTAGCAACTTTTGCGATGGGTGTTGAAGTTACGGCACTCGATGGCGGCATTGAAGAGATATCCATGTTTGGTGCCACACCCGTGATGTAAGGCATGTCGGATGGCTGAATATCCTTACCAGGGATAAGGTTACCACTTTTTGTTGTGTACATCTTGGTTGGGTCTATCGTTAACGTTTTAGATGAACCACCACTTGTTTTTTTAGCAGCATCAGATTTCTCAAGTGCCGTTTTAGCAGCCGCTGAGGCAACAGGTGTTAATGAAATGGCGGCTGCGGCTTTTTGATCAGGTGATTTGGTTTCTCCGATGGCTACTTTGGATGTGTCTGTAGTACCGCTACCAGGGATCGCAAGTTTAGATGCATCTAATGTTTTTGGCTGATTGAGCCCCTTGGCTGCAGCTTCTGCATTGAAACGGTCAACTTGTTCTTGCAGAGTTTCAGTACCAGGTGTAACTGTAATTGGTTTAACGAATTCGGAGGACTGGATTACCAATTTCTGAGTAAGATTCTTCTGGATGGCAGCCAGATTAGTGTCGTTGATTTGGTTATTGGATCCCATATTATTTTTAACAACCTTTAGAATCTCTCCGTAGCGTTCAGCCCATACTTCAGCAGATACTGATGGTTTATCGCTATACATCGCATTGTAGACGGCTTTGGCGATCACGTCTGGTGACGCATTTGCCTGAATGTCAAGAGTTTTAACTGTAAAACTGGGTGTTGTTTTGAAAGTCATTACTTTTTGTACTGTAGGAAGCGTCTTATTACTGGATAGTTTTGCGACTGCGGCTGCTAAATCTGGCATTTTTGGTTCGGTCTTGAATGTAAGTGTCTTGGTAGCTGTTTCTAGTGCCGTTTTTCCTTCCAACGATGCGGATATATTATTTGTGACGAACTTTCCAATGCTAGACAAAATGGATGCATAGTCCTGAGATATGGTTTTGTTAGCAGCTTCAGTTACCCCCATTATATGATTTGTAGACTGCATAGCTACCGTTTTCAAATCCTGGGCAGCCGCTGCACTGGCCGCCGACTTCATGCCATAGGATGCCAGTTTTGCAATCGTGTTCAATGCATTGGCTGCGTCCATGTTATTTTGTGAAGCAGCTACATCAGCTCGTAAAGAGGTAACGTTTACTGCGGATTTGGCTACAGTTCCCAGGCCAGTTAATTGGTTAGTGACGAAATTGTTAAATGTCATGACTGGATTGGTTGCGGCCTGTGCTTTTACTAGGGCGTCCTGAATTTTATTTGTGATCAGGATTTTATCAGCAGTACTTACATTAGAATTCCAGGTAAGGTCAGTACGATTTGCTATGGCATTTGCTGCATCATTTGTGGTTTTGACCAAATCTTGAACAGTTTTATTGATATCTGATGATAACTGAGGTACTGTAATTGTATTAGCTGCGATTGCTGACGAAAAGGCTGAAGATGCTATCGATGGCACCGATGTTGTGCTTGTATCAAAATTCATTACTTTGGTAACCGTTGGGACTTCTTTATCTTGATCAGTCAGCTTTTTCAACGCTGCAGCTAAATTTACCGTGATCGGTGGGGGCGTAGAAGTTGCGATAGGTGTTGGTATTGGAGTTGGAGTTGTAGTTTGGAATTCAAGAACCTTAGTAACCGTTGGTATTTTCGTGTCTTCAGCAGCTAATTTTTTCATAGCCGCCGCCAAATCTACTGATATTGCGGGGGCCGCAGCAGGAGTTGGGGTTGTATCTGTTTTGAAGGTCATAGTCTTCGTAACAGTTGGTGTTGAGGTACTTGTGGATTCCAGTTTTTTCATGGCTGCAGCCAGATTTACTGATATTGCAGGTGCTGATGTTTTAATGGTGGTTGTTTGCGTAGGCGCTGTCGTTTTGAAAGTTAATGTTTTGGTAGTTGTTGGCGTGCTAACTGTTGACCTGGAGGAGCTGCTTGAAGGAAAAGCGGATTGTGCTATCGAGGATACCGCTCCAGATTTAAAAGATAGCGTCTTAAAAGTTGCCATTTATTTTTTCTCCTTTTTGAGCCTCAGTAAGGCGGCCTGTAGTTCCTTATCGATCTGATCCTTGGTTTTCCGAGCGCGTTCCTGCAGAGATTTCTCATCCATTCGTGATCACTTCACTATTAAATATGCCTAAGATCTATAAATAGAAGCAGCCTATGTATGTAGTATGCAAATTGTAGTTCCCTGTGGGCCGGTGGAAGTTGTCGTACTCCCGCTGTTGAGAGATTATGGAGGTGAACCGGATGCCAGAACTAGATACAACGGACCTGAGCTACCCAGTAAACGAGAGTGATATCCTCGCCATAGATAACAAGATAGATGCTTTGGCGAGACAATGGCTTGTCAGAGTACAAACCAACTTCTGGCAGTTCGATGCAGCCGTTAGAACCAGGGTTACGTGGTTTAATGAGCAACATTACAATCCTCTGAGAGTTTACGAAGGTATTTTGCCTCATTATGCGGCTCTGTTAGCTGATTTGAACAACTTTAAGAAGTTTCTGGATGACAATAGTTTTCCATTAACAAGTTCGTACTATCAATACTATGAAGCATATGCTCTTTATTACGCAGGTTATGCTGACGTAGCAAAGCCCCCGGCATTGGTTCAGGAGGATTTGGATCGGGGTACTATCATAGGTATTTGTGAAAAGGTTGATGACGGGGATACTTTGTTTGTTGGTGGGAAAGAAGTACGGATGGTGGGCATCAACAGCCAAGAGAAAGGAACATTTTCAGGTGGTGGCGCTGCGACTACCCGACTGAGGGAATTGGCCGAAGGTAAGATGGTAACGGTCTACTTTGATCCTTACACGCCCCTTGAGATGTACCGTAGAGTCCTGGGCGCAGTCTACCTGGGGGATGGAAGTCGCGAAGCGCTTTACCTGAGACCGGATTGGAAGAAATTGTTCTTGAATTATATAATGGTTGACGAATGCCTAGCAGAACCAACTGATAAGGGCAGGAACAATTTTGTTGACCCGTATGAATTCAAAGCGGCCTGGGCGAAATGCAAGATAGCCGACACTCCGAACCTGGCCAGGCTCACTATTAAGAGCAATCCAACTCATGCCAGGATTTACGTGGATGGTAAAGCAGTGCCCAAAGTTACACCCGACTGGGTAGACATGTCGCCTGGCACCCATCACATCGTAATTGCGGCAGATGGTTGCAGTGCCTGGCACGAGGATGTAGATGTAAACTACGGTGACAATAAGTTTTTCAGAAAGCTTCTGCCGTTACCGATAGCCGTCGGAGTCCTAAACATCTTTACAGACCCGGAAGATTGCGACATAATCATAAACGATATGCCGCAAGGTTTGGCACCCCTAATCGGAGTTCAGATGTTGGCAACAACACCTGTAGTTATCACAGCTTTGAAGGAAGGATTTGAACCAAAAACGGTTAGCGTATTGCCTTTAGCGGGTAGGTATATTGATATCAAGTTTGACCCGCTTGAAAAAGTTTAAATAGGTTAAAGACAACGTAGGAAGTGCATCTCACCTTTGCTGACGGGGTGAATGCAGTTGTCGGGAATCGCCAAAAATATCGCCTCAAAGCAACCGGCGTGTGTGGTGTTCCATGCGCCGGTATCATTACCATCATCATTTCTCCGAGAAACAGGCCTGTAATGGCGGCATCGAACAAATCGTATGATGGGGAGATGGAGAGGTTCTCTCCCTTTCATAGTTACAGTGACAAAGGCAAAATAGCTGCTTTACCATCTGATTTTATGATTTTTAGGATGCGGCCGATTTCAGTAAGATCTACCCCATCGCCATTCAAGATGAGTAGGATCCCTTTACCAAGAATGATGTCTTTTGAAATCGAATAGACTGTGATGGGATGGTTGCTACTCTCCGTTGTTGCAATGCTGGTTTCTATAAAACCCTCTTTAACCATATTGCTGAGATGCTTTTTGAACCGGTTGAGCTTTTTCAGTCGATCTTTGTTATCATCCTTTCCATCTTCACCACTCTCGATTCCGTAGATCTCACGTACAAGATCAGTAAGGGATTGACATCCCCTTAGATCTAAAAGTTCTATTGCCTTCAGGTCCTCCGGATTTATTTTCCAAACCATGGTATTTCCTCACGAAAACGTTGTTGGTAACGGGATAGCAGCCATTGCTTCCTCGATGGTCTGATACTCCCCTCGGTACAATCCGGCAGCCACTTTCATTTTGTATTTTTGAGCAGTACCGGCTAGCTGCGGGCTTGCGCCAATCTCATGGCAGAATTCTAACCAGGCATTAGCTTTTTTAGATTTTTTATCATCTGGTTTAGCCTTTACTACATCTCGTGTAAAACCAGCCGTCATGAAATTTTCATCTATGATGTTAACTGTTTCAGCAAGTAATCGCTCTAATTCACTTTCACATCCAGTTCGCCCCTGGCTGCACAGGGTTTGGGTATATGCACTATGTGTAAGTATCAAGTCTGCATCGTCAGTACATAGGCTACAGTCTACTGAATCTTTCTTTTCTTGCAGCATCAATTCATCCAATCTCTGCAGCTCTCCGTCTTTAATCATTTCTGCGCCGGTTAGATATATATCAACTTTTGCCAACGCTTGTTTTGTAAGTTGGGGATCGACATCTTGCACCTTTACATAACCTGAAACGCGGGTTGGCTCAAAAGATGGTTGTACAACAGATGGTCTCCATGGTTGTCTTTTGTAGTGCTCCAAATAAGCCTTAGACACGAAAAAGGCACACCCGCACATTTGGTCTTCCGGGGCTCGATTAGGGTCCGTGATCCTTGTAATAGAATCCTCACAGGGGCAGGTGGGGGCATGATGACAAGGACATTGGCCTTCGTTTTCGGCCAGGGTTTGCGCCCATTCCTCCGGGGTTGTTCTGGAGTGGATCTCGAAGCCATGTTCGTTCGCGAATGCGATAAGTTCCTGAGCTTTATCGGGCATTTAGATCCCTTGTTCCAGCCTAAGTATCTTGATGACCTTGGAGGTATTCTCTGATAGGACTTTGCCTTCGGCTTCTTGTTTTTCGGCCCACTTTATTAGTGCGGCTGAGTTGGCTGCATTGTGAGCGATGGCATAGTCAATCTCAGCCTTGATAAAGGCATCAGGATCTGGAGCGCTTTCGATTGCTATCAAGATGACTTCTTCTGCTGATTTTATATCTTTGATCGTGCGAGCCATGTTATCCATTTCAGTTCTGCACGCAGATTTTGCATCTGGATCTGGCAAAAATTCACATGCGGCGCGGGTGGAGTTCCATGCAGCCATGATATTGGGTAATAAGCAAGGCAAACATAGTTTATTATTTTCTTCCAAGGGAGCTTTTGCTTGATCTGCTGTACCAGGGGTTACGGGGGTTTTATTTTCATCCATAGTATTAACCTCTCATCTCTTGATATAATACTGTTTTCTCAAACTCGGTATGTCCATTGAATCTACGAGTCGTGCATTTCCTGTCATGATGGCATTTACCAATTTGACAAGCACCGAGTCTGGAAAAACGACGACTTCTATCTCTCCTCGGGCCATAAGGTCCATCATTTCTGCTATGATTGATTCTTTTCGTACATTGTCTGGCAAATTAGGATCAGCCTCTCCTCTGCGAACCATGCGATCCGCGATTAGGTGGTAACGAGCTGACCAAGCGGCTTCGTAACTATTAGTTGCTGTCAGTACGTCAAATACTGTCTTGTCGTCATGAAATAGTCTACGATGGTTCGGGCCCTCGCCTGAGAGAATATCCATAACCTGGTGGACATCTGGAAATTTACGTCCTATCATAATATCATCGATATTGAAGTGTATTTCATGCTGAGGCATCAGAGTCCTCCGTAGATAACTCTTTCATAGTGGCTAACAAACTCTTAGTGGTAAAGGCAATGCAGAAGGTCACAAAAGCGTATTCTGAGTCTTTTTTCGATAGGCCGCAACTGTGTGCGAATAATGATGCTCGTTTTATCCGATCCATTTCTTCGACAGGAGCACCTCCCTTTAGAACTCTGGTTTGATGCGCTACTTGTTGGTGTTCCTTCCACATATGCATACAATCATGCGCATACCTTTATATAGATTTCCTATATAAGTGACGGGTATGAAAAGAACAAATCCCGGCCGTCCACCCGCAGACGAAGTACATACCGAAGCTGCAAAACAGGTACTGGATGCCAATAAAATCGTCGGTAGTGACAAAACCGATGAACTATTGAATCGAGCTAACGAAATGCTGGCAAACACCGCAAAGTCCACATTACTGGATGCAGCAAACCTTAGTGCAAAGAAAGCCGTGGTTCTGGCCAAGCGAGAATTAAGAGAGGCTCAGGAGGAAGAATCTGATGTTACCCCAAGGGGTGGGAATTTTAAGATAAACGGCATGTCTGCTGACGATATTCGCACCATGGCCGAAAGTCTGCCAGAAGCACAACGCGAATCTTTTATTAGACAGGCGCTGGGCATGCCGACTGGTGGAAATCCGATGTTAGGAGCATTTCTGCAAAATAAGAGTCAACCTCAGGCAGTTGCACCCATTGAACATTCTGGTCCGATGACCTTGAGTGAGGCTTTACAGTCCATGATGGGTCTCATGACAATGCAGATGACAGCCCAACAGGCCAGAGCGGAAGAATGGAGACAACAGCAGGAGTTTGAACGTCAAGCTCACGAACGTCGTTTGGAAGAGATTAGAGCAGCTCGGGGGGAGGTGCAGCAGCAGGGGCCAAGTCCAGAAGTGGAAGCTCTAAAATTGCAGATGGATTTTTACAAAGACACCATTAAGGAGCATCAGGCACTTATCAAGGAAATGGCTGCCAATAAGCCCACTGATGCTGTCGATCAGATGAGAAAAGAGAATTTCGAGCTGACTAAAAGCATCCTCGAAGGCCAGAAGGCTCAGATGGAAGAGAAAGTTCGCAGCATGGAGGCCAGGCTGGGCGATGCAAACCGCAATACAATGAACCTGGGTGAGCTTATCAAGGCAGCCAATGCCAATGGCGCAAATCTACACCAGGGCGACTCCACGGACCTGCAGGTAGCAAATGACCATGAGTTTAAAATGAAACAGTTAGAGATACAAGAAAACAGAATAATCAACGAAACGAATGCTAGACAAGCAGAAGCAGCAGCCCGTCAAGCAGAGGCTGAGAGAACAGTTGAAACTGTGAAAACATTGGCTGCAACTTTAGGAACTGCGTTAGTGCAAAGTCGACTGGCCCCGAAAAAAGATCTGGCGACATCCAATCCCCTCATTCAGAAGATTGCTGGGGCAGTGCAATGACCTTAGAACGATTGGATGCGATCTTGGAAACATACAAGGTAATGGCAGATGACATTGCAGATGACAACACGGCAAAAGCGATGTTAAATCAATCTATGGTAGTTGGAATTGATGGGACCGTGGCAATAGTTACCCATTCCAATACATGGATTACGTCGCTTTCCTTTCTACAGTCTGCCATTAATGACATACCCGTAACAGCCAACCAGGAAATAGCATTAATGGTTTTAAAGGTCGCTAACGAGCTGTGGCCAACATTTATATCCGCTGCAGGCCAGAGTACTAAGAAGACAAATCATATCGCTGGAATTCTAACCAAGCTAATTCAGGAGATAAGAGATGCCCCTACCAGTTGAAAATATCATAGATGAGAAATACGGTGTTAATGGACCATTTCGGGTCTATCAGGTACCAGAAGGTCAAGGTTTAGAGGAACAGGCAAGGCCGGATTTCCGGCAGCCCATTAGTTTTGACGGAAACGATATGCCGCTGGTATATTTGCAGCTTACAAAGAATCCGTTGACTAACAAATTTGTGCCGTATGCGGTATATTACGATGCCAGTCAATATACAGATGATCAGATTCTGTCAATACCAACTCTAGGGGAGCTGGGAACGAAATGTTCCTATTGTCAAGCCAGAAACGATGCATCTAAGGCCTTGGGTATCCCGGACACACCAATCCAGAAGGGTGTTGAAGCCCTGCAGAACATGCAGAGACCAGTCCAGCAACCATCCCCCCAGAACACGGACTTGGTTCCCTATGGGGGCCAGGGTGATAACTGGTCGTCAGAGCCCATGGGTCAGTCCGAGAGGCAGCCCGATAGATATATGGATGTCGGAAATATTATAACGCCTAAGTTTATTCCGGCAGCCATTGATGTTTTCTCTAAGGTCTTCTGTGAGCCATTCGGAGAAGCTATCCTGAAAATTGGCATGGCCGGCTTGGCCAGCATAGCTGCAGGATGGGCGTCGGAGGGAGGCACCCAGGCCGCATGGCGCAAGATTTCTGAGGACATTGTTCGGGACTACAAGGTTTGCCCAACTGATATTCCCAGGATCCAGCAGAATGTCATGGCCATGAAAGAGGCTCTGATGAAGGATAAAGCCAACATCCTGGGTGCGATGTCGGCAGGCACATTCAAGTCCTTTGGCCAGGTCGCTAAGGAACATGGTTTTGAAGTCTCCGGTCAGGCTAGCCTGTCTGGCAGAGCTTCGGTAGCCGTTACACCTCTCAGGAGAGGCCCAGGAAGGGCCATTGATTGAGATGGGTGCTCCTGAATTACAAAAGGCTGTGAAGTTGCTTCGAGAGAAGCAGCTTTTCCCAGCTAAAATTCGAGATGCTCAGAGCCTGGTTGTTGCCAGTGGCCACAGAATAAATGAAATAGGTGTTGCGTTATACTATGCAGAAAAGGGAGATACCCGTAATGCGAGTTTAAATGCTGGTAAAGCAGCAGATGCAATTACTAGGCTGTTGGGCCAATAATTACTCGACTGCGGGTTTCTGTCTTGTTTTTTGGGATACTGGGTGTTCCAATTTCCATTTTGTTATTAAGTTGCGAACTACGGCGCTGGCTGTCGTTCCTTCCTGTCTGCATCTTATTATGAACTCGTCTTTATCAAATTCATCCATTTTTATTACCAATGACATGGTATATACAGTGATATTTCAATACTTATAGTTGTCTATAAACTAACATTGTTATATTTCTATACATGCATATTTATAGGTGTTACTATGTAGATAAGTATCAATCAAATTGTAGAGGTATTGCAATGGTACAAGGATATGGCAGAAGGGTAATCAATTTTAAGTTCCCCTTTTCGGTAACGGCCACCACCCCCGGTGCGTCCGTACAGTGCGGAGACGATCCCGCATATGTTTATGAAGTCGGTCTGGAGCGATACTCCAAGCCCTGGGAATGCGCACCCGACATGGTTGCTGAGCTAGAAGGTATCGAGATCATCGGCCCAGTGGACGCTTTTGGTGTCAGAGTCCCGATTAAAAGAGTTGCCCCGGTTATCGCCGGTAACGATATCGGTGAGAACATTTCTCTGAATGAGCACATGTGCCCCACTCTGAGAGATGGCGCACCCGAGTTAGGCTATCCGTTCAGGGATAGACAGACTTGCACCAACTTCGGCAAGGCCCTTCTGATGGGTGGAGATGCATCCACTACTTCCGTCAAGATTGGTCCGGGCGAAACTCTGAACTTCAAGGTCGAGTTCCCCACTCTGGCCCATGGCGGCGACGCAGCTATCGTCAACGACATGGAAATCAAGGCTCACATTGCCTTTGCCAAGGGACAGGATCAGATGCTGAATGCTCTGAAGGCCAGCTCGTCTGCTGAAATCAGCGCTGCAGCCAATTCTTCCCAGATTCGGCAGCTCGCGATTCTCGGTGATCTTGAGATCGCTGATGTAATTGGTGCCCAGACTATTGATAGGTCCGTCCCAGCTACGATGGATGAATGGTCCAGCTTGAACATGGGTCAGAACTCCGATGATCCTCAGATCAAGCGTATCATGATCTATTCCAAGAACAATCAGCCCACAACTCCCAACCAGGAGATGGAGCTGGTAAGGGATGGTCAGTATGTTCAGGTACCTTTCCAGAACATGCGCTGGACTTCCACTGAGAAGAGCTTCTTCCGGTTCACCCATTGCGGTGTCATCCCCCACCCGAACATGTTCCAGCTCAAGTTCGAGAAGGGCAACAGCCGGTACCCCATGGTGTTCAACTGTGAGACCGTTGACAACCCGTTCATCATGCCTCAGAAGAGGTTGGTTGCAGACGTATCCTACGGTGGCCCAACTGAACTCGCCAGGGCATATACCCTGATGAAGGAGATCGGCGCTGTCAAGATCACCGATAACGGTGTAGCCATTCCCGCCTGGGCCGCTGGCGTCAGGGGATTCGAGATCGCTCTCTGGGGATACCAGTACACTCTCAAGTAAAGGTAGGTGAAACAATGCAACTAATATTTCCAATAGGTGACGTACCCCTGTCAACAATTCAGGGAGCATCCGATTATTGGGTAAGACTCCCCAGAGGAGCTAAGCCCATAAGAAATATGTACACCGCAGGAACTCCGGCCATCACTGATGGTTATGGCGTCCTGATGGAGTCCATGAAGATTGACCAGTCCCAGGTTCTCAATGCCTGTGAGGTCGCTTGGGGCGTGGATGTAGATGGAGATATCGTAATTGTAGCTGATCCGGTAGACTTCAAGGTTGGAACCAACTCTCTGCAGTTTACTATTGCCGCAGGCGCTACTGCCGGTGATACTGCATCTGTAGCTGCTGCGTTCAACGTCACAAACTTCACTCATCTGGAGTTCTGGATCAAGAGCAACATCGCCATGGCTGCCGGCTCGCTGACCCTCATCCTTGGTCTGACTAAGGGCGGTACCCCTGTGGCTGCCTGTCTCACCCCGGCACTGGTTGCTGGCGTCTGGAAGCATTGCAGAGTGCCTCTCGTGTTCACCCTGATAGGCTATGCCGCAAACTGCACACATCTCACTCTGAACTATACCGTGGATGTGGGCGCTTGCGTCGTGCATCTGGATGATGTCAAGGCAGTAACTCTGGCGAGATCGGTCGAAGCTCTCAAGGTAGATCAGTTCATCGAGGATGATACCTACTTTGCCCTGAGTGCCGGCCTTGAGAATGACGACTGCAAGACAGGTCGTATTCTTATCGTCAACTACGAGACTCCTGAAGAAGAGTCCCGCTGCAGCAATTAAGGAGACCCAACGGTCTCCCATATCTCCATTTTTAAGAGTCTTTCAAAAAAGATAATGTGCTTCTGATATCTTCCATTAGCTTATTGATATCCATGTTCTTGTCAATTTTAGGCGGGAAGATTATCAACACGCCATGATTCAGTATTTGCATTTGCGAGCCATGTTCTATATGATTTACATGACACCATGGCTTAGGCAACGTGATTCTCATCGATGACCCCCCCGTTTGGGTGGCCTGTACGATCCCCAATAAAGGCATGCTAGATAGTTAAGATGTTTAAGGTATTTAACATATTGTACGAAAAAGAATTATTCACATGGCCTTATTGCACATCTTTAACATATGTAAGCTACGTTTTTATAATCAGATTTTATATATTACCCCCATGTCATTCGTAAAGCCAGGATACGCTCAGTGCCCCGTGGAAATACTCCCCGAGGTACAGGTTGATCAGGTTACTGTGGGTGGCGCAGAAATCGCAAGCTACAGCAACTATGGAAAGAGACTATTGGAAATCAGGAACTTGGTATCTTCAAGGCCTGCAGCTAATCCAATCGAAACCATCATCCACACGGATATTGGTGGTGAAGCCCAGAAGCTCTACAGCGCAGCTCAGCACAGCGTTCGAGTAGATCTAATCGAGGGTGCTGGAAACAAGGTCATGGCCAGGGACTATGCAACCATCCAGCAAAAGAGCATAGGCGGTCCAGAAGCCAACATTATCAATCGTTGGCACTTGGTAGTCCGAAACTACAATCTGCTGGATCTTTTCCGTGTAGGAGTCAAACCTGAAAATGCTCTGACCATGATCGAACCACGTCTGGTTGATGCTGACAGAACTCGCATTCTCGAAGCCGCAAACATACTGGAACGCAGCATTACAGGCAACCTACCAGTTCACCAGGACCTGCTGAATCCAGCCGTGGAGGAGCAGTTTGAGACGATCAAAGAGGTAGATCGACAGATTCCCGCCCTAGCGGCAGTCACCGGCAGCCATATCCTTGGTGGCCAGGCGATATCAGTTCCCGCGGGCTACATTGCCGTGGTCTTAGGTTTCGCTGTAGATTCTCAGCAGGTCGTTTTAAACCTGGCTGGTGGTGCAGGGCCTTTCAACTGTTGCTTCATGTATTTCTCCAAAGACGATCTTGAGAATTACGTCAGGATGGATGCTGCGGGCATGCCAAACGGCATGGGTGGAGCTGCAGGAACCATTGATTTCGACATGAGATGCTTTATCCCAGTCACCAAAAAGTTCCAGCTCCAGATCGTGAATAACCACGCGATTAGTCCCGTTGCAGCCAATCTTCGAGTTAGAATGAGATACGGCCTGAGGAAAAAGACATTAGTAGACCATGAGAAGTGGGGAATCCCCTACTCCACCAGCGAGGAAGCCGCCGCTGTTGCATTACTGGAGAAATACAAGATCAAGGATGCAGTTTACATTGGCGAGCAGTAAGGAGCGAACATGCCAATCTACAGACATGTTCAATTTTCAATCTTCCGCAAGGCCTTTGGTGGGGCATTTGACGCGGGATTGCAAAAATATGACATCATGAACGGGGATTCATCTCAGTCTGGACTTGGTGTACCCGCCAAGTCTATTACGATCTTGAATCATGGGCCGGGAATTGTCTATTATCAGATTAGTTCTAACGGTAGTGATTTGGGGGTTGTAGATGGGATTGATTCTGGTCAGGGTAAAGTGTTCCAACCACAGGAGAGTGTCTACACGGCCCAAATATCGCTTTATACGGATAACGCAGGCACATTATTTTCGCTAATAGCAACTCCTGGTGAATGGACAGATGAAGAGCTGCTGGAGATCCTCGGAGGCTAAAAATGCCACTCATGGTAATGCTTTCGATTAAAACTGATGTGGATAGCCTTTACCTCAGCCGTGATGCAGGTGGAACTTTATTTGTCGATGGGGCATTTGCGAGCGCTTCAGACACCAATGACGGGTTTTCCGCCACTTCACCCAAGCTTACCATCATGGGTGCAATCAATGCTGCAGGGCCAGGCTGGAAGGTCAAGATCGCCCCCGGCACCTATCCGGAGAATGTGATCGTGCCCCCAGGCTATGACGGGATCCAGATTCAAGGCCGGGCCAGGGATGGTCCCAACAAAACAAGCATCGCACCAGCCACGGGTAGAGCCATATCTATTACTTGCGGGTATGCCGAAGTATCCTATCTGGAAGTCGTTGATACAGCCCCGGCCGTTGGCGATCTCCACAACACCTGCATTTACGCTACAGGTTACGGGCATACGATTCACAACATTGCCCTGTCAGGTGTAAGTGCTGGTTGCTGGGGAATTTGGTACCATGATGTCGATTATGGACTGATCCATGATTGCTATCTTGACGGAACATATAATATTTCCGGAATAGGTGTCTTCATTGGTGACGATTCCGTTGGCTGCAGGATCTTCCACAACTACATCACCCGCTGGGGTAGTGGAACTGGTAGCGGCTTAGGAAATAACGGCTATGGCATTGGTCGTCACATCAATGCACAGCGCCTGGTTGTCGAAGAAAACGATATCATAGACAACTTCGTTGGTGTTTACATGTACCCGCCAGGTGCAACTGATATTGAAGGTGACTACGTAGGTCATAATAATTTCATGGAGAATGCCAGCTACGATGTTTATGATGAGCATGACTATCCAACATCAGCTAACATAGTAGACGAGAATTTCTATGGATACACGGCTGGATTAGTGCCTTGGTATCTCGATTCCGATGGTGACAACATTGCTGACTACATAGTCAGATGCGGTCCCACGAATCGGGATAAGCATCCCCTCCCAAGTCCATTTAGCTGGAAGAACGGTAAGGGTAATGCTCGTGTTGGAGTGATTTAAGATGTATAAACCAAAGATCACCCAGAAGGGGGAGATCCCAGGGGATCTCTCATTGCCCAAACCTGCAACGATTTCAATCGAAGAAAAGGAAAAGAAGGAGGATGATACTGAATGAATGGGATTGACAGATTCTCGTTTCACCCATCTGGCATAATCCTCTTTGACAATTTCCGAGGGGCAGCCATAGGTGCTATCTGGGGTACTGCAGTCGAAGTAGGAACCCTAATTACCATCGGGGCAGGCTACGTCAAGTTTGCCCATGCGGGAGCTGCAGTTGCAGGCCTTTCCATCCTACCATTTGGTCGAAACTTCGGTGTTCAAACCTCATTCGAGGCCGACATCCAAGCCGTGGCCGGCGTGGGCATGGTCAACCTCAACAGTGGCATCAGACTTTATGCCAATGTAGATAACTGGATCCAGCTCGGGCCTTACATCGCAGGTGCAGAAACCCATGCCATCGCTCTCACCTACTCAGTTGATGGTGTCACAGGATCAGCACATCTACTTTCGGGAGCTGTTGACGATTTGGTTCGCAGAGTACGTCTTACTGTACTTGAAAACCATGTCGTAGCTTATGTCAATGGCATTCGTATGTATGATGTGGCTTTCACTGACGCCAATAGGGATCTTGTAGACTACGCTTTCCAGCTCGTAACCGGGACTACGGCTCCTGCTGACGTACTGGATGTACGTTTTAGTAACATCAAGATCAGTAATACGGTAGCTGAGCCAGAACCCTATCCAGCCAGGTTCAAAGGAACTATTTCCCTGCCAGACACAACTCCAGTGAACTTATCCTTCCCTGCATCTGAAAATGGGGAAACGTTCGAGTTGGTACTGGGTGCTAATCTGGGCGAAGGTTACATGCCTTATGCCTATACCCATGATGTTGCACCAGAAACATATACTGATATTACAGCCGCCTGTAATAACTTGACCACTGGTGACATCGTACTGCTCCCAGCCGTTCCAGCAAACGGAGATGCAGTATATTTTGGTGCTGACGAAAAGTTCTGGTGCATCGATGTCTACATGGATGGTGGTGTCAATAATACAGATAACGTCTTTGCCATCCAATATTGGGATGGTGATTCATGGGAAGATATTCCTGGTGTTACGGACGGTACCAATGGAGGGACTGCTGGCAGAACATTCTATCAAAACGGTAGGATATATTTCAGCCCACCTGCTGGCTGGGCTACTGTATCAACTGGTGCATACTTGGTTAGAATGGTCGTAACCACATTTGGAGTAGACGTTCCTAAGGCAACCCACATCCAGCTCGGATTTGATGCAGGCAGCTACTTCGATCAACATGCAGCGTTCTTGAGCATGCTTATGGTCAAGATGAAGCGGAGCTTCCCAGTGGCCGGTTATACCAGGTTCTACAGCGATGCAATGCCTTACTTGCAATGCTTGGGCGAACGGAACGTGGATATCAATGGTTGGAGATGTGAAGGCAACGCACAGGTTTCCTTTGAATTATCAGCCACTCCTACCAAAACGGTGACCATAGAGTATTTCGGATTCACCAGGAGGCTTTGATGGCTATAGCCAAATCGATCAACACCATTAAGTTAGATCCCCTGGGTGCCCGGAGAATCGACGAAACCTACTACATCGGGAATCAAAGTGATCTGGTTGGCAGCCAGATCATTAACGTCCATCCGGCTGTAGCACTGGAAAAAAATATCTCTCTTATCAATGCCGTTTCCATCTACGACCAGGGCGGAAACCTCATGAGCAAATGGTCTGAGGCTAAAAACCTTAATCTCGGAAGTTCTCAGCTTTGGACAAAACTTAATGGCGTTACTTCAACCAATGCCCTACGAGTTTTAACGATTCTGGGTGACTGGTATCAGTATTTCAACAAATTCGATGACGCTGGCACGTTTGGCCATGATCCAAATCAGGTTAACAGCCAGGGAGACGGATCAAAAAAAGTAGTCACAGGAATCGGATCAGCAAACATCACACTGGCAACTGATGCCGTCTTTGATACGGTGACTGATCTTTGGGGACCTTTTGCCATTTATCCACAACATGGAGGACACATATACATTACACTAACAGGCGTATATTATGTTGTTATGGCTATAAAATATAATGGTTCTACATTGGCCTGTGCGATTTATGGTAAATCAATAGATGGGGGATTGAATTGGACATGGACGGCACTTGATACGAGTAATACCCACCGACAGTCAGATATTTCTTTCGCCGTTGATAAATTTGGCGATCTACATTTCGTTTGGAGGGAAAATGTAAGCAGTACTGTTGAGCATGTCAAATATCGAAAATTAACCGTTTCAACAGGTACCTTAGGTACAGTAGCGTACGTAAATATTGATGTCCTCCACCACAATTATGCCCCATGCATTCAGACACACATAGATGGACAAAAAATATGTGTATGTTGGTGCGGGGATGGCTTTGGAGCAAGACCCGCAGATGCAAATATCTGTCTCCGAGTCCGAAATGCGGATGGAACCTGGGAATCAATCCAAAATATAACTACTGATGGCGGAACTGGGTCAGATTTTTATTACAACGGTTGCTCAATTGATTACGACAGCAACGGCTACCGACACGTTTTAGCTTATACTGAAAATAGTGCGTTAACAAAAGCTAATTTACTTTACTTTCGGGAAACCGGTGCTGGGTTTAGTGCGCCAGTTAAAATAAATTCCGATGGCGCAGATTCCGATCATATGAACCATTATTCTAAAATCTTGATAAATAAGAATAATGACGCCATAGTTGCATATGATATTGGTACCATGGGTGACATTAATCCGCTTTACATCAAAAGGATCGTTGAAGGCACCCCCGGAACCAGAACCCTGGTAGAAGCCGGAGGCGCGGGAATCGGTGGAACATTACCACAAGTCCAACTGGATAGCTATAACCGCGTAGTTATTGTATACATGAGCGGTGGTAACTCGTATGGATATCGTATTTTATCTCCCACCTTTACCGTAATAGGCCCAAGATACGAGATTTATAAGGTAGCAGCAGGAAATACTCTAAGTTTCTTCCACATACCTTGGGGTATTCCACCAGTAATGAACGGTATCAATCCGAACATCATCCAACAGGGCATAATTATGCTATCATCAGCTATAAAAGATGCCACTCCGGAAAAAACGGACATCAGTATCCTGTTGCAGGGCAACTGCGTATTGGGTGCTCCGGTGCTGCCTTCCGCAATGATCAAGTATACTTATAACATACGAGGGGCCATTAATAGGTCCAAATTCAATTCCGGATTTAATCCATCAATTTGAGGTCTACAAAATGCCCCTTGATATCGATCCGACACAGATAACTGAGAAGAATGTTCCTCAAGTACTGGGTGCTATCGTGGTAGAATTACAGAACATGAATCGCAAACTCGACGAACATGCTATTGAAATGGAGTCAAGACTAAATGAAAAAATTAATGTGCTGGCTAATCGAGTCGCTAGTATCGAGGAGAATCGAGCTGCAAATCCAAATTGTCAAATGCATTTAATCGAAATAGGTAGAATAGATGCTATCGAAAAGACTCTAAAACTCCATGACACTTTGTTTTGGACACCTTTGTTGGTAACCAAAGAGGATATTCTTCCCTTTATGTGGAAGTACAAATACATCGTAGCCGGGGTTACAGCCATCCTGACAGCATGGCTGGCCATCACAGATTGGGCGGTACGCGCCATACAGTGGGGATTAGTACCGCCAGGTGGAGTACCTTAATATATAAATGTAGGAGATACAAGATATGATTCGCCCAATCGAGAGAGCGCCCAGGTGGCGCTGGCAAACCATGATTGATGATAGAGACCGCCAATGGTTAGATGGAGATCAATCTCTCTATTTTAACCGTATAATGGATCTAGGTCAACCTATTGAAGATAGTGATGCAGCAACCAAAAAGTATGTAGATGACTCCACCCAATCTGTCCTTATAGGAGCCCCAGACCATATTCCCAAAATTCAGGCCGATGGATCTGGTCTGGAAGACTCAGGTGCTGGAATCTCTGATTTCGAGATAGCCGGTGCCGTTGCTGCCCACACGGTAGCTATTGACCATAGTTTCTTGGCGGATCCTTTTGATATGACAGCCAGGGCTGCAGATTTCGTCCTTACCTGGGATGATGTTCATGGCAAGTGGATAGCTGCAGCCGCGCCTGGTGCCACTGGTGGTGAAGCAAATACAGCAGACAATATTGGTACTCACGGTATTGGAGTTTATGCTTCTAAAGTAGCTGCAGAACTTCAATTCCGAAATATAGTGGCCGGCAGCCCAAAAGTTACAGTTACGGCCGGTGCTTCGGGTGCAGAAACAATTGAAATTGATGTTGATCCAGCCAATATAGAATTAAGTGCGCTTGGGGATGTTGATTTAGCCGGCGTCACAGGAGCTTACGTACTGACTTGGGTTGAGGGAGATGGAACCTGGCAGCCTAAAGAAGCCCCCGGTGCATCTGCTGAAGGCGCTACAGGTCCTATGGGTTTGACTGGTCCTACTGGCCCCATGGGTGCTACCGGCCCAGGCGTTGGTGCATCAGGTGCCACGGGAGCTGCAGGAGCTACTGGTGCCACAGGTCCAGCCGGCGCAACAGGTGCAGGCCTTACAGGTGCAACGGGAGCTACAGGATTAACAGGCCCGACAGGCCCTGCCGGAGCAGGTACTACAGGCGCAACGGGAGCTACAGGCTTAACCGGTCCAGCCGGAAGTACAGGTCCAACGGGTCCAGTCGGAGCAACAGGAGCTGCATCCTCAGGAGCTGGAGCTGCTTTCTGGTCAGATGTACCGGGAACCCCAACCAGGGTAAGCAATACACAGTTCACCATCACCGATGCAGGTAACGCTGGTCTCTACGACTTGAGCTTAGGCGTTGGAACCCTGTTGAAATGGCTGTCCTCGGGCGGTGATTTCTGTGTTGCTAGGGTTACTTCAGCAACTTACGGGTCTAACGTTGTAACCGTAAACCTCGTCGGATCAACACTGGCTGCAGGGTTTACCAACATGCAGTACTGCCTAATGCTCTGTCCGTTTGAGCAAATCCTAATACCCGGATCACAGAGCGTTGCCAATGGGGTAGGCAAAACTTGGTGGGCTGCTCAGGCCTTCTATCCGATCTCATGTGATGGCCACGTAACCACAGCCGGAGTGACTAATGCCACAACCTGGGACCTCAATGACGATGGTACGACCCTCTTCGGCGGAACATGTTGTAGCATTGCCAGCACGGCCGTAGTAACCCTAAATACCCCGGCTGGATCTCCTGCGACACCAGTTGCAGCCGGTAGTGCTGTCACTGCAGATTGTACAGCCATCAGCACTACCCCCCCGATAGATGCCTATCTCTATCTCTACTACATGCCGCTGGCGTGGAGGTACCGATGAGCATTGGCCAATTTGGGATAATGGGCGGTTTAGTCGCCGCCTACCATTTAAATGCAGATGCAAATGATTTTAGTGGAAACGCTCGGCACGGAACGGGTACAGATATTAACTACGATCCAGTCACCGGTATTTTAGGTCCCGGCGCTAAATTTAACGGATCCTCGTCAAAGGTAACACTTCCCGCAGCATTATGGACTCTCGCGGCAAATGCTGAATTGTCAATAGCTGTCGTAATCCAATTACCAGCATCGTCTCCCGGAATACAACCAATCCTGGCACGAGGCCAAGTTCAAGAGAGCGGCGACTACTACGGATTTTGTTTAGGTGTGAATGCAAACTCGATTTATTATCAGCGAGGCTGTGGATACAGTACATTATATTCGATGTCTGCAACCATGGCCTTCGAATCCTCTAAACGATATCTGATAGGCTTGACCTATGCTCATACCACCACAGGCTACGCTACTCTGTATTGCATTCCTCTGTTTGCGGGTACGAAGATGTCTCAAGGAACCGCTGATATGTGGAAAGGGGATGTATCAATTTCCGCACCATATGATCAAGGTTTGAACCTAGGAGCAAACCTCAGAAATACTGCAAATCAGTATTGCGGATTGACTATGAACGAATTTCTGCTTTTTAACAAGATACTACCGATGAAATGGTACGTTGATTATGCGGCTTATCTTAGGGGGTTCAAATGATTAGACCACTTATCCGAGCAGTTAGATGGCGCTGGCAAGAAATGATTGACACCAAAGATCAGATTTGGATGAATGGTAATCAGTCGTGTTTTTTCAATCGTTTAATGGATTTAGGATGGCCCATCGAAGACATGGATGCCGTCACTAAAAAGTACGTGGATGATCGAACCCCTAGCATCCTTGGTGTGGTACACAACTTTCCATGGATAACTGCAGGCAACTGGCTCGAAGATTCTGGTTTTTCACCCGCTAGCTTTGAAACAGCCGGCACAATGGCTGCACACCTGGTTGCCTGGGATCATACCCTGATACACGATAGCTCAATCTTAGATGGTGATGTCGTTAACGTAGTAGGTAAACTGGCTAATGATGTCCTCACCTGGGATCCAGTTGGTGGAGCTTGGATTCCCGCCCCTCCCCCCGGCCTGGGTGGCGGTGAAGCAAATACAGCCATCAACATTGGATTAACGGGCTTTGGGCTATATCGGTCCAAAGTTGGTGTAGGCCTTAGATTCAGAAATATAGCACCCGGAAGCACAAAAATAATAGTAACAGAAGATGTAGGGAACGAATCTATCAATATTGATGTTGATCTTACCGCCATCAATCTCGATGACCTTGGTAACGTAAACAGTGCCGGAAAAGCTCCAGGCGATGTACTAATTTGGAACAATGTTTCCGGAGATTGGGAGCCAGGATCTGCTGGCATAGGAACCACTGGCCCTGCAGGCCCGACCGGTCCAGCAGGAGCAACAGGAGCAGGAGCAACAGGATCAACAGGATCAACAGGACCAACAGGACCTCAAGGTTTCACAGGCCCGACCGGACCTGCAGGTACCGGCGTCACGGGCCCCACCGGCCCCCAGGGAACGACCGGGGTAACAGGACCCACAGGTCCAGTCGGCATAGGAACCACCGGAGCGACTGGCCCCCAGGGAGTCACTGGATCGACAGGACCTGCAGGCTCTACAGGAATTGATGGTGCTACGGGTCCCACAGGGACATCCGGATCTACCGGGTCAACTGGAGCAACGGGTGCCACAGGCCCAGCAGGAGCTACAGGTGCGGGTTTAACGGGTGAAACGGGATTTACCGGGGCCACAGGCCCTCAAGGTGATATTGGATACAGAGGGTTTACTGGTGCCACAGGCCCAACTGGTATAGGCGCTACAGGTCCTATGGGATTTACTGGTCCCGCGGGAGCAACAGGAGCCGGAATTGTAGGTGCTACCGGAGCTACGGGTGCTGGAGCCACAGGTCCTACGGGCCCACAGGGCATGACCGGGGCTGGCATAGCTGGAATGACCGGACCTACAGGACCATTCGGATTTACTGGCCCCACTGGTCCTGCTGGCGTTAGCAGCACAGGTCCGACCGGACCCCAGGGAGAAACTGGATCTATTGGATTTACCGGACCCCAAGGAACTGCAGGTGCCACGGGTCCAACAGGATCCTCTGGGCCGACCGGATTAACAGGAGTCACTGGGCCTACTGGCCTTACAGGTCCTGTTGGTGCCACAGGCCCGACCGGTCCCCAGGGAAGCATTGGAGCTACAGGATCTACTGGACCTTCCGGTCCACAGGGTTTCAGAGGAGAGACCGGAGCTTCGGGAATCCAAGGCTTAGAAGGCTCTACAGGACCTACAGGAGCCATCGGAGGATCAGGCGCAACAGGCCCAACTGGACCTTTGGGAAAAACTGGCCCAACAGGCCCGCAAGGCGAGACTGGCCCAGCCGGTGTTGGCGAGACTGGCCCCACAGGCCCAGTCGGAGACTTGGGTGCAACAGGCCCGACCGGCCCCCAGGGCGTCACGGGGGCAGGAGTCACCGGAGCCACAGGACCACTTGGTTATACAGGACCCACAGGTCCGGCAGGAGCAGGCACTACAGGAGCTACGGGACCTCAAGGAAGCACTGGTCCAACAGGCCCCCAGGGTGCAACTGGAGCAGGAACGACAGGATCTACTGGACCGCAGGGTACTACAGGTCCAACAGGACCAATTGGAACAGGCACTACAGGTGCAACCGGTCCCATAGGTGCATCTGGAGCCACAGGCCCCCAGGGAGATCTTGGATACCGGGGATTCACAGGGGCTACCGGACCCGGAGGAAGCACTGGACCAACCGGCCCAGCAGGAGCTACAGGAGCCGGTAGTGGTTTCTGGACCACAATGCCGGGATCACCAACCAGGGTAAATGATACCTCGTTTACCATCACGGATGTCGGTAATGCCAATATATATAACTGGCTTTTCGATAAAGGAGTAATTTTGAACTGGTTGGACGGTTCGACAAGCAAAGCCGGAATGATCATCAGTGCCATTTATGGGTCTGATGTGGTTACGATAACCATCGTAGGTAACGCCTTAGCTGCCGGGTTTACTGCAATGAAATATTCAACTGAAATTGCCATGAAAGAAACCTTCGTGATACCCGGTTCACAAACCGTCCTGGCAGATTGTTCCAAGCAATGGGTGACACCTTACAGAATCATTGCACTGTCAGTAGATGCAATAGTAGACACTAAAGGAACTACCAATAGCACAACCTATGACGTAAATGATGACGGAACAAGCCTGGGTGCAAATCCGTCCATTGCTGCAGCCAATTTCGTGGACCTTGATAACAATATTACGCCTGCTGTAATTGATACCGGATCCGTCATTACCGTGGACATAGATGCAGCCTGCACTGTACCGGCCGTCGATGGTTACATCGTGCTTTGGTACTATCCAGTACTATGGGGGGTTAGAACATGACATTAGGACAAAAGGGAGCCATGGCCAATTTGGCCTTTGGCTACCATTTAAATGCAAATTCAAACGATTTTGCAGGAGGTTTGGTCCAAGATGGAGTAGATACCAATATAACATATGATGCAGCTAATGGTATTCTTGGCCCGGCTGCATCTTTTAATGGATCTTCAAGTAAAATTTATTTAGGTTCGAGTGACATAACTACCCCTGTAACCAATGGATCATTCTCCATAATATGTCTTTTTCGAGTGCCTGCAAGTTTTTCCGTATTCCCTATCATTAGCAGAGGACTTGTTCAAGCTTCAGGATTAACATTTTATGGTATGGATATTTCCATCAATGCTTCAACAGGAATAGCATTTTCTCGTTATATCGGAAACACGACGGTATATAATTCAACTTCAGGAAATTATACGTTTAATTCAGGCACAACGTACCTGATAGCTATTACTTATAACCTAACAACTGGTGCCAACGTATTTTACATTTACCCATTACGTCCTGGTGGAGCAAGTCTGATTGCTAATGGAGCCACACAAAGCAAACTAATAAACATAGCCTTCCATGCGTCTTATGATGAAGGTTACCATTTTGGAGCAAGATTACGGGCTATATCTCCAATTTGGGGTAAAGGGTTTCTCGGAGAAGTTTTAATATTCAATGACATAAGAACTGCTAATTGGATCAACATGTACGCAGCACAACTTAGAGGACTTTTGGATTGGGAGTAATTTCTCCCAAACCCTTAGATATTAAGAGGTCTTTATTATGACCATGATTCGTCCAATTTCAAGAATGCTTCGGTGGCGCTGGCAAACTGTCATCGACGATAAAGACCGTATCTGGTTAGATGGAGATCAGTCATGCTATTTTAATCGGCTCATGGATCTCGCGCAACCTATTGAAGACAACGACGCAGCGACTAAACGATATGTAGATGACTCCACAGAAGCGACCGTAATAGGTAATCCAGGAAATTTACCTGTCATCGATCCAGATGGGAGCGGTCTTCATGATTCATTAACATCACTTTCAGATTTCGAGGCTGCCGGAACTACCGCACTCCATATAATCACCCCAGGTGCTCATTTGGCATATGCCCCAGCTCACTATGCACGATCCAATATGTGGTGCAGCGTAGGGTTAGTGAATGCCGCCGATAGAAGGTCTGTGAAAACTCCGAATCGAGTAACAGTAAATATAAATGAAATTGGATACGAACAAGTTGGGTCGTTGGTATTTGATCTTGACCTTCCAGCTTCCTGGGATACGATTGCCGGGACAAACTATTCAGTGGCCGCTAACCGTGCTGGAAAGGACTTTTATATATATAGTTGTCAACCAATAGCTGGCAACGTACCAGTTTTCGTGATCTCGGCAGCCAAAACTTTCCCAAGTGGCTATGATGCTGTTAATAGCCGTAGAATTGTTCAATTCCATTGTATATGCCTAAGCGCTGGAGCAATAGCTGGACATCAACTAACTGGATTAATCACAGGTGATATCCTGCCAAGATCATTCCAGGATATCGAACATAGACCAAAAGCCGGTTTCATAGATGGTATAGTTTGGGGAGGCGTTACAGATTTCGATATCTTGAATTACGCACCAGTTTGGAAGGCTATCTATATGGCTTCAGGAACTGGGGTCAACACTGCATCCATCTTCGGTGCTGCGGCTTCAGCCACGCGAGATTGGAACGCATTTGTTGATGACTTTGGTAAGATTGGTTGCAGGATGATGGATGATGCAGAATTTCAAGTATTGTGTGCAGGTGTTGAAGAAGAAGTCAACATTGCTGGTTCTGCGAATCCAATAACGACAGGTGGACATGTTAGCACCACTGGTAGGCGACATTTGTCAAATATCGGCACAGAAGATGACATCGGAGTCTGGTGGCAATGGTTGTCCACCCAGTCGTTCCGAGTAGATTTCGATGGTTCTGTAATGGCGGCTGCAAAGACTGTTAACATTATCCATGCTGCCGCGCCTGGTGGTAATCCGGTCTATGTAGACTACGATAATGATGGTACTCCATATCTCTGTTGTACCATGGCTACCACCACAGTTGATAAGTGGGTTGCATTTTCAACTACCCATAAGGTTTTAATCAAGCATCTTGCAGCCATCCCCGCGACTGCTGTACAGCTATACTTCGATGAAGATGCCACACAGCCAAATCGATTGCTGGCTGCAGTTCCTCATCTAAAGAATGTCTATGTCGCAGTTCAACCTAATGCTGGTTATAAACTGCAGATAACCTATAATGCGGCTCCCGGAACACCAGGCGTTGCTGTAAACTTCGATGATGGGGCCGATCAACGTTTGGAGTTCATTTCTCCGACATCTGCAACGGGTGTTATGGATATGGCTTTGGATGCGATCGCTTGGGCATACTACAATTTGGCAGGAACAGTTGGATCGTTGTACATGCAAGGAACGCTAGGCGACGTTAAGCTGCTCGGCGGCGGCGTTTGGAATAATGCGTCGCGTGCCGGGTCACGGGCGCGTCATGC
>Ga0265294_10000132_pt1 | contig 85439 bp, 91 predicted proteins | sample MunlanPumphouse3_FD_192504 | JGI IMG/M metagenome (GOLD analysis project Ga0265294, IMG submission 192504) | Groundwater microbial communities from a municipal landfill in Southern Ontario, Canada - Pumphouse #3 | ecosystem: Environmental > Aquatic > Deep subsurface > Groundwater | place...
ACTTCAGATGCTTGTTCTTGTGGCGTTTCCTCGTTAGATACTAATACAAAATAACATTAGTCTCAAACCTCAAAATGCGTCCATTTCAAGGTTTTGATGCTATTTTCATATGAATTGTAACATATTTCTAGAGTAAAACACATCCCTCTTTATCAATTATTATAAACTTACAATTAAGTTTTTCTTTGTTACAAGAATTGCTTTCTAATAATACTAGATTATATTTTCTATACTCTACATGTTTTTGTAATTCTTTTATTTCTTCTTCATCTAAAAACAATAAAATATTGGTAAAAATGAAGGTGTCAATGTGCTTAAGTTTATTAATTGCTTCCATATAATTAACAATTCTTTCTAATAATGATCCTACATCATCTTCTAATCTTACTTGAAGAAGTTTAAGATAATCAGACAAGGACATATCTGAATTAAATGTTACTCGAAGATCAAAATCAAATAATTTATTCTTGAAAAAATCTGTTATATATGAATTTATTGAATCTATTTCATTCATATAATTATTGCTTTCAAATAAGACTGTAATATTTTTTATTAATGCATTTTGAATTTTTCTTGAATTCAAATCTAAGTCGAACAAATTATATGAATAGTCAATATCTTTATCTATATCGCAAATTTTCCCATTTGAAAAAAAACTAATAATATTTTTCGTATCAACTTGATTATATAAATCGTAACACAAAGAATAAAATTCATGTGAATTTTCTAAAAAAACAACAACAAATTCACCACCTTCTAATGAAATTGAATCATTCATATGTTGCAAACACATTTTTTTCATAATATCACTACCTTCTTATCTGATGATATAACATCTGATTTTATTTCTCCTAATATATTTTCAATACTATTAAACTGAATCTCAGTTAATACTAGAATGCTTATTATTCCTTCTTTAGGAACGTTTTTTCTTAATTCAGCCATTGTTTTATCAACAACAGCTTGATTAAGAGCTAATTTTGTATAAACAGATTCTTGCATCATTGAAAAGCCGTGCTTCTTAATGAATTTGACAAACAAACTATATTCGCGAACTTCAGCTTTTGAGGTCGATGGTAAATCAAAAAACATAATTACTCTCATAAACCTATATCTCATAATTTGTATAATTCTTTATCAATTTAACATTTTCTTCACCAATTGCTCTTAGTACTGATAGAACATATATTTTTATTGCATTTACGAATGTTTGTTTAGAATTATCAATTATAACAGTAATATTAAATAAATCCTGCATTTCTTTTTTTATATCTGAAGTGTCAGATAATTCTTTTACTTTATCATCTATAATTGGTCTAAATGGTTCCATTAAATCACAAGATAAATTAAAGAAATTATACTCGTTTTTATGATGAATTCCTAATTGAGTAAGATAACCATAACTTACAATCTCTCTATTGATTTGAGATAAAAGTATTGCATATCCGTAATTTAACGCCATATTAATATAACAATCGTCACTTCTAGTAAAGCCTTCATAAAAAAGACAATTAAAATATACTTTTGCTGCATGACCTTCGCGATTTGTAATATCATCATTTTTTACATCATTAAAATATTCTTCTAATAAAAGATATTCTTCCTTATCATATTTTTTCAAAACTCTCATTTGATTATATATCTTGTTTTCAACAATATTTTTCCATATATATGGTGTATATTTTAAATTCCATTCCATTTGACTTCTAATTATTTTAGGTGAGTTATGGTGATTATAATATGAAACTAATTCACTGCAAGGATTGTTTTTTGAATCACAAAAAACTACTTTTATTCCTCTAGAACATAGTTCACAGAGTAAGGCTGCAGTAACAGCAACAGCAGTTGATTGAACAATGACAGTATGAACTTCATCCAAGAAAATACGTTTGATATCATCTTTGGTCCTAAATATTAAATAATTCAGTTTCAACTCCAACTTGGATGATGTCGAAATTACTAAAGTCCTAAATGCCATTTTTAGAGCTTAACCTCTTTTCCAAACAAGCCTGTTACTGACTTTTGAACCCAGTAAATATCTATATTACTTATATTAATATCCAAGGATATCCCTCCAGAAAATCCTTTCATAGTGTGCTCCCCTTCTTTATTAAGAAGAGTTAAATCTGATTTTGCACTTGTATTAGATAAAAGAATAAGTAATTTTTCAAGTATCACTATTTGATTATAAATTGATTGTTCTTCAAAAAAACCTCTCCTATCTTTAACATTTGAAAGAGTTGACAGTATATTTTGATATGCAAAGTAAATTGGTGAATTTGATTTAGAAACTATTTCATCAAAAACATTGAGATTATTACTTTTTGATAATTCTTTAATACCACCATCTTTATTCACATTAAAACTAATGCTATCAATTTTAGCATCAATGTTAATTACCATTTTTTTGAACCTTTGATTTGTTTTCATGATTTCTATGGATTTTTGTTTAATAATAAGTGGATTAAATTTGCATTGTAAAAGTGTGTTGTTGCTTCTTCCAGTAATTAGAAAATTTGATTTACCAATTCGAAACTCAGAATAAAATAAAATTCTTTCCATACCTTTAGTAATAACCACATCAGTTAACCCTTCTTTTTCTTCGATTATTTTTGCTAAAGATTCTCCTGTAGATTCAGCTCTAATACTATCAACCAATGATACTGGATATAGATATTTTATCTCTTTTCCTCCTTTACATCCTTTTATAACGCATAGATGCGAAAAACTTAAACTATTATATCCCCCATACTTACTAACATCACTCATTTTTACTAAACGCTCATCTTTACTTGAAGTATGAATAGGTAATAAATTACTTGATGAATTTGCTGAATATAAAGTTTGTTTATATAAATTGTATTTATCATTTTCTGGCTTATATACCAATAATTGTGAATTTGATTTAGCAATTTTCAAAACTTTTTCTTTTATTTCTTCATTCCATAAATTTTGTGTATTTCGAGAAAATACTCTCATAAAATTTAAAGAATAATTAGAAGATGGATTATCTACCATTTCTTTTACTCTTTTTCTTATATTTGATGTATATTCTCTCCATATTACATTACCTACAACAATATTTAAGTAAGCATCTACAGCATGATGTAAATCATTTAATTCTCTAATTTTATATATATTGTTATCTTTTCTAAAATCGGACACAAAACTAGCTTTAGAAAATATAATTTTTGAATTTTTATATTTTATTTCTAAAATATCTTTTAGTACTTTATTTGAATAGTTTACAGATACCAATTGTCTATTAACAAAATCATTTAGTTCTTCTTCTGTCAATTCTGTTTTCCTAGTCAAATTAGCATATTTTTTTGAACTAATTAATTTATATTTATATAACATTCCCCAAATTCTCTCGCATTTTTTATAAGTTTCTTCTTTTATTACTAGACTTAAAGGATAGATATCTCCCTTATCTTTTTGATTTATCGTTCTACATGTTAAAATCAGATTATCCATAGAATCATCTTTAATTTTGCTTTGAGGGATTAAATGATCAACATCATATTTTGTGGAGTCTATAACATCCTCAATATTGATTTTTTTACTAGTATACAAATCATAACCCATTTGTATAAAGTATAAATATAATGCCTTACCATTTAAGCGTTCGTTTGTAATAGATTCTTTTTCTAATTCTTTTTTACATTCCTCAACACTTTCCTTAAAATCATTATCAAGAATCTTTTTATCACTTAATATTGAATTTATAAATGCTTTTATAGCGTTCTTTTTTGATTTTGTTCTTTCTTTCTTGCCTTCATGACGCATTGTTTCTATAAATATTTTTTCAGGAACAGTTTTTTTTATTTTTATTATCTCATCAATTATTTTTAATCCTTGATTAACAGATTTACGTGACATAGGTGATAATGCCATTTTTTTCTCTTCAATAATTTCATTATCAGATAATGATTTCCCTTTATTATAATCCAGAATAATTTGTTTAAAATTATATTTAGGATTAAAAAGAATTTGTTGCAAATTTTCAGTTGTGTCTTCTAATAACTTAATAATTGTTTTTGCTTCTCCATTTTCATCAAAACAAAATATTTTATTTAAAAAAGCATATGAAAATGCTCCATACCCTCCAACTTTAATTTGTAAGGCTTTCTTTAGTTTATTTTCATCTAGAGAAGGATATTTTTCTAAAATTATCTCTTTTATTGAATCTTTATTATCAGTATAAATTGTACTTAATTTAATAATTTCTTCAATCACTTTTATTTGGTTGTTCTTTACATCAATCTTCCCATTCTCTGGTTTTTCAATTATGAACCCAACTTTCAAAAAATCAATATATGAATCAAGACCACTGGTTAGTTCATCATCTATTCCTTCTATAATAACTTTTTCATCAATTTCAATTCTATTGTTTTCCTTTAAACATTCAATTATTTTCTTTTTTGTAACTTTTTTTGTTTTTTTACATAAATCATAAATTAATTCTTTGTTTTCTTGACTTATTTTTTCTCCATTTATTTTTATACAATTTATTTTATCTAAAACCATATATTTTTGGTACAATAAAGAAGATTTTGGAAGAACATCTTCTCCAATTAAATATAAACATTTGTTAGTCAAATTATTAATAAAGTTAACACGTGTTTTCTTAATATCAACAATTCTTTCAAAATCCCAAGGAGTTATTTTCTCGTTAGAATTTCTTACTAACCAAGCATGATTGGACTTGTCATTAAGTGGACCAACATAGTAAGGAACTCTAAAAAGTAATAATTTATGAATTTTACTATAATCAATATTTGGATAAAAATTCTTTGCATTCTCAATTATTTTTTTAAGCTCCATCTCGTGTAATTGATAGGGAATAATGCTTGTGGAATTTAATGCAATTATTGACATATATTTGTTTTCTTCACATTCATTTAAAATATTTTCCCAATTAATATCATTTACTACTTTTTTGATTTCTGTTATTTGCTCTATCATAAATTTATTAAATTCATCGATTTTACACCTTTTTTTATTACTACCATTATGTGTAAAACAACAATAGTTAGATTCTGAAGATTTATCTTTGAATATCTTGTAATAGTATCTACTATTACCATCAAGACTTAATTTTTTATCGGTTTTAATTATCTTTTCCTTTAAATCTTTTAATTGTTTCTTGTGATTTTCATAAATTGATATCATTGATTCAGATATATACTTATAATCTTTTAAAAGCTTTTGCAATACTGAAGCGTCATAAATCTCCTTCAGCTCTGAGACCAAATCTGAATAGTCTCCAATTTCAGAATAGAGTTGCAATAATTTTTCATCACTATTTTCAGAAAAATTTATTTTAATATCTTCTTCACTATTAATTATTTTTTTAAAATTACAAGTCCCTCCAACAATAAGAGATGAAATTATATTTTGAATATCTTTATCATTGACAAAAATTATTTCTTTAATTTTCTTAATTTTTTCTTTTTTATTTGTTTTTTCATCTAATAATATTTTCTCAAGTTTCTTTTTATCCTTTACATCTAAAACATCTTCTTCAGTATCTTCTCTATCTATAAAAAACTTGTTTATATTTTCTATAGTTTTTTCATCAAATGAATCATTAAATGCTTGTCCTTCTTTCAAAAAGTTTCCACGATATTTGATTATATGATGAATCGCAAGATACAAGTAACGAATATCACTATAAGCTTTGCTATTGCCATCTATAAGAGCTTTTCTTAAGTGCCAAATTGTAGGGTATTGTTTGTAATACTCTTTTTCTTTAAAATTATCTAAAAATAATGTACTCTTATATGTCATTTCACTTGGACGATCTTCTAAATGTAACATTGATTCATTTAATCGAATGAAAAATGAGCTATCTTTTTTTTGCATTTCATCTTTAAAAATTTCTTGCAATAATTTTAGGCGATATTTCCGCCTTTCAACGCGTCTTTTTGATGCTCGAAACATTCTTCTTTCTGCTGCTGTTGATCCTTCTTGAAAAAGAGAAGAACCCCAAGCATCTTTGCCCTTCAACCTTAACAAAGAATAATTATCATTTGTAGCTGCCCATCCTACCGAGTTTGTACCAATATCTAGTCCTATAAAATATTTACCCACATTTCTGTTTTCCATTTTAATCTTGCTCCTTTTCATTTATTATGATAAAATAAAAATACAAAATAACATTAGGAAGTTCAAATAAGGGTTTCCTACAATGCCTGTAAGGGCGACCATTGGGTCATTATATAAGAAGTCGCGACGGTGACTTCTTTTGTTTTTTAATCTCATTTATCACTAAACAAAAGAAACACCTTTTTGAACATCTAGTTAATAATTCATAGTTATAAGTTATCATCTATATATAATATATTCAAGGGTATATTTAAATTTACAAATAAAAATCCTATTTATTGGAATTACTAATTCAAAATAAATAGGACATCTTTCATAATGGAGCAAGTGACGGGAATCGAACCCGCATAATCAGCTTGGAAGGCTGATGTTCTACCACTGAACTACACTTGCATGGCGGTCTCGACGGGAATCGAACCCGCGGTCTTCTCCGTGACAGGGAGACATGTTAAACCGCTACACCACGAGACCATATATACTAGAGTGGCGGAGTAGGCGAGACTCGAACTCGCGCACCAGTTGCCCGGCCTATATCCTTAGCAGGGATACCTCTTCACCAACTTGAGTACTACTCCAACGTGCCTTTTTATGATAGCATATAAACCTTAGTGCGTGCAATATCTATTTTTGATTTTCATACATTTTTTGCTGTTGTTTTTTCAAGTCTTCTATAATCTTATTTACTTCCAAGCGACCATAGACCATATAATATTGATACTTAGCTAAATGATAGATAATATTAATTGGCGCAATTAATATTGAACTAAGAAGTATTGCTAAAAATAAGGCTATAATTTCGTTTACAACTGCATATCCAAATAGCAAATAATATAACCCAAATCCTAATCCTACTGCAACTACAAGAAATAATAAAAATAGTAAGTTTAGTTTCATAAATGTTTTTTTGTTATGAGAATTAATCTCTCTAGAAATTCTAATTCCACTATCTGGATCAAAAGGAGCATCAAAGCAAACTAATGGTGCTAGATTGGTGTTAGTTCCTACAAGAGAATAAACAACTGCTGCTAATGCTAATCCTGCTACACTTGTTATAACTCCTAACTCTACTATCCACCCTACTTGCATAATTTGTTCATAGGCTTCTTGAATACTAGCACTACTATTAACTAATTGTTCAATTAATCCTGGTTCCCAAGCTGATATTAAAAATGCAACTCCTATTGAAGCAATAAGAGTAAATGCTACAAAAGAAAGAAAAGATATGATAAATCCTTTAACTGCCATCTTAGACCCAAAAATAACACTACTTAAAAATTTCTTAAATCCAAAGTAGAAATCATTTTCTTTTAATGCAATATGTTCTGATGCTTTTTTAGCAATAAAATCAAAAGCAAATTGCATTGGAAACAAAACACAAAATATCACTAAAAAAGTTAATTGATACATACTACTTAACATTACAGAAACTGCAAGTAATATTGTCCATACAATTGAATAAATATAGAATTCTCTTCTGTATTCACTAAATACTTGCAATGAATTTTTTAAAATATCTTTTATCTTCACTAAATCCACCTACTTCGTTTTGGTTTATTATATCAGTTAGTCTCACTATTAACAATGAAATTAACCCACTTTTTATTTGTAAAAACTATTTATCAATTTTTTCTTTATATTCTTTAGCAAGCCCTCCTAGGGCTGTTTCTTTATAATCTTTTTTCAAATGTTCTCCTGTTATTTTCATAACATTTACTACATTATCAAAACTAACACGATTAATTCTATGATTGGCAATATATTTACCATAAAGCGCAGCATCATATGCTCTTAAAGCTGCTACACCATTTCTTTCAATACATGGTATTTGTACATATCCTAAAACAGGATCACAAGTTAAGCCTAAATGGTGTTCCATAGCAACCTCACTTGCATACTCGATTTTAGAAGTACTTAATCCTAATAAGTATGATATCCCTGCTGCAGCCATTGAACAAGCAGTTCCAACTTCAGCCTGACACCCACCTTTTGCTCCTGATATTGTAGCATTTTCTTTAATAAGATTCCCAAAAACTCCCCCGACCATTAATGCTTCTATTAATTTCTCTTTTGGAGTTTTTAAATTTTCATAAAAGAAATATAGTAAAGAACTAAAAACACCTGCAGCTCCACATGTTGGAGCAGTAGCAATTATTTCTCCTGAAGCATTTTCTTCACTTACAGCATAAGCATAAGAAGTTATTAACATTTTATTTCTTTCATAATTTTGGGACTCACTTTTAATATTTAAAGCATCTTGATATATTTGCTTAGCAACTTTTTCTAAGTGTAATTTGCCAGGTATTAATCCTTCCTTTTTAAGACCTCTTTTAATAGAAGCAAACATAGTATCAAGTACGATAGAAAGATAGTCTTTAATATCTACATCATATCTTTTTACATATTCTACTAGCGAGATTTTCTCTTCAGCTAAGTATTTTTTTATTTCACTAAATGACTTATGAGGATAAACATTTTTCTTCTTAGTTTTTAAATCCCCTTCTATCACAATGCTTCCACCACCGATAGAGTAAATTGTACTAGTTCCAATTTCCTTATTATCTTTGTAAGCCTTAAAAATCATAGCATTAGGGTGATATTTTAAAAACGAGTAATCAAATATTACTTCAGTCTCAATTTTCCACATAGTTTTTTTAATTATTTTATCAGTAAGATGACCATTGCCAGTTAATGCTAAAGCACCATGCAAAGTAACCTTAAATAAATCTGCATCTTTATATTTATTTTTAAAATATTCGCTAGCTAAACTTGGCCCTATAGTATGTGAAGACGAAGGACCAGGTCCAATTCTATATAAATAACGTAGTGACTCCATAAATCATCACTCCTATTTTCTTTTTGTAGCACGCCTATCTTCTATACTTGCTTTATGATACTCATATAACTCATTTGCTTTTTGCTCCAAATCTGATGCTAAAAAGACATTATACCTACTATCACTTTCATGACGCTGGATTATATTTAATACAGTATCTTCCTCACATAAATTATAATTTGGATTACTTATTTCAATACTATCAACTTTACAAGTTTTACTTAATAAAACAATGTTTACTAAATTATCAACATCTACTTCCATTATTCTAGATAAATACTTTAACTTGAATTCATTAACTAGAAGTGGATTATCCACTATTTGCGTTGTTTTACCATCACTCAAAACCCATTTTTCATCAATATCTTTACCTGTTAAAAATCCATAATAAAACTTAGTTGAAATGGCATAAATAAAGCGATCTCCTAAAATTAAGTGGTCAACATATAAATATTTACCTTCAGCTATTCTAAGACATAAATCATATAAATATAAATAATCATTTTTATTAACATATTTCTTGAAATATCTTCTAATACGCTTGTTTTTTAAAATTCCAATACAAATATCTTCAACACTATCTTTGAACACAAAAAGTATTGAAAGAATCAATACAAGTATGATTATTATTACAAAAACAGTGTCTCCATTCATATTAATACCTCTATGCAATCTCTAGAGCAATTTCCATCATTTGTAAAAACTTTTTTTCTCTTTCTTCTGGAGTAGTAACTTGATGATTAACTAAAGAATCAGACACAGTTAAAATTGTTAGTGCTTGTTTATTTAAAAATGCAGCATTAGCAAATAATGCATATGATTCCATCTCTACTGCTAAAACTCCTAATCTTTGCCAGTTTTTCCAAAACTCAGAATCAGCTCCATAAAAAACATCACTTGATAAAACATTGCCAACATGGACTTTCATATCTTTCTTTTTAGCATATTCATAGGCTTTGTTTAATAATTCAAAAGAAGAAACAGCACTATAAGTATTACCTTTCAAATCATATTGACTAGCCCAATTTGAATCTGTACATGCTCCTTGAGCAATAACAACATCATAAACATTAATATAATCTTGAAAAGCTCCACAAGTACCTACCCTAATTATTTTTTCAACTTCATAAAAATTATATAATTCATATGAATATATACCAATTGATGGCATACCCATACCAGACCCCATAACACTTACTTTTTTACCTTTATACATACCTGTATAACCAAACATGTTTCTAACAGCATTAAACTGTTTTACATCACTAAGAAAAGTATCAGCAATAAACTTTGCTCTTAATGGATCTCCAGGCATTAAAACTGTTTTTGCTATTTCTCCTATTTTCGCACTATTATGCGGTGTTGACATAAATATACCTCCTTATTTTATTGTTCTTGTGTCATTTTATCTATTACTATTGTTTTTCCCAAAATATCATGGATACCACAATTATCTTTGCGATATAGCATTATTATAAAAGATACTATAAATCCTAATCCCATTGTAGTTAGTGTAAGAGCTAATCTTCCTAGCATTTCTCTAATAAACATATTCATAAAAGTAACATTGCTACCATCTTCTTGAACAACTCTTATTTTAAATAAAAAGTAGCCCAAAGTTTGCCCCTTAGTATATAAAGGAATAATTACACTATACACAACTAAGTATGTTGTAATCAGCATTCCAACTTGAATTAATTTTAACAATATAAAGATATTAATTACTGATGTTCCACCATATAATATTGATATTAAGGAAGATGAAGATGTAAAAAGCAATATTAAAATAATCACAATCGCGTTAATAATTGTGTCAGCAATATAAGCAAAAATTCGATATTTAATGCTCGCAATTTTCATAACTTTCCTCCTATATCAATCTAAATATTTGTGTTGCTAAGAAAAAGTATACCATTAATGATACAGCATCTACAATAGTTGTAACAAGTGGTCCAGCCATCAAAGCCGGGTCAAAACCTATCTTTTTAGCAATAATTGGTAATGTTGAACCAATAGATTTTGCCAAAAATATAGTAATAAATAAAGTTAGAGCTACTAACAAGGCTACTAAATATGGGGAAACAGAAGAAGTAATTTTTATTATCCCTACTGCATTTTCAAATAAAATCCAACAAAAGTCAAAAGCCGCTAAACTTCCGCCAGCTATTAATGCAACCCCCATCTCTTTGCTTAAAACCTTACCATAATCTTTGGTTGTAATTTGTCCTAACGCTAGTCCTCTTATAACTAGAGTACTTGTTTGTCCTCCAGAGTTTCCTCCAGTATCCATAAGCATTGGAATAAATATTGTTAAAGCTGGTAGATGCATTAAAACATCTTCAAATCTATTAATAATTAAACCAGTAAATGTTGCAGAAAACATTAATACCATTAGCCAAACTATTCTTTTTTTAGCAAGTGTAAATACTGGTATTTTTAAATACTCTTCTTGTAATGGTTGCATAGCTGCCATCTTTTGAATATCTTCTGTTGCCTCTTCATCAATAACATCAATGATATCATCAACAGTAATAATACCTACCAATCTACCATCTTGAGTTGTTACAGGAATAGCATTTAAGTCATAACGTTTGAATATACTTGCAACAACTTCTTGGTCATCTGTTGTCATTACATTTACAAAATCAGTTTCCATAATATCGCCAATTTTGCTATTTTCAGCAGCAAAAATCAAATCACGAAGTCTCAATGTTCCTACTAGTTTTCTTGAATTATCTATTACAAACAAATAAGAGATTGTTTCTGCTTCTTTACCAGTTTTACGTATCTTATCCATTGCCTCTTTAATAGTATCTTCTTCTTTTAGTTCAATTAATTCAGTTGTCATAATTGAACCAGCAGAGTTTTCGCTATAATCAAGCAAATGGTTTATTTCTTGTCTTGTTTCTTTACTTGCAGAGCGCAAAATTTTCATCATTAAATTAGAAGGCATTTCCTCTATAAAGTCAACAATATCATCAGTATAAACATTATCTAGAATTGCACTTATTTGCTCGCTAGTTAATATATTAATTAAGTTTTCCTGAACATCTTTATCTAAATATGTAAAAACTTCTCCTGTATAGTTAGCAGGTACTGTTTTAAAGATAAACAAAAGATCTGCAGGATTTTCAATGGTATTTAAAACCTCAGCAATATCTATAAGATTATAATCTTCAAAAATTTTTCTAACCTCTGGGACATTGCGCTTTGTAATCGCTTCAATTAATTGTTTAGGATTGAAATCAACATTTTCCATATTGATATGCCCCCTTCCCTGTCATTTTATTATACAATATTATATTACCAAAAAAAAGCATTAAAATCTCATTCAACGCATGTTTTTTGCTGTTTTTTTTTACTATAGATACATTAGCAAGTTTAATGCAACTAATCGCTTGTTGGGGTTTAATATTTTCATAAAATGGGGTATTATATATTAGAGTTAATTTGCTAAGGAGGAAGAAGCCATGGTAGATACATCTATAGAGATAGAAATAAACAATGAAAAACTAAGATATTTAAAATTACTATCCAATTCTTTTCCAAACATTCAAAGAACATCAACAGAAATAATTAATTTACAAGCTATACTAGAATTACCAAAAGGAACGGAACACTTTGTTAGTGATCCCCATGGAGAAGCTGAAGCTTTTTTACATATCCTCAATAATTGTTCAGGCAATATTCATAATAAGTTAAATATTCTTTTTAAAAATAAATTAACTGAAGAAGAAATAGCTAATCTTTCAACATTAATTTATTATCCTGAAAGAAAAATGAAAAAAGTTCTAAAAGAGGTCTATGATAAAGACCAATGGTTCCAAGATACATTATTAAAATTAATAGATTTGTGCAAAATGTGTGCAAGTAAATATACCCGTTCTAAGGTAAGAAAAGCTTTACCAAAGGATTTTGAATATATTATTGATGAATTATTGCATGCTGATTTAAATCAAAAAGATAAAAAACTTTATTATCAAAAAATTATTCAATCAATTATTGATGTTGATAGAGCTCCTGCATTTATAATAGCAATTTGTGACTTAATAAAAAGACTTGTGATGGATTCTTTACATGTTGTTGGTGACCTTTTTGATAGAGGTGCTCACCCAGATGTAATCATTGATAGACTAATGACACATCACTCTGTAGATATTCAATGGGGAAACCATGATTGTTTATGGATGGGAGCAGCAAGTGGAAGTGGAGCATGTATTGCAAATGTTCTTAATAATGCTATGAAATATAATATTTTAGATGTTATTGAAGATTCATATGGTATTAATTTATTACCTCTTGCTATATTTGCTCAAGAAACATATAATGTTAATCCAATTTACTATCCTAAATCAGATGAAAATAATGATTTTTCACTCAAAAGAGCTAAATTAATTTCTCAAATGAGAAAAGCCATTAATGTCATCATGTTTAAAATGGAAGGTAAAATAATTAAAAGAAGACCAGAGTTCCAAATGGAAGATCGCTTACTTTTAGAAAAAATAGATTATAAAAACAAAACAATAGAAATTGATGATAAAATTTATCCTTTAAAAGATACTGATTTTCCTACAATAAACCCAGATGATCCTTATACTTTAAGCACCGAAGAAGGACTAGTAATGGAGCAATTAATGCATTCTTTCACCAACTCTGTTAAATTACAAGATCATATAAAGTTTATATATTCTAAAGGTAGTATCTATAAAGTTGTTAATGGCAACTTATTATTCCATGGGAATATTCCTTTAAATGATGATGGTTCTTTCCAAAGATTTGTTTTTGATTCTATCGAATATTATGGGAAAAATCTTTTAGATTATTGCGATATGATTGCTCGTCAAGGATATTATGGAATAGTAAATACTGAAGAAAAAAAATATGGAGAAGATTTTTTGTGGTGGCTATGGGGAGGAAAAGATTCTCCAACTTGTGGCAGAAAAAAAATAACAACTTTTGAAAGAGTGCTAATTGAAGATGAACAAACTCACAAAGAACCTAAAAATTCATATTATAAATATCAATATGATGAAGATACTTGTAACAAAATATTTGAGGAGTTTGGATTTACTGATTTTAAATATTCTCACATCATAAATGGCCATATGCCTGTTGCTGTTAAAAAAGGCGAATCTCCTATTAGAGCTAATGGCAAGTTAATAGCCATTGATGGTGGATTTTGTAAAGCATATCATCACTCTACTGGCATAGCTGGTTACACAATGTTTTTCAATTCTTGGGGAATTCGTCTTGCAGAACATGAACCTTTCCAAGGAATTGAATATGTTATAAAAGAGAATAAAGATATTATATCTACAACTGTTGTCTATGAAAGCACTCATAAACGTCTTACTGTTGGGGATACTGATATTGGAAAAGAGTTAAGAAATCAAATAGATGATCTGATGCTCTTACTTAAAGCATATCGTTCTGGACTTATAGTAGAAAGAAAATAATTGATTTGTTATCAATAAATAGTTATTATAGTAGTACATGTGAAAGAAAGAGGATTTTTATACATGAAGAAAATTGCAATTTACCCTGGTAGTTTTGATCCTTTGACCATAGGTCATGTTGAAATAATGGAAAAAGCTGCTAAGATATTTGATGAAGTGTATGTAGTGGTTTGTGTAAATCCTAGTAAACCACCTGCTACTTTTAGCGTTGAAGAAAGACTTGAGATGATAAAAAAATCTGCAAAAAATATAGATAATATTAAAATGGACAAGCATTTTGGTAGAGCTTTGGATTATGCTGAAAGAGTTGGAGCTGTTGCTATGATAAGAGGAGTTAGAAATACTCGTGATCTAGAAAATGAAATAACTCAATATCATTTTAATCATCAAATGAATCGCGATATTGAAACAGTAATAATATTCCCAAATGCTGAAAGTTTATACATTTCTAGTTCTTCAATAAAAGAATTAGCCCAAATTAAAAGTGATTTCAAAAAATATGTACCAAAAGGTGCATACGAAATAATTAAAAAAAGATTATGTAAAGAAAAAGTGGAACGATAATTCCACTTTTTTTATCTTCTTCTTATAATTCCATATTTTTTTATTGGAAATTCAGTCTTGATATATAAAATATCCATAGCATGATTCGCTATTTCTATTTTATTCATGTATTCATCATATATTTCTAGAACGCTCATATTAACATCTTCTAAAAATGGTTGCATTACTGATATTTTTTCACCAGTTTTAAAATGATTTCTTTGTTGAATTTTTGCGAGCTTTTCTTGATTATCATAATCTATTACTATTCCTAGAAAATCTTGCGATGGTTGCTCACTTTCAATTTCAAATAAGCCATCTTCATGAGTTATATCTTTATTTAGAAATCCTTTTGTTGTTGCCCTGTTTTCAGCTCTAAATAGCATATTCAGATAATATGATGAATCTTTTAACTTACCATCTAGATAATCATCAATTAATTTACGATAAGCTTGAACAACACATGCAATATAATGTAGAGATTTCATTCTTCCTTCAATTTTGAAACTATCTACTTTTAAATCAATTAGTTTATCAATCATTGTAGCAGCACATAAATCTTTTGATCCTAATCGAAAACTTTCTTTATCATTATTTAATCTCTTATTATCTTCATAAATATCATAAAACCAACGACAAGAGTGAGCACAGCCTCCTCTATTGGCATCTCTTAGTGTCATATTATTTGATAATGTGCATCTTCCAGAAAAAGATGAACATAACCCTCCGTGAATGAAGACTTCTAATGGTAAAGTGCTCTCACCTTTTAACTTTTCAATATCATTTATGCTTAATTCACGTGCAAGAACTATTCTATTTGCTCCTAGATTTTCCCAAAAAGTCATTGCTTCATAATTTGCAGTTGACTGTTGGGTACTTATATGAATCTCAAACTTACAACCAAGTTCTCTTGCCCTTTTTACAATATAGGGTGAAGATACAATAATTGCATCAACATTTATTTTATCAAGCTCTAAAAGATATTCATCTAGTCCTTCAAGATCTTCACTATGAGGATAGACATTTACTGTTATATGTACTCTTGAATTATTTTCATGAGCAAAAATCACTGCTTCTTTTATATCTTCCAATTCAAAATTAGACGCTTTCGCTCTTAAAGAAAATTTCTTGCCACCGATAAATACTGCATCAGCACCATATATTATGGCAATCTTAAGTTTTTCTAAATCTCCAGCTGGAGCAAGTAATTCAGGTTTATATATTTTTTGCATACTTCTCACTCCTAACTTGTTATTCCTATTTTTTTAAAATAAAAAGCTGCGCCATATTTTTTAAAGGGATATTTATTTTTAATTAATGTGCTATATTTGGAATTAGGATTTTTAAGAGCTAAGACAAAATATTCAAGAATACTTTGCATATAATCTTCTTCTTCAAATATGCCATCAATAATAAACATTTTTATTCCCTTATCAATAAAACTATTTATATAATCTATTCCTAAAAGTATTTCATCATTAAAAATATTAGTACCATTTTCATCTTGAAATATTGGATATAACTCTTGTCTAGTTTTTTCTTTTATAGTTATCTTTTTATTAGAAATATATTTAGAATAATCTTTTTGATAATTTAAAAAATAGTTTCTAATAAGTTTTCTTTTAGAATAGAACATATGGTAATAGCCATATATATTAACGCCAAGACTTCCTTTTTTAACTTTGGCAGCAAAAGTATAAATATTATCTAGTGTTACTTCTTTTGATATTATTACTCCTTTTATTTTCAAATCAATTAATGTATTAGCGTCCATATAATTTACCATTTGTGTTTCACTATAATATACCAATCTATCAAGAATTTCTAAATCTTTTGCTATAGTAAAAACAGCAAAATCACTAAAGAAAATAGCATCAACATTTATTGATTTTAAAAAAAACATATAATCTTTTAAATCTCTTATTTCATTTTCCAAAAATATCTTATTTACATTAATATATATTTTTTTATTTAAACTGTGGGCATGCTTTACTGCTTCACAAATTTCATTGCTAGTAAAAGATTTTGCTAGACGAACTGCAAACTTTTCATTTCCAATTAAAAAACTGTCAGCATCTTTATAAACATCTATATTATTTAAAGAATTTATTGTTATAATTAAATCTTTCATACGACACCTCTTTTACCCCAAATATTCTATCATTTTTGTGCTATTAAATCAAAAAATATAAATATATTTTCTGATTTGCAAACACTAATACTTTATGATATATTTACTTGTGAATAAAGGTGGGTATATTAATGAAAATATATTTTAAGTGGCCAAATAATGCCTCTGGTAAAAGTTTCTATATTAAAACAGACTCTATTTTAGGAGTAAGAGAAGTAAAAGTTAATGATATTGATGCTACAAAAGTTAGCAATAATGTCTATGAGTATTATGATGAAGGTGTTGAAAAACCAAGAAGAATTGAGATAATAAATCAAATGCTAGATAATCCAATAGTATCAATAAATGGCAAAAAGGTTCCTCTTTTTGAACCAACTCCTATTGTAATTCAAGCAATGATGATGTTACCTTTAATTGCTTGGTTATTTGCTAATTGGCCTGGAATAATAACTGGTTTGATTGCAGTTTTTATTAACACAAAACTTAATGCATCGTTAAAAAATAATTTTGTTAAAGTTATCTTATATTGTATTTTAATAGTTCTTGCAATAGTTGGAGGAATATTCTTACACGATTTAATTTATCCAGCAACTACAACTGCTTAAAATACTTATTAAATAAAAAAGCGCATTGCGCTTTTTATTTTAGTTTTGGTTTATAAAATGTTCTTTCTTCTAAAGAAAATATTCTTGGAGTAAACTCACCTTCATTAATTAAATTAATTGCTTTATCTATCATATTTATTCTAGCATCCAAATTATCTATTATTCCTAAAACCTCAGCCTCTTTAATTAATGGAAGCACAGGTGATCCAAACTCATGTTCGCCATGATGTGAAAGAATCATATGTTGTAAGATCATTGAGATTTCTTCATCAATTTTTAATTTTTTTGCAGTTTCCTTAACTTTTGCTTGCATTATTGATATATGACCAATAAGTCTTCCTTCCACTGTATATTTAGGAATTATTGGTCCACTTAATTCATCAAGTTTTCCCATATCGTGCAAAATTACACCTGCAATTAACAAATCGCTATTTAATGTTTGATAAACTTTTACAATAGCATCACTTGCATCTAGCATACTCACAGTATGATGTAACAATCCAGAAGCATATTCATGATGATTTCTACTTGCTGCTGGATAAATTAAAAGACCTGGCAAGTTCTCTTTTACTAGTGTATCAACTATCTTTTTTATATCTGCATTTTTTATTTGTTCAATATAATTAAATAGTTTTCTTTGGAGTAGTTCTCTAGGCACTGGTGAACTTGCAACAAAAAGCGTGACATCTAACTTATTTGGATCTAGCTTTTCTCCTTTTAATACCTTTAATTGAAGGGAATTTCTATAAGAAATCACATCTGCACTAACTTCAACAAAATTACCAACTTCAAATATACTTGAATCATTTTCTATTAACTCCCATTTTCTTGCTTCTATTTGGCCTGAAGAGTCTTGCAAAGTAATGTTTAAATATGGTGTCCCTGTATTTGTTACACCCTTAACAGAATTTACAATTAGAAAAGGTAAAGTAATTCTTTCTTGTGCTTTTAGGTTTTTAATCATATTATCCACCTCTTTTTTCTAGATTATACCACACATTAAAAAACATGACTAATAATATGTGAGATTATTCTTTTTAAAAATTTGTTCTATTATATGCTCTTGATAACCTAGTCCATATAAATATCGGTATAACTTTTGCTTTAATTTTTCAGAACTTACATTTTGGTATTTAGCCATGTACTTTTTAGCCAATGATTCTGCATTGGCAATTTCTATATCAATATACTTTTCAAATAAAGATTCGTCGACTTTTTCAAATCCTTCATTTAATAATTCCATTTTAATTCTTGAAGTACCATATTTTTTACTTATTTTTTTTTCAATATAATTACTTATATATTCATCATCATTTAGGTAACCCTTTTTAGTAAATTCTTTAATTACTTTTTTAATATCTTTTTCATTATTATATTTTTTAGAAAGAACTTTCAACAATTTATAAGAAGAATATTCATATTTTCCAATTAATAAAAAAGCATAATTTTTTAATTTTAAATATTCTTCTTTTCTTTTAAATTCTTCAATTACTTTTAAAGAGATTTCTTGACTTATAACTAAAGGATTATCAAGATAGTTTTCAAGACTTATTTTTAACTCAGATTGTTTAACATTATCACTATAGGTTACTATTACTTCTTTATCAAAATAAATAACATTATTAACTTTATACATCTTCATCTTTCTTCACCTTTTTTTCTTCATTTACTTCATCTATTATAGATTCATCTATAGAAGAAATGTTTGTTGGTATTTTTTTATCTTGTAATGTCTCTTCGACAAGCTTTGTGTTCCTTCTTCTATTGAATGACATTGTAGCAATAAAACCAATTAGTAATCCAACATAAAAAGTAATAAACCTCCAAATTAGCAATGAAGAAGTAACATTAGCCGAGGTTTTAAAGAAATTTCTAAAAATTACTGCATAGAAAAGTTCACTACCCCCACTTGCTCCTGGTATTGGAATATAAGTAATTATTAGATGCAAAAATGATGATAATATTATTGCACTACCAAGTTCTACAAAACTTAACTTCATATTAAGAGTTAAAGCAACAAAAAATGGAATAGAAAAAGATATAGTATATTTAATTATATGAAGCAATAACATTGGTAAAAATATTTTGAAGTTACCTTTAATATCTTTTAGTTCATCTCTAAAAAAATTTATTTTCTTTTCTATTTTGCCATTTACAATGGCATATTCTTTATCTTTTAAAATATGCATTTTATTTAACATTTTTACTACCCAAAAAGCAAATCTATTAACCCAAGGAGAATATGACAATAATATTATTCCTGTAATACCAATAATGTGTATAGCAAATCCAATTAAACTCAAGATAATAAAATTGAAATCAAAGCCAAAAAGTTCAATATGATGAATTGTATTAAAATTGAAAATATAACTTATAGTAATTGTTACTGCACAATACATAATTATTGATAATTCATATGCTATAAAATTTAATACTAGCATATTTGCTGATTTTTCAACTTTAATATCTTGTTTTCTAAGTATATAGGCTTGAGCAAATTGCCCTCCTGTTGCACTTGGTGTTATTGCAGAAAAGAAAGCTCCTATTAAGCTAACATTTATTCCTTCAAAAAGCTTATATGATGAGCTGTATTTCCTAGCAGATATCCATATTATTAATCCATCCACTAAATAGGTAAGCAAAAAAATCGCCAATGTAATAATTAGCATTAAAATATTTGCTGTTTTCATTATTTGCACAATTTCATCAAAATCTTTTTGTACAAAAAGAAATATAACTACAAAGGAAAATGCAAACAAAACGAATACATTAATAAAAGCTCTTTTTGTCTTTTTTGACACACCATTTTCCTCCTATCATAAAAAACCTCAAAACTAGAACTAGTATATCATATTTTTTTTTATTTTAACAGGCAATTTTGGTTGTCACCAAAGGTGCAATAAAACTAATAATATTGAAATTACTTGATTAATTTAATATAATGAAAGCGAATACAATTGCTTCTTAGCAAAAGGAAAGGAAAAGTTATTATATATAAATAACCAGGTGATAAAATGAGTAAAAAATATGTATACTTTTTTGGAGAATTTGCACCAAATGATGGTTCAATTAGAGATCTACTTGGGGGAAAAGGTGCAGGATTAACAGAGATGACAAAAGCTGGCATGCCTGTCCCTCAAGGATTTACAATTACAACAGAAGCTTGTAATAAATACTATGATGATAACAAAAAGATTACTCCTAATATTATTGAGCAAATATATCAAAATGTGGATAAACTCGAAAAAATTTCTAATAAGAGGTTTGGAGATGCAAAAAATCCTTTACTTGTTTCTGTTCGTTCTGGTGCAAAATTTTCCATGCCAGGAATGATGGATACAGTCTTAAATTTAGGAATAAATGATGAAGTATGTGAAGGACTTGCAAAACTTACTAGTAACGAAAGATTTGCTTACGATTCTTATCGTCGCTTTATTCAAATGTATGCCGATGTTGTAGAAAGCCTTGGAAAAGATTCTTTTGAAAAAATTCTTGAAGAACAAAAAATCAAAAAAGGCGCTAAAAACGATACTGAATTAACTGCAAGCGACTTAAAAGAAATTGTTGAATTATACAAAAAGAAATATTTTGAACTAAAAGGGGAAAGTTTTCCTGTAGATCCAAAAGAACAACTACTTGCAGCAGTCACCGCTGTTTTCCGTTCTTGGAATAACCCTAGAGCCATTTATTATCGTAAAATGAATGATATTTCTCATGACATTGGTACAGCAGTAAATGTGCAAATGATGGTCTTTGGAAATATGGGTAATGACTCAGGAACAGGTGTTGCTTTTTCTAGAAATCCTGCTAATGGTGAAGACCATATTTATGGTGAATTCTTAATGAACGCTCAAGGAGAGGATGTTGTTGCTGGAATACGCACTCCTCTTGACATTGAAGAGTTAAAAAAGATTAACCCAAAAGTGTATGATGAATTTTGTAAGACTGCAAAAATACTAGAAAGATTTTATAAAAATATGCAAGACATGGAGTTTACAATTGAAAAAGGTAAACTATATATGTTACAAACAAGAAATGGAAAAAGAACTGCCCAAGCAGCTTTAAAGGTTGCTTGTGATTTATACGATGAAGGTTTAATTAATGAAAAAGAAGCTGTTCTTCTTGTAGAGCCTAGCCAACTAGATTCTCTTCTTCATCCAACATTTGATACAAAAGCTCTTAAAGCTGCAAAGCCTATAGGTAACGCTCTTCCTGCCTCTCCTGGTGCTGCTAGTGGCCATGTTGTTTTTACTGCAGAAGATGCTGTTATTTGGTCAAAAGATAAAAAACCTGTAATTCTTGTTAGAGTTGAAACATCACCTGAAGATATTGAAGGTATGTATTATGCTAAAGGTATTCTTACTGCAAGAGGCGGCATGACTTCTCACGCTGCTGTTGTTGCAAGAGGTATTGGAACTTGTTGTGTAGCAGGATGTACTGCCCTTACTATAAATGAAAAAGAAAAATTCTTCATGCTTAATGGAAGCAAAGTAAAAGAAGGAGATATAATTTCTCTTGATGGTTCAACAGGAAATATTTATGTAGGTCAAATACCTACTGTTAATGCAACTATATCAGGTAACTTTGGTAGAGTTATGGCTTGGGCCGATGAAATTAGAAGTCTAAAAGTTCGTGCTAATGCTGATACACCAAAAGATGCAAAAACAGCTGTCGGATTTGGAGCACAAGGCATTGGTCTTACACGTACAGAACACATGTTTTTTGAAGAAACTAGAATCGAAGCAGTTCGTGAAATGATTGTTTCTAAAACCAAAGAGCAAAGAGTAAAAGCTCTAGAAAAAATATTACCTATGCAAAGAGCAGATTTTGAAGGTATTTATGAAGAAATGAAAGAATTGCCTGTTACAATTCGTTATTTAGATCCACCATTACATGAATTCCTTCCTACAGAAGAAAAAGATATTAAAGAAATTGCTAAAATTTTAAATATTACTACTGAAGAATTAAAAGATGTAATAGTAAAATTACATGAATTTAATCCTATGATGGGACATCGAGGATGTCGATTAGCTGTTTCCTTCCCTGAAATTGCCGAAATGCAAACAAGAGCAGTTATTGAAGCAGCAATAAATGTATCTAGACGTCATAAAGATTGGAAAATTACTCCAGAAATCATGATTCCACTTGTAGGTGAACTAAAAGAATTAAAGTTTGTTAAAGATATTGTTGTTAAAACTGCTGATGAAATAATTAGTAAGTCAGATATAAAACTAGAGTATAGCGTTGGTACTATGATTGAAATACCACGTGCTGCCTTACTTGCTGATGATATTGCCAAAGAAGCTGAATTTTTCAGTTTTGGAACAAATGATTTAACCCAAATGACTTTCGGTTTTAGTCGTGATGATGCTGGTAAATTCTTAGATTCTTATTATGATAATAAAATTTACCAAAATGATCCTTTTGCAAAAATTGATCAAGTTGGTGTTGGAAAACTAGTAGAAATGGCTACAATTCTTGGCAGAAAAACTAAACCAAATCTTAAAGTTGGAGTATGTGGCGAACATGGAGGAGATCCTAGTTCTGTTGAATTCTTCCATAAGGTAGGACTAACTTACGTTTCTTGCTCTCCTTATAGAGTTCCTGTAGCGCGTTTAGCTGCAGCTCATGCACAAATAAAATATCCTAGAAAAATTAAATAGAGTAATATTAAAAAGCCCTCACATGAGGGCTTTTTTATTGTTTCTTCTTTTTAGTTTTAACAATCAATCTAACTATTACAAACATTATTGGTATTGGACATATTGCCGCCAAAACCAAAGCAATAAAACTTGGTAATTGCAATGCTGTTTCAAATATATACAAAAATAATTGATTTAAAGCATAATTTGGTATTTGTGAAAAAGGATATATTAAATATCTTTTAAATACCAAATCGCTTTTAAAAACAAATTTTGCTTGAATTATATATGCAAAACTAAACCAAATTAAATAACCCAAAGTCAAAGGAATATCAATACTTATACTTAAAAATGTGAAAGTTGGATTAGCAATAATTTGTTTAAAAATATAAGGAATAATTATTCCTCCAACTAAAGTATTTATTCCCCCTGCAATTAGGAATCGAAACATTTCCATTCCTAATAATTTTTTAATAAATTTTTTCATGAAATCACCATTGATATATTAACACTTTCTAATACACTTTAATATATATTTTAAAAAAGCTTCTAATTTCTAGAAGCTTACTTTAACATTTTCTTTTTCTTCTCCTTCTACTTTAAAGAAGTTTTCTGATTTAAAGTTAAACATGTTAGCAATTACTACTGTTGGAAATACTTCACGCATGTTGTTATATTGTAAAACAACATCATTATAAAATTGTCTTGCATAAGCAATTTTTCCTTCAGTATCTTTTAGTGTATCCATCATTTCACTAAAATGCTTATCTGCTTTTAATTCTGGATATTGCTCTTTTACAGCATTTACCATAATATTCAAGGCCTTACTTAATCTAGCATCTGCTTCTGCCATGCCTTCTATTGAGCCTTCTTCACTGGCTCTAACATAACTTTTTCTTGCATCTGCAAAAGACTGTAGAATATCTTTTTCGTGTTTTGCATAACCTTTAATAGTTTCAACCAAATTTGGTATTAAATCAAATCTTCTTTTAAGTTGAACATCAATTTGTGACCAGGAATTTCTAACTTTATTCCTTTGTTTTACAAGTTTATTATAAACACTAATTACAAATAAAACTAATATTACTATTACAACTACGACTATTGAAACAGGAATCCACCACATAATCTTTCCTCCTTATAAATGATGATAACATAATAAATCTAAAATATAAATATATATATACTATCTTCCGCGAAATCCTCCGCCGCCGCCACCAAACGAACGGCCACCACCAAATCCACCAAGTCCACCTTTCCCTGCTGCTCTACCAACGGCTTGAGCTCTTGCAGTATTTATTGTAGTTGTTGCTATTGTGAAACTCCTCATCATTCTCATCCCTATATAATAATTAAACATTGGATATCTAAATAATGGAACACTATTTACTGTTTCATCATTCAAATTCATTTGCTTAAACTTCATTCTCATTTGCTTTTCTACTAAATCTGCTATACCAAATGAAGTAGCATAAACTAAATAATGTTCCCATACTGCAATAGATGGCATGGAATAATCTTCAAATTTCCCAAATTCCTTCAAGAAATTTTTAAATGCATTCCAACGAACATATTCTTCATTGCCTTGTTTACTTCTTCTTTTGATATTTGCAAAATAAGATATCATAACTATCGCAATTGCTAAAGAAACAGCAAAGGAAAAAGGTAAAAATCTCAAAGGTAAAGATTGACTCATACTCAAAAATAAAGCAATAAATCCATAAGCTATTAATAATAGTGGAATAAAGAAATATTTATGTAAAACTTTCTCAGAAATTCTATCAAAAAAATCATGTTTAGATCCTTCACTTTTAGCATAAGAAATCCAGCGATTATTATATGACATATAAGCCTCAGCATTTGATGTTTTCTTTGGAAATTGTTCTATTTCTTTCAATGACAATGTTTTTTTATCCTTAGATATTAAATTGAAAAACCATTCAATTAAAAATTTCTCGTGTCTAAGTAATGAAGATTTGTCTTTACTAGTATCAAGGATAAGTTTATAATTGGCTTTTTTACTTATAGTAGACTCTCCTTCATAATCAATAATAATATATTTACGACGAACAAGATCTAACAAAGTCGCCGTTAAATCATTTTTAGTGACATCTCTAAAATTATATAAATAACTCATTTCTGCTGGAGTATATTCAGCCGGTAACTCTCGATAATATTCGCTATAAAAATCAGATTTATATTCTTTATCATATTTTTTATAAATAAAAATAAAAATTAGGCTAGATATAATGACTATTAAAAGAGTAATTACAATTACAATAATATTAGTATTGTAATAAAAAATATCTTCTTTTTCTATTATTGCCTCTTTTTGTAATGCCTCTTCTAAATAATTCCTATCAATAGTATTATTGCTAGAAACACTCGGAAATATAGTAGAAGGTAAAACTAATCTTGCCTCTAGTACTTCTCCTGGTTTTATTATTGAAGTTGAAAAATTCACTTTACTAGTAGTAATATTATCAACTTTTGCATTTGTCGAACCATGACCATAAAATAAAACATCATCAATATTACTAGTATTAGGGAAATTTAAAGTCACATCTATATTTTTAATTTTTATTCCCATATCATCAACAAAAATCCAGTTTAATTCACTAACATCATTAAATTTTGTAACAGCACCCTTTAAAGTATATGAATACTCATATGTTGTATATGGGTAGGTACCATCAAGTACTCGCGTAAAAATAGATTCACATTCTCCTTGATAACTTGCAGGACACCTTATCAGTTCTCCTAGTTCATCTTTGTCATTTTCCCAAGAAAAACCAACTTGAACTCCACTATATAAATTACTATTTGCATAATCATAAATTAAAACATCATTTTCATCATATACTTTAACATTTACATCATTTTGTTGAAATGAGGCCTTATTGGTGAAACTACCAAGATTATCTTTGTTATAGGCAATATCTCTAAAAACAACTGTCATTCCTTGCTCTGATTTCATTTTAATTTTTTCAACAATATTTAAATCACCACTATCTGTCAAAGTGGCTTCAATTTTATAATATTCTCCTTGCAATGATGAATCATCATAAACTAACTCTGAAAACAATGTAAAACCAAAAGTAATGCCTAGCAAAGCTACAGCAATTATTATAGCTATAATATTTTTCTTAAAGAAATATTTCATCATTAATCACCCTTTATTTAATGATACACTGCAATATTAAGAATATAAAGCAAAATATTATAATTAGTCCGTTTTTTACTTGCTTTTTTTAAGATAAAACCAAAAGTCACTACCCTGACCTTTTTCAGAATCAACACCATATTTAGTCTTATGAAGAATCATAATAGATTTAACAATAGATAAACCAATTCCACTACCACTAAAAGAACGCTTGTGGTTTTTATCTACCTTATAATATCTATCCCAAATCTTTGATAAATCCTCTTTATCAATTCCTTCTCCTTTATCAATAACATCAATTTTTACTTCATCAGTTAAATCTTTTTGCTTAACAATTATTTCTTTATCATCATGAGAATAATTAATAGCATTTATTAATAAATTATAGAAAACTTGAGAAATTTTACTTTCATCAGCATTAACATAAACTTCATTATCATATTCAAATAGTATTGAATAGCCTCCACTTTTTACTAATTCAGATATTCTTTTGATTGAACTATCTAATAATTTAGTTAAGTTAAACTCTTCAATATCTAATTCTACCACCCCGGATTGCAATTTTGAGATATCTAGAGCATCACTAACTAGTGCTGATAATCTATTTGCCTCTTCTAAAATTATTTGAGCATTTTCAAAGTTGTTCTCATTTGGCAAATCTCTCATAGCTTCAGCATATCCAGCAATTAACGTAAGTGGCGTTCTTAAATCGTGTGATATATTAGCAATAAGTTCTCTTCTAAGAGATTCAACTTTTGATAATTCAGTAGCTGTATAAGATAATGTTTCTGATAATTCATTTATTTCTTTATAACCTTTAGAATCAAACTTCACATCATAATTACCTTTTGAAAGAACTTTTGCTGAAGAATTAATTGACTCAATAGGTTTTGATACCTTTTTAGATATTATAAAGGCTAAAAGAGCCGACAATACAACCATTATTATTGTAATATATATTAATTGTATTCTTAATGTTGATATTGTTGCATTAACAGGAGTTGTAAATGAACTAATAAATAAAGTAATTTGTTCACCATTATCTTTCAATATGTTTTTTACATATATTAAGGTCTGAGGTGTCTCTATAGAAACTACATAATTACCATCATTATTAAAAGGATAGTTGGGATCTATTATGTTACCAAATTTTAATTCATTTTTATCATAATATCCAATCAACTCACCACCATTATCATTAGCCTTTGAAATAAGATATTCAATCTGTATTAAAGAAATATCATTAAGCATACAATTTCTATAAGAACTATATTCATAAGTTGCTTCACTATTTTTATCTACAATAACTATGCAAGAATCACTAGACATTGATATGTCTTTTATTAAATCTACTAAATTATCATTATCAATATTTTTAGATATCGTTGTAGCATTTGATTTAATTTGATTTAATTTAATAGATTTATAAAAAGATTCTAAAAAAGTTGTTTGGAATAACCAAAGTATAATTAAAAGTATGGCACAAAAGCCAAATAAATAATAAAATATTTTCCATTTTATACTTAAATTATTTAAATTTCTTTTAATTTTTTTCATCTTTTATCCCTCAAAGCGATAGCCTGTTCCTCTTAATGTTACAATAAGACTTCCATATTTATTTAAATGCTTACGCAAAAGTTTTATATGTGTATCTAAAGTTCGATCATCACCAAAAAAATTATATCCCCAGACATCGCTTAATATTCTTTCTCTACTAAGAGCAATTCCTTTATTTTTGATAAAATAAAATAACAATTCATATTCTTTAGGAGCAACATCAATACTTTGATCTTCTATAAAAATTTTTCTTGCTGAAAAGTCAACTTTTAAATCATCTTTAAAATAAATGTCATGATTAAGCTTTTCGCTATTGTTTTTTCTTTTCATAATAGCGTCTATTCTCATCATTAATTCTTTAGGTGAAAAAGGTTTTACTACATAATCATCTACACCAACTTCAAAACCATGAATTCTATCATATTCTTCGCCTCTAGCAGAAAGCATTATAACAGGAACATTAGAAAACTTTCGTATTTCTCTTACTGTTGAAAAGCCATCTAACTCTGGCATCATAACATCCATTATTATAATATCAATATCATTATTTTTTGCTATTACAATAGCTTCCATTCCATTGCTAGATTCAATGATTTCATTATTTTCAAATCTAGCATATTTTGATATTAAATTTCTTATTTTTTCTTCATCATCTACTACGAGTATTTTGTACATATGACTCACCTCACTAAAATCATTATATCATAATAAATATTTAATATTATCTATTACCTGGAAATCCAGAATTGTTATTTCCAATACTTGTGATAGTAGAAGATAATATAACACTAGTATATTCTTGTCCTCCTATATATAAATAATATGTTTCTCCTTTAACAAGTTTTTCTGATGTTATTACCAAAGAATTATATATTTTAGCTGGAGTTAAACTTAAAAGAATATTATCATTACTATCTTTTAAAATTATTTCTTTATTTGCTGATTGTGTTGAAGTAAATGTAACACTAATTGTGTATATTGCTGATGTGCTACTTGGAGTTTGAGCCATTCCACTGCTTCCTACTCCAATAATATTACCACCACTCACATTGAATATGCCATCATAATCTAATGCACCATTAGCACTACTAGTTGGTCCATTAACATATACATTACCACTATTCATAACTATGGAACCATTAACATCAATTCCATCCCCTGAAGCATTAACATATATAGTCCCGCCATTTATATAAAGCATTATATTAGAACTATTTATAAAATTATTTTGACCTGGTCTTCCTAGTATTGATGATGAATCATTCCCGCCTGCTACATTTATTCCATCATCTGAAGCAACAACATTTATATTACCATCATTTATTGTTATTATTGAAGACTCTATCCCTTCATAACTTTTAAGAATATTTATATCTCCTCCATTAATAACAATTTCTGAATCAGCATGAATTCCATCATCTCCTGAGGATAATGTATAATTACCTTTATTTATTTGTATTGAAAAATTTGAGTGAATAGAATCATCTGAAGAATCTATAACAAAAGTCCCATCATTTATTAAAATGTTTTGTGAAGCCTTAAGTGCTTTAGCACTATCACTTGTTGAAGTTGTTGAACCTGATGATCCACTGCCTTCAGGAGGAAATGTTCCGCCCCATTGACCCCATCCACCACTTGATGATGAGGAACTATTAGCACTACCCCCACCACTAACAAGATTAAAAATACCACTATTTATTTGTAAAAGACTCTCTGCTTGAATAGAATCTGCTCCTGATTCTATATTTATATTGCTATTTTCTATCAAAACAACCCCTTTATCACTATCCTTATCATTTGAAGATTTTAATCCATCTCCACCTGAGTTTATTGTTATATTAGCATTGCTAATTGATAAAAGATCTTTACCAACTATACCATCATCAAGTGCTGTTATTTCAATATTACTATTAAATATTTTTAAATCATCTTTGCTTATTATTCCATCATTATAATTTGCTGAAATATTCAAACTTCCACCACCATTAATTACCAAGTCATCTTTACTAAAAAAGACTGCTGTTGGTTCTTCATCTTCATTAAGAATATAAGTTGCTCCATCTTCTAAATAATTATTACTACCTTCTTTTAAAGTTACTATTGTTTTTGCAGCCTCTTTTACAAAAATTGGCGCACCACTTTCATATGTAATATCAATTCCATCAAATACTAACCAAACTGTATTTTCATCGTTAGATTCTATTATTATTTGGCCGTTATCAAGAGTTCCATTAAAGTAGTATACACCCGAGTTTGTTATTTCTATATTACCACCAATATAATATGCTCCATCACCATTAATAGTAACTTCTTGATTATTCATAATAATTGATGTAATAACATTTCCACTATAATCAGTATTTGTATCATCAAGTCCGTATTCAATACTTGTTGAACTGACAATGCTACTTGATGAACTTGATATTGTTGATCCATCACTGCTTTGAATAAAACTACAAGATGATAAAAATACTAATAGTATTGAAAAATTTAATAAATATCCTTTTTTCATTTTATTGACCTCCTATAGCTCTTCTTTTTTAGACAATTCTCTTCCACAAACAATATCAAGATTGCCATTACGACACCTTAAATCATCAATGAATTTCTTTTCATCATTATTGTTTTTAAAAGTAAAATTATAAGTTAATTTATACATACTACCTAAATTTGTTGTCTTTACTTTTATAAGTTCATATTTTTTGGTGTATTTTTGAAAGATATCATCAAAAACATTAGTATAATCCAGATCTTCAGGAATTGTAATTTTAATTTCTCTTTCTTCCGATTTAATATTACCAAATTTACTTCTAGATAAAACAATAAATAAAACTGAAACAATAATTGTTACTACTAATGCAAATGTAGCATACCCTGCTCCAATTGCTAATCCAACTACCATTGCAAAAAATATTGTACAAATATCTTTAGCATTCCCAGCAATAGATCTAAATCTAATTAAAGAAAATGCCCCAAGCACAGCAACACCTGTTCCTAGATTACCATTTACAATCATTATTACTACTTGTACAAGAATAGGAAGAATCACAAGTGTTATTGCAAAACTTTTCGTATGTTTTCCACTTAACATATAGGCAAAAGATATTAATAGACCAGAAAATAATGAAGTTAATATACATATTAATACTTCATTTGCAGATAGACTTGCTTGTGTTGAATCAAAAATATTTATGAACATGGTTTTGCCACTCCTTTTTTAAGTATTTGTTTATAACTATTACCATATTTTGAAAAAGATTGTGGAAATAACTCATTTTCATTTAAAGCTTTTACAAGCCACAAAGGAAAATTTGTGCAGGTTTTTATTTCAATAAGATATTGATTATAATCTAAAAGAAAATCACAATCATTATCATAGTTTATATTATAGTTATTCAAACGATATCTAATATTTTTATCAATTGTTATTCTTAAAGAAGGATTATCTTTGCCACAAAATGCTATTCTTTCATAGGCTAAATAAATTTTTGGCTTTAATTCATAAAAATTTATAAAGTAATCTATTTCATTTAAGATTTGTGAATTATTATTGGGTTTAATCTTTTTATTTAAATAACTTATTGCTTCTTGATAATTAAGATTTACTCTTCTTTTAATAACTGTTTTATTAAATTTCTTTTTTATCTCCACATAAACATTCTCACTATTATTAAAGCAATCATAACAACGAATTCTTAATTTTTCTTTATATAATGGTTTATCAATAGAATTTCTAATCAACTGATAATTATCAGTATCATAATAAATATTTTTAATTGTATATTCATCATGATTATCTTTTTTAATATAACTAGATATTTCAAGCAAAAACTTTTCTAATTGCTTTTTATTTAAAACGTATTTTTTCTCAACTCTTTTAAATACCAATTCATCTTTTGCCATTATAATCACCTTCTTTTTTAAAATTATAATTTATTAAGATGATATAAAGTTGAGCACAATATGAATTTTAAGTGAATTAAAATGGGAAAAGAGGGATATAAACCCCTCTTTTCTTTCGACTAAATTATAGATAATGTCAATGAAATCATACAATCTACAAACTACTAAAACTAAAATAAGCAATCATTGACATTAGAGGATACATTCAAGAAGATCACCAAACTTGAATTTGTATCACCCTTCACCTATATTTTATCAACAACATATTTAACATACAAGCAAAATGATAATCATTATGATTTTTCGATATCTAATAATTTCTTTTTAATTGCTTCTCCTCCACCAAATCCTCCAATATCACCATTATTTTTTATGATTCTATGACAAGGAACAACTATAACTATGTTATTATTATGAACTGCATTACCAACTGCTCTATATGCCTTGGGATTTCCAATCATAATTGCTAAATCTTTATACGATACTTGCTTGCCATAAGGAATTTTTTGTAAATTATCCCAGACTTTATTTTGAAATGAAGTTCCGCTATAAGAAATCGGAATAGAGAATTCTTTTCTAGATTTATTCATATATTCATTTATTTGATTAGCACATAATTTTATAAGAGATGTCTTTTTATTTATAGAGTGTAATGGAAGATTTTCACTAAATATGATCCCCACAATAAAATTGTTTTTTTCTGAAATAATAAAATCAATGTTATTTATGCAATAATAATATGCATAAATTTTATCTTCTTCTTTTTTCATATTTGAATCCAATATCTTTGAAGAATGCATTTAAAAATTTCACTATATCTTTCGTCTTCTAAGATACCACCATTAGCCTTTATGGTCTTTGCAGAACCAATATTATTTTTATCACAAGTCAAAAGTACTTTTCTAATTCCTTTTTTTGCACATACATCTAGTGCTAATTTCAATTGTTGTTTTGCATAGCCTTTTCTTCTTTCGCTTGGTCTTATGGAATATCCAATATTCCCTCCGGACTCCAACAAAAAATCATTCAAATAATGCCTAATATTTACCATGCCACATATCTTGTTATCATAATCTCTAACTAAAATATATTGACTTCCTTCAACATAATTAGATTCTGGCGGAATTTTATTTTTATCTGAATACTGCATGATATGATTCATCCATTCATCATATGTATCATATTTATCTAATGATCCGCAACCATCCATTGAATCTCCATTTTCAACAAATTCCTGTTTGTAAGCAAAAATATCTTTTTCATAATCTTTTGATGGTAAAACTAATTTAAACATTATATCACCTCTTTAATAACTATAATAATTGATTCTAATTTTATCATTACATTTTATAAATGTCACTTTTATTCATAGATATTTTTTGCAAATATTTATTTAAAAGATACATTTTGTAGTCATCAATAAAAAATATCTTTGAACTTTCATAATTACCACACTCTTTTACAAGATTAGATATAGATATTTTTTTAGCAACATTAATTGCATAAACATCGTTATTAATAATTTTATTAATTACTACACTTGCTTTTTCTTTCTTGATATTAGCAATTTTCCATTCTTTTTTCATATGAGTATAATTAAAAAATATATCAAAGTTATTAGCAACATTAATTACGATTTTATCCTTCTTAGAAAAATTCAAGAATGAGTTATCATTTTTCAAAATCTCGCATATTTCTTTTTCTTCATATGTATGGTCATAATCTAAATAATAAGGTATTAACTTTAAAGGAATTTCTTTTTTATCTATTCTTAAATCATATAATTTCATGTTTTCGCCATCACATGACCCAGAGTGGATAAAAAATTTAAATGGATTACCATTTTTTTGACATCTTTCTTCTAGATTCATATTTTTTGATAATTGCAATAATTCAATTAAATCTTCCTTATTTTCCTTGTTTATAAAGGCTTGCCAACGCACAGAAATATTGTTATCAAGCAAAATATTTGTAGCATTTATGAGTTCGTTAAATGCTCCGATTCTTCCAACATATTTATCCGTCATTTTTTTAAGACCAAAAAAAGTTAATTGAACAACTTTTGTTCCAACTTCTTTTAAAAACTTTACATAATTATCATCATGATTTAACGTATAAAAACTTGCAAGTTCAAACCTTGATGGTCTTGAATTTTTTGAAATTTCAATATCCTTTTCCCATCTACTTTTATATTCACTACAATAGTCTGGTTCTCTAACCCAACTATAATATTCAATACTATCAAAAAAAGGAGAAAAGTAATTGATTAAAAATTCATCACTGCCTTGAGGCATTTTTTTGTTAGACATGTGTCCTATCCAACAATGTTTACATCTATTAGGACAACCATACATATCTACTACTAAGGCCAATTTTTTCACTAAATATCACCACCAAGAATTTTCATATAATAATTATATAGTTCCAATTATATTTTATCACTATTATTTTTAATAAATAAAAAAACTCATTGTTAGATTAATAAATATGTAAAATATTAAAAAAAGATGATTCTTTTTTAATTATATTCACGTGAAAAAAGAATAAAAAATTGTTAATATCAAGAAAGGAAAGACAAACTATGTAATTAAATAGCGCTTTATCTTGCAACTTTGATTACTTGCTTCATATTCGAGCCACCAAAACCATAAGTAAACACTTGTATATTATTTTCATCAGCAGCGATTCCATAACAAAAATCTTGATCAGTTTCTATTTCTGTCGCCCAATAGTTTTTTCCAGCATCCAATCTTAGGTATTCACCTGGTAATTCATTTAGGACATTTATGTTAGAAAATTCTTTAGCTAAACTACGAATTTTTTCAAACAATTTTGGATCATCTCCATAAAATAATTGTTTCATAATATTTTCTCCTCCAATATACTTATATATAATAGCACGCATTTTATCTGTCTTTATAAAAGTATCCACATCCAATTTTGAGGTTGAATATCCTTCCATCAAGTATTGAATAATGACCTCTGAAAGTAGTACTTCTTTTGAATATTCGTCTTGATAATATTTTTCAAAATCAATATTCATTTTCTCATTAATTCCTTGAATTGCACCTTGATAAAATGTAGAATTTTCACCAAAATAAGCTTTCATACTATGAATTGATTGAAGTCCTTCAATAATGTTAGGAATGTTTATTTTTTTATGTGTTTTAGTAACAATATTCCCACCATATAATATTTTGTCCACTGTTGTTTCTAGTGTTTCAGCAAGATTTAATAGGATTGAAGTATCAGGAAGTGTGCTTCCAGTTTCCCATTTTGAAATAGCTTGTGGACTAATAGAAAGGATTTCCGATAGTTTATTTTGTGTCAATCCAATCTTTTTTCTTTGTGATTGAATATATTTGCCAATTTTATAACTATTTATCATTTTAATATTCTCCTTTAAATATATTATAATCTGTTAAATATTAATAAACCATCAATTGTTATTTGAATAAAATCAATTGATACTTGTTTTTTGCATTTTTATTAATTTGCACTTCAGCAAAGGTTCATTCATCAACCGAAATTCACCTTCATCTTTAGTTAAATTACATAACTTTTGTTGAAACTTGAACTCCAAAAAAAATTATTTAACAAAAAAAGGTTTGATAATTTTATATCAAACCTTTGCTTTAAATATGGTGCGGCTGAAGGGACTTGAACCCTTATGCCGAAGCGCTAGATCCTAAGTCTAGTGCGTCTGCCAATTCCGCCACAGCCGCATAAAAAATGGTGCTGACTATAGGAATTGAACCTACAACCTACTGATTACAAGTCAGTTGCTCTGCCTGGTTGAGCTAAGTCAGCATAAGTATTAGTATTTTATCAAAATAATTAACAAAAATCAATATGGTGATCGGTACGGGATTCGAACCCGTGAATGCATGCGTGAAAGGCATGTGAGTTAAGCCGCTTCTCCAACCGACCATAAAAATGGCGCCTAGTGTAGGGATTGAACCTACGACCAACCGGTTAACAGCCGGTTGCTCTACCGCTGAGCTAACTAGGCGTACGCTCTTTAGCGCCCATTTATAATAACATACTTAAAATAGTATTTCAATACTATTTAAATGTTTTTTTGCTTTTGAACTACCTTTTTTTAATCTAATTTTAAGGCTAAATTTTTTATCCAAATTCCTTTTCTTACCATCCTTGTTCCAATAAAAGACTTAACGATATCTGTCAATTGAACCGCTACAAAAACTTCATATATTTTAAGATCAGTAAATAAAGTTAGTAATAATGCTATTGTGACTTGTCCTAACCACATAAATAGTGAATCAAATAAAAGAGTTTGCCTTGTGGCCCCTCCTGCTCTTAGTGTAAAAAAACAGCACACATTATATGTATAAACGGCAAAGAATATTCCGCTAATTGTCATTAAATATTGAGCAATATGTCTTATTGAATCATCAACATTATATAATAATGGTATATATCTAGATATTACTATCAAAATTACTCCCATTAAAATGGCAACTACAGTCCCAAATGCAATTAACTTATGGGCATCATCTTTTGCTTCATCTAATTTATTTGCTCCTAAATTGCTTCCTACAATTATTGCTATACTGCTACCTAAAGCTCCAAACAATATAAAAAACATATTTGTTGTTGCCTGAGATATAGTTAGTGCTGAGACTATGTCTTCCCCATGCATTGAATAAGCCAAAACTGTTACTGTACTTCCAAGACTCCAGAGAACTTCATTTGCTAGGAGTGGCATTCCTTTTTTAAATATCCTTATTAACAAACGCTTATCTATTTTAAAATTCTTGTATGCTCCATGGCAAAATACTTCTTTTCTAGCATGTGACATTATTACCAAGATTAAAACTTCTATAACTCTAGAAAATACTGTCGCAATAGCAGCTCCTCTAACACCCAATGCTGGAAATCCAAAATGTCCAAAAATTAAAACATAATTTAAAAATAAGTTTATGCAAATTGCAATAACACCCGCTATCAAAGGAAGATGAGTTTTACCAATTTCCCTTAATGAAGATCCATATAATTGAACTATAGCAATCAATACTATTCCAACTATCATAATATTTAAATAGGATTGAGCTGCTTGTATAGAAGCAGTTTCTTCTAAAAAAAGATGAATTATTGAGGGACTAAAAAATGAATATATTAAAATCAATGGGATAGATATTATTATTGCAAAAAGGACTTTTGCTCTAAAAGATTGACGAACTCCTTCATCATCTTTTGCCCCATTGTATTGAGCAACAAAAATACCTGGTCCTGCTAGTCCTCCCATAAGTGCAATATTAACAATAAATAACAATTGAGCAGCTATTGCGACACCTGCAATAGCATTTTTATCAAGTTGACCCACCATTATATTATCTAGTAAATTAACAAAATTAGTAATTCCTTGATGAAGCATAATAGGAAGAGATATTGCAACAATTCTTTTATAAAATCTTTTGTCACCAATTAATTTTTTTAGCATGGTTCTCCTCCTTTATAAAAAAAAAACACATATGTGTTTTAACATAGTTATGGTGGGCCTGAATGGAATCGAACCAGCGACCTTACCCTTATCAGGGGTACGCTCTAACCAACTGAGCTACAGGCCCACATAACGGCTTTATTAATATAGCATTTTATTAAATGCATGTCAATAATATTTCCGTATTTTAAAGCAAAATATGCTTTTAGTTAAGTATTCTAAATGTTAAATTCCTAATTTAGTTTGAATATCATTATATAGTTGCTGGGTTTCTTCTTCATTACTACTATTAATAACAAAAATATCCTCAATAGTATCTATTACTATATAAGCTTCACAATCATTATATATATAAAGAAGATAGTCTCCATATGCTTCATTATTAAAGTGTCCTTCAGATAACTTAGTTCCCCCTAAACCATTAGTTCTTCTACCAATTTCTAAATCACTAATATAGGCAACTGACTCAATATCTGAATAATCTATATTGTTATCTGGCCAATAGGCAGCATCAATATATATATCTGAATCTCTTAATTCTACTTTTATATCTCCTGTAAATATCATAGAAATAATAAAAACTCCTAATATTATTGTAACAATTACTGATACTATGACAGCAATCACTGTAATTTTACTCTTTTTTTGAGAATCAACGTTGTAATTATTTGACATATTTCACCACTCCCCATAGATTATATTCTATATTATTAGTAAATATTTAGCAAATTCCCTTTTTTATAAAATTCATCATAAAAAACTCCCACATAAGTGAGAGTTCCCAAAATTGATAATGAATTTGATTAACGCTTTGAAAATTGTGGTGCACGTCTAGCAGACTTAAGACCATATTTTTTACGTTCTTTAGCTCTTGCATCACGAGTAAGCATACCAGCTTTTTTCAATATTGCTCTATAATCTAAAGAGGCAACCAATAAAGCTCTTGCAATACCTAACCTAATTGCACCTGCTTGTCCAGTGAATCCACCACCATTAACATTTACTGAAATATTAAAATGATCTTGTGTATTAGTTAATACTAATGGTTGTTTTAAATCCATAACTAGAGTAGCAGAAGGCATATATTTTTCTACCTCTACTTCATTTACTAATATTTTACCTGTTCCTGGAGTTAAAATTACACGAGCTGTTGAACTCTTGCGTCTTCCTACTCCTCTATATTGAACAGCAACTTTTTTCTTTGCAGCCATTTTCTACCTCCTACTTAAATTCCAATACTTGTGGATTTTGAGCAGCATGTGGATGTTCTGCTCCTTCATACACAAATAATTTCTTATAAATCTTTCTACCTAATGGTCCTTTTGGCAACATTCCCCATACTGCCCTTTCAACCATTTCTATTGGATACTTTTCAATCATAGTTTTTGCACTACGAGTTCTAAGTCCTCCTAAATAGCCAGAAACATTATAATAGTTTTTTGTACGTAACTTATTTCCTGTTAAGTTAACCTCTTTTGCGTTTATTACAATTACATAATCTCCGCAATCAACGTTTGGAGTAAAAATCGGCTTATTTTTACCTGTTAAAACCATTGCTAGTTCACTTGCTAGACGACCAAGGTTTTTGCCTTTAGCGTCTACAACATACCACTTGTGAGTTACCTCTTGTGGTTTAATAATTGTTGTTTGTCTTTGCATACAAATCCTCCTCACTAAATTGTAGCTTACCGGGGCTCCAATTAAGCAAAACAGTGCCATTAATTATGATAACTTTATTACCAGTAAAAGTCAAGATTATTTGATTACTTATGTGATAGTAGATATTCTTTTGCTTTCCTAGCAATAATTATCTCTTCATTGGTAGCTATAACATATACGGCAACTTTTGAATCAATGCTATTTATTTTTGTATCACATTTAGCATTTTCATTTAATTCATTATTAATTTTTATTCCTAGAAATTCTAAATTGCTCAAAACCTTTTGTCTTACTAAACTAGAATTTTCACCTATTCCTCCTGAAAAAACAATAGCATCAATTCCTCCTAAGGCTGCACTATATGCTCCAATATACTTAGTAATGTCATAACAATATTTATCAATAGTGTTTATGGCATCAATATTTCCCTTATAAGCTTCTATTTCAATATCTCTTAAGTCATTAGAAACATGAGACATACCATACAGTCCTGCGTTTTTATTTAACATTAATTTTATCTCATCTTCACTCATTTTTGCCTCATCCATTAAATAAAAAATTATATATGGATCAATATCACCACATCTATTATTATGCATTATCCCACATTGCAAGGAAAAACCAAGTGTTGTATCAATTGATTTACCATTTTTAATTGCACATAAAGAGGCTGAACCTCCTAGATGACAAGTAATGATTTTAATATTTTCCTTCCCCATATATTCGCTAACCTTGTTTGCTAAATATTCATGACTTGCTCCATGAAAACCATACCTTCTAATTGAATATTTTTCACTTATGTCTTTATCTATTGGATACAAGTATGCTTTTGGCTCCATTGTCTGATGAAACCCTGTTTCAAAAGAACCAATTAAAGGTATTTTTGGAACTATTTTTTTAAATTGACGAATTGCAGAAATGTATGGAGGATTATGAGCCGGGGCTATGCAATTAAATGCAGCCATTGAATCTAGTACATCTTCATCTAATTGTTTAACACCACTAATGCCTTTTGCATGTACTACTTTAAATCCAATACAAGAAATTTCTTCAAGTTCTTGAATCAATCCCTTTTTCAATATTTCAATCATTAATTCAATAGCAAAACTATGATCGCTTATAGCTAATTCTTTTTTAAAAATTAATCCCTTTACATCATTATGAGAATATATTCCATTTTGTGAACCAACTCTTTCTATTTTCCCAACACATAATGATTTTTCATTATCATCCATATCTATTAATTGATATTTAAGAGAAGTACTTCCAACATTACACACTAAAATTTTCATAATTTCTCCTTTTTTATAAAACTTTTTTAAATTTTATCTTTTCATCAATTTTAATCCCTAATTTTTCAGCAAAATCATAACTTAATTTTACTGCTGGATTACTAAAATCTTTAGGATTATGAGCATCAACATTAATAACAATTTTATTCCCAACTTTTTTAGCTATTTCCCAAAATTTATAATATGGGTATAAATAACGTTCTTCAATATTTATTCCACCATTTATTGAATAGCGTATTCCTCCTTGGTTTATCTCAAGTGGTATATCTAAAGCTTTTGCTGTTTCACATAATTTCCATGCACAATCATCACAAATTGGTGTCCATTCTTTCATTGAATTCATAAACAAATCTGGATGAGCAAAACATGAAAATAAGCCTGTTTTTAATGCCTCTAGAGCCATGACAGTGTATTCAATTACATCTTCATCTGTTTTACAATACCCAAAATATCCTGTTATGCTTTTGCCATCGTAGTAACGATAATGATTACCATATATTAGGTAATCAAGTTTCTTTGAAACTAATAAGTCATGGAGAAAGTCATATAATGGTGGAAAATATTCACATTCCATCCCGACATAAACATCAATCTCATTTTTATATTTTTCTTTTAAACTCCTTATTGACTCCACATATCCTGGAAACTCGGAAAATTTTCCTCTTGTCCAATTGTCATTATCTACTCCTGGTACCATCATATGGTCGCTAAATCCAATAGTTTTGTAACCATTTTTTATTGCCGATAGTACATATTCTTCATCGGAACCATTAGCATGAAGACATCTATATGTATGAGTATGATAATTATGAAGTTGTTTTTTAATACTAGACTCATAAGTCACTTCTTCCAAATATAAACCATGTGCCGGCGCTCTATATGGAATAATATCTCTTTCTTCTTTATCAAGTCTATTTGTTATAACATCATTTGTAACTCTTTCCAAGCCAATCTCTATTATCACACCAACTATATTTCTAACCATATATCTCAAAAATCCATCACCAATTACCGAAATATTTAACAATTTGTCTTTTGCTGCTATATTTATGCTCTTGATATTACGAACAAAACTTTCTGTTTCTTCTTCATCATTTGCACAAAAATTCCTGAAATCGTGACTCCCTAAAAACAGTTTTGCAGCCTCTTGCATCTTATCTATATTTAAAAATCTACATAATTGATAAACATAATTATTTTGTAAAGGATCATATTCGCCAGTACTAATTATATAACGATATTCTTTTTGAATAGCTGAAAATCGTGCATGAAAATTATTATCAACCTCTTCAACTTCGCTAACATAAATATCACTAGGAAGAATACTATTTATCGCTTTTTTCCATTGAACAACCGACATCTTAATATCAGTATCAAAATGTATAACTTGTCCTCTTGAGTGAACTCTAGCATCAGTTCTACCAGAGCCGATAATATGGATATCTTTTTTATTTATTGTTGATAATGCTTTTTCTAATTCATTTTGTATAGTACGCATATTATTTTGAATCTGAAAACCAGAAAAATTGGTTCCATCATATTTAATAACACATTTTATTCTAGCCACAAGAACACCCCTTTCAATAAATTGGGATTATTAATAAGAAAAATAGTTAAAACTATAACTACCGTTAAAATTATTATTGCCCATAAATCACTCCAAGTAAACTTCATTATTCTATATCTTGTTCTTTTACCACTTGGATTATATCCTCTTGCTTCCATAGCATTTGCTAATTCTTCTGAACGTTGAAAAGAAGATATAAACAAAGGTATTATCAAAGAAATAATTGCATTAACTTTTTCTTTTAGTTTTCCTTGTTGCAAGTCAACTCCTCTACTTGCTTGAGCCTTAACTATTTTTTCTGTTTCTTCTAATAACGTTGGAATAAATCTTAAAGCAATAGAAATAGTCATAGCTATTTCATGTGCTGGAAACTTGATTATTTTTAAAGGTGACATAAAATACTCAATTCCATATGTTAAATCCAGTGGTTTTGTTGTTGCTGTTAGTATTGTTGTAATAGAAATCATTAAAGCCAAACGAACAACAATCTGAAGTGTCTGTAAAAGTGCCCTAGTATAAATACTATAACCAAATATTGTAAAAGCCACTTCACCTGTTCTAATAAGAATTACATTGAAAAATAGCAAAAACAGCATCATAAACCACATTGGTTTTAATGATTTAAAAATTGATAAAATTTTTATTTTAGATAATTTTAACAAAAAAATTACAACTATAGCTAAAAATATATATCCTAAATAATTAACATCTAAAAAAACACAAATTAATAGACCTAGCAAACCCAATAATTTTGTCCGCGGATCTAATCTATGAATAATCGTATCATATGGTATGTATCTACCTAAGGTGATATTTTTCACTTGCAATCACCTCTACTTTTTATTATTTGTTCTACTAAACTAGAAACATCTCTTATTTTCCCATAATTTAATTTCATCCCAGAATCAATTAATTGTTGCATAATTTTTATTACTAATGGTGCTTCAATTCCAACTCTTTCTAGTAATCTTCTATTCATAAAAATATTTATTGGTTCATCAAAAGCTTCTATGGCTCCATCTTTTAAAACAATTACCTTATCGCAATATTGAAGAACATAATCCATCTCATGAGTAACCAGTACAATTGTCTTTCCTTCTTTATTAAGTTTTTTAAACAAATCTAATGTATCTACTGCGCCTTGAGGATCAAGTCCAGCAGTTGGTTCATCTAAAACCAATATGCTAGGATTAATTGCTAATATTCCAGCTATAGCGACTCTTCTTTTTTGTCCTCCAGAAAGTTCAAAAGGAGATTTATCCAGATAATTTAAATCCAAACCTAAAAGTTTCATTAATTCTTCTACATTAGGACGAATTTCTTGTTCAGTAACTCCAAAATTTTTAGGACCAAAAGCTATATCTTTAAAAACTGTTTCTTCAAATAATTGATATTCTGGAAATTGAAAAACTAACCCTGCTTTTTTTCTTAAATTTTTGACTCCTTTTGGTTTAGTATCAGGAGCAATTAAAAAATCATCAACCTCAATCTCTCCGCTACTTGGTAATAAAAGAGCGTTTATATGTTGAACTAGAGTAGATTTCCCAGAACCTGTATGTCCAATTATCCCAACAAATTCTCCATCTTTAATTTCAAAACTGACACCTTTAAGTGCAGTATGCTCATATGGAGATTTTGGTAAATAGGTATAAAAAACATCGTGAAATTTTATTGACATAATTTTTTCACCATCTTTTCTATATCTATAGTGTCCATTTCTATTCCATTTTTTCCTAGTAAATTTTTGAATTTATAGACAAAAGGAATATCAAGACTTAATTTTTTTAATAAATCATCTTTTATAAAAACTTCTTCTGGTGTTCCCTGAATAGCTATTTCTCCATTGTCAACAACAATGACTTCATCTGCTAAAAGTGCTTCTTCAACATCATGGGTAATCGATAATATTGTCATATCTTTAAATAATTCTCGCATTTTCAAAATTACTTCTTTAATTTCTTTTTTACCTTTTGGATCTAACATGCTTGTTGCTTCATCAAAAATAACAATATCTGGTGTCATTGCTAAAACACCTGCAATTGCAACTCTTTGTTTTTGACCTCCAGATAAATTAGAAGGTTCTTTGTCTAAATACTTATCCATACCTACTTTTTGGGCATATTCATTTATAATTTGATCCATTTTATCTTGAGCAACCAAATGATTTTCAAGACCAAAGGCTATATCATCCCTAACTGTTGCTCCTATAAATTGATTATCAGGATTTTGAAATACAATTCCAATTCTATTTCTAATGTCATAAATATTTTTTTCATTTATTTCAATACCATCAACTTTAATTTGTCCTTCTTGTATTGTTAATAATCCAGTTATTAATTTTGCTAGAGTAGATTTTCCAGAACCATTGCGACCTAAAACTACACAATATTTACCCTTTTCTATATCTAAAGATAAATTATTGAAAACTTTTTCTTGTTTATCATAAGAAAATGTTAAATTTTTTATTTCAATTGCTCTCATTATTTCTCTCCAATCCAATAAAAACAAAATTAAAGTCAAAAAGGCCACACTAGGTGGCCTATTTTAATTATACTAATTCTACAAGACACATTGGTGAATTATCTCCACGACGATTTTGTACCTTCAATGCTCGTGTATAGCCACCATTTCTCTCTTTATATTTTGGAGCAATCTCATCAAATAACTTTTGAAGAACTGTTACTTTTCCAGTCTCATCTGCATAGATATCGCGAATAACACGACTTGCTTGACGTCTAGAATGTAAATCTCCTTTTTTTGCAAAAGTTACCATTTCATCTGCTAATATTTTTAGATCAAATGCTACTTTTTCTGTTACTTCTACATGACCGAATTTAAATAATTCAGTAACGAGATTACGCATCATATTTTTCTTTTTACTTGCGGTAAAACCAGCCTTAAATTTGACTCCTTTTTTACCGTGAATATTTTTACGTGCCATAATACGGTCCCTCCCTATTAATCGTAATTTTTGAAGCTAAGACCGTAACTCTGCAAAACTTCTTTAACTTCTTTAAGAGACTTTTTGCCAAGGTTCCTGACTTTTATCATGTCTTCTTCGGTCTTTTGAGTTAATTCTAAAACTGTTTGAATTCCTGCTCGTTTTAAACAATTATATGAACGCACTGACAATTCAAGATCTTCAATTGTCATATTTTCAAATTTATTTGTTGGCTCTTCAACTGTTTCTTTCATAACACTAACCATTTTAGCTTGTGTACTTAATTCTACAAATAGTTCAAGATGATCCATTAATATTCTTGCAGATAATGCAATTGCAGCTTGTGGAGTAATTCCACCATTAGTTTGAATCTCTATTGTTAATTTATCATAATTGGCATCATTGCCAAATCTTGTTGCTTCTACCTCATATGACACTTTATCAATTGGAGAATATTTTGAATCTGTTGGAATCATGCCAACAGGAAATCTAGCACCAGGTTGTCTTTTATTTTGCTCTGCAGTGACAAAGCCACGACCACCTTTAGCGTAAAGTGTAGCAACAAATTTTCCACCTTCTGAAACAGTTGCAATATGCAAATCTTTAGAAATAATTTCAACTCCTGCTGGACAAATTATGTCTTCACCAGTAATTTCTTTTGGTCCAATGACTTCTATTTCTAGTTTTTTAACAACATCTGCTTCATCATCTATAGTAAATACCAAATTTTTTAAATTTAAGATTATTGATGTAACATCTTCAACAACTCCTGGTAAAGCAGAAAACTCATGACGAGCTCCTTCTATTTCTACTGCATAAACTGCAGCACCAGGAAGGGATGATAGTAGTACTCTACGTAAAGCATTACCTAGAGTTATTCCAAATCCCCTTTCAAGAGGTTCAATAACAAATTTACCATAATTGTCACTTTCACTTAAATCAGCAATTTGATACTTAGGTTTTTCAAATTTTTTCATTAATTACGCCTCCTTTAAGCGGTTGTTCTAATTTAATATACAAATTCTAACAAATATTATCCGCGAGGGCGCTTTGGTGGACGGCAACCATTATGAGGAACTGGAGTTACATCAACTATTGATAAAATTTCTAGTCCTGCTGCTTGTAATGATCTCACCGCTGCTTCACGACCAGGTCCTGGTCCTTTAACATTTACATCCACACTCTTCATCCCTGCATCAACGACAACTTTTGCAGCTGCCTCTGCTGCCATTTGTGCGGCGAAAGGAGTTGATTTTTTTGAACCTTTAAATCCTAATCCACCAGCACTTGACCAAGATAGTGCATTTCCTTCTTCATCTGTTATAGTCACTATTGTGTTGTTAAAAGATGAATGAATATGTGCAATACCTTTAACGGCGACTTTTCTAGCACGACGCTTACGTGCTGCTGCAACTGCAGCTTTACTTACTTTTGCCATTTACATTTTCCCCCTTAACTAACCTTTAGAAGCGACTTTCTTATTAGCAATCGTACGACGTGGTCCTTTTCTTGTTCTAGCGTTTGTCTTTGTTCTTTGACCACGAACAGGTAATCCTTTACGATGGCGAGTACCACGATAACTACCAATTTCTTGGAGTCTTTTTATATTCATTGATACTTCTCTACGTAAATCTCCCTCAACTCTATAATTTGCTAAAGCATTACGGATTGCAGTTAATTCTTCTTCTGTTAAATCTTTTATTCTTTTATCTTCAGAGATATTTACTTTTTTCAAAATCTCTTGTGATAATGGTTTACCAATTCCAAAGATGTATGTTAATGAAATAACTACTCTTTTATCATTTGGTATATCGACACCAGCTATACGTGCCATAATCTTTTATCCCCCTTATTAACCTTGTCTTTGCTTGTGTTTTGGATTCTCGCAAATAACCATTACGCGGCCCTTACGACGAATAACTTTACACTTATCGCAAATTGGTTTGACTGAAGGTCTTACTTTCATAGTTGTTACCTCCTCATTTTCATAATGTACAAACTATTTATATCTAAATGTTATACGCCCACGTGTTAAATCATATGGCGAAATTTCTAATGTGACTTTATCACCCGGTAAAATGCGAATGTAATTCATACGGATTTTACCAGAAACGTGAGCCAAAATCACTGCGCCATTTTCCAGTTTTACATTGAACATTGCATTAGGCAATGTTTCAATAACTGTAGCTTCAACTTCAATTACATCAGTTTTTGCCATCAATTTCCTCCTCCTATAATTTAGTTAATATTTCATATCCTGTGGAATTTATTATTATAGTGTGTTCGTAATGAGCAGAAAGTTTTCCATCAACAGTAACTACAGTCCAATCATCACTCAACACTTTTGTTTCTTTAGATCCTTGGTGAACCATTGGTTCAATGGCTAGACCCATACCCTCTCTTATAAGAGGTCCATGGCCTGCTGCTCCATAATTTGGTATATAAGGATCTTCATGAAGATTACTCCCAACACCATGACCTGTATAATCACGAGGTATAGAAAAGCCAAAACTTTCTACATACTCTTGAATTGCGTGAGAAATATCTCCTATCCTATTTCCTGGTTTTGCTTGAGCTAGTCCAACAAATAATGATTCATGAGTAACTTCCATCAATTTTTGAGCTTCTTTGCTAACTTCACCAACTGCATATGTCCACGCAGAATCCCCATGATAGCCCTTATAACAAGCACCAATATCTACTGATATTATGTCCCCATTTTTTAAAGGTATATCATTAGGAATCCCATGCACCAACACATTGTTAACAGAAGTGCAAGCACTTGCTGGGAATCCACCATACCCCTTGAAAGATGGAGTAGCATGATTTTTTCTAATAACATCTTCAACTATTTTATCAAGTTGACGGGTCGTTACTCCTTCTTTAATATGTTTTGAAACTTCTTGATGAGCTAATGCAACAATTCTACCTGCAATTCTCATCTTTTCAATTTCATCTTTGCTTTTTAATGTAATCATATTATAACTTCCTTAATATTTTATCAATATCTTTGAAAACTTCTTCTATGCTACGCAAAGCATCTATATTTTTACAAATTCCTCGACATGAATAATAATCAATTAATGGAGCAGTTTGTGAATAATATGCTTGCATTCTTGTGTGAACACTTTTAGCATTATCATCGTTTCTTTGATACAACTCTCCACCACATTTATCACAAACACCAGCAACCTTTGGAGGATTGTTGGTTAAATGATATGTAGCACCACAGACCTTGCATAAACGTCTTCCTTCTATTCTTGGAAGAAGAGCTTTTTCATCAACTACTAAATTTATTACAAGTTGAATTGGATGCCCTAATTCTTGACAAATCTCATCAAGAGCTTTCGCTTGAGCGATTGTTCTTGGAAATCCATCTAACAAACATCCTTTTTTGCAATCATCTTTTGACAATCTTTCTTTTACTATTGCTATCGTCACAGCATCAGGAACTAAATGCCCAGCCTTCATATATTTTTGTGCTTCTTTTCCTGCTGAGGTTCCTTCGCTTACTGCTGCTCTAAACATATCGCCTGTTGAAATATGAGGAATGTTATATTTCTCAACTATTAAATCAGACTGAGTTCCTTTGCCAGATCCTGGTGGTCCTAAAAAAATAATATGCATAATTCTGCCTCCTATTTTAGCCAATAAACCCTTGATATTCTTTTGCTGCTAGACGACCATCAATTTCTTTAGCGGTCTCAAGAATAACACCAACAACGATAATTAATCCTGTTCCTCCAAAAGCGATTGATGATGGCAATGATAAATACATTGTTAAAAACATTGGAAGTGCCGAAATAATCGTTAAGAATAAGGCACCTAATGTAGTAACTCTATAAATTACCTTTTTCAAATACTTTGCTGTCTCATTTCCGGGCCTAATTCCTGGAATGTAAGCACCAGATTTTGCAAAATTATCACTAATTTTAACAGGATCAACTTGCAACCCCGTATAAAAATAAGTGAAAACTATAATTAGGATGATATACAAGATTAAGCCAAATGGTATACCTAGATACGTTCCATTAATGGATAATATCTGATATACTGGATTGCTCCTTGGAATACTTAAAAAATTCATTATTATTGGAGGAGCCGTTAAGACTGATGAAGCAAAAATAACAGGTATAACTCCAGCAGAATTTATTTTTATTGGTAAATATGTTACATCATTAGTTCTTGCTTGGAAAGTAGTAGAAGCATACTGAATAGGTACTTTTCTTATTGATCTTTCCATAAATATTACAAAAATTACTAATAACAAATACGCCAATAAATAAATACTAAATTTAATTACACCATTAAAAATTGCTCCGCCTGTAACATCAACTCCAACAAAATTTTGGAAAGCATTCACAATTTGATAAGGTATTTCTGTTATAATTCCAGCAAAAATAATGATTGATACTCCGTTACCTACACCTTTTGAAGTAATTTGATCAGCCATCCATACTAGCAAGAAAGTTCCTGCCATTGTTATTACTATCAAATATATGTAGTCCCAGAAAGAGAAACTACCTCCACCAATAGGTGATAGACCATATTGATTTTGCATGGTTACAACAATACCATACGCTTGTACTCCAGCCAATAACACTGTTAAAGCACGAGTCGTATCATCCAATTTTTTTCTACCTTGTGCCCCTTGTTTAGTTAATTCTTCAAGTTTAGGAAGAATTCCCATTGATAACAAGTTAACAACGATAGATGCAGTGATATATGGAGAAACTCCAAGAGCAAATAAAGAAAATCTTTTTAATGCTCCACCACCCAAAATATTCATCAGTCCAAAAATATCACTTGAGTTTTGAATATCAACATTTGTAATATCAACTCTTGGAATAGTGATTGTTGAACCGAGTTTGAAAATAAAGAGTATGACTAATGTAAATATAATCCTATTCAATACTTCTTTATTTTTTAAAATTGAGGTTATTTTTTTAATCATATTAAATCACCTCAATTGTTCCTCCAGCTGCCTCAATAGCTTGCTGGGCACTCTTTGAAAATTTGTGAGCCTTTACTGTCAATTTTTTAGATAGTTTACCACTACCCAAAATTTTTACACCATCAAATTCTTTTCGTACTAATCCAGCCTCTTTTAAACATGTTGGACAAACTGAACTACCATCTTCAAATACATTCAAACTTTCAATGTTAACGATGGCATACAATGTTTTGTCTTCATTTATAAATCCTCTTTTAGAAACACGACGATAAATAGGGTTTTGACCACCCTCGAATCCTAAACGAGTTCCTCCTCCAGTACGTGATTTTTGTCCTTTTTCACCACGCCCTGAAGTACGACCATGTCCTGAAGAAATACCTCTTCCATAGCGTGTTTGCTTAGTTCTTGATCCTTCTGTCGACTTCAATTCATGTAACTTCATGTACCACACCTCCTATATAAGGTCTTAAGCCTTAATATCTTTTACTGATTTGCCGCGCAAAGCTGCAATTTTACTAGCAGTTTTTAGCGAAGCTAAACCTTCAACTGTTGCTCTTACAATATTAATAGCTGTACGTGAGCCATAAACTTTTGAATAAATATTTTTAACTCCAGCTAGTTCAAGAACAGCACGAACTGGTCCACCAGCAATTACTCCAGTTCCAACTGGGGCTGGCTTCAAAAATACTTTACATGCCCCGTATTTACCATTGATTTCATGTGGTATAGTATCACCTTTTACCACTGAAACTTTGAGCATGTTCTTTTTAGCAGTCTCTAGTGCCTTTTTGATTGCATCTGGAACTTCATTTGCTTTTCCTGTTCCATAACCAATATTACCATTTCCATCGCCAATAGCAACAAGTGCACTAAAGCGTAAACGCCTACCACCTTTAACGGTTTTAGAAACACGATTTATTGAAATAACTTTTTCTTGATATTGTTTTTCGCGATCCCGACGTTGTCCTCTAAAATTTCTTCTTTCTCCTCTATTTTGATGACCTCTAGTTTCTGGAGATATTGTTCTTTGTGGGCGTTCTTCTTTTACTTCAACATTTCCAGAAGTTTTGACTTCTTCTGTTAATTTTTTTTCATTTGATTCCATTTTTTACCTCCTAGAATACTAAGCCGCCTGCTCTTGCAGCATCAGCCAAAGCTTTAATTCTACCATGATATAGATATCCACTACGATCAAACACTACTTTTGCAATGTTCTTTTCTTTTGCTAGTTTTGCAATTTCTGCACCAATCAATTTTGCTGCTTCAACATTGCTTCCGTTTTTCAACTTCATCTTTAAAGTTGATGCACTTGCCAAAGTTTCCCCCTTAACATCATCAATTAATTGAACATGAATATGGGAATTAGAGCGGTAAACACTCAAGCGAGGACATTCAACTGTTCCAGATAATTTAGAACGAATTCTTAAATGACGTTTTAAACGCAAAGAATTACTAGACTCTTTTTTTATCATATAAATTTTATCTCCTTTCTTGAAACCGATTATTTACCGGCTTTTTTACCTTCTTTATGGCGAATTCTTTCACCCTTATAAGAAATACCTTTACCAAGATATGGTTCTGGTTCTCTTACTTTTCTAATTAATGCAGCTACTTCACCAACTGCTTGTTTATCGCAACCAGAAACCATAATTTCTGTAGGTGAAACAACTTCTATTTTTGTATTTGGCATTGGCTTTATTATGAATTCATGAGAATATCCAACACTTAAAGAAACATTTGTTCCACTCATTTGAGCTTTATAGCCAGTTCCTTTTAATACTAGTGATTTACTATATCCTTTTTCAACGCCTTTTACCATATTTGCAATTAATGCACGGGTTGTTCCATGTAATTGACGACTTTCTTTTTCATCATCAATTCTAGTAACTAACACTTGATTATTTTCTATCTCAACTTTTATTTTTGGTTTAAATTCTTGAACAAGTGTACCTTTAGGTCCACTAACTTTAATTTTATTGCCTTCTAAGTCAACTTTTACATCGCTTGGAATTTCTACTGGCATTTTTCCTATACGTGACATACTAAATTCTACCCCCTACCATACATAGGCGATAACTTCGCCACCTATACCTTTTTCGCGAGCTTGTTTATCTGTCATTAAACCACTTGATGTTGAAATAAGAGCAATACCTAACCCATTTAATACTTTTGGCAAATCTTCCGCGCTTGAATAAACTTTCAATCCTGGCTTAGAAATTCTTTTTAATCCAGTGATAACGCGGTCGTTACCTGAATATTTCAAAGACAAAGTAAGATTTTTCTTTTCGTCTGTTGAAACTTGATAACCATTTATATAACCTTCATTTTCTAAAATCTTAGCAATTTCTACTTTGATTTTAGAACTAGGCATGATAACAGTTTCATTCTTCATCTGATTTGCATTACGAATTCTTGTAAGCATATCAGCAATAGGATCTGTCATAACCATATTTTTTTCCTCCTTCTAAACCAGTCTTTACCAGCTTGATTTTTTTAAGCCTGGAATTTGACCTTTATAGGCTAATTCTCTAAGGCATATACGGCAAAGTTTAAATTTTTTAATAACGGCGTGAGGGCGTCCACAACGCTCACAGCGTGTGTATTCTCTAACCGCGAATTTCTTTGGACGATGGTATCGTACCAACGTTGATGTCTTGGCCATTTTTTATTTACCCCTCCCCTATTTTGCAAACGGTGTTCCTAATAAAGAAAGCATTTCTTTAGCTTCTTCATCAGTATTTGCCGTTGTAACTATTACAATATCCATTCCTCTTACACGATTAACTTGTTCATAGTTAATCTCTGGAAAGATTAATTGTTCTTTAACACCTAAAGTATAATTTCCTCTACCATCAAATGCCGTCTTTGATACTCCACGAAAATCACGAGTTCTAGGTAAAGAAATAGAAATTAATTTATCAAAAAATTCATACATTCTTTGTCCACGCAAAGTTACTTTACATCCAATTGCAGTACCTTCACGTAACTTAAATGTTGCAATTGATTTTTTTGCTTTAGTTATTATTGGTTTTTGACCTGTGATTTGAGATAATTCTTTAACAGAATCATCAAGCAATTTTGAATTTCCTGTTGCATCACCGACTCCAATATTTACTACTACTTTCTCAATTTTTGGAACTTCCATTATTGATGAATAATTAAATTTTTTAAAAAGTGCAGGAACTACTTCTTTTTTGTACTTATTATACATTCTATTATTAATAGCCATTATTTAGTCCCTCCTTTTTTTGCTGTTTTAGTTTGTTTTGCTGGTTTATCTATATTAGATCCGTTTTTCTTAGCAAATCTAATTTTTTCACCATTTTCAACCTTATAGCCAACTTTTGATGTATCTTTAGCCTTAGCATCATAATATGCAACATTTGAAATATGAATTGGAGCTTCTTTTGTTTCAATTCTTCCTTCTGGATTAGATTGACTTGGTTTAATATGTTTTGTAGCCATATTAACTCCCTCAACTATTACCTTTTCATCCTTAACATATACATGAAGCACTTGACCGATGGTTCCCTTACTAGAACCTGCAATTACTTTAACTTTATCGCCTTTTTTTATTCTCATATTCATTGACCCCCTTTATAATACTTCTGGAGCAAGAGAAACGATTTTCATAAATCCTTCGCCCTTATCTCTAAGTTCTCTAGCTACTGGTCCAAAAACACGAGTACCTCTTGGTGTTCCATCATCTTTAATAAGAACACAGGCATTATCATCAAACTTGATATGTGCGCCATTTTCTCTTCTTACACCTTTTTTTGTGCGGACTATTACTGCTCTAACAATTTCGCCCTTTTTAACACCAGAGTTTGGCATAGCATCTTTAACAGCACATACCACAATATCACCAATGTTTGAGGTTTTTCTAAAGGATCCTCCTAGTAATCGGAAAACACGAACACTACGTGCTCCCGAATTATCAGCAACCACAAGATTTGTTTCATTTTGAATCATAAATAGTTACCTCCTATTCGCCTTCAACTTTAGCAGCTTTTGCAAGCACTTCCACAAGTGTGAAATGCTTTGTTGCTGATAAAGGACGTGTCTCCATGATAAGAACCTTATCACCTACATGGGCAATTCCTTGTTCATCATGAGCTTTGTATTTTTTAGTGTTTCTTACTTTTTTCAAATATAGACTATGTTTTTTATGGGTTACAACTTCAACAGTGATAGTTTTTTCCATCTTGTCAGAAGTTACAATACCTGTTAATTTTTTACGTTTATTTCTTTCCATGATGGTACCTCCTATCCATTGGCAATTTCGCGTTCTTTAATAATCGTTAAGATACGCGCAATGTCTTTCTTAATTACTTTCTTTTTACTTGATTCAGTTGAATTTCCGGTTGCTTGTTGGAATCTTAATACAAATAATTCCTCCTTGAGCTCTTGAACTTTCTTAGCTAAATCTTCTGATGTTAATTCTCTAATTTCTGTTAGTTTCATGCTCATTCACCAACCTTTTCCGCCTTGGCAACAATTCTTGTTTTAACTGGAAGTTTATGTGACGCTAAACGCAAAGCTTCTCTTGCATCTTCTTCACTTACTCCTCCAATTTCAAACATAACTGTTCCTTCTTTTACTACTGCTACCCAATGATCTGGAGCACCTTTACCTGAACCCATACGAACCTCTAAAGGCTTTTTTGTTCTTGATAAATGCGGGAATATTCTAATCCATACTTGACCACTTCTTTTTGTATATCTTGTTAAACAAATACGAGCAGCTTCAATTTGATTGCTTGTTATATAGTTACCTTCGAGAGCTTGAAGACCCATGCTTCCAAAAGCAACATAATTACAACTTGTAGCCTTGCCTTCATAACTTAATGAATGTGGCTTTCTATATTTCGTTCTTTTTGGCATTAACATAAAGTTCTACTCTCCTTTCGCTGATCGAGGTTGAGTTTTGGCTTTTTCTGGAAGTATTGTTCCACGACAAATCCAAACCTTTACCCCTAAACGTCCATAAGTTGTGTGTGCTTCAGCAACTGCAAAGTCAATATCAGCACGCAAAGTATGTAGAGGAACAACACCTTCTGCATATCCTTCACTTCTGGCAATATCTGCTCCAGCTAAACGTCCTGAAACCATTGTTTTGATTCCTTTTGCTCCAGCCTTCATAACACTTTGAATTGCTCTTTTTTGTACTGTTCTAAATGAAGCACGTTGTTCCAATTGTTGAGCCATGTTTTTAGCAACCAAGACTGCATCCAAATTTGGTGACTTTACTTCAACTACAGTAATTTTAATCTTTTTATCTTTAGCAATTTTAGAAATTGCTTTATTTAATTCCTCAACCGTTTTACCATCTTGACCAATAACAACTCCAGGTCTAGCAACGTGAACAATTATTTCAACATTGTCTTTAGTTCTTAATATTTCCACTCTAGAAAGAGCTGCATCATATAATTTTTCTTCTAATAATTTGCGGATTTTAATATCCTCATGTAGAAATGTAGCAAATTCTTTATCAGCATACCATTTTGAATCCCAATCACGGTTAATACCGACTCTCATTCCTACTGGATTTACTTTTTGTCCCATGATTTAGCACCTCCTATTGTTTTTCTGCAACGATGCATGTTATATGACTTGTTCTTTTTACCAAGCCAGAAGCACTACCTTTTGCTCTAGGCATAAAACGCTTCATTCTAATTCCATCGTTTGCATATATTTCTTTAATAAATAATTTTGAACCATCCATTTCATGATTCTTTGTTGCATTAGCGACTGCTGACTTAATTAGTTTTGCTACCACTGGAGCAGCAGACTTATTTGTATTTGCTAAAGTTGCTAGTGCATCATTAACTGCCATACCTCTTACAACATCAATAACCAAACGGACTTTGCGAGGAGTTATTCTAACAGTTGATACTTTTGCTCTTGCTTCCATTATTTTTGCTCCTCCTATCTACCACTTGATACAGCTGCAGCTTTATCTTCTGCAGTATGACCTGTGTGTCCTTTGTATGTTCTTGTTGGAGAAAATTCTCCTAATTTATGTCCAATCATATCTTCAGTAACATAAACTGGGATATGCTCACGTCCGTTGTAAACAGCAAATGTGTGTTCAACAAATTGAGGGAAGATTGTTGATCTTCTAGACCAAGTCTTGATAACTTCTTTTTTGCCTTGTTCATTAAGTTTTTCAACTTTTTTCATCAAATGAGCATCACAGAAAGGTCCTTTTTTCAAGCTACGTGCCATTTATTTTTCCTCCTTACTTATCATTTCTTCTTCTGACTATTAATCTAGAAGAGTTTTTCTTACTATTTCTTGTTTTCACTCCAAGAGCTTTTTTGCCCCATGGAGTTCTTGGAGCATTGTGTCCAACAGGGTTTTTACCCTCACCACCACCATGTGGGTGATCGCATGGATTCATTACAGCTCCACGCACTGTAGGTCTTACACCTAACCAGCGTTTTCTACCAGCTTTACCTAAATTTATAAGAGCGTGGTCTTCGTTTCCTACTGATCCTATTGTAGCTTTACATCCAACAAGGAACTTACGAACCTCACCAGAAGACAAACGAATAGTAACATATTTTCCTTCTTTACCAAGAATTTGTGCGCTACCCCCAGCTGAACGAACTACTTGTCCTCCCTTGCCAGGCTTTAACTCAATATTATGAATAAAAGTTCCTTCAGGAATATTTGCTAGTGGAAGACAGTTTCCAACCTTAATATCAACGTTTTCTCCAGAAATAACTTGCATACCTACGGTTAATCCTTTAGGAGCTAATATATATCTTTTTTCACCATCTACATAATTAATTAAAGCAATATTAGCTGAACGATTTGGATCATATTCAATAGTTGCAACATTTCCAATTATTCCATCTTTATCTCTTTTAAAATCAATTATACGATAGCGTCTTTTATGTCCTCCACCTATATGGCGACATGTTATCATTCCTGTATTGTTTCTACCACCAGTTTTATTTAGATTTACCAGCAATGATTTTTCTGGTTTACTAGCAGTAATTTCTTCATATGTCAAGCTGCTCAACGAACGACGACCAGCAGATGTTGGTTTATAATTTTTAATTGGCATTATTTTTTCCCCCTTATCCTTTCATTATTTGGAAATATTGTTTTCTTCCAAACCTTTACTTTTTATCTTCGAAAAGATCAAGAGTTTCGCCTGGAGCTAATTTTATAATAGCTTTCTTATATGCTCCTGTAAAACCATCAAAACGACCAACGCGTTTAGGTTTTCTTCTAACATTTACAATATTGACCCTTTCAACTTTTTTATTAAAGATTGCTTCAAAAGCCTTCTTTATAGCAACTGAGTTAGCATCTTTTGCAACTTTTACAGTAATTTTATTTTCCGTTTGCATTAACTTCAAACTTTTTTCTGTAACTACTGGCTTAATAATGATTTCATAATCGAATTGAGTTGCTACTGGATATTTTGCAGTCACAACTTCAGTAGTAGCTTTTTCTTCTACTTTTTTAGTTCTTGCCATCTAGAAGCACCTCCTCAATTATTTCAACAGCTTCTTTTGTGAAAATTAATGTATCGCAATTTAATAAATCATAAACATTTACTTGATCTACATATAGTAAGCCTACTGTTGGTATATTGAATGATGATAGCATTGCGTTATCATTAAATGATTCTTCACCAACAACTATTAGTGTTTTACCTTTAGCATTAATTTTTTCCAAACTTTTAATCATGTCTTTAGTTTTTGGAGCCGCAAATTCAAACTTATCAACTACAATCATTTCTGAATCTTTAACTTTTGATGATAAGGCCGATCTTAATGCAAGGTCTCTAACTTTACGATTAATCTTAATTTTATAGTTTTGATTACCATCTGGTCCAAAGACAACTCCACCATGTCTCCATTGAGGTGCTCTTGTCGATCCAGCTCTTGCTCTACCTGTTCCTTTTTGACGAAATGGTTTTCTACCACCGCCACTGACTTCATCACGCTTTTTAGTTTTTGCTGTTGCTTGACGAGAATTTGCTCTTGCAACATTTACTGCATCAAACATTGCTTGCATATTTGGTTCTATTCCAAATATTGAATCATTTAATTCTATCTCACCAACATTTTCGCCTAATTGGTTTAATAATTTTAATTTAGTCATACGTATTTCCTCCCTTCATAAGAGACCTATTCAGCTGACGCTTCATAATTAATAAGCGTCTTTGCTGCAGGTACATTCTTTTGAGTTTTCTTAGCTGATTGAATTGTAACTAAGCCTCTATTTGGTCCAGGGATGGCGCCTTTAATTAAAATAACATTTTTGCTTTCATCCGCTTGAACAACAGTTAAATTTTGAATTGTTCTAGTATAGTTACCATGATGACCAGGCATTTTTCTTCCTGGATGAATACGGTTATTAGTTCTACCTGAAGTAGCCAAAGTACCTACTCCTCTATGAGAACCAGATCCATGTGCACTTGGGCCTCTTTGGTAATTGTATCTTTTTATAACACCAGAAAATCCCTTACCTTTTGTTGTTCCGATAACATCTACAATTTCGCCAGCATCAAATATTGTTGATAAAATTTTATCTCCAACATTGAACTTCATCATTTCATCGCCTTTTACTTCTCTAACAAATTTCTTTGGAGATGTATTAGCTTTCACAAATTGACCTTTTTCAGGTTTAGTAGCTAGTTGTTCTCTTTTATCTTCATAACCTAACTTAAGAGATTCATAACCATCTTTTTCAATTGTTTTCTTTTGTAAAACTATATTTGGTAACACCTCAACCACAGTAACAGGAATCAATGTTCCATCAGTAGCGAACACTTGAGTCATACCAACTTTTCGTCCTAAAATAGCTTTCATTCTAACACCTCCTACTATAATTTAATCTCAATATCAACACCACTAGGTAAATCTAATCTTGTTAGAGTATCTACTGTTGTTGGATTTGGATCTACAATATCAATTAATCTTTTATGTGTTCTCATCTCAAATTGTTCGCGGGAATCCTTATATTTGTGGACTGCACGCAAAACAGTATAAACTTGCTTCTCTGTAGGAAGCGGAACTGGTCCAACTACTTTTGCACCAGTATTTTTGGCTGCAGCCACAATTTTCTCTGCTGAAGCATCAAGAATTCTGTGATCGTAAGCCTTTAATTTAATTCTAATCTTATTACTTTTAGCCATGAACTTTCCTCCTTTGTCTAAAATCTTGGCATAGACTGTGCTCCATCTAAATTACCTAGGCTGCCGTCATGACAACGCCTGTTTGTGTTTCAGGACATCGGCACCTAGCAACTTTAGACTTCTTCACACTCGTGGATTTATTTTATCAAAAAAAGGGTCTAATAGTCAACCCTTTTATATTCTATTTTTCTTCTTTAATGTTATCTTTTGTGTTTTTTTCTTCTTCCACATTTTTTTCAGCCTCTTCTTGCTTGCGTTTAGCGGCATAAGCGGCTTCCACTTTTGAAATACCAAATTTCAATATGAACCCATTTATAACTAAAATTAGTCCATAAACAGCAATTACTACTATTGCAATATCTTCAAAAAAATAGTACGCCGGAGATATTAATAGTGAAAAAACTAATGACCTAATGCCCCACTTTTTGAAAACCTTAGTCTCTTGCTTTTCTCTTTCGGAAGTATCTGCTCCTGTTTTTAAAAAACAAGAAGTTATAAATTGCATTGCCCCAACTAAAATTGTTGCTCCAATTAAGGCCCAAACTCTGCCAGACATATATACACCTCAATTTCCTGTATATTTTATCACACTTTTTATTTGTAAGCAAAAAAAAGAAACTCATTCAGAGTTTCTTTTTTCATTTATTAAATTATCCTAAAATTTCTGTTACGTTTCCAGCACCAACAGTTCTTCCACCCTCACGGATAGAGAATCTTGTACCTTGTTCAACAGCGATTGAATGGATTAACTCAACTGTCATTTGAATATTATCACCTGGCATAACCATTTCAACACCAGCAGGTAATTCAATAATACCTGTTACATCTGTTGTACGGAAATAGAATTGAGGACGATAATTTGCAAAGAATGGAGTATGACGTCCACCTTCATCTTTAGACAAAATATAGACTTGAGCTTTAAATTTCTTATGTGGATGAACTGATCCTGGTTTTGCTAATACTTGACCACGAATAACTTCATCTCTATTAACACCACGAAGTAAAGCACCAATATTGTCTCCTGCTTCGGCGTAATCTAATAATTTACGGAACATTTCTATACCAGTAACAACTGTTGCCTTTGTTTCTCTAATACCAACAATTTCTGCTGGATCATTTAAATTCAAACGACCACGTTCAACTCTACCTGTTGCAACAGTTCCACGTCCTGTAATTGTAAAGACGTCTTCTACTGGCATCAAGAAAGGTTTGTCTGTTTCACGAACTGTTAATGGAATATAAGTATCTACTGCTTCCATTAATTTTAAAATGTTTTCTTCTTCTTTTGGATCTCCTTCAAGTGCTTTTAAAGCAGAACCTCTAATAACTGGGCAGTTATCTCCATCATAATCATAAGAGCTTAGTAATTCTCTTACTTCCATTTCTACCAAATCGATTAATTCTGGGTCATCTACTGCATCACATTTGTTTAAGAAAACAATTATACGTGGAACTCCAACTTGTCTTGATAACAAGATGTGTTCACGTGTTTGTGGCATTGGTCCATCTGTTGCAGCGACAACAAGGATTGCCCCATCCATTTGAGCGGCACCAGTAATCATGTTCTTAATATAATCAGCATGTCCTGGGCAGTCAACGTGTGCATAGTGACGATGTTCTGTTTGGTATTCAATGTGTGATGTGTTAATTGTAATACCACGAGCTTTTTCTTCTGGAGCAGCATCAATTTCATCATATTTTTTTACTTCTCCGCCATATTTTTTTGATAGTATTGTAGTTATAGCCGCAGTTAATGTTGTTTTTCCATGGTCAACGTGACCGATTGTTCCAATATTAACGTGTGGTTTACTTCTATCAAATTTTTGTTTTGCCATTTTTAAATCCTCCTGTTAATTTTTTATCTAATCTTATCTAATTCTAATAGATTACTGTAGCAAAATCAATAAAAAAGAAACAACATAGGCCATTAAGCATTATTCTTTTTGAAGATTTCTTCAGTAATTGATTTTGGCGCCTCATCATAACGTGCAAATTGCATTGAATAGGTGCCTCTACCTTGTGTGGTAGAACGCAAATCAGTAGCATACCCAAACATTTCAGCTAATGGAATAAAGGCTTTAATTACTTGAGCGTTTCCTCTTTGCTCCATTCCATCAATACTTCCACGTCTAGAATTTATATCTCCCATTACATCACCCATATATTCTGTTGGCACTGTTATTTCAACACTTGATATAGGTTCCAACAAAACTGGTTGACATATTTTGGCAGCATCTTTTAAAGCCATTGAAGCGGCTATTCTATAAGCCATCTCATTGGAGTCAACATCGTGGTAAGATCCATCGTATAAAGTTGCTTTAATATCAATAACTGGGAATCCACAGAATATACCATTAGCTAAAGCAGCTTGCAAACCTTCATTAACCGGTTTGATGTATTCTCTAGGAATTGACCCACCAACAACCTTATCAACAAATTCATATCCTTTTCCTGGATTTGGTTCAAATTTAATTTTTACATGACCATATTGACCACGACCACCAGATTGTTTAATATACTTACCTTCAGCATCGCCTGCAACTTTAATAGTCTCTCTATATGAAACTTGAGGTGCTCCTATATTGGCTTCTACTTTAAACTCTCTTTTTAAACGGTCAACTATTATATTTAGATGCAATTCACCCATACCAGCAATGATTGTTTGTCCTGTTTCATGGTTAGTATAAGCCTTGAAAGTTGGATCTTCTTCTGCAAGTTTTGCTAAAGCTAATCCAAGTTTATCTTGGTCTGCTCTAGATTTTGGTTCAATTGCTTGGTGAATAACTGGTTCTGGAAATATCATTGATTCAAGTACTATTGGAGCACTCTCATCACATAATGTGTCACCTGTTGTTGTATCTTTTAAACCAACAGCAGCTGCTATATCACCAGCATATACTTCTTCCGCCTCAGAACGTGAATTGGCATGCATTAATACGATTCTTCCAAGACGTTCTTTAATACTTTTTGTTGAGTTATATACATAACTACCTGCCTTAACACTTCCAGAATATACTCTGAAAAATGCAAGTCTTCCAACGAATGGATCAGCCATGATTTTAAATGCTAAAGCAGAAAATGGTGCACTATCATCTGTTGCTCTTTCTTCAATTGTTCCATCTGGAAGTGTTCCTTTTGTATGAGGAACATCAAGTGGACATGGAAGATAATCAATAACACCATCAAGCACTGGCTGTATACCTTTATTTTTATAAGCAGAACCAGCAAATACAGGGAAAAATTCCCCAGCAATTACTGCCTTTCTTATAACTCTTTTAATTTCTTCTATTGAAGGTTCTTCTCCTTCCAAAACTTTCATCATTAATTCATCATCAAATGCTGCAAGTTTTTCTAGTAACTGTGCTCTTAATTGCTCACATTTTTCTTTTAAAGAATCAGGAATTGGTTTTTCAATTACCTTTACACCTTTTTCTCCTTCAAAATAATAAGCAACTCTTTTTATTAAATCACATGAACCTTCAAAATTTGATTCTGCCCCTATTGGATATTGAACTGGGTGAGCATTTGCCTCTAATCTTGTATGCAATGTCTTAACACACATATCAAAATCAGCACCAATTGCATCCATCTTATTGACAAAAACTATTCTTGGAACTCCATACTTTGTGCCTTGTCTCCAAACCGTTTCAGTTTGAGGCTCAACACCATTTTTGCCATCCAATACTGTTACTGCTCCATCTAATACACGTAGTGATCTTTCTACTTCTACAGTAAAATCCACGTGCCCTGGAGTATCAATAATATTTATGCGGTTTCCCTTCCATACCGCTGTTGTAGCAGCGGATGTAATAGTTATACCACGTTCTCTTTCTTGAACCATCCAGTCCATCGTCGCTCCGCCATCATGAACTTCACCAATTTTATGAGTTCTACCAGTGAAAAACAATATACGTTCTGTTGTAGTTGTTTTACCAGCATCGATGTGTGCCATAATTCCGATATTTCTAGTGTTCTCTAAAGAATATTGACGAGGCATAATCTTTCCCCCTTCCTTTGCATATCTATGACTCTCCTACCAACGATAGTGAGCAAATGCTTTGTTTGCTTCAGCCATCTTATGAATATCATCGCGTTTTTTAACAGAAGCTCCAACTCCATTGGCAGCATCTATTATTTCGGCAGCTAAACGTTCTTCCATTCTCTTTTCAGAGCGAGAACGAGAGTAATTTACTAGCCATCTTAATCCTAAAGAAATTCTTCTTTCTTGGGAAACCTCTACTGGAACTTGGTAGTTTGCACCACCAATTCTACGAACCTTTAATTCCAATGATGGCATAATATTATTAATTGATTGTTCAAATACTTCGATAGCAGGACGCTGTGTTTTTTCTTCAACTAATTTAAATGCTGAATATAATATTTCTTGAGCAGTTCCTTTTTTGCCATCTAGCATAACTTTATTAATCAAACGTGTGACTAATTTTGAATTATATATTGGATCTGGCAAAACATCACGTTTTGCTACACTTCCTTTACGTGGCATATTTTTTCCTCCTTCTCTACTTGCAACTATTTAGCTGCTTCTTTTGGTTTTTTTGCGCCATATTGAGAACGTGATTGACGACGTTTTTCAACACCGGCACAGTCAAGTGTTCCACGAATAATATGATAACGAACACCTGGTAAATCTTTAACACGACCTCCACGAATCATAACAACGCTATGCTCTTGTAGATTATGTCCTTCTCCACCGATATAAGCTGTTACTTCATAACCATTACTTAAACGAACACGAGCATATTTACGTAATGCTGAGTTTGGCTTTTTAGGTGTCATTGTTCCAACACGAGTACATACTCCTCTTTTTTGAGGAGAAGGATTTGAAGTTTCTCTTTTCTTCAACGAATCCCAGCCTTTGTTTAATGCAGGCGATTTAGATTTCCAAGTAGTTTGAGTTCTTCCTTGGCGAACTAGTTGACTAATTGTAGGCATTATTTATTTCTCCTTTCAACATTATTTTATAAACACACAATACCAGGCGTTTTATTTTGTTTGTTTTTTTAAGTCTCTTTAGAACAAGAGACTCCCATTTATCACTATCAAACAGCATACCTTCTGGTACGGCAATATCAATTCTACATACTATTCTATTTTATGTCAATAAAAATTTGCAATATTTTACAATATTAAAAAAGAGACTGAATATTAATTCAATCTCTTGTTAAATTAGATTGTAGAAGTATCTGTTTGTTCATCTTGCAAATCTTCTTCAGTCGATAAAGCATCAACTACTATTTTATCATCAGCAATACTTGCTGGAATAATACTTTTAACTCCGGTGCCTGCAGGAATTAATTTACCAATAATTACATTCTCTTTTAATCCATGTAAATGATCAATTTTACCTTTTGTAGCTGCGTCAGTTAAAACTCTTGTTGTTTCTTGGAAAGAAGCGGCAGATAAGAATGAATCTGTTTCTAAAGAAGCTTTAGTTATTCCAAGAACTATTGGTCTTGCTAAAGCTGGTCTTTTACCTTCAAGTAATATTTCACTATTTACTTTCGTAAACTCAAATATATCAACCTTTTTGCCCGGTAGAAGATTAGTATCTCCGCCTTCTATTATCAAAACCTTCTTAAACATCTGACGAACCATTACTTCAATATGTTTATCAGAAATTTCAATACCTGTTTGACTATAAACTTTTTGTACTTCTTTTAAAATATAGCCTTGAACATCAGAAACATCACTAACTTCAAGTAAATGTTTTGGGTTAATAGCACCCTCTGTAATCTTTTGACCATTTTTAATTTCGTCACCTTTTTTAACTCTTAGTTTTGCTCCATAAGGAGTTAAATATGTTTTGCTTTCAAGATCATTACGGATTACCACTTCAGCTCTACCATTTTCTTTATCTTCTTTTATCTCATCAATAAATCCAGTTATTTCACTTATAATTGCTTCACCTTTTGGATTTCTTGCTTCAAATAATTCTTGAACTCTTGGCAAACCTTGAGTGATATCATCACCGCCGGCAACTCCTCCAGTGTGGAAAGTACGCATTGTTAATTGTGTTCCTGGTTCTCCAATAGATTGAGCAGCCATAACTCCAACTGCTTCACCAATTTCTACTTGTTCACCTGTTGCTAAGTTTCTACCATAGCATTTTTTGCAAACCCCATCTTTTGTTTGACATCCAAATAAAGTTCTAATTTCTAAACTCTTTATACCAGAATTTACAATTTTCTTAGCAATATTGACATCAATCATTTTATTGTTTGAAATGATAATTTCACCAGTTTTTGGATCAACTACATCATTTAAAGGATATCTACCTATTAATCTATCTTCAAATTTTTCAATTGTACGGCTATCTTTAGAATCAACCAATTCGCTAACAACAGTACCATGATCTGTACCACAATCTTCTTCTCTAACAATAACATCTTGTGCTACATCAACAAGTCTTCTAGTCAAGTATCCTGATTCTGCAGTTTTTAAAGCTGTATCAGCTCCACCTTTTCTAGCTCCATGGGTTGAAATAAAGAACTCAGAAACTGTTAATCCTTCTCTAAAAGAAGATTTAATTGGTAATTCAATAACATCTCCAGATGGATTATTCATCAAACCTCTCATACCTGATAATTGTAGGAAGTTTGAGGCATTCCCTCTAGCTCCAGAATCCGCCATCATATATACTGGATTGCTTGGATGTGACTCTAATTGATCATTCAATCCTTTTTGTATATTATCTTTGACGGTTTCCCAAGTTTTTATAACATGGTTATGTCTTTCGTCGTTGGTTAATAAACCTCTTTCATACATTTTAGAAACTTTGGAAATATTTTCTTCTGCTTCTTTAAAAATTTCAGCCTTATTCTCATAGACATAAATGTCATCAATAGAAACAGTTATACATGATAAAGTAGCAAACTTAAACCCTTGATCTTTTAATTTATCAAGCATTAATGATGTTTCTTTGGTACCAAATTTTGAGAAAACTTCATTGATTATCTTTCCTAAATCCTTCTTTTTAAAAGGTGGATTTATCGGCATTTTAGAAATTGCTTCTTTTATATCCATTCCAGGTTTCAAGAAAAATTTCTCTGGAGTGGATTCAAAGTTTGCCACCGATATCTCATTTAAAAATGGAAAATCTTTTGGGAATATACTATTGAAAATAGCCTTACCAACACTTGTTAATAGATAGCAACCTCTTTGCTCTTTAGTAAATGAATCATTATTTAATCCATTTGCACGAATTGCTATTCTATTATGAATATGAATTTTACCAGCTTGATATGCAAGTAATACTTCATCATAGTTGTTGAAAACTTTTCCTTCACACTCTGAATAAAGTTCAAACTCTTGAGCTTTATCTTCGTTATTATTTTTTCTATATTTTTCTGCTTTTTTCAAAAAATCTTTTGGAGATTTTTCTAATGTTAAATAGTAGTTACCAAGAACCATATCTTGAGATGGAGTTACTATTGGTTTTCCATCTTTTGGTCCAAGAATATTTTTAGCACCAAGCATTAATTGTCTTGCTTCAGCAATAGCTTCTTCTGAAAGCGGGACATGTACTGCCATTTGGTCACCATCAAAGTCAGCATTGAATGCTGGAGTTACAAGAGGATGCAAACGAATTGCTTTACCTTCAACTAATTTTACTTCAAAAGCCTGAATTCCAAGACGGTGAAGAGTTGGAGCTCTATTTAAAAGTACAGGATGATCTACAATTACCTCTTCAATTATTTTAGAGACTTTCTCATCATGTCTTTCAATCAATTTATCTGCTTGTTTATGACCAGATACTATACCTTGCTTTATCATTTTCGCAGCAATAAATGGCTTAAACAATTGAATAGCCATTTCGCGAGGAATACCACATTGGTACATTTTTAAATTTGGTCCTACAGCAATAACTGAACGTCCAGAATAGTCAACTCTTTTACCAAGTAAGTTTTGACGGAAACGACCTTGTTTACCCTTTAATGTATGGGAAAGAGATTTTAATGTTCTACCTGCTGCACCTGTTACTGCTTTTCCTCTACGACCATTATCAATTAAAGCATCAACTGCTTCTTGTAGCATTCTTTTTTCATTCATTAAAATTACTGAAGGTGCTTTAATCTCAAGTAATTTCTTTAAACGGATATTTCTTGTTATAACTCTACGATACAAATCGTTTAAATCACTTGTTGCAAATCTACCACCATCTAGTGGTAACATTGGTCTAAGTTCAGGAGGAATAACAGGCAAAACCTCAAGAATCATCCACTCTGGTTTGTTGTCAGATTTCCTAAATGATTCTACTACTTCTAATCTTTTAATTAATTTTTGCCTTTTTTGATTTTTTTGACCTTGAGTTTCTTTCAATTCTTTTTGAATTTTATCAAATTCTTCATTAACATTAATTTCTTTTAATAGACGTTGAATTGCCTCTGCACCAATGCCAAATTCAGCACCAGTATATTTAGAAATGAAGTTAGAATATGTGTAAAAATCAAAAGTTTCTTTAGCGTTTTCTATTTTTGAAATTAAAACACTACATTTTGTCAATTCACCATCAGCATCAATCACAGACATTATTTCTTGCAAAACAGATATTAATTTTTGCTTGCTACCTTCTTCATCTATAGATGTAATTAAAGTATTTAAATTAACATCGCTTGTTAAAACACTACTTAAATCATAATCAATTTGAATATTACCAATAGTTGTTATGATATTAGAGTATAAATCTTCATTACTACCTTGATTTATTGTAGATATCAACTGTTCGCATTTAACATAATAACCTTTGACATCCATTTTTTCTTTTATATCTTGAATAATACTTATAAATCTAGTTCTTGAAATCTTTTCATCAAGAACCTCACGATAATTTAGAAGTTCACAATTGCCCTTATTTAAGCAAATATGAGAGACAAAATATACAACTTCTTCAAGATCTTTAGGGGATATATCTAACATTTGTGCTATTCTAGAAGGAATACCTTTTAAATACCAAATGTGTGCTACAGGAGTAGCTAAATCTATATGTCCCATTCTTTCACGACGAACGCTTCTTGTTGTTACTTCGACACCACATTTTTCACAAACTATACCAGAAAAACGAATTTTTTTGTATTTCCCACAAAAACACTCATAATCTTTTGAAGGACCAAATATTCTTTCACAAAACAAACCATCTCTTTCTGGTTTTTGACTACGATAATTAATCGTTTCTGGTTTCTTAACTTCACCATAAGACCATTCTCTTATTTTTTCTGGAGAAGCAAGTCCTACTTGAATTGCTGAAAAGCGATTTACATCAAACATTACTATTCCTCCTATTCTTCATCATTAGCAAAATTTCCAGTATCTATGCGATTATCAGAACTGATTTCTCTAATAGACTCGGAGACTTTTCTTTCTTCTAATTGGGTAGCCTTAGCGACCTCTTTCATATCTAATTCTTCCCCATCTTCAGCAAGTAATTTTACATCAATTGCTAAAGCTTGAAGTTCTTTTTGTAAAACTCTAAATGATTCTGGCATTCCTGGTTGAGGAATAGGTAAATCCTTAATAATAGCTTCGTAAGTCCTAGCTCTACCCACCATATCATCAGATTTAACAGTTAATATTTCTTGTAGAGTATGTGCTGCTCCATATGCTTCAAGAGCCCAAACTTCCATTTCACCAAATCTTTGACCACCATTTTGTGCTTTACCACCTAAAGGTTGTTGAGTTACTAATGAATATGGTCCTGTTGCTCTAGCATGTAATTTATCATCAACCATGTGTGATAATTTAATCATGTACATTACACCAACAGAAATTCTTTCTTCAAATTGTTCTCCACTTCTTCCATCATATAAGACTGTTTTACCATCTGAATCCATTCCTGATTGATCCATTAGTTTAAATAATTCTTCATTACTTACTCCATCAAAAACAGGAGTAGCAACTTTCATACCTAATCTTTTAGCAGCCATTCCTAAATGAACTTCAAGAACTTGTCCTAGATTCATACGAGAAGGAACACCTAATGGATTTAACATAATATCTACTGGAGTTCCATCTGGTAAATAAGGCATATCTTCAACAGGTAAGATACGTGAAATAACACCTTTATTACCATGTCTTCCTGCCATCTTATCTCCTTCTGAAATTTTTCTTTTTTGAGCTATGTAAACTCTAACAACTTCATTAACTCCTGGAGGAAGTTCATCTCCCTTATCACGAGAAAATATTTTTACATCAAGAACTATTCCTGCTCCTCCATGAGGAACTCTTAAGGAATTATCTTTTCTTTCTTTAGTTTTATCACCAAATATTGCCATTAACAATCTTTCTTCTGGACTTGGTTCACCAACACCTTTTGGAGTAACCTTACCAACAAGAATATCTTGTTCTTTAACCTCTGTTCCTGGAACAACTATTCCATGAATATCTAAATTGGCTTTAGCTTCTTCAGAAACATTAGGTATATCTCTAGTAATTTCTTCAGGTCCTAATTTTGTTTCACGACAATCTATGTCATATTTTTCAATATGTATTGAAGTATAAACATCTTCTTTTACCATTCTTTCAGACATGATTATTGCATCTTCATAGTTATATCCATTCCAAGTCATGAAGGCAATAGTAACATTTTGTCCAAGTGCTAATTCACCATTTTGCATACCTGGACCATCAGCAACAATTTGACCTTTTTCTACTTTTTGACCAGCAACAACTATTGGATGATGATTAATGCAAGTCCCTTGGTTTGAACGAGCAAATTTTTGCAATTTATATTCATGATTTTTACCGTCTTCATCTTCAATAATAATTTTTCTTGAATCAACATATACTACATAGCCATTTTCTTTGCTAACTACTGCTGATCCAGCATCTTTAGCAATTAATTTTTCCATACCAGTACCAACATATGGAGAATGTGGTTGTAATAATGGAATTGCTTGTCTTTGCATATTTGCACCCATCAAAGCTCTTTGGGCATCATCATTTTCCAAAAAAGGAATACATGCTGTAGCAACAGAAACGATTTGCTTTGGAGAAACATCAACATAGTCAACATCTTCTTTACGAGCCATTATATTCTCGCCTCTATATCTTGCCACAACAAAATCATCAACTATTTCATGATTTTTTCCTAAACTTATATTTGCTTGAGCAACAACGTACTCATTTTCTTCATCTGCTGAAAGATAACTTACTTTATCTTCAGAAACCACAAAAGTCTTCTTGTTAACAAAGCGATATGGTGTTTCTAAAAAACCAAACTCGTTGATTTTAGCATAACTAGCCATATTATTTATTAAACCAATATTTGGACCTTCTGGAGTCTCAATAGGACAAATTCTACCATAATGAGAATAGTGAACATCTCTAACTTCCATAGCTGCTCTATCTCTTGATAGTCCACCAGGACCTAAAGCTGATAAACGACGTTTATTAGTAAGTTCTGCAAGTGGATTTGTTTGGTCCATAAACTGAGAAAGTTGTGAAGAAGAAAAGAATTCTTTTATTGCAGCTGTTAAAGGACGAATATTTGTTAGTCCTTGAGCTGTAATGTTTGATGTCTCAGAAATAGACATTCTCTCTTTTACACTTCTTTCCATTCTTGAAAGACCTATTCTAAATTGGTTATATAGTAGTTCTCCAATTGTTCTAACACGACGATTTCCTAAATGGTCAATATCATCAGTATCTCCTATTCCATCAATTATATTCATAAAATAAGAAAATGAAGCAACCATATCTGGTATGGTAATATATTTTTTATCAATTCTTAAATCTGTTCCAATTACATTAACAGTTTCTTTCATGGTATCATCTTTATAAACTTTAATCATTTGAACTGTATTAGAATCATCAAGAATTATTTTTTCTCCTAAATTATGAGCATGAGCCCCATTTTCAAATACTTTTTTGCTCATCATGTCATTTATCATAGATTTTGTAATTAGAGTCCCTTTGGGATACAAAACCTCACCATTAACATCACAAAGAGGTTCTGCAATATAATGATTTAGTAATCTATTATAAATTCCTAGCTTTTTCTTGAATTTAAAGCGACCTGCTCTAGTAAGATCATATCTTTTTGAATCAAAAAACTTTTGATAAAGTATGGTTCTTGCTCCTTCTTCTGTGGCTGGTTCTCCAGGTCTTACTTTATTATATATTTCAATCATAGCATCTCTACTTGATAAAGTTTTATCTTTTTCAAGGGTATTTACTATATACTGATTATCGCCAAATAAAGCTATTATCTCTTCTGTTGTATCTATTCCAATTGCTTTTAATAAAATTGTAGCTGGAATTTTTCTTGTCTTATCAACACGAACAAAAATAATATCTTTAGCATCAGTTTCATATTCTAACCAAGTCCCTCTTGAAGGAATAACTTCACCTTCAAAAATATTTTTCCCTGATTTATCACGTGATTTTTTAAAATACGCTCCAGGAGAACGAACTAATTGTGATACTATTACTCTTTCAGCGCCATTAATAACAAAAGTTCCGCTTTCTATCATTTTTGGGAAATCTCCCATGAAAACTTCACTTTCTTTTATTTCACCTGTTTGATTATTTTTTAGTCTTAATGTCACTCTCAATGGTGAAGCATAAGTCATATCATGATCTTTACATTCATCAACAGAATATTTTGGTTCTTCGAAACGACTTTTTACGAAATGCAACTCTAGATTATTCCCAGGTCCAAGGATAGGATAAACATCTTTGAAAACCTCATCTATTCCTTCGTTTATGAAACGAGAATACGAATCAGTTTGAATTTCCACCAAATTTGGTAGAGGTAATTTTCCACTTATTTTGGAATAATCCTCCCGCTTTTGTGGTTCGTTGTTTGAAATTAGTAGTTTTTTTGCCACTAGCCTTCACCCCATATTTCTTTTTTCAATTTTTTACGCAACGCTTACAAACACATTTATTATTAAAATGGTATATGTAGGCAATTTAATATTTTAACAAAATATTCAATAAAAATCAATACCAAATCATTTTTTTATACTTCTTAAAACATAATAACCTTTATTTCTTTTAACAATTTCACAATTGCCAAAAATTTCCAATAATTTCTTTTGTGCACTGGGAGCTCCATGAGATTTACGTATAACAACAAGAATAGCCCCGTTTTTACTTAAATGTTCAAATGAGCCCGAAAATATTTCATAAATTATTTTCTTTCCTGCTCTTATTGGGGGATTAGTCAAAACAAAATCATAAGTGTTAGTAATTTTTTCATATAAATTACTAACATAAACCTTTGCTCTTGATTGTAAATCATATTTTTCAACATTCTTTTTTGCTAATAAAACTGCTCTTTTATTAACATCCGTCATGTCTACATTAACATCAGAAATCATTTTTAGTATAACTACACCAAGTGTTCCTATACCACAACCAATATCTAAAACATTCCCTGATACCGGAATACTAAGTGCATAATTCAATAAAGTCTCACTACCTACATCTAACTTATTTTTGGAAAAAACACCAAAATCAGAAAAAAGAGAAAACTGTTTTGAACCCACAACAAATTCGATTAATTTAACCTCTGTTTTTAGGTTAGGATCATTATCAAAATAGTGTGACATTTTCTCTCCTCCTTTTTTAGCACAAAAACCTGCTGAAAAAAGCAGGTTTAAAAAACTAAATCTTCTAAGATAAATTATTTGATTTCTACTTCAGCGCCAGCTTCAACTAATTTATTTTTGATTTCTTCTGCTTCTGCTGGACTAATTTTCTCTTTAATTGCTACTGGTGCTGTATCCACTAACTTTTTAGCATCAATAAGTCCTAGACCTGTGATTGCTTGAACAGCCTTTATACATGCAACTTTATTTTGACCAAAGTTTTTCAACATTACTGAAACTTCAGATGGTCCTGCTGCTTTAACTTCTTCAGCAGCCACTGCTGGTCCTGCTGCTACTGGTGCTGCAGCTGTAACACCAAATTCATTTTCGATTTCTTTTACTAATTCATTTAATTCAATAATTGTCATTTCTTTTAAACTAGCAATTATTTCACTTGTACTTAATTTTGCCATTATTATTTCCTCCTTATTATTAAATATAATACTTAGCTTAAGCTACTTGCTCTTCCTTATCGGCAATAGCTTTAACTGCACAGGCAAATCCTCTAACTGGTGATTGCAAGCAACTCAATAACATTGATAGCAATCCTTCTTTTCCTGGTAATGTCGCAATTACTTTCATTTCTTTATCTGTTACAGCTTTACCTTCAACAATTCCGCCTTTAATAATCAAATTTTCATGTGCTTTAGCAAACTTTGAAACTATTCTTGGGCCAGTTACGGCATCAGTATGTGAAAACACTAACGCATTTGGGCCTTCTAAAATTTCTTTTAATTGATTGTATCCTAATTCTTCTGCGGCTTTTTCAACTAAGGTATTCTTAAATACTTTTAATTCAGCGTTTTCTTTTTTCAAATCTTTACGCAAAATTTCTATTTCATTAACTGTCAACCCTCTATATTCCACTATAGAAACTGATTGAGCATTCTTAAAAGCTTCAGCAACAGTATCAATTACTTTCTTTTTCGCAGCAACTATATCTTTGTTCATTAATGGCACCTCCTATCTTTTTTGATATTTTTATGGAAACCAATATACTTTATGTAGAATTTAAAACCCATACTCTTGAGGTATGGGTTATTTAGCATAGTAAATATACTTTATTAACTTCAACCTCGGCAACATTATTAAACTTTTTAGTCGTTGCTGTCTTTGGCATATTGATTACTGATTTATTTTAACAAAACATCTTGATTATTTCAAGAGTTTATTTTACATCATAGTTTACTTTAACTCCAGGACCCATTGTAGAAGAAAGTACACAATTTTTAATATATACCCCTTTTACTGATGCTGGTTTAATTTTAACTACTTGTTTTGTAATTACTCCAATATTTTCAACTAGTTTTGCTGAATCAAAGCTTAACTTTCCACAAATAACATGAAGATTTCCTTCTTTATCTGCTCTATATTCAACTTTACCAGCCTTTATATCTTGAATAGCTTTTGTAATATCTGGAGAAACAGTTCCAGTTTTTGGATTAGGCATAAGACCTTTAGGTCCTAATAATTTTCCTAATTTTCCTAATTCCCCCATCATATCTGGTGTTGCAACTATAACATCAAATCCAAACCAATTCTCGTTTTTGATTTTTTCTAGCATTTCTTTTCCACCAACAAAATCTGCTCCTGCAGCTTTTGCTTCATCTTCTTTATGGGTTATTGCTAAAACTGTTCTAGTTTTTCCAGTTCCGTTTGGCAGAACCAAAGCTCCTCTTAATTGTTGATCTGCTTGTTTAGTATCTATACCTAAATTAAATGAAATAGTTACTGTTTCATCAAATTTAGCAAACTTTGCTTTTTTCAATAATTCTATAGCTTCATCAATTTGATAAATTTTTCCTTTTTCTAACAATGATGAGGCCTTCTCAAAATTTTTACCTCTTTGTTTCATTACAATTTCCTCCTATGTGGTATTAGCGGATTTTTCCTCCCACTAAATATGGTAATAATTTTATTTTTTGTCCATGCCTTCAACAACAATACCCATGTTGCGAGCAGTGCCTTCAATTGTACGCATTGCTGATTCAATATCATTTGCATTTAAATCAGGCATTTTATATTCAGCAATTTTTCTAACATCTTCTGCTGTAATGGTACCAACTTTTACCTTATTTGGAGTTCCAGAACCACTCTTTATGTTTGCTGCCTCTTTTAATAAAACTGCAGCTGGAGTTGTCTTTATTACAAAACTAAAGGACTTATCTTCATAAGCCGTAATAATGACAGGCGTAACCTTACCCATATTTGCTTTTGTCTTCTCGTTAAATTCAGTACAGAATTTTGGCATGTTAATACCTGCCGATGCCAAAGCAGAACCAGGTTTTGCTTGACCCCCAGGAATTTCTAACTTAACTACCTTTGCGATCTTTTTACTCACGCGACACACCTCCTATATTTAAAATTGTCCGTGCTGTGGTTATAACAGACTTCCATCTTCCCACGACGCAAAATACACACTAGTGCATTGAATACTATACACTATATCAATTTATATTTCAATCTTTTTTACTATAAAAAGAAAAAGCTCTTTTGAGCTTTTATTTACGCTTTTTCAACATCTTGGAAACTTAATTCAATTTTATGTACTCTACCAAAAAATGTTGCAGAGACAATTACTGTTCCTTTTTCAGAATCAACACTTTCAATCATTCCACTACTACCTTGAAGAGGTCCACGCAAAACTTTAACTTCAGTTCCAATAACATAATCTAAATACATATCTTTATTAACAATACCGGCTTTTTTCAAAACTGTATCTATTTGTTCTTTTGGAACAGGAAATGGTTTTGTTCCTTTACCAGATGAGCCAACAAATCCAGTTACACCCGGAGTATTTCTTACAACATACCACGCCTCATCACTCATAATCATTTCAACAAAAACATAACCAGGATAAGTATTCTTAACTTTTGTGTCTCCTGTTGGAATCCCATCCTTTAATACAGGAACTTCTTCTTCGGCTACTAAAACTTGATGAATATAATCTTGCATATTCATACTTTCAATTCTTTTTTCAAGATTATTTTTTACTTTATTTTCGTGTCCAGAGTATGTATTGACTACATACCATTGCTTTTCTCCTAATTTCTCCATGTTTCACCTCAACTATGAAAAGTTAATGGCTTGAAGAAGTTTTAAAACAACAAAATCAAATAAGACAAGTGAACCACCAAAAAATACTGCATACCCTAAAACTGTAACCAATAATTTTGATAACTGTTCGCCGTTTGGCCATCTAACTCTTTTACCCTCTTTTACAACTCCTGCAAAAAAGTCTTTTATTCTTTGCATTAATGTTCACCATCCTTATTTACTTTCTTTGTGCAAAGTATGTTTATTACACCTTGGACAAAACTTAACAACTTCAAAGCGATCCTTTACTCCATATTTTTGCTTGGTGGTAGTGTAATTTCTTGATAAACATTCTGTACAAACCAAAATAATTTTTTCTCTCATTTACTATTCCACCTCGTTCAATAACTTTAACATAATCAATATGTCAAGTCAATATTTTATATCTTCATAATTCTTTCTTTATTCCCTTTAAATTTCTTTTGATTTTAGCATAAACATTATCAACTTTTTTTGTAGAAATACCAAATATTTTAGCTATTTCTTTATAAGAGTAACCTTCAATTATTTTAATTAATATATTTTTTTCTTGATTCGATAAACTATCTTCGCTTTTTATTTTTTCTAAATTATCTTTAAATACAAATATTCTATCTGGTTTTGAAAAAAAACAATCTGATTCTAAATAATCTAAATATGTATTCTTTTTATCTTCATTAACAAGCGCATCTAAGTGCACTAATTTAAAACCTTCGCTTTTTTTATAGAACTTATAAATAAAATTTTTTATTTCTCTTGTAATTATTAAACGTAAATAAGAATAAAATATCCCGTTTTCTGTTCTAAAATTACCAATAGACTCTAAAAATATACTAAGTCCCTGCTGATAAAAATCATCATATTCCATATTAAATTGTCGAGGATTAATTATCATATCATTAATCCATGATTTTATTATTGGATAATACTTTTTTGTTAATAACCTTACTGCTTCACTATTATTTTGATTAATCATATATATCAATTCTGAATCATTTAAGGTATTAAGTTCCAAATTATTCCTCCTTATTTAATGGATTTTTATTGCCATAAATTTGATACAAAAGAACTGCAGTGGCAACAGAAGCGTTTAATGAATTAACATGTCCTATCATTGGTAAACGTATTTTATAATCGCATTGGTCAAGAACTAATCTTGAAATTCCCTTGCCTTCTGAACCAACCACCAAGACCGTGGGCATTTTATAATCAATCTCTCTATAATCTTGAGAATTATTAGCTTCTGCTCCCACAATCCAAAAGCCTTCTTCTTTAAGTCTTTTTAGTGTGTTTGTTAAATTTGTAACTTCTGAAACCAAAACAAATTCTATTGCTCCTGTTGATACTTTAGCAACTGTCGAATTTAAAGGGGCACTACGATGCTTTGGAACAATCACTCCATTAACTCCAATAGCATCGCATGTTCGTAAAATTGCTCCCAAATTATGCGGATCTTGAATACCATCAAGCATTACTAGCAAAGGATTTTGAATTTCTTTTATAGCATATAACAATTCATCAATACTAATTGTCTTATATGTCTTAACTTTGGCTACAACTCCTTGATGGACTCCATTTTTTGTTATTTTATTTAAATAAGAATTTTTAACATATTTTACTGGATATTTATTTTTAATTAATTCTAAAAATCTTTCGTCTTTGAATCCTTCTTGAAGAAGCATTTCCTCAATATCAGCCTCTTTTTCTATTCTTGATTTGACCGTATTTTTACCATATATATATTGTTCCATATTTATCACTACATCATTCCCTTGCTTGATAAAATTTTTCTAATTTTATCTGCTTCTTCGTATTTTCCTTCTTGTTTTAATTTTTCCCAATTATTAAAGAGCTCTTTATCCTCAATACTTACATTTATTTTTTTATAACTAATTCCTAAAATATTTATCATATCTAAAAGAGTATAATATTGTTTTACAACTAAAGTCATATCATTTTTCCTTAATGATAAATTTAATTCTTTTGTAACTTCAAAAATTATAGTTAATGCATTTGCAGTATTTAAATCATTTGATAATTCATCAATAAACCTTGAAATATATAAATCATCAATATTTTTAGAAAAATCTTTCTCTTCTAATTGCATTTTGACACTTGCTTGATTTAAAGCCATCATTATTTTATTTAACTCTTTTTTGGCTGAATTCATTATCTCATCATTAAAATTAAAAGGTGATCTATAATGGGTTGAAAGCATTGCAAATCTTACTGCTTGCCCACCATATTGATTTATCACATCTTTAGCAAATTTTACATTCCCAATTGATTTTGACATTTTTTCGTTATTGAAGTTTACAAAACCATTATGCATCCAATAATTAGCTAAATATGTATTGTAACAGGCTTTGCTTTGAGCAATTTCATTTTCATGATGAGGAAATTTCAAATCAAATCCTCCTCCATGGATATCAATTAAATGTTGCTTAAAAATTGAATTAATCATGACAACACATTCTGTATGCCATCCTGGTCTTCCTTCTCCCCAAGGAGAATTCCACTTTACTCCAATATCAGTTTTTTTCCATAAAGCGAAATCTAATGGACTTTCTTTTTTAATATTTTCTTCTACTCTTGCTCCAACTTTTAAATCTTCAATTTTAAAATTTCCAAGTTTTCCATATTCTTTAGCTTTATTTACTCTAAAAAAAACATCACCATCAACAACATAAGCATAACCTTTATCTACAAGTTCACTTATAAAATTAATCATTGAATCCATGTTTTCTGTTACCCTTGGCATATAATTAGGCAACATAGAATTGACTTTTGTAACACAATCCAAAAAATTATCTAAGTAAAAAGAAGCAATTTCATTCTCGCTTTTTCCCTCTTTGATTGCACTATTGATTAGTTTGTCATCAACATCGGTTATGTTGCTAACATAAGTAACTTTATAATCTAAATATGTAAAAAACCTTCTTAAAGTATCAAAAACTATCACTGGCCTCATATTTCCAAAATGAGCATAACCATAAACTGTTGGGCCACAAACGTATAGTGATACCTCTCCTTTTTTTATAGGGATAAACTCCTCCACTTTATTTGTCATACTATTATAAAATTTAATCATATAATTTCCTCCATTAAAATAAAAAACGTCTCTACAATACATAGAGGCGCTTATGAGCACGGTTCCACTCTAATTTAAATCTTAAATGATTTATCTTTGCTCGTTAACGCCGATTTACGTCCTTTTATACTTAAATTTCAAAAAAGATTTAGTAAGTGCATTCTAATTAGTGTTGTAAGTTGCTTACACCATTTTCAACTTTCGCTTAAACAACATCTTAATTAATCTTTCCTACTACCAATTTCATAATTAAGAATATCATATAAATTATTTTTTTACAATATAGTTAATTCTTAATTATTTTCTTCAAAAATGGATAAATAATGAAAGCTAAAACTGTCCCAATTAAGGCTGTAATAAGTTGTGAATAAGAAAAAGCCGCACTAAGTACTTTAATTTGAGTATCATTTAAATTTGGTATCAAAGGAATAGCAATCATTACTACTCCAACATAAATTACTAACGCTTTTAGTATTGGAGAAACGACAAAAAACATTAAATAACTAAAACTTATTTTAAATTTTTCTTTCTTTTTATCATAAATTCTTTTTAAATATGTGCCTCCAAGTAAAGATATTACTAAATTTCCTAGAGCAATAAAGGGTATAATTATCAAAAATGCTGGTCCTATCCCCAAAAAGAAAGCTAAGAATGGCGAGATAATTGCCAATATTACTCCCCCATAAATACCTAAGGCACAAAAAGAAATAATCAAAATCAAATTAACTAAAGATCCAGTAAAATATTGCCCAAGTGGCTTAGAAAAAAACTGGACAACTAATAATATCGCCAAAAATAATGCAGTCTTTGTTATAAATAAAATTTTTTTATTCATTTTTTGCTCCTTCTTTAAAATCGCAACTTTTTAAAAAGCATTGGATAAAGTCCGAACCCTACAAAGGCCATTAAAAAGTAGCGAAGGAAATGGAGATAAAAAACATCAGGGAAAACTATTTTTAAACCTTCTTTTATTCCAATGATAATTAATAATCCTAAAGCTAATCTCATTGCTTTTTTCCAAAGTGCTCTAGGTATAGTAAAATTCACATACTTTTTTTCAAAAACGATAGCTAAGAACGCTCCAACAAAAAGACCATATAGTTTGAAAAAATCAGTGGACAATATACTATTATCAATTGCAAAAAATATTGCAAAAGGAATGAATATTATTGCTGTAATACCAAAAAGATAATTTTCTTTTTTATAATGGTCATATAAATAATTGCCTCCAAAGGCAAAAACAATTCCCAAAAATGCTCCAACAATAACATCTGCAGGGTAATGCACACCAAGATATAGCCTAGATATTGCGACTAAAATTATTATTATAGTTGTCAGTATGCTAGCCCATCTTTTCTTTATAAAAAGCGATAAAGATACATATAGTGTCGCAGCTGTTTGCGTGTGTCCGCTTGGAAATGAGTACCCTGTTGCTGTTTCTACTCTCAAAGATCTTATCCCTTCTTCTCCAATTGGTCTAGGAGCTTTAACAATATTTTTTACGATACCATTAAAAGTCATAGAAGTAAGCATTATATAAGTTAACTTTTTAGCTAATTGCTTGTTGTAACAAAAATACATAAAGGCAATTATTAATATTGCTATCAATTCTTCTCCAAACATTGTTATATATTCAAACAAAGAATCAAGAAATCCATTATTGAATTGCTGAATCCATCTAATAATTTCTAATTGAAATTCCTTCATTTTAACACTCCTTTTTATTCAAAATAATAAACCCTGGCTTCATATGGTCTTAACAAAAAACTATTGATATCTACTACATCATCATAATTTGCTAATAAACATTCACTTTTTTTATTTTTAAATTCATCCATTAAATCAAATTTTTGATTTTTATCAGAAAAGTTAGAAATTACAAGTATATATTTATCATTATAAACTCTACTATAAACATACAAATTTTTATCTTGTTTATAATGCTCAACATATTTTCCGTTTATTACTATATCATTGTTTTTACGAATACTAATTAATTTTCTATAATAATTTAAAACTGAATTTTTATTTTTAATATTATCTTGAACATTAATGCTTTTATAATTATCGTTAATTTTTATCCAGGGAGTTCCCTTACTAAATCCAGCATTTGCAGAATTATCCCACTGCATTGGTGTTCTAGCATTGTCTCTACTTCTTTTGAATATAGCTTTCATAATATATGATTTAGGTATTCCCATTTTTCTTGAAACTTTCAAAATATTTAATGTCTCGGTGTCTTTAAAATCTTCAATTGTTTTAAAATCCCCATTTGTCATTCCAATCTCTTGACCTTGATAAATGTAGGGAGTTCCTTGTAAAAAATAAATCATTGTTGCAAGCATTTTACATCCCAAATCATGATATTCAAGTTTAGTATTGAATCTACCAATTGATCGGGGCTGATCATGGTTTTCTAGATATAGCGAATTCCAACCTATACCATACATTTTATCTTGCCATTTCGATAATACTTTTTTTAGTCTTTTTAGTTTAAACTTTCTCATTAAATATTTAACCCCAAAAAAATTATCAACATCCATGTGTTCAAATGTAAATAAACTATCTAATTCTTCTCTTTCTTCTTTTACATAATAAGGCGCTGTTTCAACATCCATTAATACTGATTCTCCAACAGTCATTGCATTATACTTGCTAAAAGCATCACGATATAATTCATGTAAGTATTCATGAATGTGTTTACCATTTAAATAATGCTCTTTCCCAACTAAAGCAACATTCCACTTACCTTTTGGCAAATCTTTATCTTTAGATATCAAAGTTATTACATCGCACCTAAATCCATCAACACCAAGTTCTAACCAATAATTAATAATAGATTTTATCTCTTCCATAACTTTTGGATTGTTATAATTTAAATCTGGTTGCTTTTTAGTAAAAAGATGCAAATAGTAATCATCAGTATCAGGGTTATATTCCCAAGCATCTCCCCCAAAAAATGATGTCCAATTATTTGGCTTTTTACCATTAATGCCTTTTCTAAAAAAATAATAATTTCTATATGGAGAATTAACATCTTTTCTCGCTTTTTTAAACCATTCATGTTCATCTGAAGTATGATTTATTACTAAATCCATTATTAATCTAATATTTCTTTTATGCATTTCACTAATCATTAGTTTCCAATCATCGAGTGTTCCAAAATCATCCATAATATCACGATAATCACTTATATCGTAACCATTATCATCATTTGGAGATTTATAAACTGGAGATAACCAAACTGCATCTATTCCCAAAAAAGATAAATAGTCAAGTTTTTCAATTATTCCTTTTATATCTCCAATACCATCATCATTTGAGTCTTTAAAACTCCTGGGATAAATTTGATATATAAAAGCATCTTTATACCATCTATTCCTTTCCATTTGGATCTTTCCTTTCTTTTTTGAAAAGACTTAATATTCCTTTAAAAATTTCTCTATTCATAAAGTGAAGAATTGCCTCTGCTTTATAATAACTAAATCCTCCTAAAAGAACCATAGTTCTAAATGTGACATAGTCTGCTTGTCTAGAAGCAGATTCCTCATTTAAAATTGCATTCTCTTTAATATTTTTAGTTACTAAACTATGCAAAATTTTTCCAAACATTGTCTTTCTCATTTCTTTTAGACTCGTATTGAAAGTAAATGGTCTACTAATTTTCTTGTTTTGAGGAGGAATAACATCACTATTTATCAAAAGTTTAAAATCATCATTATTAAATTGAGTGTGTTCGTGATAGGACTTTGGTCTTATAAATACTTTTTCGGTTTTACTACCTTGAATCTCTAATTTGAATATGTGTTTTATATCTCTTGAAGAAGTCCCTATTGCCACTTCATAATTGCCAGTTGCTAATTCAAATTTATCGCTATCAAAATCAAAATACATTAAATCATTAAATTCTACATCCATTGATAGGTGCCTTTTCTCGTTGATTTTCAAAAATATCTTTTCAAATTTTTTTAGTTCTTGCGAAGCAAAAAATGTATTATCAGTTTTATTTCTAACATATAATTGAACTACTTCGCTTCCAGAATAATTACCAGTATTTTCAATGTCTAATTCAACAATAAACTTGTCTTTTTGTTTATTAATTGAAAAATTACTTAATTGAAAATTAGTATAAGATAATCCATACCCAAAAGGAAATCTAACATCAATATTATATGTATCATAATACCTATATCCAACATAAATTGATTCTAAGTAGTTACTTGCTCTTGATCCTCCTGGATAAAACTTATATGATGGTATGTCACATATTTTTTTAGGACAACTTTCTGCTAATTTGCCACTTGGATTTACATCTCCAAATAACATATCTACAACCGCTCTTGATCCTGCCTGTCCTGGTAATAATGTGTATAATATTGCTTTTGTGTGTTCCAAAAATTCTACATTTAAAACTCCACCACCATTTAAAATTACAACAATATTTTTATTTACTTTATATAGTTCTTCAAGCAAGCGATATTGATTATTTGGTATTTTCAAGGATATTCTATCTGCGCCTTCTGATTCATATTCATCAGTTAATCCAATAAATAGCAAAATAATTTTGTGCTCTTTTGCTAACTTAACAGCCTGAGACACTAATGTTGCACACTCTTCTGGTATATCAGAATATCCCCTAGAATACTTAATACCTTCTTTTCTTTTTTTAAGTTCATAAAAAGTATTGTTAATATATGTAGGGTTTACTCTTGAACTTCCCCATCCTTGAATGTGGGGATTTTTAGCTAAATCACCAATAATAACAAAATCATCATCAACATTTAATGGTAAAATATTGTCATTTTTTAATAACACAAATGATTCTTTTGCAACTTCATAGGCTATATTGTGATTTTCTATTTTATCTAATGGAAAAGAATCAATAATTTTTTTCTTAAAATTCTCTTGTAAATTTAAAATTCTTTCAACACTAGTATTTATTACATCCTCACTTAATTGTTTATTTATAACAGCATCGACAATTTTTTTATCATTAAGTCCTTTACTGCTTGGCATTTCTAAATCCAAGCCAGCTTTTAATGATTCTACTCTATCATTAGTAGCTCCCCAATCGCTAACAACAATACCTTTAAAATTCCATTCTTCTCGCAACAAATCATTTAATAAATACTTATTCTCACAAGAATAAATACCATTAATCATATTATATGAGCACATAACGCTTTCAATATCTAACTCTTCAATTATTTTTCTGAAACTATATAGATATATTTCATTTAAACTTCTTTTATCAACAATTGAATCATTACTAAAACGATAAGCCTCTTGAGAATTCGCTGCATAATGTTTTAAGCAAACACCAACACCTTTTGATTGAACTCCTTTAATAAAAGCCATCGCGATTTGCGAAGTTAAATATGGGTCCTCACTAAAATACTCAAAATTTCTTCCACACAAAGGATTTCTTTTTATGTTTATGCCTGGAGCTAACAAAATATCAACCTTTTCTGATAGGCATTCTCTTGCTATTGCTTCTCCCATTATATAAGCTATTTCTTTATTAAAACTGCAAGCCACTGTTGTGGCTGGTGGAAAACATGTAGCAGGAATTGATTCATTATCATCTACACTATTATCATAATATTGTTTTCGCAATCCATGGGGACCATCACTCATTCTAATTGATTCAATATTTAATCTAGAAATATTTAATGTATTCCATGAATCTTTACCAGACAATAAGCCAGCTTTTTCTTGCAAAGTCATTTGCTGTATTATTTTTTGTGCGTTCATATTATTTTCCACCCCTTTTATTTATATTATCATTTTTTAAATTAATTAAAAAGGTTATAAAACTTGAATATGGTATAGCAAATTAATAATATTTTAAAATAATAAAGAAAGTAGATAAAATTTTTAATCAAATATTACTTTATCATTGCTTCTATTATCTAATATTCTTTTTATTTCTTTATAAGTGTATTTATGAGAAATTTCTGGTAAATTATCTAAATCAAAAAAATCAACATCACTTATTTCGTGACAAAAAGTTTTTAAATCTTTAACTATTGTTGCTTCAAAAACTATTGTATATTCACATAGTGATTTATTTTTTATATATGGCTCTCTACTTGTAACCCCAAGAATTTTATTGATAACAACCTCTTTACCTGCCTCTTCTTTCACTTCACGAATTGCATTTTCTTGTGCAGTAGAAAACAAATCGCACCATCCTCCTGGTAAAGACCAAGTTCCAAAGGCTTTTTCTTTTACAAGTAGTAATTGATTCTTATCATTAAAAATAAAGGTGCGAACACTAATATTAGGTGTTGGATAAATATCTCTAATAAAAAAATTCTCTCTATTTAATTGATACTCACCAAAGTGCTCAATAAGATCTCTAGATAATTCTTGTAGTTCTTCATAATTTTCAATTGCATATGGATCTTTACTAAACAACATCCCTATTTTAGAAATGCTTTGAACCTTCATAATAAATTCATATAACTTGTCTTGCATTATCTCCACCTCATGCAAATTATAACTCTCAATGTAAAAAAATGTAATATTTTATAATATGTGTAGTAAAAGATACACATTATGTATATAATAATTTCAATTAATAACATTAATTATGTTATAATTAAAAAAGGAGGTATTTACATGTTACTTGTAGTAGATAGTGTTGTTACTTTTATGCGTGTTTTCTGGGTTGTTATAAT